>Ga0078972_1000922_pt1 | contig 118122 bp, 115 predicted proteins | sample YelNatPaOPGAMG01_FD_67568 | JGI IMG/M metagenome (GOLD analysis project Ga0078972, IMG submission 67568) | Hot spring thermophilic microbial communities from Obsidian Pool, Yellowstone National Park, USA - OP-RAMG-01 (SPADES assembly) (version 2) | ecosystem: Environmental > Aquatic > Thermal... | reverse complement strand
GCAAGGCATATCTCCGTACGCCCCTCCACGGAAACCATTATGGCCTTGTCCTCAATCACCAGCTTCCGCATGGCTTCCACAGAAAGGGACGTGTCACCCTTACCATCCTGAACCTTGTAAACAACTGGACGCCCCAAGATTCCACCCTTGGCGTTGATCTCCTCCACCGCCATCTTCTGAATGTCCATACAAGGCTTGGTCCCAGGTGAGGCTACGTTACCCACATACCCAATTACAATGGGCGCCCCCTTGGGAGGTGCAGCAAATGAATTAACCCCTAAGACAAAAACAACAGCAACGCCTAATATCAACGCCATTAAAATCCCCGATACCCTTAACTTCCCCATAAGACTCCTCTCCTTTCAAACAAATTAAATATCGTGAGCTTCATATCCCAAATGAAACGCCTGAGCAACAAAAAAAGGGGCTCCCTTTGGGAACCCCCTTCATTGTGAATATTTTACGTACTGACTACAGCCCCTTGCGCAACTCTGCCGGTTTCTTGTAGAGCTCAGGATGGAGGAACTTTCTCATGGCAGGTTCATTCTCCGGAGCAGATTCATGGAGGAATACAAACTTGCCATCCTTCTGGAACTGACCAATTAGCTGATAGTAATGGCCAGGATAGGTCTTGTAGGGATCTTCCGGATAAACACGGGCCTGAGAATGGAACCAAGGCTTCACTCTCTTCTTCTGATATACGTGCTTACCGAGAGAGTAAGGAACTTCTACATCTTCCATTGCCTTGATAAGCTTATTGATATCGCTTGTCCCCTTGGCGCGCTCCACGGCCATTTTGAATTTATAAATGTCCATATAGGCGAAATGCACGTGAATCTGCATGGGAATCTTTCTCTCATGGGCCTTCTTCACTAAGGGGATGGTATAGGGGGTAACGGGTGTATCTATTAAATCGGTATATGAAGAGATTGCCCCGAGCGCCTTTCCTCCCGTCATCTGCCAGTAATCCTGGGTCTGAGCTACCCCACCGTAAAGAGTTATCTGAATGTCTTTCGCGGCCGAATCGTACCACTGCTTGGCAAACGATTCCGTATCCGTGAACCAAGAACTAACGATAAGGATCATATCCGCCTTGGCCGCAGCTATCTGCTGGAAAATGGGGAAGTACATCGTCCCCCTAGGTTTAACTGGTTTACTGTATACCACCTGGAGCCCGCAATCCTGTGCCAGTTTTTCCCACGTAGGCAGGTTAACATAGGCTATCCCCTTTCGCCATTCTGTCGTCCAGGCCAAATCTTCCCATAGGAGAGCAAGTTTTTTTACCCCAAAAATCTTGGGATATGCATAGGAGAAGAAATACTTCATCTGAGCATAGTGGGCTGGCTCCGGATCCCAATCGCGGAAACAGTGCTCGTACTTCCCAGGTTCGTCAATAATTCTAGCCGTGAGCTCTGCACCCATGGGGCCATTAAACACGAGGATATGGGGGTATTCCTTAAACAACATGGACGAGGCTTCCTGAACGGCAAGGCATATCTCCGTACGCCCCTCCACGGAAACCATTATGGCCTTGTCCTCAATCACCAGCTTCCGCATGGCTTCCACAGAAAGGGACGTGTCACCCTTACCATCCTGAACCTTGTAAACAACTGGACGCCCCAAGATTCCACCCTTGGCGTTGATCTCCTCCACCGCCATCTTCTGAATGTCCATACAAGGCTTGGTCCCAGGTGAGGCTACGTTACCCACATACCCAATCACAATGGGCGCCCCCTTGGGAGGTGCAGCCATGGACGGCGTACCGGAATAAACCACCAAGCCCACAGCCAGCATTAACACACCTACTAACCACCATTTCGCTTTTTTCTTCATAATTTACCCCTCCTTCCAAATTAAATGTTTCTATTAATACCCTTCTACGCTTACGGCGGTTTAGCTTTCCGCCAGGTATTTCTCTCTCACATATTCATTGTCCCGACCAATCTGGGTGGCTACCCACTTTATGCGAGGGGGAGACTCGGACATCTTCACAAAGCTCGCATTAAGGATAAACCTTTTCCCCAGTGCCGGTTCTTCCACTTCCTGAAAAGCCTTTCTTATATGCCACTGTTTATTGGCCATGGCCGTGACAGGTGTCATCACCCTCATAACGATAGGAACACCACCGCCGCGCCATTTGGAGCGGGCAGCTTTTTTACTATAGTTGAGGGCTTTTGCCACCAGTTCATCGGCGTTGTACTTAATAGTCTTTTCCTGAATAATCTTATGGAGATGGGTAGCCTGCTCGAGAATATCCGGGATGCGGTCGGATGAGTATCGCCAGTCGTCCTCGATTTCCCACAACCCCAAAATCTTTAAGAGGGCGCGGAAATCGTGGTCGCGAGGTGCGGCTATGGCCACCATACCGTCTTTGCATTGCCAGTGACCGTAAGGGTATAGGATGAAATCGAGGACCCCAATCCTTGGCCTTGGTTTTTCCCATGTGTAACCAATGGTGGGAGGAATCGTCACCATATTGGCGTAGGAATCCATGGAGGCTACATCTATCATCTGCCCTTCACCGGTATTCTGCCGGTGGACGAGGGCGATAGCCCCTCCTAAGGCGGCGCTTAACCCGGAAATATACCAAGCGGCCCACAATCCGGCCTTCAGTGGCCAGTTGTAAGGTTCCCCTGCTTCTGGAATATCACCCATATTGGCAGGTAACCCTGAACCGGCCTGAGCGGTAATATCGCTATCCGGCAGGCGTACAAACTCACGGGCTTTTTTCGTATACTGGCCGTATGGGGTAATGGCGATGTAGATTAAACCAGGATTCTCTGCCTTCAATTGACGGTATCCTATCCCCCAGCTATCCATTTGTCCCGCCGGAAAGGTTTCTATAACAACGGCGGCCTTCTTGGCGAGTTTGCGGAAGGTCTCCCGGTCCTCGGGGGAATTTATGAGGTCTAAAGTCATGTACCTTTTGTTCCTCCCTTCTACAATAAAGGGAATCCCGACCCCTTCTACTTCTTCCCCTTCTGGCGTCATATGCCGCGCGGGGTCCCCCTGGGGAGGCTCGATTTTTAAGACCTCCGCCCCGAATTCGGCAAAAAGGCTGGCTGCGATGATGCCAGAAAAATTGGCGTAACTTGCATCCAGTACCAGCACATCCTCCAATACTTCCGGTTTCCCTTCAGGGTCCATAATCTGGGCTAAAGCCCGCGCTAATTCAGAAGGCCTACCGTATCTCGTATAAATTGCTTCTTTTGTTTCCGTTGTCATTTTCCAACCTCTCTACCGTAATTGTAAATCGGATCGTTATCCAAGTTATAATAAACAGGTGGCTTTAACCCCGGTCGATCATCGAACGTACCTATTACTTTCTGCTTTTCCAAGGCAACAATCTCTTCCTCCGAAAGGCCCAGAAATTTTTTTAAAACGTAGCGGTTGTGGTATCCCAAAGGTCGGGCAATCCATTTTATCCTCGAAGGGGTGCCACTTAGCTGTGCTGAGGGACCGGAAAGGGCAATTTCCCCATACATATCGTCCCGGAACAAAATTACACTACCCCTCTCCCGACGCCATTCATCGTAGCAAATTTGATAATCATCCATCACTTCAGCCGCGGGGAATTCGTAATCCCGGCCTGACGCCACCACTTCTTCTGCCGTTTTCCCTTTGACCCATTCGGCCACCAACTTTCTCAAATACTCGTTATTTTCTGGCTTGAGAGTTTCCCTATAGTTGATAAACCTCTCTTCCTTAGCTAATTCCTCTCTTCCCAGGGCCTTCAAAAGTCCGTGGAATTGCTTCGTCGTTCCGCATGCTAGAGCTACGAATTTTTCATCTCTCGTTTTATAGATAGCGGCACCTATCATCGTTGGGTCTGTGTTTCCTACCCTGCCCAGTTCTCGCCCCGTCAATGAATAAAAGGTGAAGTGATAGAGCATCCTCATCATCGCTTCCGTCTGGGCAATATCAATGTACTGACCTTTTCCCGTTTTATTACGGTAATAAAGTGCCATGACGATTGCAAGAGCCCCAAAGTTTCCCGGCCCGAAATCACCCAGGTAATCCGGTAATTTATAGAAACGGTCCGTATTCGGATAACCATTTAAGCTAAGGACACCACTCGCCGCCTGGGCGAGGAGGTCCCAGCCGGGGAAATATCTCATGGGGCCATACTGACCGTAAGTTGAACAGCTCAAGTAAATAATTTTTGGGTTTATTTTACTCATCTGGCTGTACCCAAGGCCCCAGGCCTCTGCCGTTCCCGGAGCAAAGTTCTCTACCACCACATCAGCCTTTTCAGCCATGCGATATATAAGGTCCTTTGACTTTTGCAATCTCAGGTTAACCGTTATGAAGTACTTGTTTTTGGTTACACTATGCCAGATGGGGTTAGAGTGCTTCCAGTACTTTCCCCAATAGGTTGCCGGCCGCCAGAGGTCCCCATAGTAAGGAAGTTCTAACTTTATCACCTCGGCTCCATAATCTCCCAGGATACGGGCCGCCGTAGGCCCAAAGATAACGTGGGAAAAATCCAAAACACGAATCCCTTTGAGGGCCTCCGGTTTACCCATTATAGCAGATTGATCAAAAAGCTTTGCAGTGTATTCGAAATAGTCTTCCATATCCATTATCTCCCTAAATATGCCTTTTTCACGAGGTCATTTTTCATTAGATTTCCTGCACTATCTTCCAGGACTATATGCCCGTCCTGCAGTATGTACCCCCGATCGGCAAGCCTGAGAGCCCTAAGGGCATTCTGTTCCGTGAGAAGAATCGTGATTCCCGTTTCTCTGAGCTTGGCGAGGGTCTCATACACAGAATCCACAATTATAGGAGCAAGACCAATAGACGGTTCATCCACCATTAGGATCTGTGGATTAGACATAAGCCCACGGGCAATCTTCAGCATCTGTTGTTCCCCGCCTGAAAGGAGGCGCGCCGCTTGGTTCGAACGTTCTTTCAATCTTGGATAAAGGCTGTAGACGAATTCCATCCTCTCCTTCCTTTTACTCCATGCATCACCGCTGTACGCCCCCAACAGCAAATTTTCCTTTACCGTCATAAACGGAAAGGTCTTACTTCCCTCAGGTACCTGGACAATGCCCATTTCAACTATCTTGTGAGGTGGAAGTCCTAGGATATTCTGCTCCCTAAAGAGCACACTTCCCGTAGAACTCTTCAAGAATCCCTGGATAGTGTTCAGAATTGTCGTCTTCCCCGCTCCGTTTGACCCGAGGATCGCGACAACCTCTCCCTCCTTCACATTGAAACTCACATCGTGCAAAACCGGTATTACCCCATATGCGACATTCAGATTATTAACCTCAAGCATATTCCTTCCACCCCCTGCCGAGATAGGCTTCTACTACCGCATCGTTATTTACCACTTCATCAGGCGTTCCCTCTGCCAATTTCGACCCGTAATGTATGGCTACAATGCGGTCCGCCGCTTCTACCAAAACAGCCATAACGTGCTCAATCCAGAAAATTGTGAGACCAAACTGCTCTTTGGCCTTCGCGATTAATCTAACGGCCCGATTGGCTTCCCCGGGGTTCAGACCTGCCATGACCTCATCTATAAAAAGTATCTTAGGCGTAGTGGCCAGTGCCCGGGCTAATTCAAGCATGCGTAATTCATAAAAAGTGAGATCACGGGCAAGGATATTGCGCTTGCTAAACAATCCCACGAACTCTAAGTAATGGGTCGCCTCAACGGCCGCGTCTTCAAAGCTCTGATTTTTACGCTTCTTACCACAGAGGGCACTCACCGTTACACTCGCCAGGGCGGTAAGCTCGGGAAAAGGTCTGGGAATTTGATAGGTCCTGGCCAATCCCAGGCGTGCCCTCTCATAGGGTTTCTTATGGGTTATATCGATACCATCCAGCTCCACTACACCTTTGTCGGCCGGGATGAGACCGGATAACATATTCACGACTGTTGATTTTCCCGCCCCGTTGGGCCCAATGAATCCCAGCGTCTCCCCTTCTTTTATCTCAAAAGACAAGTCATTCACCGCCAGAATACCACCGAAATGTTTAGTTAGGTTTCTTACCTTTAGGATATCCTTCATTTCCCTACCTCCGTACGTGTAGTGTGGGGAGATATTCGCGATAACGCCGCTTGCGCCAGATACCGAACAACCCTTCTGGTAAAGCGAAAAGGAAAATCATCAGGATAACGGGGAACACTATGGGCTGAATAGGCCCTAAATGGCGAATCAGAAGGGTTTCCAAGAAGGCCACAAAATATCCACCCACCACGCAACCAAAGATTTGTGCCCGACCCCCAATCATCATCACGAGGAGAATCTTTAACATAAAGGTAAGGGGAAGGTACGTAATGCCGGCGAAGGAGCTGAAATAGTGGGCATAGAACCAGCCCATTACACCAATCATGCCGGCTGCAGCCACAAACGAGATTATTTTAACTTTATTGATGTTTACCCCAATCCCGTGCGCCACATCTTCATCATCGTTAATCGTTGCCATGATGAGACCGTAGCGGGATTTCAGTACCTTATTTATCACCCACAAGTAACCAATCATGATGGCCAGAGAAAGGTACGCCACCAACAGGAAGTTAATCTTTGCATTGCCTGTATCCACTAACGGCACAATACCAAAGAGCCCCGTATCGCCCTTAAAGGTGTCAGAGTAAATAAAAGTTACCTCCAGAAACACCAGGGGGAGCAAGAGGGTAAGGAGAACATAGTAGAGTCCACGGGCAATAATGACCAATGGGCTGAAGATAAGGGCCGAAACCAGCGTGAAGAAGATGGCAAAGGGGAGAGTCATAAGCGGACCCCAGCCGTAAGCGATACTGAGAAGTGCCGCCGTGTATCCCCCTACCCCGATATAGAAGTTCGGGCCAAAATTCATCCGGCCCGTTCCTATGGTCATTAGACCTAAGGGTATCGCGATAGCCGCGTAGATATTGGCATTTATCATGGTATTGATTAGCCCGGGACTAACGAAATAACAGACGGCGGGGAAAATGAGAAGCACCAGTGTCCATAAAATGGCATTTCGCCAGTACCTGGGCTCCAGAATCCAATCCCATTTTTTGTCTTTGTACCGAATGACAATTCTTTCCCTTTTCAGTTCGATGTCTACCATATGCTCTCACTCCTTGCCAACCCTTGCGGTCTGATTATTAGAATCACCATGACGAGAACTAACGCTGAAAGATTCATAAACCTTGGCTCTCCCAAGACGAAACACATTATCGCATGCGTTATCCCGATGAGGAAACTCGCCAGAATTGTCCCTTTTATATTTCCCAATCCCCCTAAAACGGCGACTAGAATCGCGGTGGTCTGGTATAGCCAACCCATACCAGGCTCCACGTTCCAGATGGGGGCAACTAAGAGCATGCCGATAATAACGGGTAATAACACAAGCATCATTATGAACACGTAGAGGACTTCTACGTTTATGCCCACTATTTCAGACGTATAGATGTTCTGAGAAATGGCCCTCACTGCCATTCCTTCCTTAGTCTTGAGGAAGAAAAGGATAAAGAGGCCTGTCATAATGATTGATACCACCCCGCCTAAGAGAAGCTGCCAAGGAATGACAACCGAACCAATCGTCAGTGTCCCGTCCCTCAGGGTCGTATTCAGGTACACCGCTTCCTGAACGGGATAGAAGTAATTGGCCACCTGCTCTACTATCAGGGCTACCAGAAGGAGCCCGGTGAGCTGAATCTCCTCCCTTTCAAGGTATCGCTTCACGATACCCTTGTAAATTATCCAGGCTAAGATAAACTGGATAATGACCATTCCAACTAAGGAAGGGAAAAGGCCCCAACCTAATTCCTTCATAAACATCCATGCGCCATATACCGTCACGGGGAAAATGTAAGCGTAACCTAAATGGAAAATCCTAAGGACACCGCAGATGAGAGAAAATCCTAGAGAGATCAGGAGATAAATCGCCCCCAGGACGAAGCCATAAATTAAAATGTGTTCCAAATAGTGAATTAACGTTTCCATACCTGCAACCTTCTTTCCTTGCCCCCCTTTCAAGAATTTCGGGAACAATATGGTAATTTAGAGAGTCACGGTGCTTATTTTGGCACCAAATTAAATAAAAAACTTCACCCCCTTTCTCGTTAATAAAAAAGGGATAGTACTCAAGGTACCTATCCCTTTATTTTTTCCGTAGTCGGAATCCAAACCCACGTGGTTTGTTATCAATTCCCCCCCACAGGGCTTACTTAATAAGCCTCTTACCATTCCGCTGAGGCCCCTCCTGCCTCCCGAATTTTTTCATGCCTCTTTACATCTTGACTCAGGGTGCTTGCAGGTTAAGCAAATCGTAATCGCGATGTCAAGGCGTTTTTTTCCCTCTTTTGCTACTTCCGAAAAAAAAATCAACAATAACAAAAATATCTAACAGCCATTTTAACCGTCGGTCACGCTTTTTCCAAATAGAGCCTTCGATGCAAAACGGAGCCCGTCTTTCTATCCTATTAAAAGAACAAGACATATTTTTTGTGTTATGCCCGTTTCGCCTCTTTCCTCAAGGCCTCGGCCATATCCGTTTTCTCCCAGGGATAATCATCTAGGAAAAGGGTCTTTGGGATTCGGCGATAAAGGTCACCCCTTAGTAAACCAAAACGGGTAATCATGCCCGCCGGGGTAAGGTCAAAGAGGCGGGTAACGATTTCACTCAAACGTTTATCCGGTATAACACCAGTACCGAAAGTATTTACGTAGATAGAAAAAGGACGGGCAATGCCTATGGCATATGCAACCTGCACGGAACACCTTTTTGCCAGCCCAGCCGCCACAATGTTTTTCGCCACATACCGGGTACCAAAAGCAGCGGAGCAGTCAACCTTCTCCGGTGTTTTATTTACCACCGAACCGCCACCAAGTTGGGCGCCCGGGTACCCTCCGTAAAATTGCACGACCAATTTTCTTCCCGTCACTCCCGAATCGGCTGCACTACATGAATTTATCGCCTGCCATTCCCCCGTTGGGTTGAAGAGAAATTCCGTCTTTTTATCCACCCAGTCCTTCAAAGCCAAGAAGGCTATCTTCTTTGCCTTTTCTTTGATCCTTTCCTTTGAACCTTTGACAAACCTGTAGTCAACGGCATTGGACATGAGAACCTTGATCAACCGCTTGGGCCGCCCCGTTTTTTCATCGTATTCAACGGAGACCTGTCCTTTGCCATCGGGAGCGAAGACCGGGTCTCCACAGGCTTCGAAAGTTCGCATAAGCCGATTTACCAAAACGTAAGGCAGGGGAAGGAGCTCCGGCGTTTCATCACAGGCAAAACCATACATTATGCCCTGATCTCCTGCTCCTATTTCACCATCCTTGTTAAGCAAGCAACTGGTCCCCTGATTTATATCCGGTGACTGGGGTATGATGGCATTTAACACCCCCATTTGATGGCCGTTTAAACCTACCGCCGTATCGTTGTATCCAATGGAGAGGACCGTTTGACGGACAATAGCATCTACGTCCACTCGTACTCTGGCCCTTACTTCTCCCCCCACCAGACACAAACCTTTCCCCAAGAAAACTTCTAGCCCGCAATGCGGCATATTCTCGAGGGTTAACCCTAGTTTTTCCTCCTCCTCTAAAATCTCCGCAATTATGTTTGCCGCAATAGAATCTGCCACGATATCGGGATGCCCGACCTTAATGCTTTCCGCTGAAATCTGCATCTTTCATCTCCTTTTAGATAAAATAAAAACCCGTGCCAAAGCACGGGTCGCGATAAACCTTTTTCGGTGCTTTAGCACATTTGTAAAGCGGAGCAAGTTACCCTTAAATCACCGCTTGGGCGCTATCCTTATCACGAAAACTTATCCTGTCAAGTAAATTTCTTCCCTCGTCCCTCGCTTTTAAATTGATTATAAAGGGCATCCAAAATGCCGTTAATGAAGGCCCCAGAATTCTCAGAGCCGTATATTTTCCCCAGCTCGATGGCCTCGTTCATAGATACTTTTGGCGGGATATCCTCGCAGTAAAGCATCTCATATATGGCCATCCGAAGGATAGACCTATCCACATGGGAGATTCTCCCTAAGGACCAATGTTCCGAATACTGGGAGATAAGCTGGTCAATCTCACCCCTGCATTGCCACGCCCCCAAAATAAGAAGAGTAGCAAAAGGTTTTATCTGGCGGGAATATTTAATCCCCTCTTCCTCATCCTCCGTATACGACCCCATTTCCCAGAAGAGGGAAATCCCCTCCTCCGGATTAACCCTGTTTATATCTAACCCGTAGAGAACCTGCAGGGCAGCCTCCCGGGCTTTTCGCCTTGGGCGCATATTTCTTTATTTTAATTTCCTCAATAAATCTACCATTTCCACCGCTGCAATCGCCGCATCCCATCCTTTGTTTCCCGCCTTCGTTCCCGCCCTTTCAATGGCCTGTTCAATGGTGTCGGTGGTCAGGATACCGAAAGAGATCGGTTTCCCCAGATCGAGGCTAACATTGGCAATTCCCTTCGTGACCTCGGCGCTGATGTAATCAAAGTGAGGTGTAGCACCACGAATCAGGGCTCCCACACAGATTACAGCATCATACTTCTCTAGCTGGGCTACTTTTTTTGCCGTGAGAGGTATCTCAAAAGCACCCGGAACCTTGTATACATCAATATCCCTGGCCTCAGCCCCTGCCCTCAAAAGGGCATCCATTGCCCCCTCCACCAGACGTCCACTGATGAACTCGTTAAAACGGCTTGCCACAATGGCAAACCGCATTCCCTTAGCCACGATCTTTCCTTCGACTATATTAGCCATACCTCTCTCCCTCGTTGTTTTATAGCAAATGCCCCATTTTTTCCTTTTTTGTCTTTAGATAGTGGGCATTGTTCTCGTTAGGAGTGATCACAATGGGGACCCTTTCTACTACCTTGAGGCCGTATCCATCAAGGCCTATAATCTTCTTCGGGTTGTTCGTCATAAGCCTCATCTTTCTCACCCCTAGGTCCTTAAGGATCTGGGCACCTATCCCATAATCCCGCAAATCAGCCTTGAATCCCAACTCTATATTGGCATCCACCGTATCTTTCCCCTGGTCCTGAAGGGCGTATGCCTTTATCTTGTTTACAAGGCCGATACCCCTGCCTTCCTGACGCATGTAAACGATTATCCCTTTCCCTTCTTCCTCAATCATCTCCATTGCCCGCTTCAGCTGGTCTCCACAATCACACCTAAGGGATCCGAATATATCTCCCGTACAGCATTCCGAATGGACCCTCACGAGAACCTCATCTTCAGGGCTGATTTCTCCCTTCGTCAGGGCAATATGCTGGTAATCGTCCACATCATTTTCATAAACGATGAGATGAAAAGTACCCCCATATCGGGTAGGCAAACTGGCTTCCGCTACGCGGTGAATTAGGGATTCATGCCGGAGACGAAAGTTAATCAGGTCCGCGATAGTAACGATCTTCAGGCCGTGTTCTTGCGCGAATATCTCCAGATCCGGCATCCGGGCCATCGTCCCATCATCTTTCATTATTTCACAGATGACACCCGCGGGCTTCAATCCCGCCAATCTCGCCAAATCTACAGACCCCTCTGTCTGGCCTGTTCTTACGAGCACCCCTCCCTTTCGGGCACGGATGGGAAACACATGACCAGGGCTCACCAAATCTTCCGGTTTCGCCCCATCGGCCACAGCCGTTCTTATGGTAGTTGCCCTATCAGCTGCGGAAATCCCCGTAGTAACACCCCTTTTGGCTTCAATGGAAACCGTGAAAGCCGTTCCGAATCGGGATCTATTATCCCGCACCATGGGTGTCAACCCCAAACGGTCGGCGTGTTCCTCCGTAAGGGTAAGACAGATGAGCCCTCGTCCGTACCGCGCCATGAAATTGATTGCCTGCGGCGTGATGAACTCCGCAGCCATGCACAAATCACCTTCATTCTCCCGGTCTTCATCATCTACAAGAATCACCATTTTTCCGTTTTTTATGTCTTCTATTGCCTCTTCAATGGTACTTACCGGCATTTACCTTCACCTCACAAATATCCGTGTTCAGCGAGGAACCTTTCATCGATTCCCCCCTTTTTCTCTATCAGCTTTTCTATATATTTACCAATAATATCCGTCTCCACATTTACCCTGTCACCCGTATGTTTCGACCCCAGGGTCGTTACCGCGGCCGTATGGGGTATGATGTTCACGTAAAAGACCGAATCCTTGCACTGGTTCACCGTAAGGCTCACCCCGTCCACACATATGGAACCCTTCTCCACTATGTATTTTACCAGATCTCTCGGCACCTCAATACCGACGACACAGGCCCCCGGTCTCTCCACCCTTTCTCTCACGATACCCACTGCATCCACATGGCCGAGGACCATGTGTCCCCCCATGAAATCGATGGGCCTTAAGGCCTTTTCAAGATTCACGGCATCCCCAGGCCTAAGCTGCCCCAGCGTAGAGCGGGAAAGGGTTTCCTCAGATATTTCCGCTTGAAAAACTTTTCCCGTTATGGCCGTGACAGTGAGGCATACCCCATTTACAGCAACACTATCTCCAATTTTGAGGTCTCCAATATCTCCCCCCGCTTCCACCTCGAGGCGAGACATCTTCTCTCCCCGGTAAAGTCTTTTCACCTTCCCCATGAACTGGATTATTCCCGTAAACACAACTCAATCCCTTTTACGTTCCAGGAGGTCTTTCAATTCCTGCAGAAAGTCGTTTATATCCCTGAACTCCCGGTACACAGAGGCAAAGCGTACGTAAGCTACCCCGTCCAAGTGCCTCAATTCTTCCATCACCCTTTCGCCTATGAAAGACGTGGGCACCTCCCTCCCCTGTATATCCTGGCATGCCCTTTCCACCCTGTCCACAATGCCCTCTATTTCATCCACACTTATGGGTCTCTTCTCACATGCCTTCATCAATCCTGTCTTTATCTTCATCCGTTCAAAAGGTTCCCGCCGCCCATCTTTTTTTACCACCACAGGTAGAACCTCTTCCACTACCTCGTAAGTGGTAAAACGTTTTCCACAACCCAGGCATTCCCGACGCCTCCGAATGGCATTACCCTCCTTGCTCAATCGTGAATCAATAACCCGGTCTTCTCCATGCTGGCAAAAGGGGCATTTCATAATATCCTTACCTCTATCCCCGCTTCACGAAAAAGGTCCTGTGCCAGTTTATCAGAATATTGTTCCCGCACGATTACCTGCGTTATGCCTGCATTTATAAGCATCTTTGCGCAGATGACACATGGGTGATTTGTACAGTATAGGGTTGCACCTCTCGTGCTTACACCGTGAAGGGCTGCCTGAATGATGGCATTTTGCTCCGCATGCAATCCCCGGCACAACTCGTGTCTCTCCCCGGAAGGTACTTTTTTCTCCTGCCGCAAACAGCCGAGCTCCAGACAGTGGCGCAACCCGGAAGGGGCTCCGTTGTAGCCCGTAGCAAGAATCCTCTTATCTTTTACCAGGACTGCTCCTACCGCCCTTCTCAAGCAAGTGGAACGGGTGGATACGAGCTCCGCGATAGACATAAAGTATTCATCCCAACCCGGCCTGTCTGGCATCTTTAAACCTTACTGTCGGCCCTGATAAAGGGGAAACCTTTCGCAGAGGGCTACCACCTCTTTTCTCACCTTCTCTACAACGGTTTCGCTTCCCGGATTCTTGAGGATAGTTGAGATGAGTCGACCGATTATCTCCATCTCCTCTTCCTTCATGCCCCGGGTGGTTAAGGCAGGGGTACCAATGCGAATTCCGCTTGTGATAGTAGGTCCCTTCGTATCAAAGGGGATACCGTTTTTGTTAACCGTAATGCCTGCCTTATCCAGGGCTTCTTGTGCCTCTTTGCCCGTGATGCCCTGGGGGGTAAGGTCCAGAAGCATCATATGGTTATCCGTTCCCCCCGAAACGAGACGAAAACCTTCTTCCATGAGAACGGCCGCCAGTTTTTTGGCATTTTTAACGATTTGCTCCTGGTATAGCTTGAATTCGTCTGTAAGAGCCTCTTTAAAAGCCACCGCCTTCGCTGCAATAACATGCATGAGTGGCCCGCCCTGCATCCCTGGGAAGACACGGCTATTTATGAGCTGGGCAAACTCACTCTGGCACATAATGAGACCGCCACGGGGACCCCTCAACGTTTTATGGGTTGTAGAGGTAACGAACTCACAGATGGGGACGGGCGAAGGGTGAAGGCCTGTTGCCACGAGACCTGCGATATGGGCAATATCGGCGAGAATCTTTGCCCCTACCATGTCTGCTATTTCCCTGAACCGGGCAAATTCTATAGTACGGGGATAGGCACTGGCTCCTACCACAATTAGTTTGGGACGATGCTTCTTTGCCAGTTCCTCCACTTCATTAAAATCTATCATTTCCGTCACCCTATCCACCCCATAGAACACGACGTTATAAAAGCGACCAGAAAAATTGGCCGGGCTTCCGTGGGAGAGATGGCCTCCGTGGGACAGGTTCATGCCTAAAATCGTGTCCCCTGGTTGTAAGACGGCAAAGTACACTCCCATGTTCGCCTGGGTACCAGAATGAGGTTGAACGTTAACGTGGTCACAACCGAAGAGTTTTTTACATCGCTCGATGGCCAGGTTTTCCACCACGTCCATATACTCGCAGCCACCGTAGTACCGTTTGCCCGGATAGCCCTCCGCGTATTTATTCGTCATTACACTTCCCTGGGCTTCGAGGACCGCCTCACTCACGAAATTCTCCGAGGCAATCATTTCCAGTTTACCCGCCTGCCTCTTCGCTTCATTCCTGATGGCCGAAGCCACCTCCGGGTCCACCTTCTCTAAATACAAATCACGACCTCCTTAATCGTATTTTTTCTTCAATCTCTTCTATTTTTTTTAGCCGCCGTTCGTGCCGTCCCCCTTCAAAAGGGGTTTCCCACCATACCCTTAGTATCCTTTCTGCCGTATTCGGATCGGTCCATCTACCCGCAAGCACCAGGCAGTTAGCATCGTTATGCCGGCGACACATGCGAGCCGCCTCCTCGGTTAAACACATCACGGCACGGACACCGGGGAAACGGTTCGCCACGATAACCATGCCGGCCCCAGATCCGCAGATCAGAATGCCCCGAGAAAATTCCCCGTGGGAGATTCTATTAGCCACTTCCGCGGCGTAATCGGGGTAGTCACAGGGCTCGGTACTTACAGTACCCACATCCACTACCATTACACCCCAAGTAACAAGTATCTTCTTCACCTCTTCCTTGAGAAGGAATCCGGCGTGATCGGCTCCTATTATAACATTCATCACCCGATTAACCTTGAAACCTTTTGAATACGAGAACTGCGTTGGCACCACCAAAACCGAAGCTGTTGGACATGACCACTTTTAAATCCTTTTTATAGCCCTGGTGCGGAACGAGATTAAGGTCTGCCAGCTCCGGTTCCGGGCATTCAAGATTAATGGTGGGGGGGATAAAACCCTCCTGAAGCGCCTTTACTGCGATCACCGCCTCAACACCTCCTGCCCCACCGAGGAGGTGACCCATAACCGACTTGGTAGAACTGACGGCAACGCGTGGGGCGTATTCACCAAAAACAGATTTGATCGCCTGAAGTTCATAAAGATCGTTTAAAGGAGTAGAAGTTCCATGGGCGTTTATATAATCCACATCCTGCACTTCGAGACCTGCATCTTGAAGGGCTAACTTCATACATCGGGCCGCCCCTTCATGCCCTGGCGGTGGTGCCGCCATGTGGAACGCGTCACTGGTGGAGGCAAAACCAGCTATCTCGGCATAAATTTTCGCCCCCCGTTCCAACGCATGGTCAAGCTCCTCCAATAATAGGAGGCCACAGCCTTCCGCAATGACAAATCCATCCCGATTTTGGTCGAACGGACGAGAAGCTTTCTCCGGCTCTTCGTTCCTCCGGGATAGGGCCCGCATAGCGTTAAAAGCGGCAACGGCAAGAGGAGTAACGGCCGCGTCAACTCCTCCGGCAATCATGGCATCCGCATAGCCGTAAGAAATAGCGTGGAAAGCCCTCCCTATGCCATAAGCCCCGGCAGCACAGGCCATAGCAGGGCATTCGATGGGCCCTTTCAAATTGTAACGGATAGACACATGGCCGGCGGCTAAATTCCCTAAAATAGCGGGGATCGCGAAGGGGGAAATTTTGCCGGGACCTGAGTTCATAAGAATCTCTTTTTGTTCTTCAATAGATGCTACCCCCCCGATCGCCGAACCAATAATTACTCCCGTCCGCTCCGCCATTTCCCCCGTCGGGGTAAAACCAGAATCTGCCACCACCATGTCCGCCGCCGCAAGGGCATAAATGACAAAATCGTCGAGCCTTCTCAACTCTTTTTTGCTCACATGGGCGAGGGGGTCGAAGTTCTTTATCTCGCCTGCAATCTTCGTATCGTGATAAATAGGGTCAAACTTGGTAATGGGTCCAATCCCCGATTTCCCGCGGGAAACAGCATCCCACATCTGGGAAACATCATTACCCACTGGAGTCAAAACCCCAAGCCCCGTAACGACTACCCGGCGCCTCAATGGAAACCTCCCTCAGTTCACACCTTTGGAGCGGAGAAAGTCAATGACGTCTTTAATTGTCCTTATTTGCTCTAGTTCTTCATCCGCGATCTGAATGCCAAAGTTCTCTTCCATCTCCATGATGAGTTCCACGATGTCCAGTGAATCCGCTCCCAAATCATCTATAAATGAGGCCTCCAAAACACACTGTTCCCGGCTTACACCTAACTGCTCCACTATGATGTCGATAACTTTTTCTTCGAGTGTCATAACCATTTCCTCCCGTAAGAATTGTTACTACATATACAAACCACCGTTAACGTGGAATACCTGACCGGTAATGTACGAAGCCTCTTCGGAGGCCAGAAAAGTGACGAGGCCGGCTACATCTTCCGGTTTTCCTAACCTACCTAAGGGGATTAAGTTCATTAATTCGTTCTTCATCTCGCCGGGGATTCCAACCGTCATGTCCGTCTCTATAAAACCCGGGGCCACGGCGTTTATACAGATATTGCGGGATGCAAATTCCCGGGCGAGAGATTTGGTCAACCCCACGATCCCCGCTTTGGAAGCACCATAAATGGCATCTCCCGTGTTACCACTGAAGGCAATGATGGAACTAATGTTGATGATTTTTCCCGACCGCCTCTTCATCATAGGTCTCACTGTGGCCTGAATACAATTAAAAACTCCCTGCAGGTTAACCTCCATCACCTTTTTCCACTGCGTCTCCTTTATTCTCAAGGTCGGGCCACCCATCCATATGCCTGCGTTGTTAACTAAAATATCTATCTGGCCCTGCTCTGTGAGTATTTGCTTGACTCCTTCCCCCACGGCCAGGCTGTCTCCTACGGAGAACGGAAGGATACGGCCGTTTCCCCCGCTTTTCTTTATACTATCGAGCGTTTCCCGGGCAGCCCCTTCGTTTTTTTCGTAGTTCACATATGTGAAAGCCCCGGCCTGGGCCAGCCGCAACGCTATAGCCCTGCCAATACCCCGGGATGCACCGGTCACAAGGGCAACACGACCATGAAGATCGATTATCATTCTCCCTTCTCGATCGCCAATATTTCCCTTCCTTTATAGTAACCACAATGCCCGCAAGCCCGATGGGGCAATTTGGCTTCCCCACACTTTGGGCAGCGGGAAAGGGATGGGGCCATGAGAAAATCATGGGCTCTTCTTTGGTTCCTTCTCGTTTTCGAATGTCTCTTTACTGGATTAGGCATGATTCTTACCTCTTCTCAATTCTAAGATTTTTCAGTACTGACCACCTAATATCCACTTCATCCTCCCGGCATGAACATGGGCCCAAGTTTAAATTCCGACCACAGTGAGGACAAATACCTTTGCAATCTTCCCGGCAAAGGACAACCATTGGAATTTGCAGGGATATCTGTTCATAAACCAGGGGAAGAAGGTCAATACAGTCTTCTGCGTAATACCCGTACTCTATGTCTTCGGGCGATAGTTCCACATCTGATCCATATCCCGACGGTTGCGGGACCATTACGTATCTAAATTCCGTGTCGATGTTCAATTCCGCCGGCTCCAGGCAACGGGCGCAGGGTAGCACAAGCTGGGTAGTGACGGACCCCTGAATGACTACGGTACTCCCCGTTTTCCTCACCTCGCAAAGAACATGAACGGGATGAGAACATGTAACCTTATCACCGAACTCCCCGAAGGCCTTCTCCAACCATGCCTCATCGAGAGAAAAGGGCAAGCTCAAGCCTTGAGGTGGAATGACAGAAACAGTAATCTTCACTTGGGGTACCTTCCACTTTCCCAGCGTTATGAAGTTGTGGAATTAATTATAAATGATGAAGAATGTCAAGCACAATTTAAGTCTTGACAAATGGGAGCGCGAAATCTTATAAAAAATGACCCCGCAGAGGCGGGGATTTTGTTTGGAAAAAACATGAAAGAAACCCAATCGGTTAGGACGAGATTTGCACCTTCACCCACCGGATACCTGCATATTGGGGGGGCTCGTACCGCCTTGTTTAACTGGCTTTATGCCCGCCATCATCAAGGGATTTTCGTACTTAGGATCGAAGATACCGACCAGCTCCGGTCAACAGAAGAATCTACTCGGGCAATTCTGGATGCCATGACTTGGCTTGGCCTTACCTGGGACGAAGGGCCTTACTTTCAGGCGGATCGCATTCAAACATACCGCGAGATGGTAAGGAAGCTTATAGATGAAGGGAAGGCGTATTACTGTACCTGTACTCCGGAAGAACTGGAGCAAAAGAGGAAACAGGCATTAGCGGAAGGCAGGAAACCCAAATACGACGGTAAATGCCGGGACAGCAACCTCTCCCCCGTCCCTGGGGCGGTAGTGCGTTTCCGCTCACCGGAATTGGGATTCACTACCGTTCACGATCTGATTAAAGGCGATATTGTATTCCAAAATGACGAACTGGACGATCTTATCATCCAGCGTTCCGACGGATACCCGACCTATAATTTTGCCGTGGTCGTTGACGATGCCATGATGGGCATTACCCATGTCATCCGAGGAGACGACCATGTAAACAATACCCCACGCCAGATACTCTTATACGAAGCCCTCGGTTTCCCCGTCCCGCAATTCGCTCACGTTCCCATGATTCTCGGTGCGGACAAAACCCGCCTAAGCAAGAGGCACGGCGCCACCTCCGTCATGGCCTATAAAGAGATGGGGTATCTGCCGGAGGCTTTGGTAAACTATCTGGTCAGACTGTCCTGGTCTCACGGCGATCAGGAGATCTTTTCCCTCGACGAGCTTATCACCTACTTTGACTTAGATGGGGTTGGGAAATCCCCCGCCGTCTTTAATCCCGATAAACTCCTGTGGTTGAACCAGCACTATATCCGGGAATACCCTTTGGGCAAACTGGTAAGCCAGGTAAAACCTTTTTTGGAAAGGGCGGGCTACGATACTTCGGACGAACGTTATCTTACAATGGTTGTGAAGGACCTAAAACCCCGTTCGAGGACGTTAGTGGAAATGGCTGAGCAGGCCGCGTTCTATTTCCTGGAAGAGGTACCGTACGAAAAAGAGGCGGTAGCAAAATTCCTAACACCCGCCATGGTCCCTTACTTCCAGGCGCTTCTTATCAGATTGAGCACCTGGCAGGATTACACGAAGGAAGGCATAGAAAGACTATTTGAGGAGTTCACCGCCGAGCTGGGGATTAAATTAAAAATTATTGCCCAGCCCATAAGGGTAGCCCTCACGGGAAAGACGGTGAGCCCCGGTCTCGACGAGGTAATGGTTACTTTGGGAAAGGAAAGGGTCTTAAAACGCCTTGAAAGGGCACTTAAGTACATAGAAAATCCATCTTGACTTTTAATCCGCCTTTGAATAGGGAAACAGTAACTTTTCTATTAATCTTGGTCCCATCGTCTAGTGGTTAGGACGCTGGCCTCTCACGCCGGAAACAGGGGTTCAACTCCCCTTGGGACTACCATTTTAAATCTTATGATGATCACCCTGACAACCGACTTCGGCCTCCAAGATCCCTACGTAGCCCAGATGAAAGGGGTAATTTTATCTTTAAATCCCACGGTTACCATAGTGGATGTTACCCACCAAATACCTCCCCAATCGGTCATGCAGGCCTCTTTCGCTCTGGGCATCTCTTTCTTCTACTTCCCAACCGGCACCGTCCATGTGGCGGTGGTGGATCCGGGGGTAGGAACACAGCGAAGAGGGATAATAATTTCCGCTTTGGGTCATCTTTTTGTGGGACCGGACAACGGCATTTTTTCTTTCGTATTAGAAAGGGCAAAGGGGAACTACCGAGCCGTTCATATCTCCCATATCCCCCCTATCCCCCATCCTCAAAGTAGTACATTCCACGGCCGTGATGTCTTTGCCCCCGTTTCTGCCATTTTGGCTATGGGAACTGAGATTACGGAATTCGGTCCAGAAATTGGGGATGTAAACCTTACCCCCTTAGGAAAACCCGTAAGAGAAGGTAACACGATAAGGGGAAACGTTATTTATATAGACCGTTTCGGCAATGCCATTACCAATATATCCCAGGAAGATATTCCCGGTCCCTTCACTGTTCAATATGCCGTGCGAAAGAAGAAAAAGATAAAGCTCGCCCCTTTCTATCAGGGGGCAGAAGGGGAACTGGCCTGCCTTTTCAACAGTGCGGGCTTCCTCGAATTATTCTCACCTATGGGTCACGCTGCAGAAATGTTCGGGATTAAGTACGGTGACTTGGTCAGGGTTATTCTTTCTCCCCGAACCGATTTATCTATGCCATGTGCCTAACGATGGGCGAAGTAAGCGTCTAAAACCATCTTCGCCACCGGTGCTGCTACGGCCCCCCCATGACCTGAGTGTTCGAGGATAACGACCACGGCAATTTCAGGGTGCTCATAAGGTGCAAAGCAGGCAAAGAGGGCGTGATCTCGAAGACGTACCGACAGCGCCCGACCACGCTCGGGTTGGCTTACAACCTGGGCAGTACCTGTCTTTCCTGCCACATCCCCCGCGGTTCGTCGGGCCGCAGCCCCGGTACCACCACCCTCGTTCACTACCCCCCATAGACCCCGTCTGACAATGGCAAGGGTTTCGGGGGAAACAGTTGCTCTTCGCTTGATTTCTGGTGAAAAGGATTTTACCACCCGCCCGTCCGGTTCTTCTACCTTCTTTACGAGACGAGGACGCCATACAATTCCCCCGTTTGCGATGGCCCCATAGGCCACAGCCAGCTGCATGGGCGTTACGAGATCATAGCCCTGACCTATAGCGATGGGGATAGATTCCCCCAGATACCAGGGTCTTTTCATCTTTTGCCATTTCCACTCTTTTGTGGGAACAAGCCCGGCTTTTTCCCAGGGCAGATCGATCCCCGTCATTTCCCCAAAACCAAACATCTTGGCATATTTGGCAATACGATCGACTCCCAGAATCTTCCCCAGATTGTAGAAATATACATCACAGGATTCAACAATGGCGCGATGCAAGTCCACCCATCCATGACCATGCTTCTGCCAACAGCGATATACGCGCGTGCCTAATTGAAAAGAACCATCGCAAAAAAAACGGGTGCTTTCTTTTATTAAGCCCTCTTCTAAAGCGGTGATCGCAACGAATGGTTTATAAGTGGAACCAGGGGGATACTGGCCAGAAACTACCCGATTTTTAAGAGGATGCCAGGGATTTCCCGCGAGTTTCTGCCATTCCTTAACCCGAATACCGGCACAAAAAAGATTGGGGTCAAAAGAGGGGGAGCTCACGAGGGCCAAGATGGACCCATCCCTTACATCCATAGCTACCACCGCGCCTGGACGCCCCTGCATAGCTTCCCAGGCCGCCCGTTGAACATCGAGGTTAATGGACAAAACCACGTTAATCCCGGGGATGGGTTCAATCTTTCCCAGGGACCGTACCACTTTTCCTGCGGCATTTACCTCTACCTGTTCCGCCCCGCTTATCCCCCGTAGATACACATCAAACGCCCGCTCCACACCGCTTTTCCCTACGATATCCCCTATACGGCAGTTCTTCCACTCTTCTTGAGACAGCTCATCCTGGGTTATTTCCCCAATATAACCGATCACATGCCCCATCATTTCACCGCCCTGATAATTTCTGATGGCCGTCGGCTCCACCGATACCCCTGGCAAATCGAGGATATTCGTCTCAATTATGGATACTTTCTCCCATGAGATATTTCGTTCAAGACGAATGGGCATAAAGGGTTGCAGGGTCCCCGTGGGGATTATTTCGAACTGCGGGGTGATGCCATGGCGCTGGTAAATAGCTTCCACCCGGTCTAAAATGGGCTTTACGCTTTCCCTCTTTTTTGGCACGTAAATGAGATCAAAGGAGGGTTGGCTGTCCGCTATTGTTCTCCGCTTTACATCGAGGATTACCCCCCTTACAGGTTTTATCTTTCTCAATCTGACACTGTTATTTTCCGATCTGGTCCGGTATTCGTCACCCTTTATAATCTGGAGATAAAATAGACGACCGAAGATAACGAAAAACGCCACCATCATTAAGGTGAAAAAGGCATATAAACGTCCTCGGTAAGCCTGTCGATCAGGGGCGTTTAGTTGCCCGTTCATTAAATCCATAGGAAAACCCTAATTTGTCAAAAATATGGAAGAGAAAAGGCCCCAGTACCCCGAGGGGAACAATTTTAAGGATGAGAAAAGGCAAAAAGCTAAAAAAAGCGAATTCTCCCGTCTGCAAGGATTTCAAGCCAAATAGGATAATCCCTTCTACGATACCCCAGAGAAGGACAAGGGTTACAATGAAGCCGTCCTTTTCCCCGTAAAGGTGGCGGGAAATAAAGTAAGACCCAGAAAAAACTGCGTAATATATAAAAACGTACGCGCCCGCCACTGTGCCTGTTATGCAATCCATCACAAATCCAACCCAGGCTGAAAGAAGGGCCCCTTTGATGAAACTCAATCGAAAGGCCATATAGATAACAACGATCAAAGATATTTCCAGAGGGCTCCGTCCCAGAAACAATACATCGGCAAGAATATTCTGTATCACCAAAAGAACGAACAAAAGAGCGGAAATGATGATATAAATCATTCTTGGTCACCCGGGGGAATAAGCACTACCACCTCTTCCAGACGCGAAAAATCTACGGCGGGGTTTATCTCCACTTTTTTAAACATTCCCCCTTCCCGCCAATCCACGTGGCTTATGTACCCAATCAAGAGGCCCTTGGGAAATACGCGTGAGATACCAGCGGTAATAACGGCATCCCCCATTTTTACCTCGTCCATCTTACCCACATACTTAATAGAACAGCCATGTCCCGTCCCCTGGAGCATCCCCTGAACGCGGGAGGACTGCACAATAACATCCACGTTACTCGTTTCATCTATCAAGAGAAGAACGCGAGAGATATGCCAGGAAGTTTCCAGCACCCTCCCTACGAGACCTCTATCGGTTATCACGGGTGCATTTCTCTTAACACCATCAAGGGAACCCCGGTTGATAATGAGGGACTTCACCATCGATTTTCTATCCACACCGATAACCCGAGCGAAAATGTGCCTGAACTGCAGTTTCTCCTCAAGTTTCAGTAGATTACGCAGCCTTTTGTTTTCTTCATAGGCCTCCTGATACTGGACGAGCTGGCCGATGAGTCGGTTTACATCTTTTTTCAGTTTCCTGTTTTCCTCCACCACGCCTACCAAAAATACGTACTTCTGCCATGTATCACGGGCCAGTTTCAATGGCTCTCTTAAAACGTATTCCAAGGCGGTAGCACCTTCCATAATGATCTTTCGTGCCACACCGGTTTGTTCTGGATGGTAAGAGTTATAAACTACGAGAAGTAAAAGCCCCACCCCTATAAGGATAAGGAAAAGGGGAAGGCGAAATCTGTTGAGCACAGCTCCATCACCTGCCCATCATACCCTTACGGCCACTTCCTTCAGAACCTCTATCTGATCAAGGGCCATCCCTGCGCCTCTCGCCACCGCCGATAAAGGGTCATCTGCGACCATTACGGGCAAGCCCGTTTCTTCCCTAATGAGCTTATCCAAATTGCGCAGTAGGGCCCCACCCCCGGAAAGCATAATACCTCGATCAACTATATCGCCTGCCAGTTCGGGTGGTGAATTTTCCAGGGCATCTTTTATAGCATCGACAATCAAGCTTACAGGTTCCGAGATAGCCTCCCTGATTTCTTCGGAAGTCACCTCTATGGTTTTGGGAATCCCCGAGATGAGATCCCGACCCCTAACCTCCATCGTCTGTACTTCCGGATCAGGGAAAGCGCAGCCCACAGTCATTTTAATCTGCTCTCCCGTGCGCTCCCCGATAAGGAGGCTATATTTTCTTTTCATATACTGTACAATCTCCTCGTCAATTTTGTCCCCTGCCACGCGAAGGGATTTACAGTAAACAATACCGGAGAGGGAAATAACCGCCACTTCCGTCGTGCCGCCACCTATATCGACAATCATGGAACTTGTCGGTTCCGTAACGGGCAAACCCGCCCCTATCGCCGCCGCCATGGGTTCTTCAATGAGATAAATTTCTCTCGCACCGGCTGATTCTACCGTCTCCCTCACCGCCCTCCTTTCCACCTGTGTGATTCCAGAAGGTATGGAGACGATAATCCTCGGTCTTACAAGGGTCCTTCTATTGTGTACCTTTAAAATAAAATATCTGAGCATGGCCTCGGTTGTGTCAAAATCGGCTATCACCCCTTCTTTCAGGGGCCTTATGGCCTCTATATTCCCCGGTGTCCTTCCCAGCATGTTTTTTGCTTCCATACCCACCGCGAGGACCTTCCTTGATCCTCGTGCGTCTCGGTGAACCGCCACCACCGAGGGCTCGTTGAGGACAATTCCCTTTCCTTTCACGTACACAAGCGTATTGGCCGTACCCAGGTCAATTGCCAAATCATTGGAGAACTTGCCCAAGATAAAGTCAAAAAACACCGTTCCATACCTCCCCGGATTTGATAATGATAATTACGGGTTGCTTAACTCATTTTATCCAATCCGGCAATGTTTTTATTTTTATTTGATTTGTATCGCTGGTTATATTATGTGAAAGCCGTCCAAAAACTCATAGAGAGGTAAAAATGCTGCACCTAATGAGAAAACATGCCCGCAACTGGATGATGAAGGTCCTTCTGGGCATCATAATATTCGTTTTTGTCCTCTACTTTGGCTCCATGGGGGGTAGAAGGCGTGCAGAAGCTATCGTAACCATCGATGGCAAGATAATCAGCCAGGCGGAGTTTTACCGGGAATACCAAAATCTCCTAGACTTCTACCGCCAACGATTCGGCGGACTCCTAACAGAGGAAATGATTCGCTCTATGAACCTCAAGGAGCAGGTTTTAAACAAAATGGTTTACGAAGTCCTCCTCATGAAAAAGGCTAAGGATCTTAAAATCACCGTTACCGATGAGGAGCTAAGAAAAAGCATAACCTCCTTCCCCGCCTTTCAGAGAAACGGGGTCTTTGATGAAGCATTATACCAGCGGATGCTCAAGTACAATAAAATGAAGCCGGAAGAATTCGAGGAAATGCAGAGAAAAAGTTTGATTTCTGCCAAATTAGAAGACCTCGTCTTAGACGGTATACATGCTACCGAAAGAGAAATAAAAGAATATTACGACTCAAGAAATGCTAAAATAAATCTCATAAAGTGCTTGATACCGGCCGCCGATTTTACACGAAACATAGAGCCCACCACCACAGAGTTAGAGAAATTCTTCAAAGAACACGAAAGTGACTACCGTATCCCAACTCGCATACAGTTAAGTTACATCTTGTTTAGCGCCTCCAGGTATTTAGACCGGGTCCAAATTTCGAAAGAGGAAATAGGGGAATACCGCTCGCGCCTCAAAGAAAAGGCGCCCGAGGAGAAAATCTTAGGCGAGCTGAAAAAGTCTAAGGCTATGCAAATCGCATATACGGAAGCGAAAAAGGCGCACGATGAAATATACCAGATGGAAAACTTCGAGGCATATGCGGCGAAAAACAACTTACCCATTAAGACGACAGATTTCTTCGATGAAAAAAACCCGCCGGCGGAGCTAAAAGAGGTGCGCGATTTACTCAAAGTTGCTTTTTCCCTTCAAGTTAAGGAGGTATCGCGCGTCCTTACCACCGGCGGAGGATACATTATCGTAAAACTGCTGGCCAAAAAGGAAGCCCATACGCCTCCCTTTAACTCGGTAGCGCAAGAAGTGCGGAAAAAATACGTATTAGAAGAGGCAAGAAAATTGGCCTTGAGAGAGGCTGAAGCCATTATAGGAAGAATAAAAAAGGGAGAAACCCTGGAAAAAATTGCCCGGGAACGGAAGCTCGCGATAGGGGAAACGGGGTTTTTCCCCGTGAACTCTCCCCCTTCATCCCTCGGCGGGTCTCCGGAAGTTATATCGATCATCCTCCGGTTGGGCCCCCAAAAAAGGCTGGAAGAAAAACCGGTCCCCTTAGAATCTGGTTATGCCATTTATTTACTCAAAGACTGGGTACCCCCCTCACCGGAAGAGTTTAACGCCAAGAAGGACACAATAAGAGAAACCTTTTTGCAGGCTAAGAAAGCTGAGGCCATGCGTTTCTGGATTGAAGCGATGAAAACGGCCATGATAAAAGAGGGGAAACTTAAATACCATAAGGAGTTAAAGGAGCTTTAATTCCCACCGCAACGGGACGGCCCCTTGCCCCGGGCCACGGGTTCTTCTTTCACGAGCTTCCCCCCCTCAAAAGTGAGAACGTAGATGAAATCCCCTTCTCCGCAATTGTAGGTCCACTGTTCCACCAGACGTGTAACTTTCTTGCCCCCCCTTCTCTCGTGGCCATACCGGGTTTCCTTCGACCCTACCCTTTCTCGGCTCTGGGGTTTCCCGCACTCGGTGAGCACTTTTGCCTTCACATCTCCTACAGTAACCAAGCCCTTTCCGCAACGCATCGCCCAGGAGGAACAGGGGAAAAGAAAAACCATGATTATCACCCATGTCATGAATGCCTTCATTTCTCCCTCCTACATGTACAATTGATGGGTTACGATGTATTTCACCACACTGTCAGGGGTAAGGAAGGCAATGGAACGACCCTCCTTTATCCACTTCCTCATTAATCGCCCTTCTATATCGAGAAAAGTTACCCGGATAAAATAAATGTCGTACCCCTCCGGCCCGGTGTAGCATCCATTCTTAAGGCAAGAGTACCTGCTCGCCACTTCCGGGGAAAGGATTTCCTCCAGACTCGCTTGCCCGTAACCAGGTCTTGTCATGACGACAAAATGGCAAAGGTTGAGGAGCCTATCCCAGTCCCGCCACGTACGTATGGCCTCAAAGGCATCCTGACCCGTGATAAAAAAAATGTCCCGATCCACAGGGTAGGAGTCTTTAAATCGTATAACGGTGTCAATACTGTATGAAATACCCCCCCTTATTCCTTCCTCTTCGGACACTTCAAAAAAGGGATGGTTTTCTATGGCTAACTTAACCATCTCATAACGGTGAAGAAAAGGACTTAATTCTTCTTGCTTCTTGTGGGGAGGGCGTCCGGCTGGCACAAATACAATGCGGTCGATGTTTAATATTTCCCTCACCTCTTCCGCACATCGGAGGTGACCGAAGTGGACTGGGTCAAAGGACCCCCCAAAAATCCCTAATCTCATGTCCTTATCTGCCCATCGCCGTAAACAATAAATTTTGTAGTGGTTAGCTCCTCCACCCCCATAGGACCGTATGCGTGGAGTTTTGTGGTACTTATGCCGATTTCCGCCCCGAGACCCAATTCGTATCCATCGCTGAAACGGGTAGATGCGTTGACGAGGACCGTAGAAGACTGGACACGATGGAGAAACTCCTGAGCCCGTCTATAGTCCTGAGTTATTATCGCTTCCGTATGGTTGGAGCCGTAGCGCGTAATATGGTCTATAGCCTCGTTTATATCTTTTACCACCCGAATGGCCAAAATGAGATCCAGATATTCTGCATACCAGTCTTCCTCCGTCGCTTCTTCGGCGGAAGGGATTATCTGCCTAGTAAGAGGACATCCTTTAAGCTTAACACCTGCTTCTTCAAGGGAACGGGCCACTTTAGGAAGAAACAACGGGGCTATTTTCTCATGGACGAGTAACGTCTCCATCGCATTGCAGACCCCCGGACGTTGAACTTTTGCATTCATACAGATATGAACGGCCATGTCACAATCCGCATTCTCATCGACAAATATGTGGCATACCCCTTTGTAATGCTTAATTACGGGGATTTTCGATTCCCTTACCACCGCCCTGATGAGTTCTTCTCCCCCCCTGGGAATGATAAGGTCGATATAGTCATCGAGTTGAAGGAGTTCGTATACGGCCGCTCTATCCGTAGTGGACACCATCTGAAGGGCACCATCCGGGAGGTCGTATTTTCTTGCCACCCGTCTAAGGACCTCGGTCATGGCCAGATTGGAGAAAATAGCTTCCGACCCACCGCGGAGAATGACGGCGTTTCCCGCTTTCAGGCATAGGGCCGCCGCATCGGCTGTCACGTTGGGTCTGGATTCGTAGATAATGCCTATGACCCCGAGGGGGATTCTCATTCGGCCCACGATTAGTCCGTTGGGTCGGCGCCACATGGAGGTTATCCTTCCTACCGGATCAGGCAGGGCCGATACCTCTTCCATTCCTCTTGCTATGTCCTTAATCCTCGATGACGTAAGGGTAAGGCGATCTACCATCGCCTTCGAAAGACCCATCTCTTTTGCCCGTTCAAGATCCTTCTCATTCTCCCTGACCAAATAACTGCCTTCCTCCACCAGCTCTCTTGCCATTTCCTTGAGCACTTCATCTTTAACCTTCGAGGACAAGGTTGCCATAATCTGTGCTGCTTCCTTCGCCTTTTTGGCCAGTGTGATGACCTCTTCTTTTATAGACATAACCCTGATTCCTTTCTTTAAATATAATTGACAAACCCGTAGGTCCTGCTATTAACCGTGCAAGACTTTGTACCAAGGGAAAAAGACCCATGTCAAGTCAATCCGTGAAGGATATAAGAATTATCGCCGGCCCCCATGCCTACGAAGTTATAAGGGATGGCGGTCTCAGTTGGAATGACATCGCCGTTTACTTCGGCCCTGCCGTGGGTCCCCGCTGGCTAATCGCGGCCGGTTTTGACCTTTCCCTGTTAAAAAGCGGTGTCCTTGGGAAAGTGAGGCCCCTTCTCCTTATCGGTGCTTCTGCTGGTGCCTGGCGTCTTTCTACCTGGATACAACCCGATGCAGAGAGAAGCTACCTGTCCCTCCTGGAAGCCTACATTTCGGCTATGTACACAGAAAAAGACAATCCCACCTCTATCCAGCAATCCCTATTGAACATTATCGATCAGGCCATCGAGACAGATGCCTTGCCTTTTGCCCTCAAACACCCCCGTTACCGCCTGGCCATTATAACCGCCCGGGCAAAACATCTCACCGCTTTTTCAAGTAAAGTGCTTCAGGGCTTCGGTTTTACTGTATGCTATCTCCTCAACGCCCTTTCCCCCCGTTTTATATTTTCCTTCGTGGAAAGGGTTATTTTCTATTCCGGACCCCTGCCACCCCCGAGCAACAAAAGTATCTGTATCCCCCTTTCGCCCAGTAACTTTAAGGCCGCCCTTCTGGCTTCCGGCGCTATTCCGCTTGTGGTGGAAGGGGTCCGTAACATCTTCGGTGCCCCCCGGGGGACATATCGAGATGGTGGCCTTACAGATTACCAGCTAAACTCTGCCCTTCCCCCCCATGCATATAATGGCTTTAGCCTTTCTTTCCTACATCAAGCGAGGATCATCCCTGCCTGGCTCGATAAAAAATTAAATAGATACCCGAAAAGAGAGATGATAGAAAAAACCGTCCTCGTCCTGCCCTCGGAAGATTTAATTGCCCGTTTGCCAGAAGGAAGGGTGCCGGAAAGGGACGATTTTATCCGTTATATGTCAGAACCGGAAAGGCGTATCAAAAACTGGCGTAAGGCCGTCCGACTAACCTCCCACCTGGGTGAAGTATTCATGGAACTAGTGGAAAGCGGGAAAATCAGAGAAAAAGTGGAGAGAATTCCCTTAAATGAACCCCCTTTATGAGCTATTGTCCGCATGTACCCTCTGCCCCAGGCAATGCCGGGTGGACCGCCTCCATGGCGAGCGAGGATTTTGCCGGCTTTCCAACGAAGCGATTATAGACTGCGCCCTGCCCCACTTTGGGGAGGAACCGCCCCTTACGGGCGAAAGAGGTTCGGGCACCATTTTCTTTTCCTCTTGCAATCTACGCTGCAGCTTCTGTCAAAATTACCAGATCAGTCATGCCGTGGTGGGCAAAAAAGAAACCCCCGAGGCACTCGCTAAAACCATGCAGGACCTGGCCATGAAAGGCTGCCACAACATCAATCTCGTCTCCCCTACACCCCACGCCCCCTTTATTGTTGAGGCCATTCGTATAGCACGGGAACAAGGTTTGACATTGCCCATAATTTACAACACAAGCGGTTACGAAGACCCACGGATAATCAAACTCCTCGAGGGATGGATAGACATCTACCTGCCTGACTTCAAATTCGGCATGGAAGAAGTGGCTTTTGCCCTAACGGGGGTAAAAGACTATCTACACTGGGCAATAAAATCCCTTCAAGAGATGGTATACCAGGTAGGAGAAGAGCTCATCGTATCTCGGGGGATTGCCCTAAGAGGCCTCCTCATACGCCACCTGGTTATACCTGGCTTCATAGACAGTAGCCTCGCCGCCCTCCGGCTGCTGGCAGCGAATTTTTCTCCCCGTCTTGCCCTGAGTATCATGTCCCAATATACCCCCATGCCCCATCTCGAGGCTGACCACCGGCTGGGCAGGCGTATAACAGAAGAAGAGTACAAGACCGTCATCAACTACGCCCTGGACTTGGGTTTTGAAAACATTTATATTCAGGAGGTCGATAGCAGACACTTAACCCCCGATTTTAATCGGGAGAAACCTTTTGCCTGGTTTGACAATAAAAAAGAGGGGTGAAAAGATGTCTCCTTTTCCGTCTATGGGCAAAATGTTGATTTTGTTAGGTATTATTCTTGTGCTTCTGGGTATAGGTATGACTCTTTTCGATAAAATCCCCTGGCTCGGGCGACTTCCGGGAGATATTGCCTATGAAGGTAAAAAAATACACTTCTATTTCCCCTTAACCACCTGCATTATCCTAAGCCTTATCATCACCTTAATCATGTGGCTCTTGGGGCGTAGATAATCTCACAAGTAGCCATCCATTGCGGACCCCGTTGGCAATGGCCGCTACCTATCCCACGAACCCTTTTGTCCGTAATGTATAAACGGATAATCGGTCAAACCCATGAAACGCCTTTTCCCAGTATCTCAACCCCAAATGACGAGCCCTGTCTCTAGAAGCGAATCGAGCTCCGGGTGATAAGGCATTATCCGGATTCCATATTGATATGGACCATTCATCTTTACCTCGTAAGTGAGACCATAGGTAAGAATACCGTCCCTCCCCTCTTCCATGAGTTCCAAAGGCAGCCTCTCTGGCGGGCGGGAAAAGCCAGCTGGCCCCTTTTCTCCGATTAAGAATTCGACGTATATCTCCTTTGTCTCCATGCGCCCTGGAGCAATTCGGACCAACACTTTAAGCTTCTCTCCCACAGAAATGGAGTCACCCTGAATCCCCTGGACAATTACCTCTCCCAATTTGAGGGATGAAAACCTCATAGCTACCTTCGACTTCCATTCGGCTATCTCCTTTGCCAAGGCAAAGACCTCTTCCACCATTCTCTTTCCCCTCCTCGCCGCGGGCTCATACATTTTCTTCAGATAATCCAACATCATCCGCTCCGTATTGTACACTGGAGCAAGGGATCGTACGGACCTCTTTATCATGGCCAGCCATTTTACAGGGATGCCGGTGAAATCGCGTTCGTAATAAAGGGGAACAATTGTATTTTCCAGCAACTCATAGAGAGACTGGGCATCTTCCTCATCCGGTTCCCCTACCTCTTCCACATAACCTGTCCTAACTGGCCCGATGGTCCACCCGTTGTATCCATCAAAGCCCTCTACCCACCAGCCATCGGAGATACTCGCATGTAGAACCCCATTTATGACAGCTTTTTCTCCACTCGTGCCACTTGCCTCGAAGGGCCGTCGGGGGGTATTCAACCAGATATCCACCCCTTGCACAAGATGGCGAGCCGTACGGATATCATAATTTTCGAGGAAAAAGACACGGCCGATAAACCTTTCATCACGACAGATGGCTGTAACTTTTTGTAGTATTTCTTTACCCAGGTTGTCATTGGGGTGGGCTTTTCCCGCAAAGACTATTAGAACCGGCCGTTGGGGATTGTTAACAATTCTATTGAGACGGTCAAGATCATAAAGGAGCAGATATGCCCTTTTGTAAGGTGCAAATCTGCGGGAGAACCCTATGAGCATAGCGCTACTATTTAGACGGGAAAATAACTGTTCACGGCGGATTTGTTCTCCCCTGTATAACTTCCAGTTTCTTGTAATCTGCTCCCTTATAAGGTCAATTAAATTCTGTTTTAATTCGCACCTAACCCTCCAGAGCATCGTATCCGGGATTTCCTCTACCCGGGACCATCGTTCATGGTCGAGGAGATTCTTCTCCCACTCTATCCCCAAATAGGCATCATAGAGAGATTTAATCCGTGGTGCCAGATAGGAGAGAAAATGGGCCCCGTTGGTGATGTGCATAATGGGAATGTCCGATTCATCGAACCCTTTCCATACGTTTCGCCACATGCGCCGGGAAAGTTCACCGTGCACCTTGCTGACCGCATTATTACGGCAAGTCAATTTTAAAGCCATGATGTTTAGATAGAAATTCTTCTCATCTCCTCCTTCGTGGCGCCCTAGTTCCCAGAACTGGTCCCATGACAGGCCCAGTCTTTTTGCCATCCCGGCAAAATAATGCTCCATCAATTCTCGGGGAAAGCGTTCGTTCCCCGCCTCCACGGGAGTATGGGTGGTAAATACACTACTGGACCTCACCACCTCTACAGCCTCAGAGAAAGTAAGGCCTTCCTCCTGCATCAACACCTCGATACGCTCTAAGAGCAAAAATGCTGAATGGCCCTCGTTAATATGGTACACACTCGGTTTTATGCCGAGTTTTTTGAGTAACCTAATACCCCCTATTCCCAGTAGGATTTCTTGTTCCAGACGCACTTTCTGGTCGGCACAGTAAAGCTGAGCGGTGATTTTCCTATCCTGAGGAGTGTTGCGGGGCACATCCGTGTCGAGGAGATACAACGAAACCTTCCCCACCTTTACCTCCCATATATTTGCAAAAAGGGTACGTCCGGGAAGTTCGAGGTAAATCTGTACCTCATCACCCCGGTCGTCCCTCACCGAGCGTACCGGTAGCATGGAGAAATCGTTTTCCGGATAAAGCTCCTGCTGGCGGCCATATTCGTCGATCACCTGCTGAAAATAGCCATTTTTGTAAAGAATCCCTACCCCCACGAGAGGAATGCCCATATCGCTTGCGGTTTTCAGATGGTCTCCCGATAGGGTACCGAGCCCACCGGAATAGATAGGTAAACATTCGTGAATCCCATACTCCGTCGAGAAGTAGGCGACGGGCGAAGAGGTCTTTATCTCCTCCCCATAGGGGTATTTCTTTTTCAAACCTACCCCTCTCATGTATTCATCGAAACGCTGAAGGATCTGGGAATAGAGGGCAAGGTAAGTTTCATTTTCGGAAGCCTCCTTTAGGGCTTCTGGAGATACACTCTCAAGCATCCGCACAGGATTGTTGCCCACCTCATTCCACAGGCGCAAATCAAGACTGGCGAAAAGGTCTAACGCCCGTGGATTCCAGGCCCACCACATGTTATATGCCAGTTCTCTCAACCGGGAAATTTTCTCCGGCAGGCTTGCAACGGCGGTAAAGGTGCGGAAATGGGGGCGGGCCGAGGCTACACCGGAAAATATGTGGACACCAACAGCCGCCCTAACCTCCGCTTCCGCTTCCCTCCTCTTTTCCGCTTTTTCTATGGCCTTTGAGAAGGCATCGAGATAAAAGGATATGAAGTCCTGCCAAGTTGCCCTTTTGGCTACCTGATAAGCACTTTTCCTGCGCTCTATTAGTTCATCGGGCTTCCATGTAAGGAAGTCCTGGAACACCCCTTTTAAATCCTCAACCACCGCTTCCAGAGGGCGACCCCTTCGGCGGAGCAAAATAACCCCGGGGGTCCTACCAAAGTTTGCTTCGACCCACAGGCCAAATCCCGCCTGATCGGTGGTTACCGTGGGTACGGCATGGGCTGCCGCCTCCAGCGGGGTGTATCCCCAGGGTTCATAGTAAGATGGGAAAACCCCTAAATCACAGCCCATCAGGGCCTCATAGTAGGACATGTTGAACAGCCCATCATGACCGTTTAAGTAAGCGGGATTGAAAATTACCTGGACCTTTCCGGTAGGTTGGTTGGTGAGCCCCAGACGGTTACAGGTTTGGAGGATAGGGTCTGAAGATTCATTCTCCAGGCGGTGAGTAGCGATGGGGATGGGATATCCTTCACTCTTTACCTGTTCACTACGGAGAAGAGGTATGAGGTCCATATGACCGCCAATTACAAACATAAGGGCAAGCAAAGGAGGACCGGCATACGGAGAATGCTCTATCTGACCTAGGGCCTCTAAGAATATATCCAGCCCCTTGTTTCGATACTCGTAACGACCAGAAATCGCCACGATTAATGTATCGGTAGAGAGTTCTCTGCGGAGAAAGCGGTTGGCTGCAGCGATTAACTTATCCCGAGATTCCTTGGCAACTCTTCTATCCGCAATAAGTTCCGGTATGTCTTTTACATTGAGACCGTTGGGGGTAATAACATCCGGGGCACGTCCGAGGAAATTCTTGGCTTCCACGGCCGTTATGGAACTCACCGTTGTAAAACAATCCGCCTCCCTGGCGACTGCCATCTCCATTGAGTACTTGGCCGATACATTATGAATGCTGGCTTCCTTTTGAGGGGCAATGCTTTCCATCTGAGCGTAGATATCAATACCCGCACCGGAAAGGGCCCTTCCTAAAATGGTGGCATGGGTGGTAAATACACATCCTGCTTCCGGAAGATGTTCTTTTACATACAACAGCCCCGCACCGGCCATCCATTCGTGAAAATGGGCAATTACGGGGATTTTCCGCTCCCTCAAGTGGAGATTGTAAAAAGTTTCTACCACCTCACCGGAGGCATAGCCGAACATAACCGCCTCTACATAATCTTCCCCTCCGGCAATGGAGTCCACCCCAAAAGTTTCCCACAAATGGTAGAGTAACTGGTCTGGACTATATCGCTTACTCGCCGAGACGAGAATAACCTTTGGTTCTCCGGGAATACGCCAGCGCCCAAACCGGCAGCTCAATCCCTTGATAGCCGTTCCTTCCCTTATCTTCTGCCAGCATGGTTCATCCGTCTCCTCGAAATCGATATTCATTTTCAGATCCGGCCCGATCAGGATATAATTTTCCCCGAATACCTTCTGCACTTCCTTTATTTTCGTGGTGATGACGGTATAAATACCCCCGATTTTATTACAAACCTCCCAGCTGACCTCAAATAGGAAACCCGACCTATAATCTGCCATCCCCCTTCTCCTCCTTCACCCGACGGGTAAAATCATCGATAATGTTCATGTAATTTATATAGGCTTCATAAGGCGATGGGTATGGATTGAAGTATTTATGCACATCCCCATCGGCAAACCATTTTGTACACATATAGTAGAAATAATCGGAGGTCTGCAGCTTTCTCCAGGTCTCAAGCAGGTCCTCATCACCCCTTTCTTTTACCAACCGTTCCAGGTCATACAAGGCCCTGATGGCATCGTTCTGCAAATGGTTCCCCACCCAAGCGGTTAAGTCGCGCTCCACATCGGCCCAGGACAGGGGCTCCGGGGCATCGATCTCACCCACCGCCTCGTAAGCCTCCACTGCCTGAGATGGGGTAAGGAAGCTAAATTCCTTCTGGGCCAGGATTTTCTCCGGCAAAACGCGGAGAAATTCAAAGATGCCGGTATCCGCCCATTGATGTTCCCCAAAGGTTTCATAATCCATAAAGAGGTTTATGACGTGGGCATCTAATCCCGCCTTATGCACCCAGCGGGCAAATTTATCAGCCGTCAGGGGATATTCCGACCAGCCTCTATCGCAAAACCGGAAGGCAATATCATCTGAGAGGCGGTAATTCCTCAAAAGTACACGCAAATTTTTACAACCCCTGGGAACGTAAAGGTAATTGGGGGATCTCCATCCCAAAAGGCGATCGGCACCTTCGGCTAACATGGCTCTATAACCCATCTTTTCCACTTCTGCTGCCAGAGAATTCGAAAAGATGAGCTCCGTATTGCGAAAGACACAAGGGGTAAACTGAAAGTTTTTCTCCATCGCCTCCCGGTGTTTTTCCACCTGGGCGTGAAATTCCTGCAAGGAGAATAGGCTCGCCAGGGAGTGATAATAAGTCTCCCCTAAAAGTTCCACCGCCCCGGTTTGAACAAGCGCTCTAAAGCTTGCCAGTACTTCCGGGCAGTAGCGTGCAAGCTGCTCTAAAATTACCCCGGAAAAAGAAAAGGAGATGCGAAACCGTCCCTCATACTGGTCGATGAGCTCTTTCATGATTTTATTCGCTGGCAGGTAACATTTTTGGGCCACCTTCTCGAGGATCTTTCTGTTCATGTCCTCGTCCTCGTAGGATAGGCCCTTACCGATATCAAAAACGGTGAAGGGACGGTGACGCAAAGGTTGGTGTACTTGAAAATAGAAGCAAACGGCGGGCATGTATCAATCCTTTCTTTGCGAGAGAGAATTATAAACCCCTATAACTCTGTCGGCCGCCCTTTCCCAGTGAATATTCCGTAACTCATCCCGGGAGCGTTCCGTCATCTCCCAGGCAAGGGCAGGGTGGCGAAGGACGCTTATAATCAAATGGGCCAATTCTTCTACGTTCCAGAAGTCCACCTTAAGGGCATGATGTATTATCTCCGAAACCCCTGATTGCCTGGAGATTATCACCGGTACATCGTAGAGCATCGCTTCTAATGGGGTGATGCCAAAGGGTTCTGAAACACTGGGCATAACGTAAAGGTCGCTTATGGCGTACATCCTCTCTACTTCTTCTCCCTTAAGAAACCCGGTAAAACGGAAATGACGTCCCAGTCCTAGGCTGGCCACCCTTTCCACCATGCGGGGCATCATGTCGCCCGTACCGGCCATGACAAAGGTTACATCTGGTACTTGCCCTATTACCTTTCGGGCAGCTTCTACAAAATAGTCTGGGCCTTTCTGGAAGGTAATGCGTCCTAAAAAAAGCACTACCTTTTCTCCCGACCTCTTTTGCACCCTGTATTTTTCCGTTCCTTCCTTATGGGAGACGGCGTTATGGACCACGGTAATCTTTTCTGGGGAAATTCCGTATCGCCTCACGGTCATCTCTTTTGTGTAATTACTTACGCTGATTATGTGATCCGCCTGCAACAGGCCCAGTTTCTCAATTTCAAAGATATCTCGATTCACATTATCCCCGCTGCGGTCGAATTCCAGGGAGTGAACGTGATAAATATACGGCCGTCCCGTTTTTCCCCGGGCAGCCAAACCCCCATATACGGTCATCCAATCATGGGCATGGATAAGGTCAAATCTTTCTTTCTCCGCGATTAGCCCGGCGGCTCGTCCATAGGCCTCCACCTCCGAAAGGATATCTCCCCCATACTCCCCCGTGAAGGTATGCCCCCTCCATACCGGGTAGGAATTAAGATGGGCAAAATGGAGGGATTTTTCTACCTGAGAGGCCATCCTGATTTCCACGTGCGAAGACACGATTTCCCCTTTGATATGGGGCAAAACGAAGATAATTTCCACACCCCTGCGGCTCAAGGCCTCCGTAAGGCCAAAACACGCCGTCCCTAAGCCGCCTCTTATGTAAGGCGGAAACTCCCACCCCAACATAAGTACCCGCATGAGTATTCCCTCCTTTGAACCTAAGCCCGGTTCTGCTCTCACTTCATGCGTAAAACTTCTACTTCTGGGGATGGGGAAAATTGAAACCAGCTCTTTTCCAGCGGTAGGTTCTTAACGAAATGGGTAAATTTTATCTTAACCTCATTTCCGTAATCATCGTGATAAAGGCAGGTGGTAATAAGGAACGTGTTCGGATCAACGTGGACGGTTATACTCTTTAGATAAGTTGATTTCTCTCGCGGTTTCAGTTTCAAACGGTATTCTCCCTCACTCCCCTCTAAGGAGGCCGCAAAATCTTCAGCCAAGCGCCCAGCACCCAAAAGGAAGCGGGTGATGGTATTGGACGCCCCCTCACCCTCCTTCATGTAGGCCAGCTTCTCCCCAGGTATATACAACCAATACCGATGGGGAGAAATATAAACCCTTTTCTCCTTAGGTTTGCTGTAATCCCACCTCATTAAACCGGGCCGTTTAAAGTATACCTTTCCCTCTTCCCGTATGACCTTTTGCGCGGAACGGATAGACGTTTCCTGGACAAAGTCAGCCTTAAACGTCTCCGTTCGATCGTAAACCGCCTGAACATGCTCCAGGATCTCCCCTAATCCCATTGGCCACGCCGCGTTATATAGAGACGCCACTACTCCCAGACTGACCACAAAAGCACCGTACCATTTCAAGTCAAACAAGTCCCCTAAAATTTTATTTGTTTATAAACGTGGCCACCAAAAACATAAAGCCCGATAATGCCTTGCATAATCGTAAATAATTAATTTTACGAACGTTTCTACTGACCAATTCTTGGGCAAGGCGTTTCTTTTCGGTGATATTTCGCACCTTATTTTGCCTATCAACATCCCTATCAACAAATTTTTCCACAGGATTGTGAATACCATATTCAAGTATGCCTTCTGCCTTTAATTATTTACCAGTATGCGCCAACCAAAGGGATCTTCCGCTTCACCGTACTGTATTTTCATAAGCTCCTCATAAAGTCTCTCGGTGAGAAGTCCTACCTTGCCGTCGTTTATCTTTATTTCTTGTCCGCGATAGTAAAGGAGTCCGACGGGTGATATAACGGCCGCCGTACCGGAGGCAAAAACCTCTTTAAGAGACCCCTTTTTATGGGCTTCCATCACCTCTTCCATGGAAATTTGCCGTTCCACCACTGGGATGCCCCAGGAAGAGACCAGGGTTATAACAGAATCTCTCGTGACTCCGGGTAAAATCGTCCCTCCTAGGGGAGGGGTAACTAACTCGTCGCCGATGATAAAAAATATATTGCTCGTTCCTACCTCTTCCACAAAGCGGCGATGGATTGCATCGAGCCATAGAACCTGCGTATAACCCTTCTGAGCCGCTAAGGAACTCGCATAAAGGCTAGCCGCATAATTCCCCGCTGCCTTAATATGACCCGTCCCGCCAGGTGTTGCCCGTACATATTCTTCCATGACATAGATTTTTGTAGGATTAAAACCTTCTGCATAATAAGCCCCTACGGGGGAGAGGATAATAAAAAACAGGTACTCAGAAGAAACATGGACTCCCAAAGCCTTCTCGGTGGCAATCATGGTTGGCCTGATATAAAGGGATGTACCTTTTCCCCGGGGAATCCAGTCTCGCTCAACCTTCACCAGTTCTTTTACCGCTTCAAGAAACATGTCCTCATCCACAAGGGGCATACACATCCTTTCCGCGGACCTGTTCATGCGCCTCGCATTTTCCTGCGGACGGAAGAGGTAAATCTCCCCCCCTTTTCCCCGGTATGCCTTCAAACCTTCGAAAATCATCTGAGCGTAATGGAGACACATGGAAGCGGGATCCATCGGAATCGGTCGGTAAGGGCCAATCTTAGGTTCATACCATCCCCGATCTCGATGGAATTTCATGGTAAACATGTGATCGGTGAAAATTTGCCCGAATCCCAGCTGTGTTTCATCGGTGTACTTCGGTTTCCTCTTTTCCGGAGGAAGCAATTCATACTCAATTCCCATAGTCCTACCTCACGAAGTCATTTTGCGAAAAGCTTTAACATAAAAGGAAAAGAAGCTCAATGGTAGAACTCAAAGGATATTAAAGAATTCTTCGACCCTTTCATAGCTTTCCATAACTGAACGGATATACTCTTCCCGAGCCTTACGACAAGTGGCTATCCAGCTTGCAATAACCTTCCTCCCCTCCTGGGGCAACCACGTGGTCTGCTCCAGCAGAAGGTCCAACATCCCCTCCATCCGTTCTTGCAATAAAGTGAAGGTTCGCAGATTATTGTCCAAACACTTCTTATGAAAGGTGATTACTTCCCAGGCTATCTGTCTCTGTTCCATACCCTTTCCCTCCCTTATTTTTCCTCATTTATTGAGTTGACAATCTTTTTTATTCCACGTAATAATAAACATATGTCAGAGCAGGTTGCCAGAAAAATAGTGATTCATTATGCGGCCGAAAACGTAGATCAACCGGTTATTTACGAATTGGTAAAAAAATACGATTTGGTCGTCAATATCTTAAAGGCCCGCATCCTGCCCAGGCGGGATGGGGTTATAGTGCTGGAGCTAAGCGGAATCAAAGAAAATTTTGACCAGGGGATACGCTACTTAAAGGAAAAGGGTCTTAGGGTAGAACCTCTCTCGAAAAATGTAACACAAAACACGGAACGATGCGTTCACTGTGGAGCCTGCACCGCCTTCTGCCCTACGGGTGCCCTTTCCATAGACCGGAGCACCATGAAGGTCTCTTTCAATGTGGAAAGATGCAACGGTTGTGAAGTGTGCGTTACCGCCTGTCCCGTTCGCGCCATGGAAGTTAATCTTTTTTAGTTTCCCGTTTCTCCTCCTCTTTTTTGAAAACGCCCATGACATCCTGTGTAATCTTTTTTCCCTTTTTTACCACCTCCTGCCCCGTGCGCACCACCGTCTCCGTCTCCCCCTTAACTTTCTTCCAGGCCCGGACTAAATCGGCCGGAGATTTCTGGGGCGCCGTAAGGAAGAAGTACATCCCGACGGCTATCAAAACCAATATGGTTGTAAGGGCGAGCTTGATAAGGTTCTTAATAAGAAAGTAAACCGCCACAAGGGCAAGCAGCAAAATAGCCAGAACGGCAAACTGATGGGTATGGATGGCATTTATAAAGATATCCATTTTCCCCTCTTCTAAAAAGGTTTTGGGAGGAACCTTACCATAAATTAAACGAAAGCCAAAACCCTATTATCTTGACAAGGTAAAGGAGACATGGATAAGTTTATAAAGGATTATCTATTATGAGGAAAAGTTTCTCTGTCGCCACCTTAGGTTGTAAGGTTAACCAGTACGAATCGGCAGCGATTACGAGTGCCTTAATACAAGCAGGATACAGCTACGTGCCCTTTAAATCCCGGGCCGACCTATACGTAATAAATACTTGTACGGTAACGGCGAACACCGATTTCCAATCTCGCCAGCTCATCCGTAGGGCCATAAGACTGAACCCCGGAGCAGATGTAGTGATAACAGGCTGCTACGCCGAAACCAATCCGGAGGCTTTAAGGCAAATCGACGGCGTAAAATGGATCATAGGAAACCGTGAAAAACCCATGCTCGTCGAAAAGATTGAGGGAAACTTAGGGGAAATCTCTGCCCCTCCCATCTGGCCGGCTTACTTCCCGCCGCCAGCGATTCTTCCCGGACGAACCCGTCCGTGTCTCAAGATAGAAGATGGGTGCGATTCCTACTGTTCGTACTGTATAGTTCCTTACGCCCGGGGACCCGTGCGAAGCCTTCCTCCCGTGGATGTTCTCCGCCATTTGTCTATACTGATTCGATGGGGATTTAAAGAAATTGTCCTCACGGGGATACATCTGGGGGCATATGGGAAGGATTTACCCTCCCCCTGTGACCTGGAATCCCTTCTTGCAGAAATACTAAATCACCTTCCCAAAGGGATTCGGCTCAGGTTAAGCTCACTGGAGCCCTTAGAAGTGAGCTACAGGCTCTTATCCCTTATGGCCAAAAACAAAAAGATATGCCCCCATCTGCATCTGCCGATCCAAAGTGGCGACGACGAGATTCTAAAACGTATGAACAGAGCCTATACGGGCCAGTTCATTAGAAACCTGGTAAGGGAAATTCTTGCAGTCTGCCCTGACATGGCCATCGGCATGGATGTTATGGTAGGCTTCCCAGGGGAAACTGAGGCATCCTTCAACCGGACTTACAAACTTCTGACCGAGCTACCTATTGCTTACCTCCACGTATTTCCCTATTCCCGGCGTGCCGGTACAGAAGCCGCCCTTTTCTCCCAGCAGGTACCGGAAGGAGAGAAAAAACGTCGGGTGGCATTATTGCGCGAGCTGGATCAGAAGAAAAGAAAGGCCTTTATGACACGCTTTTTAAAGAAGCCCCTCGAAGTCATTTTGGAAGAGAGAAGGGATAAAAGAACCGGCTCAATGATGGGACTGGCACCGCAGTACTTCCCCGTCGCTGTCTCCCGTACCACCGAAAAAGACGTTAATTCCCTTTTGACCGTCATACCGACGGGAATAGACGGGGGTATAATGAGGGGGGAGGTAGTGTTGTGAATGGGGTAAGAAGAGATACCCTGTTTAAAATTCAAGAAGCCTTGGGATACACCTTCAAGGATATTAACCTTCTTGAGCAGGCCCTGACCCATCGCTCTTACATCCACGGCAAAGGGCTCGAAAAGGCAATGGACAATGAACGTCTGGAGTTTCTTGGGGATGCCGTGCTAAACCTCGCGGTGAGCGACCTCCTCATGAAGATGTTTCCAACCGAGGCGGAAGGGCTCCTGTCCCGACGGAGGGCCACCTGGGTAAACGAACAAACCCTGGTGTGCATGGCCAACCATTTTAACTTAGGTGAAGGGCTTCTTCTCGGAAAGGGAGAAGAAATCTCCGGGGGGCGCACCAAACCTTCTCTCCTCGCCAACGCCATGGAGGCGATTATAGCTGCCATTTACTTAGACGGCGGGTTTATGGCGGCCCACACTTTTGTCTCCCGCTGGTTTCAAAATCACGCTGAAGGCAAAGGAAGAGATATGCTTTTCGAAGACTACAAATCCCTCCTGCAGGAATGGTGTCAGGCCCACCTGCGGTGTACACCACGGTACATTACGGTTAACGAGGCAGGGCCTGACCACGCAAGAACCTATACCGTCCATTTGGAGATCCAGAATAGATTTATTGCCGAGGGAGAGGGGAAAAGCCGCAAAGATGCGGAAAGGGAAGCTGCTAAAAAGGCGCTAAAGTTAGTGGAAAAGATATTCTGATATGCCTTTCATTGTCCCCATCTTTATCAACCAGCAGGGTTGCACACACAGATGTATCTTCTGTAACACACGCCTTACCAATGGAGAAGCGTCTCCCTGGCCTACGGCAGAAACTATCTCTCAAACAATCCATACATATCTGGGACACCGCGAAAAAGTGCCGGAAGGTGAAATAGCCATATATGGAGGAAATTTTACGGGCCTACCTATGGCCAGACAGGAAGAAATCCTTCGCCTTTTATGGCCCTACATGGAAAAGGGAGTTGTCTCAGGCCTTCGCATCTCCACCCGTCCAGATGAGATTGATGAAGAAAAAATTGAACTCATTCATAGATACAAAGTTAAAACCGTCGAAATCGGGGCACAATCTTTGGACAATGAAATTCTTACCCGGGCCGCAAGAGGTCATAATGCCGAGGCGGTAGTAAAAGCTGTAAAAATACTCAAGGAAAGAGGGTTTCAGGTAGTAATCCATCTTATGATGGGCCTACCGGGAGATAACCGAGAAAAATTCCTTTCCACGGTAAGAAAAACAGTAGAGATACATCCCCATATGGTAAGAATCCATCCCACCCTCGTTCTCGCAGACACCCCTCTTGCGAAAGACTTCAAGGAAGGTACATACCAGCCCCTCTCGCTGGAAGAGGCGGTATGCTGGGCAGCGAAGGGGGTCACCATATTGCGATCCTCGGGCATCAAGGTCATCAGGCTTGGCCTGCAGGCCACTTCATCCCTGATGGAACCGGGAAACATTTTAGCTGGGCCTTTTCATCCGGCCTTTGGGGCCCTTGTAGAATCGCGTATAATGAGAGACGAGATATCTTACATTTTAGAAGAAAAAAAAGTTTCCGGTGCCCGGGTGACCATCCACACCTCACCCAAGAAGGAATCCTCTGTAAGGGGGGAAAAGAGCGAAAATTTACGCTTTCTGAAAGACCGCTTTTGCCTTAAAGAGATAAAGGTAATGACCGCGAAAGAGGAAAAGTCCTTCACCCTTGAGATTTTGACCCGGTAAAGATGGGTACTGAATTATGAGAGATGGAAGTTTCCGTTCAGGATTCATAGGGATTGTAGGCAGACCCAACGTGGGGAAATCAACCCTTTTAAACGCTATTCTAAAGGAAAAAATAGCCATTATCACCGATAAGCCCCAGACCACGAGAAACAGAATTACGGGCATTAAGAATCTCCCAGATGGCCAGCTCATATTTATAGACACCCCTGGAATACATCCGGCCAAAAGCCCCTTGAACAAGGCTATGGTAGCAGAGGCCTTCACGGTCTTTACTGGGGTAGATGTAATCCTTCTTATCATCGAAGCCCCGAGGGGGTTTTTACCGGGCGATAAGGGGATACTAAATAAATCTATAGAAGCGGGTTTACCGATACTACTCGTTATCAATAAAACAGACCTTACCTCCATTGAGAAGGTAAGATCCCTTTTAGAGGAAGCACGGCAATTTCCCGGGGTAAAAAGGGTAATTCCTATCTCGGCCATCATGGGTGAGGGCATTGACCAACTCATTTTCACTATCAAGGAGATGTTACCCGAGGGTTCCCCTTACTTTCCCCCTGATATTCTCACGGACCGGTCCGAGCGGTTTATCGCCGCCGAAATAATAAGAGAAAAAATCATGTTACATACCCAGGAAGAAGTACCCTACTCCACAGCCGTGACGGTAGAGGCATTTAAAGAAGCCGAAAAGAGAAATCTAATCAAAATTGAAGCCACCATAACGGTAGAAAGGGAATCCCAGAAAAAAATTCTAATTGGGCGTGGAGGGAACATGCTAAAAAAGATTGGTTCCGAAGCGCGGATAGAGCTGGAAAGATTTTTTGCAACCCGCGTCTTCCTATCTCTCTTCGTGAGGGTGAGGAAGGACTGGAGCAAGGATGAAAAATGGCTTAAAGAGTTTGGCTATAAACGATAAGGGGAAGATAAGGTGAAACCTATCGTAGCAATAGTGGGGCGACCAAACGTGGGTAAATCCACCCTTTTCAATCGCCTGACCAAAAAGAAAAAAGCCATTGTGTTTGACGAACCTGGAACTACTATTGACAGAAATTATGCCGATACACAATGGGACGGACATACCATTACCATCGTGGATACGGGGGGATTCGAACCTCATCCCGAAAAGGACCTCCTCATGGAAATGAAAGAGCAGACGATGTTGGCCATTGAGGAAGCCGATGCGGTGATCCAGCTCGTGGATGCTAAAACAGGCATTACGCCAAAAGACCGGGATATAATGGCCCTTCTTCGACAGATAAAAAAACCCGTTTTCCTCGCAGTAAACAAAATCGACAATCCCCATTCTGACGCCCAGGCCGCAGAATTTTTCGAACTGGGGGTGGAACGCATCTATCCCATCTCCGCAACTCACGGGCACGGCATCTACGAACTCATGGCCGATGTATGCTCTTCCATCCCGGAAAAGCGGTTGGAATCGCCGACTATGCCTGGGGGACATATCATCCCCCTTGCCGTTATCGGTCGTCCCAACGTAGGCAAATCTTCCCTGATAAACCGCCTTCTCGGGCAAAAACGGGTGGTCGTTAATCCCACACCGGGTACAACAAGAGACGCCATAGACACCCTTTTAACCTTCCAGGGACATCAATACCTCCTCATAGATACGGCGGGCATTAGGAGGAAAAGCCGGATAAGCTTAACCCTCGAAAAATACAGTGTCATTTCTGCCCTCAAGAGTATAAGGCGGTGCGATATTGCCCTCATTGTCATAGATGCCATAGAAGGCATTACGGAACAGGACGTAAAGATTGCCGCCCTGGCATATGAAGAGGGGAAGGCGTGCATCTTCGTGGTAAACAAATGGGATGCTATAGAGAAGAACAACTCGACCGTCGGCGAATATGTGCGGGCGATTCGCGAAAGGGCAAAGTTCCTCGATTATGCCCCCATTATATTCGTGTCCGCCCTATCCGGGCAGAGGGTAACAAGGATCTTTCCCCTCGTTCAGGAGGTATTTGTCCAGTATAATCAAAGGATTAACACGGGGGAAGTAAACCGGGTGTGTCATGGGATTATAGAACTAAACCCGCCTCCCCGCGCCCATAATCGGGATAACACCATTACTTACGTCACCCAGGTGGGTGTGAAACCACCGACCTTTATCTTCTTCGTCCGGGAGCCGGATGCCGTCCACTTCTCCTATGCCCGTTTTCTCGAGAATCGTCTGCGTGAAGCCTTTGGTTTCAGTTATGTACCCATTCGCATCGTCTTCCGCAAGAAAACGCGAACCTCAGATTTACGGTAAAAGATGCCGAATAAAACCCACCAAATCCTGCCTAATGAGAGAAAGGAAAACAACGAATAAAACGAAGGGCGCCACAAACTTTATGGAGAAAGCCCATAGTTCTTTGACGGATATGAATCTCGTATCGGGATCCAGTTCATGGATCGTTTTCTCTAACCCGTATTTCCACCCCAGACATATGGAGATGAAAAAACCTCCAATGGGTAGCATGTAGTTTGAAGTCAGCCGGTCCATAAAGTCAAAAAAAGTCACCCCCGCAATGGTTAAATGGGCGAGGCTTCCAAAAGAAAGGGCCGAAGGAAGACCGAAAATGGCAATAGCAGTTCCCATCACCAAAACTGCCCGACGCCGGCTCCACCCCCTCTCATCGATCAAATAGGCCGTCACCACCTCCAAAAGGGATATGCTGGAGGTAACAGCCGCGAGAAACAGGAGGAGAAAAAAAAGGACCGCGAAAAACTGTCCCCCCGGCATGCGGGCAAATACGGCCGGAATGACGTGGAAAACAAGACCAGGCCCTTCCGCAGGCGAGAGCCCCATGGCAAAGACGGAGGGGAAGATAGCAAAGCCGGCAAGGAGAGCGACGGCCGTATCGATAAAAACGATCCAGAAGGCGGCAGTCAGAATCCGCTCCTGGGGCGAAAGGTAGCTCCCGTAAGTGATCATCGCCCCCATCCCCAGGCTCAAGCTGAAGAAGGCCTGTCCTAAAGCGGAAAGAACTGTATCCCCCGTTATTTGGGTAAAGTCAGGGGTAAGGTAAAAGATAAGCCCCTTTTCACCCCCTTCGGCCATCATCCCCCGCCCAATTAAAACCAAAAGAATGGCAAAAAGGAGGGGCATTAGTATCTTATTCCATTTTTCTATCCCCCCTTTCACACCGCCAATTACGATAAAAACTGTCGCGCCCATGAACAGCAGGTGATAGACTATAGCAGAGACAGGATTTGCAACAAAAGAACGGAACACCTGGGATGCTGCCTCAGGGGTAATGAGGTGCGCCAGGGCTCCAGTTATTCCCTTTACGATGTAGCCGATTGTCCACCCGCCTACCACACTGTAGAAGGAAAGGATGAAAAAGCCTGATAAAACCCCCAAATACCCAACCAGGACCCACCAGGTGCCACCCGCCATGGCCTTAAAAGCACCTACCGGGTCCCTCTCCGTATGCCGACCGATAACAAGTTCTGCTATCATAATGGGTAAACCGAGAATTAATACCGCCAGAAGGTAAACAAAGACAAAGGCGGCTCCGCCCTTGGAACCTGTGAGATAGGGAAACTTCCATATGTTCCCGAGACCAACCGCTGAACCGGCGGCAGCCAAAACAAAACCTATCTTGGATCCCCACTGTTCTCTCATAACTCCTACCTCGTTTTTTAGACTACAACAGCTGGCATAAATATGTCAATTTATCCACCACTGGCGGATAAAGATGGAGCCTCACAACTTTTCTTCCCAAAGACACAAGGGCCTCCCTGTCTCCCCTGGCCTGAGCAGCCCTCAATGTCCCAAAGGTGAGGGTGGAATGGCTGTTTTCCATTGACTCAGGAATTGGCACATCCTCCAAAACAGGCTGAGTTAACTGGAGAAAAAAACCCCTTCCGCCGTCCCCCTTGTGTAATTGACCGGTGGAATGGAGATAACGTGGGCCAATACCCACCGTAACAGGGCGCCTAAAGCGGTGCATAAGTGCCTTCTTTAATAAATCAAGGGCTTTTTGTACCTCATCATCACAGGTAAGATAGGCCTGAATGGCGACATAAGATATATTCTCATCTATTTCGTCGAATACGTCTCTTAGGTTATGGATGGAGGACAGCCCGAATACCTCTATATCGTTTACGAAAAAGGACGGTTTTTCTTCTACCATCTGAGAGAGAACCTCTCTTGCCGCTCTTTTTGCCCTTTCCACATCTGGCTGGTCAAAGGGATTTACTGAAAGCCTGTAGGCGCAAACAGCGGTAGTTAATTCCCAGAGAAAGAACAAGGCCCCGAGATCTAAAAGGTCATTGAATTTCAACCCGATGGCAGGAAATCCCGGAAAGGGATGAATAATTTCCCCTGTCTTTGCGATGGAAACAAAAACTCGGTCTTTTCCATAGTACTCGGGCGGAAGCGGTTCGTTCTCGATGATTGGGAGTATCCCCTTCCCTTCCTTTCCCGTACTTTCCGCGAGGAGCTGCTCTAACCAGTCTCCAAAACCTTGCAGGGAAGGGGAAATAAACAAGGTAAGTTTATCCCTTCCCGTTCTGGCCAGTTCCCCTATGGCAATTCCAAGACGGGCGCAGAGTGCCCCTTCGCCCTTTTCTTTTTCTTCCGCAGCAAATTGATGGGCATAAAGGAGCATTTCCCGGCACTCTACCCCCAAAAGATGAGCGGGGACCATGCCTACGAGGGAAAGGGCACTAAAGCGCCCCCCGATGTCCGGATCGTTCAGGAATACCTGCCGGAACTTCAACCGGTTCCCTAACTCAGCAAGGGGGCTACCGGGGTCGGTGATGATGACCATGTGCCTTGCTGCATTTTCTTTTCCCATTTGGGATACCAGTAAATGATAAAAATACTTCATCAAGGCATCCGATTCCACCGTGCTGCCGGATTTAGAAGATACAATAATAAGGGTTTTTTCCTTCTTCAGTTCCTCTGTTTCCCTCAAAATTGACGTGGGATCGGTGGTATCAAGTACCCTCAGTGGCAAATACGAGGCTTTTACTCCGAAGACACGTGCGATAACTTCCGGCGCCAGGGTGGAACCTCCCATACCGAGGAGCAAAACCCTTTTAAAACCCTCTTGCCGGACGGAGTTCGTAAAATCCTCTATTTTTGGTAATTTATCAAGGGTCCAGGCGGGCGCCGTAAGCCACCCCAGGCGGTTGGATATCTCCTTCGGTTCTTCTTTCCAGACCGTATGGTCCCGGGACCAGATTCTTTCCATTATTTTCTGACCTTTCATCTTTTGCCATGCGGCTTCCACGCTACTTTCATACTCGCCCAGGGCAAAGTCCGCCTTTAAGTTCATGGTACCCCTCCCCTTTTATTCACAAAGTTTTTGCGGATAAACATACACCGTCTTTTACCAAATAAAAAGGCCAGGTTCATTCCTGGCCCTTTTAAATTATTCACGTTATACAGTCTGCTTATCCCTTTTCCGCCACCTTCAGCATCAAATCGGCCATCTGTAGTTCTCTTAAGACCCTTTCGTAATCAGGATCTTCTTTTACCATCTTAGCGAGACGCGCCGACACTTCTGCCTTTTGCTTCTCCACCTCGGCTTTATCAATTGCATCTGCCCTTTCTGCCATCTCTACCAGAACAGTTACCTTCGAGGAAAGGATTTCCGCATAGCCCGTGCTCACCGCGAAATAAGTCCTCTTCCCTTCCCTGAAAAAACTCAATTCACCCATATCGATAGAAGTGAGAACAGGTGTATGCCCCCGTAGGATACCCATCTCTCCTTCCGTCCCTGGAATAGAGACCTCCTCTACGTAGCCACTGAAGGTCATTCTTTCTGGCGTTACAATCTCCAGCACTAAGTCGTCAGCCATTATTGCCTCCGGTTATTCCGTTAGCCTCTTCGCCTTTTCCACGGCTTCATCAATCCCGCCTACCATGTAAAATGCCTGCTCGGGCAAGTCATCGTGTTTCCCTTCGAGGATTTCCTTGAAGCCCCTCACCGTCTCGGCAACTGGCACGAATTTACCCTCGACGCCGGTAAACTGGGCCGCCACAAAGAAAGGCTGGGAAAGGAATCTCTGAATCTTTCTGGCCCGGCTAACCGTGAGTTTATCTTCCTCTGAGAGTTCGTCCATCCCCAAGATAGCGATGATATCCTGCAAATCTTTATACTTCTGCAGGGTCATCTGGACCTGACGGGCCACCGTGTAGTGCTCCCATCCTAAGACGTTGGGGTCGAGAATGCGAGAAGTAGAATCGAGGGGATCCACGGCAGGATAGATGCCGAGCTCTGCAATGGGGCGGGAAAGAACGACGGTCCCATCCAAATGGGCAAAGGTCGTAGCCGGTGCCGGGTCCGTCAGGTCGTCCGCCGGCACGTAAACACACTGTACCGCCGTGATGGACCCCTTCTTAGTTGAAGTAATACGTTCCTGGAGTTCACCCAGGTCTGTTGCCAGCGTAGGCTGGTAGCCCACCGCAGAAGGCATACGACCGAGAAGGGCCGAGACCTCTGAACCCGCCTGAGTGAAGCGGAATATATTATCGATGAAGAGAAGCACGTCCTGCCCTTCTACATCCCGGAAATACTCAGCCGCAGCAAGAGCGGTAAGGGCGACCCTTGCTCGTGCGCCCGGCGGCTCCGTCATCTGCCCATAAATGAGGGCAGCCTGTTTGATAACGCCGGACTGCTTCATTTCCAGGTACAGGTCGTTTCCTTCCCTCGTGCGTTCGCCCACACCGGCGAAAACGGAAATCCCACCGTGATGCATGGCTATATTGTGAATCATCTCCATCATCACGACCGTCTTACCCACACCGGCGCCGCCGAACATTCCCATCTTTCCACCGCGCGGGAAGGGTACGAGAAGGTCAATAACCTTTACCCCTGTCTCAAGCACGTGGACAGTAGTATCCTGCTCCAAGAAGGATGGCGCTTCCCGGTGGATAGGGGCCCAGTTTTTCGCATCAATAGGCCCTAAACCGTCCACAGGCCGACCGACAACGTTTAAAATCCTGCCCAGACACTCTCTTCCCACAGGCACCATGATGGGCTTCCCCGTGTCTTTAACGGGCATACCCCTAACGAGACCATCGGTTATATCCATGGCGATACAGCGCACCACGTTGTCCCCCAGGTGCTGGGCTACCTCTATAACCAGGTTGTCTTCTTCATCACTAATGGCAGGATTGGTTATGAGGAGGGCATTTAAAATATTTGGGAGTTTCCCTTCTTCAAATTCAACGTCAACAACCGGCCCGATGACCTGTACAACCTTTCCTATATTCATACCGTTCTCCTTAATAGTTAATTCTTTGATCCCTTGGCTAACGCCTCGGTACCGCCGACAATATCCATCAATTCTGCCGTAATGGCTGCCTGCCTGGCCTTGTTAAACTTCAAGGTCAGGGAGTCAATCAATTCATCACAGTTCTTGGTTGCGTTGTCCATGGCCGCCATACGGGCACCGTTTTCCCCTGCCGACGTTTCCAATAGAGCCCTGAAAAGCAATACCCGTACGTACATAGTAAGCAGCCTATCGAGGAGCACTTCTGCTGATGGCTCGTAGAGGTACTCTATCCGCTGTTCAGGCTCCGCCGCCTCCTCAGAACCCACGGCGGGAAGGGGAAACAATCTGACCAGGGCGGGCCTCTGAGAGGCCACATTGCGAAATTCGTTGTAAATCAAGTAAAGCTCATCATATTCACCCCTGATGAAGGGTGGAATAATATCCTGGGAGATGTCGATAGCGAGCTTTATGTCAAATTTCCCCATGCAATCCACCCGCTCATGGATTATTTTCACCTTCTTTCGGAAATAATCACGTCCCTTGCGGCCGATGGGAATGACGGAAACATCCAACCCCTGAGCCATCTTCATGCTGACAAATCTCTCTGCTGCCTTGATTACGTTCGTATTGAAGCCTCCACAGAGCCCGCGATCAGAGGTCATGCATATGACCCATATTTTCTGGGGAGGTCTTACCGCAAGGAGGGGATGCAATGTGGCATCTACCCGCAAAGCCAAGCTGTTCAATACTTCCATGAATTTACCCGCATAGGGACGAAAATTGTCCATTCTCGCCTGAGCTACCTTAAATTTGGCCGCTGCCACCATGTTCATGGCTCGAGTTATCTGCTTTGTCTTGGCGACAGCCGAGATCTTGCGTTTTATATCCTTAAGGGCAGCCATTAAAATTCACTCCCATCTATAGGAAATAGGTTTAAGCGGAAAAGACAGAGTCAAATTCCGTAAGGGCATCCTTCATCTTCTTTTCCAAATCGGAGCTGATAACCTGCTTTTCTTCTATTTCCTGCATAATCTCAGGATACTTGCTCTTAATGAAGGAAAGAAGTTGAGGCTCATAATCTTTTATCTTTTCCACCGGGTATTTATCCAGGAAGCCACGGGTACCCGCAAAGAGAACCACTACCTCTTCGGATAGAGACATAGGCTGGTACTGGGGCTGTTTCAATATTTCCACCAATCTAATCCCCCTATCCAGCTGGGCCTTAGTAGCCTTATCGAGATCACTACCGAACTGGGCAAAAGCGGCCAGTTCCCTATACTGGGCCAAGTCAAGCTTTAGGGTTCCTGCTACCTGCTTCATCGCCTTTACCTGGGCGGCCCCACCGACCCGGGAAACGGAAAGACCCACGTTTATCGCAGGCCGAATACCAGAATAGAACAACCCGGGTTCCAAATAAACCTGACCGTCGGTAATGGAAATAACATTGGTGGGGATGTAGGCCGACACGTCGCCCGCCTGGGTCTCAATAATAGGCAGAGCCGTCAAGGAACCACCGCCCAGCTCATTGCTTAGGCGTGCCGCCCTTTCTAACAGGCGGGAATGATTGTAGAAAATATCACCAGGAAAGGCCTCACGTCCCGGTGGACGGCGCAGAAGAAGGGAGATCTGACGGTAGGCCACCGCCTGCTTGGATAGGTCGTCGTATATGATCAAAGCATCCTGGCCACGGTCGCGGAAATATTCCCCGATACTGCAACCAGAGTAAGCGGCGATGTACTGAAGGGTAGCGGGGTCACTCGCGCAAGCAGACACGATGCAGGTATACGAGAGGGCATCGTACTTCCTCAAGGTTTCTACGACCTGAGCTACCGTAGATTTCTTCTGTCCGATCGCCACGTAAATACATTTAATACCCGTATCCTTCTGCCTTATAATCGCATCAATACAAATAGCCGTCTTACCAATCTGACGGTCACCAATGATAAGCTCCCTTTGTCCCCTTCCGATAGGAGTCATGGCATCAATAGCTTTAATCCCCGTATACATGGGGGTATTCACGGGCTGGCGATGGATAACACCAGGGGCCACCATCTCTATCCGGCGAAACTCCGTGGCTTCAATTGGCCCTTTGCCATCGATGGGCCGACCGGTGGCATCGATAACCCTTCCTAGAACCGCCTCTCCCACCGGTACCTGGGCGATCTTACCTGTTCTCCTTACGATGTCTCCCTCTTTGAGATGGGTCACTTCCCCCAGTACGGCCACCCCTACGTTGTCCCGCTCGAGGTTGAGCACCATTCCCAAAGTACCGCCCGGGAATTCAAGGAGCTCCATAGCCATGGCATTCTGTACACCATAGACCCGGGCAATACCGTCGCCCACCGAAAGGATGGTACCCGTTTCACTTATGTCCAGTTTCTTTTCGTATTCCCTGATCTGCTTGGATATTATTTGACTTATTTCTTCGGCTCTGATCGCATCCATTACCTTATTTTTCCTCCCCTAAGAGATTCCTTATTTTGTTCAGCTGGGTTTTAATGCTATTGTCATAGACGAGGTCCCCGATCTTTACCACCAGACCGCCGAGGAGTGTCCGGTCTTCCACTAGCTCCATCTCCACTCTTTTCCCCGTACTTCTTACGAGAAATTCACGCAACTTCTCTTCCAGCTCCGGCGATAAGGGGAAAGCCGTCTTTACCTGGACCCGTAAAATGTTTAACGCTTCGTCCATCTTTTCCCGGTAGGCTTCCAAGATTTCCTTGAAAAGGGTAATACGCTGCTTATCCGTAAGTAGGCGAATGAAGTTGGCTGTTATAGATGAGGGTTTTACTTTTTCGAGGATGATTTCGATTACGTTCTTTTTATCCTTCTGCTCTACAATGGGATTGGAAAGGAACGCTTGGAGTTCATCGTTTCCCTCTATAATTTCGTTTATGGCATTTAACTCCCGGTAGTACTCCTCTAATTTCTTCTCTTCCTCCGCAATCTCAAAAAACGCCTGGGCGTATCTTTTGGCTACTGTGCTTCCTATCAACTTTTAATCACCGCCTTATTTAAGTATTCTTGCACCATATTTTCATGGTCTTTTGGAGTTATATTCTTTTTGACCAGCTCTTCGGCCATATCTACCGCAAGTTTAACTGCTTCTTTCATAAGCTCTTCTCGGGCAGCTTTAAATTCCTGCTCCATACGGGCACGGGTATCTTCTTCCAGTTTTGCCGCCGCCTTCCGGGCGTCCTCCAGAATCTTTTCTCTTTCTGCCATCCCCTGGGACTTGATCATTTCCACAATGCCATCAATTTCTTCCGTTGCCTTGTTCAGCTTCGACTCATATTCCTGATACTTCTTTTCCGCCTCTTCCTTCAACTTCCGCGCTTCCTCCAAAGAGGAACCAATGGAAGCCTTCCGGCCTACAAAGTAATCCTTAATTCTTTTGGCCAGTAACCACCAGAGAAATCCTACCAGAATTATAAAATTGACCATGCGCCAGGCAAAGTCGATCCAATCTGACTTACTTGCCCCGTGTCCCTCTTCTCCCCCAGCGGCATAGGTTAAAAACACCTGCCCCAAAATGAATACAATGGAAATAACAGCGCTTTTTGAAAAAACGCCTTTCATTATAGACTCCTTCCCAGCACTTTTTCAGCAATTTCCCGAGAGAGCTCCTTAGTCTTTCCTTGCAATACCGCTCTCGCCATTTCCATTTCTTTTGACACCCTCTGTTGCACTTCTTCCATCATGGCGGGGATTTTGCTTCTTTTTTCATCGATCATGGCCTTGGCCTCTTCATTTGCTTCCTTAAGAAGCTGTACCTTAATATCCAGGGCCTCCTGTTTCGCCCGACGTAGTTTCTCCTCGTATTCCTTTTGCTTCTCTTCGATCGTTTTGTTTAGGCGCTGTACCTCTTCCGTGGAGGATTCTAAAATCTTTTTCCTTTTTTCGATGATACTAAGGAGTGGCCGGTAAAGGAGGTAATTCAAAATTAACATCAGAACGATGAAATTTATCATCTGCAGGAATAACGTTTTATCTATACTTATCATGGCACCCCACAACCTGCCTCGTTAGTTTTTGGAATTCCAGGGCACAAGATCCCGGTGGCAGGACCCTTTACGGGATAGCTAAAAACGCGACCTGCCTATTGTCAATTTCCCCAGATGCGGATGAGGGTGAATCGATGAATCGCATGAAACAATGACCGACATTCAGAATAACTATCGTATACGGTGGAAATGACAAATCCAATTCCTCCATACATAAAAGCGGGGTCTTCTAAACACATGTAAATCCTCTTGTCAAGTTTTTTTTAGCCGTGAAATGCAAACCGTCTCAGATCGATATTTATGAGAAGACCTACCGCCGCAAGGTTGGCGACCAAGGCTGACCCCCCATAGCTGAGGAATGGTAGGGGAATCCCTACAACCGGAAGCACCCCAAGCACCATTCCGATGTTGATGAAAACGCTCCAGAAAAAAAACAGGGTAATGCCGAAGGCCAAAAGGGTCCCCTGATAGTCGCGGGCACCGAGGGCCGTCCGGAAGCCATAACGCAAAAAGAAGGCAAAGATAAAGATAACTATCATCCCCCCTAAGAAGCCCCATTCTTCGGCCAGAACGGAAAAAACAAAATCTGTTTGCTGCTCCGGCAAGAACTTGAGCTGGGTCTGGGTACCTTTTAAGAACCCTTTCCCGGTGACCCCACCGGATCCTACGGCAATGATGGATTGTATGATGTGATAGCCCGCGCCCAGGGGGTCCCGCTCAGGATTAAAAAAGGTGAGAATCCTCTCCTTCTGGTAATCCTTCAATAGGTACCAGAAAAAGGGGATCGCCAAAACGGCAAAACCCACCGCGAAGAGGAAATCCTTCCACCTGAGGCGCGCAAACAGCGCCATCGAAACAAAGATAATGACCACCATAAGAGCTGTACCCAGGTCCGGTTGGTGGAGAATAAGGAAAAAAGGTACCGCTGCTAGAAAAAAAGGAAAAATGAGCTCTCTTATCCCATAACCTTCTTCCTTGTAATGTTCGCTAAAATATCGCGCGAGCACAAGAATAACGGTCAGCTTAACCATCTCAGAAGGCTGAAAGCATAAGCCCCCTATGTTTATCCAGCGCTGAGAACCGTGGGTGGCATACCCGTAAAGCGACACGAGAATCAAAAGCCCTACCCCTATTCCATGGAAGAGATAAGCATACCGGATGACAATGCGATAATCAATTAGGGTGGAAAATAACATCAGAAAGAAACCTACGAATAGCCACTGGAGCTGCTTTAGATAAAAGGGGGTCATTCCTTTGCTATCATAGGATAGACCTGCGCTGTAAAGGTTAAAAACGCCTATGGCACAGAGAAGAAAAACAATCGAGATAAAAGACCAGTTCAAATGGCCATAAAGGTGGTCCTTGGACCAGATCATCTATTACTTCCCGCCTTATTCCTCACCTTTGCCCAGGTATCCCTTAGGGTCACAGTGCGGTTAAAAATGAGATGGCCGGAACTTGAATCGTCATCCACGCAAAAGTATCCCAGCCTTTCAAACTGGAAACGGTCCTGGGGCACGGCGCTGGCCAGACTGGGCTCTACCCAGCAATCGGTGAGGATTTCTAAAGAATTGGGGTTAAGATGCTTGAGGATATCATCGCCTTCGGCCAGGGGATCGGGTACGATAAAAAGACGGTCGTAAAGTCTCACTTCCGCCGGCAGACAATGAGCCGCCGAAACCCAGTGGATCGTAGAACCTACTTTTCGTCCGTCCGGAGCAAAACCGCTCTTCGTTTCCGGATCATAGGTGCAAATAACCTCCGTCACCTGCCCTGAAGAGGGGTCTGTCCGGTAGCCCACACATTTTATAAAATATCCCCCTCTTAATCTCACCTCCCTCCCCGGGGCCAGGCGCAGGTACTTAGAGGGCGGATTTATCATGAAGTCGTCTTCTTCTATGTAAAGGACCCGGGAAAAGGGTACTGCCCTTGCACCTAAGGATTCATCCTTGGGATGATAAGGGCAGATCAGCTCTTCAGTTTTGTCTCCCGGATAATTTTCTATGACCACCTTCAAGGGGCGCAGAACCGCCATCACCCTTTTAGCCCTTCGGTTCAAATCATCCCTTACACAGTCCTCGAGTAATGCCATGTCTATGAGGCTATCGTTCTTGGCAACACCAATACGATCACAGAAATCCCGGATGGACTCGGGGGTATAACCCCGTCGCCTCATGCCGGAGATGGTCGGGAGCCGGGGATCATCCCATCCTCTTACTACTCCTCTTTCTACAAGCTCAAGCAATCGCCGCTTGCTCATCACGGTATAACTCAAGTCAAGACGGGCAAACTCGATCTGTCGTGGACGAATAGTCCATTCAAACTGGTCTAATACCCAATCGTAAAGGGGGCGATTATTTTCAAATTCGAGCGTACATATAGAATGGGTGATGCCTTCAAAGGCATCCGACAGGGGATGGGCAAAATCGTACATGGGATATATGCACCACTTATTTCCCGTTCGATAGTGGTGCATTTTTTTGATGCGGTAAATCACAGGATCCCGCAGATTCATATTGGGAGAGGACATATCAATTTTTGCCCTCAACACCTTGCTCCCCTCGGGAAACTCCCCGTTTCTCATCCTTCGAAACAAATCGAGATTCTCTTCTACCGAACGCTGACGATAAGGGCTTTCTATCCCCGGCTCTGTGAGAGTGCCACGATAGGCCTTCATCTCCTCCGGAGAGAGGTCGCACACATAGGCCTTACCCTTTTTGATCAGCTCTACGGCACATTCGTACAGGTGTTCGTAGTAATCGGAGGCAAAAAACAGGCGCTCGCCCCAATCAAAGCCCAACCATTTTACATCCCTAATGAGGGCCTCCACGTATTCCATACTTTCCCCTTCAGGGTCAGTGTCGTCCATCCTCAGGTTACATGTGCCCCCGTACTCAAGGGCCAATCCGAAGTTGAGACATATGGATTTGGCATGACCGATGTGAGGAAACCCATTAGGTTCGGGTGGAAACCTCGTCGCTACTTTTCCCCCATTTTTTCCCAGTCTTACATCCTCGTCGATTATCTCTCGGATAAAGTCCTTGCCTTCCCGTTTCTCTTTTTTCTCCTCTTCCATGCTAAAGACTCCTCATGATAGGCTTGACGCCACGTTTCTTCCGGGATAATACCTTGAAGCTACAAAATATCAAGGAGGTTTTTCAATGATAACCTTAGAGGAAGCAATCCGCACCCGCCGGAGTATCCGCCTCTTTAAGCCAGATCCCATACCCCGAGAAACGCTGGAAGAGGTCTTTGATCTTGCCCGTTGGTCACCTTCTTGGGGAAATACCCAGCCTTGGGAATTTGCGGTGTTTCTCGATGAACCCCTGGAGAGATTCAAAACCCTGTCTGTGGAAAGGGTGATGCGGGGGGAACCCTTTCAATCGGATATCCCGATGCCTTCCATCTGGCCGGAAGAGCTCAAAAAAAGGTACAGTGACACGGGGAAAAGGGTATTTTCCGCCCTTTCCATTGCCAGGGAAGATAAAGAAGGGCGCCATAATTTTTACCTCGAAATGGCCCGTCTTTTCGGCGCCCCCTGCCTGGTTGTGGGATTGCTCCCTTCAGAGGTCGCCTTAGAGTACGCAATGCTGGACATGGGCATTATAACCCAGTCGCTTTGCTTAGCCGCAACGGCCCGAGGCATCGGGTCGTGTATCATGGCTGCATCCGTGGGTTACCCTGACTTGATTAGGGAAATCGGGGGAATAGAAATGGACCGCCGTATCGTTATAGGGATAGCCTTGGGATATCCAGAGGATAACCCCATCAATAGATTTCCCCGCATGAGGGAACCGCTGGACAAATTAGTAAGGTGGGTGAAGAACCGCTAGCTACCCTTTAGGTTGTATTTCTTCAGCTTATACCTCAGCATCCTTTCGCTGATACCGAGGATTTCTGCCGCTCTTGTTTGATGGTGCTCTGCCTTCTCCATAGCCTCTATAATCATCTTCCTTTCCAGTTCCTCTATGGTACTTTTTAGCAAACCATCCGCCTTGCGCATCTCCCGATCAAACTGCCAAGCCTCTTCCCCGAAGGGTAAATCTTCAATCGTAATAAGAGAGTCTCGGGCAATAACCACCGCCCTCTCGATGATGTTTTCCAGTTCACGTACATTTCCCGGATAATCGTACTTGAGGAGGAGATCCCTCGCCTCTCCTGATATTCCTTCGATTTCTTTACCATTTTCCCGGGCAAATTTTTCAATAAAGTGGTCGATGAGGGGAGGAATATCCTCTTTCCTCTCCCGGAGAGGGGGAATCTTGATGGTTACCACATTGAGGCGATAGTAAAGGTCTTCCCTGAATTTCCCTTCTTTCACCATCTTATCTAAATCGCGGTTGGTAGCACTGATGATTCGCACATCGGCATAGAGGGTTTGATTACCCCCCAGGCGCTGGAACTCCCGGTCCTGTAGAAACCTGAGCAGCTTCACCTGGATGGAAGGGGGTAAATCACCTACCTCGTCCAGGAAGAGAGTGCCCCCATCGGCTTCTTCAACCCGCCCGATGCGCCTCGCTACGGCACCTGTGAAGGCGCCACGTTCATGGCCGAATAACTCGCTCTCCAGGAGATTTTCGTTTAAGGCCCCACAGTTTACCGCGAGCATCGGGCGGGAAGAGCGAGGGCTTATCTGGTGAATGAGGCGCGCAAAAAGCTCTTTTCCCGTACCGCTTTCTCCCTGAAGGAGGACCGTTGCCTTGCTCGGCGCCACGCGCCCTACCATGTTTACAATACCTTCCATCACCTGGCTGCGGTAGACAATCTGATCCGTGGTCACCCCTTTCACCTGGAGTTCTCGCCGGAGCAACTCATTCTCTCTTATCAAAAGACGCCTTTCCGCAACGCGATCCAGCAGGAGTAGCAATTCCTCAAAATCAACCGGCTTTGTGATATAATCGAGAGCCCCACTCTTCATGGCCTCCACTGCCGTCTCAATAGTCCCGTAGGCAGTGATAATAACCACGTCAATCTCCTGATTTATCTGTTTAACTTCTCTCAGCACCTGCATCCCGTTCATGCCGGGCATTTTATAGTCCAAAAGGATGACATCGAAATAGTGGGCCCGCACCTCGGCAAGGGCTTCTTCGCCGCTCGCCGCCTCCCGCACGGTGTACCCTTCTTTAGAGAGGAAATCCCTTAGCATTTCACGCTGGGATTTCCCGTCCTCAACCACGAGTATTTGCAGTTTCTTCATTCTTTCACCTGCCATTGCTTCCATTTTTTGCATTTGCCGGTTGCTCCCGGGGTAGCATCACTTCAAATACGGTTCCCGAGCCCCTGTGGCTATTGACCCTGATTTCCCCATTGTGCCCCCGGATAATTTCATGGGCGAGGGATAAACCCAAACCCAGGCCCTTTTCCTTCGTCGTATACTCGGGATTGAAAATCTTATCTATTTCTTCTTCGGTCATCCCACATCCCGTATCGGCGATACGCACCATCACCCAATCCTTTGACATTCTATTCAGGGAAATCTTAACCTTTCCCGGACCAGTAATGGACTCGATGGCGTTTTTTATCAGATTGAGGAAGGCTTGCCGCAACTTATCCACATCCATGGGAATCACCGTAGTCCCTTCACCCCAGTCACGTTCGATGGTTACCCCCGCCGCCAGAGCTTCCTCCCCCATAAGATCCACCAATTTCTGGAGGACATCCTCGATCGGATAAGGAGTCAGGGTAAGGCGGCGACTGCGCGAGAAAGTCAAGAATTCTTCGATAATGCCATTCAATCTCCGGATTTCATCCCTGATTACACCCGTCAGGGTCTTAAACTCTTCTCGCTTTTTTTCGTCTTGGGGAACAAAATCCCTCATAAGCCGCTGGGAGGCCATACTTATGGCATTCAAGGGATTCCTGATCTCATGGGCTACACCCGCAGCCAGCTGCCCCAGGGCTGAAAGCCGTTCTGCCTTTTCCAGGCGCCTTTCCATCTGGACGATACCGGCCAAATGCCGGTTCTGATTGGTATAGAGCAGCCACATGGAAAGGAACGTGATGATAATGGTCAGGGTAACAAACACGAGCACATTTCTCCGGTTTTCTGCCAGGACCCTTTCCGCCTCCCCCCTGTCCAAACCCAGTCGCACATATCCGGCGACTTTGTTGTTCAAGTAGAACGGCACAGCCATATCCAAGATGTCTTTTCCCAGATATAAAACCTTCCGGCTCTGCCATTTCAGGCTCCCTGAAAGAACTTCCGAAAGAGGCATATCAGTAGGTTTCCACTTTTCCGGTAACCTACCCGCTGCCCCCAGCTGGCGTCCCTGCTTATCTTCCACGAGTAAATATGACAATTCGTGGCTCTGTACCCCACCAAGTTCCCGAATGGCCTTCTCCACCGCTACCTTTATACCCCAGTAACGGAGGCCTTCGGGATCCAAAGCCACAATAATGGTCCCCTTTCCATCGCGGCGCTTTAAGGCAATGAAACCGATCTTCTTCAATTCCCCCAGCTGGTTGAAGAGGTCTATGGTCATTTCCGGCCTTTTTCCCCCCTTTTTCATTTCTGCGGGCAAATATTCGGGGGGGAGGGGACGATTTTCAAACACCACGCGCTCCTTCCTATCGAGCACTCCAATATAAAGCACATGCTTTTCCTCCGCGTACCTGCGCAGGTACTCTCCACTCAACTTATCTGCATGCCAATTTGCATCCACTTCTTTTCCTATCTCCACCAGAGCGGCCACGAGCTGTTTCTGGGGGGAAAACTCGTCGCTCTGCCGGGCGGAAGGGGGTTTCTTTTCCTGAAGCCTTGAAGCCCTCACTAAATTATCGAGATTCTCCTGCGACAGCCGCTGAACCACCGAGACCAAGCTTATACCACGATTTTCAATAAATCCCATCAGGGCCCGCTCCATCCTGCGCATGTCCATAAATCCCATAATCAGGATAAGGCCGATAAACACACCACAGACACTGGCTACCGCTATGGGTTGAATAAAAGGCCTTTTCTGCCATTCCTTCTTACTTTTACCGTTCGACATAAATCCTGCCTTTTACGTCAGGGACACGACATTTTTGTCGATTCATTTTTTACGCCCCTGCAAGGAAATACATTAAAGTGCCCCTCCGTAAGGACAAATATTGCCTTCCAAATGGACCATGGCTATGCAGAACTACAATAAAAACAATATGATATCAATCTATCAATTTATGGCACAGATCATGCTCCATTTATTAACCAGAGCAAATTACGGTTTTACTCCGGGCATGGTAAAACCGCGAACCCGATTCCTCCAAAGATAGCGGAAAGAAGGTTTTCAGCCATTCTTTCCGCTTTTCTTTTTTCTCAAAGTGCACCAGTGATCAAGCCTTTCGGCAATCTCCCTCTCGTATCCACGATCGGTGGGCGTGTAAAACTCCCCCTCCTTAATCGCCTCCGGCAGGTATTTCTGGTCCACGACGGCCCCATCGAAGTCATGGGGATAAAGGTAACCTTTCCCGTATCCCAGGTTTTTCATTAAATCCGTGGGGGCATTTCGCAGGTGAAGGGGAACGGGAAGGGCACCCGTTTCCTCAACTAACTTCCTCACCCGTCCATAAGCTAAGTACAGGGCGTTACTCTTCGGCGCCGTGGCCAGATATACGCAGGCTTCTACCAATGCCAGATCTCCCTCGGGGGAACCCAGAAATCTGTAAGCTTCCATTGCATTCATGGCTACGGTAAGGGCATTAGGGTCCGCCAACCCCACATCTTCTGCGGCGAATCTGACCATTCTGCGGGCAATATAAAACGGGTCTTCCCCCGCCATGAGCATTCTTGTCATCCAGTATATAGCGGCATCGGGGTCTCCCCCCCGCAGGCTCTTATGAAAGGCAGAGATAAGATTGTAATGTTCCTCTCCTTTTTTATCGTAAAGCAAAGGCTTTTTTGAAAGAGCCTTCTCCACCAGTGAGCGGGTAATTACTTTTTCTCTTTTATCAACTAAAGAGGCCGCCGCCTCGAGGCTGTTTAGTACCATCCTTGCGTCTCCATCGGCGGTCCATATTATAAGTTCCACCGCCCCCTCGTCGATTTCATAACCTTCCCTCCCCAAACCGCGTTCCACGTCTCTAAGCGCCCGTTCCAGTATTACGCGTAATTCATCGTTACTATAAGGATAAAGGACAAACACGTGGCAACGGGAAAGCAAAGGGGCGATTATCTCAAAAGAAGGGTTTTCCGTCGTCGCCCCGATGAGGGTAATAAGGCCACTTTCTACATGGGGGAGGAAGGCATCCTGCTGGGCTTTATTGAAACGATGCACCTCATCCACAAAGAGGATAGTCCGCTGATGGAATGTATCACGATACTCGATTGCCTCCTCTATTACGGTCTTTAGCTCTTTCACCCCGGAAAGGACGGCAGACAAACTAACAAAATGAGCTTTTGTCTCATGGGCAATGATGCGGGCGAGGGTCGTTTTCCCCGAACCCGGGGGGCCCCATAAAATCATGGAGAAAAGGCGGTCTTCGTCTATTGCCCTCCGCAAGAGGGTACCAGGACTTAATAGATGCCCCTGTCCCACGAACTCCCCCAGTGTCCGGGGCCTCATCCTGTCTGCCAGGGGTGCCTTTATATCCCTCATGCGGTTAAAGCTTCTTCCTTATTCGGGCCTGTTCGATCAGCTCCACTAAGGTGGAAATTTTTTCTCTCCCCGCCCCTTTAACGAAGCGCGACCACTCCTCCTCACCCATCTCCTTTTTAAGGATCTCCTCTACGGGCATAAAACCACCCCAGCAGGAAAAAATCCGTTCACAGGGATGGATACCCCCTTCTTTTCGGCAGTAGGCAAAGTTTACTTCATGACCCAAACGGGGACAGCGAATTAATTCCTTACTCAAGGTTTTGGGAACCCTTCAATTGCTTTAAGTGCCCTCTCTATTTCTTCTTCCGGGAGTTCATAGGGCATTAACTTACCCGTCAAATAGGCCTCATAAGAAGCGAGGTCCACTAGACCATGACCACTCCAGTTAAAAAGAATAACCTTCTCCTTTCCCTCTTCTTTTGCCCTTCTGGCTTCATCTACAACCGCCGCGATTACGTGGTCCGTCTCAGGGGCCGGGATGAATCCCTCGCTCCGCGCCCATTTTATTCCCGCGTCGAACGTCTCCAGCTGATTGTAAGCCCGTGCCTCGATGATACCTTCCCTGACGAGGTGACTTATAATCGGCGCCATACCGTGATACCTGAGGCCTCCCGCATGGATGGGGGCCGGAACAAAATCGTGACCCAAAGTATGCATGGCAAGAAGAGGGGTTTTCTTCGCCAGGTCCCCAAAATCGTAGGCAAAAGGCCCTCTCGTCATGGTGGGACAGGAGGTGGGCTCCGCCCCCACAATGGTAACCTTCTTACCGTATATCTTATCCCGTACAAAGGGCAGGGCAATCCCGCCAAAGTTACTTCCCCCTCCTGCACAACCCATGACGACATCAGGATATTCACCGATCTTCTTAAGCTGCAGGGCTGCCTCCAGGCCTATGATCGTCTGATGGAGAAGGACATGATTAAGGACACTCCCCAGAGAATAGCGCGCATCAGGATCCCCTACGACATCTTCTATCGCCTCGCTGATCGCGATACCCAGACTACCGGGCGAATCAGGGTCTTGAGAAAGGACCATGCGACCTGCATCTGTTAATTCGCTGGGGCTGGGGATGCATTCCGCCCCCCAGGTGTGCATCATTATGCGGCGATAGGGTTTCTGGTCATAGCTAACCCGGACCATGAAAACCCGGCAGGCGAGACCAAACATCTGACAGGCCATGCTCAGGGCACTTCCCCACTGCCCTGCCCCTGTCTCGGTGGAAATCCTCTTGGTGCCGAACACCTTATTGTAATACGCCTGGGCTATGGCCGTGTTGGGCTTATGGGAACCAGCAGGGGAGGTTCCTTCATGCTTGTAATATATTCTCACCGGGGCATCGAGCAAACGCTCAAAATTCTTAGCCCGGTATAAAGGGGTGGGGCGCCACAGTACATATTTCTCCAAAACCGGCTCAGGGATATCAATCCATCTCTCCGTAGAAACCTCCTGCTCAATGAGGTTCATGGGGAAAATGGGGGCTAAATCTTCTGGTTTTACCGGCTCTCCTGTGGCAGGATGAAGAGGTGGTTTCATGGGAGTTGGCATATCGGCCAGGATGTTGTACCACTGTCTGGGAATTTCATGATCACTTAGCAAGACCTTTATCTCGTCCATATGAGGCTTCTCCTTATAATTTTTTGTTTAAAAGATGCTTCTAACGAGTCGGGGAAAAATAATCAAGGCATTTTCTTTGGCTCCCGGATAAAAACGCATTTAATTATTGCGATTCCTCCCCTCTATGGGTATAAATGAAGATATGAGAAACCCGAAGCCTGTACCCAAAGTGGAGTTTGATCCCTCCTATGCGCCTCCTACGGAATTGCTGTTGTCCCTGAACTACCAGTATCTCAAGAGGGAACAATGGGTACCTCTGGAACAAAGGGGCGAAGAATACGTGGTGCTCATGGCGGACCCATCCAACCTCCTCCTTAGGGACAGGATTGAGCAGATTTTAAAGACCCGTCGTATAAAATATCTCCTTGCCAGCGCTGAAGATATTGACAAATTCATTGACCACTTCTTCGGCCTGGAGGAAATTATAGCTGACCGGGAAACGGATAGCGTCATCGTAAGGATGGTAGATAAGATTATCAACGAAGCGTGTGAGCGGAAAGCCTCCGATATTCACATCGAACCGGATATAAACGACCAGGAAGTGCAGGTAAGGTTTCGCATAGACGGGGAGTGCATCCCTTATAAATCCCTTCCCTTTTCCTATCGCTCTCCTATTGTCTCCCGTATAAAGATCATGGCCAATCTCGATATTACCGAGCGGAGGCTTCCCCAGGACGGGAAGATAAAATTCAAAAGGCCAGACGGGGAAGAAATAGAGCTGCGCGTTGCTACCATTCCCACCCATGGTGGGGTAGAAGACGTAGTTCTGCGTATCCTCACCCGTGGGAAGATTCTGTCTTTAGAGGACCTGCAAATGAAGCCGGAAGACCACCGGCGTTTTCTGGAGGCATTAAAAAAACCATACGGCCTTATACTAATCGTAGGACCAACCGGTTCTGGAAAAACCACGACCGCTCATGCAGCCCTACAATTCTTAAACAAACCCAACGTAAAGATATGGACAGCGGAAGACCCGGTCGAAATAGCCCAGAAAGGCTTGCGGCAGGTGCAGGTCCACCACAAGATTGGATACGATTTCAGTCATGCCATGAGGGCCTTTTTACGGGCCGACCCCGATATTATCATGGTGGGTGAAATGAGAGACTACGAAACGGCCAAGACGGGGATCGAAGCGTCCCTGACGGGCCACCTGGTGCTTAGCACCCTCCACACCAACAACGCCCCTGAAACCATTGTTCGCCTTCTCGATATGGGTATTGACCCTTTCGCTTTTGCCGATTCCATCGTTTGCGTCCTGGCTCAGCGTCTGGTTCGAACCTTATGTCCTACCTGCCGACACGGGCACAGACCCTCGAAAGAGGATCTATCCGAGCTTTCACAACTTTACGGAGAAACGTTCTTTACCGATTTCCCGGAGGGAGACTTTCAGATATACCGACCGACCGGATGCAAGACCTGTAACAAAACGGGCTACCAGGGTAGAAAAGCCATCTTCGAACTCCTGATGGCCTCCGATGAGATCAAACAGCTGATTATTGGCCGGAAATCGGTAGCAGAGATTAGGAAGGCAGCAATGGCGGGGGGTATGAGAACCCTTCTGCAGGACGGGATAAGGAGAGTCGTCAATGGGGAAACGGATTTGACGGAAGTCCTGTCTGTATGTATAAAATGACCCTCAGGGGGAAAAAGATGATGACGCCAAAGAGACTGGTCTTTATAATCGCCTTAGGATTATTGATTCCTATCCATGCCCAGGGCGGAGAGCTTAAACCCATCAAACTCATCAAGCCTCAGATGGATGGGGGAAGGCAGCTCATGTACGTCCTCAAAGAACGAAAATCGGTCCGTGAGTTCAGTGAGAGAAAACTGCCCCTCAGGGTCCTTTCTAACCTCCTATGGAGCGCCTGCGGCATCAACCGCCCCGCCACCGGGAAAAGAACTGCCCCCTCTGCAAAAAACTGGCAAGAAATCGATGTATACATAGCGCTACCTCAGGGCCTCTACCTTTACGCGCCAAAAAACCATCAACTTGTACCCATCCATGACCATGACATAAGGGGGCTTACAGGTACCCAGCCCTTTGTGAGCGTTGCTCCCGTAAATCTCATTTATGTGGCTGATCTATCACGTATTACCGAATATTCCCCTGAAGAGAGGGAATTTTACGCCGCCTTGGATACAGGTTTCATCGCTCAGAACGTTTATCTGTACTGCGCCTCCGAGGGTCTCGTTACCGTTTTTAGAACCACTATAAACCGGGACCAACTGGGTCCCGCCATGAATCTGCGCCCGGAGCAGAAAATAATCGCCGCCCAGACAGTGGGTTATCCCGTCAAGTAAAAATGAAAAAAATCATCTTAGGTCTCATTTTAAGCGCCCTTTTCATATATCTGTCCCTGCGCGGGATAGATATGGATGCCCTCCTTCATTCCCTGAAGCGCATAGACTTCTCCTATGCATTAATTTCCGCGGTTATTCTCGTTGTCATGCAAATCGTCCGTTCGGTAAGATGGGGGGTACTTCTTGCCCCCCTTGAGAAGGTATCCCAACCGGTTCTCTTCGCCATTACCTCCGTAGGCTTCCTCGCTATTGTGGCCATTCCCGCTCGATTGGGTGAGCTGGTACGCCCTTACCTCATTGCGAAGAAGAGCTCCATTCCTATGTCCTCAGCCTTGGCCACGATTTTCATGGAAAGGCTCCTGGATTCCGTTACGGTCCTTATTATTCTTGCTACAACCCTTATCCTCACCCCGCTACCCTCCTGGCTCGTCAAGTCCGGGGTATTTGTACTGGGCATAACCGTCCTCGCCTTCGTCCTAATCATTTTCGTGCATTTAAAAAAAGAATATTTACTTAATCTGAGCGCCTCCCTCACCCGTCGTTTATCCCCTCGCTGGCACGGTCTCACCCATACGATCGGGCACTTTATCGGGGGTTTCGGCATCATGGCGGACGGCAAAAGATTCGCCATTGCCGGACTTTTCTCTCTCACCTTCTGGCTACTTGACGCCTTTAGCATCTATCTCCTCCTTAAGGCCTTCAAAATAAATCTACCTTTCATGGCGGCGGTGGTTATCATGTTGGTTTTACTCGTGGGTATCGCCATTCCCACCGCCCCCGGCTTTATCGGCAACTGGCATTTCGCCTGCGTAATGGGCCTTGCCATTTTCGGTATCGGAAAAGCGGAAGCGCTGTCGTTTGCGATCGTATATCACTTTATCACTATGATTGTAATTCTTTCCCTGGGGCTTTTCTTTCTCCCTTCCTACACCTTCAGCTTCGGGGATTTAAAAAAGTCGATGAGATTTTGAGATCCCGAGATAGAAAGTCATCCAGGGCGGTCTGCCAGAATCTGAGGGTCTTCCCCGTAACCTGTGTAAATTTTCTACTACTTAAACCACTGAAGGCAGGCCTTTTAGCCTTCCTATTCAACTCGGAAGATTTTATAGGTGTTATGGATACCCCCCCGATACCGGCCAAGGCTACAATTTTTCTTGCAAAATCAAACCAGCTGCATAATCCACGGTTGGTTAGGTGAAAGATACCATCCACGTCTTTCTCTATTAATAACTTAATCGCCCCGGCGAGGTCCCAGGTATAGGTCGGGGAGCCAATCTGATCATCCACCACCTGAAGGTACCCGTCATTTCTTGCTTTCTCGATAATGGTGGTAACAAAATTCTTCCCCCTTTTGCCGTACAACCAGGCGGTACGCACGAGGATATACTTCCCCCCCCACCTCTCGAGATTTTCCTCCCCCGCCCTTTTGGACAAGCCGTATACGTTGATGGGGGAAGGGAGATCCTCCTCTGTGTATAGGTCATTCTTTGTTCCATCAAACACATAATCGGTGCTTATATGTACTATTTTTATGTCCTTACTATCACAGGCTAAGCAGAGATTTTCCACCCCTTTGGCATTTGCGGCAAAGCATTTTTCTATGTTGTCCTCTGCCCCATCCACATCCGTGTAGCCGGCGCAATTTATCACTAACTGTGGGTTTGTCTCTTCTATTACCTTTCGACACGAATCCTCTCGCGTGAGGTCGAATTCATCTATATCTTTCCCCACCATTTCATGGTCCTGCCCCAATCTTACAAGGACATCACTCCCCAGCATGCCCCTGTGTCCCAGTACAAGGATGCGCATGGTCATTCTCCTCCCCCTTTCCCGTATTTCACCTCTTTCAGAAACAGCCCCTGGGGCGGGGCCGTTGGACCGGCCAGGGAGCGATTACGGGCGAGGAGGATTTCTTCCATACAAGAAGGATTCAACTTCCCCTTCCCTACCTCCACCAAAGTCCCGACGATTGCCCTGACCATATGCCGGAGGAAACCGTTGGCTTCCATCTCTAGCTCGATCACCCCAGAAAGTTTCACATCAATAGTTGCCCTTTTTACAGTCCTTTCCCTCCCCTTTACCCCTGTTTCGGCAGCGCTAAAAGAGGTAAAATCATGAGTGCCCCGCACGAACCCGAGAGCTTCTGCCATCGCTTCTATCTTTAGAGGTCGAGACAACATCCAGGAATATCGGTATTCCAAGGGGGAGCGGGTGGATTGGTTGCATATCCGATATAGATAAACCTTACTCGTTGCGTCATATCGGGCATGGAAAGATTCATCTACCTCTTCGATTTTCTTAATGGCAATGTCCCAGGGCAAAAGGCTGTTCATGCCCTTTAAGATATTTTTAACGGGCAAAGGACTCGACAGGTGCACATGGGCAACCTGCCCTATCGCATGCACCCCCGCATCAGTCCGGCCGGAGCCCACCACCCTTATTCTTTCCCCAGTAATACGGGCTAATACCCCCTCCAGAACATCCTGGATGGCAACACCGTTCTTCTGACTCTGCCAGCCACAATAGTTAGTCCCATCGTATTCGATGGTCAGCTTTAGATTGCGCATTGCCTACAGGTCGCGATGGTTACACGCTTCCAGCGCCTCTATAGCTGGAAGAACCTTGCCCTCTAAGAGCTCGAGGAACGCCCCTCCTCCCGTGGAGATGTAGGTAATCTTGTCGCTTTCCCCCGTCCGATGAATAGCCACATCCGTATCACCACCGCCCACAATGGTAAGGGCATATGAGTTGGCCACGCTGTGTGCGAGCGCAGAGGTTCCTCTGCTGAAAGCGTCGATCTCAAACACGCCCATGGGCCCATTCCACACGATGGTCTTGGCATTGGACAGGGCCTCGGTAAAAAGGGTAATAGTGGCAGGCCCAATATCGAGACCCATCCAGTGGGAATTCATCTCCTGAATGGGGACAATCTTGGTTTCCGCATCGGCGCTCATGCGTTCTGCAATAACGCAGTCCACGGGCAGATAGAATTTTACCTTCAACTCCTGGGCCGTCTTCATGACCTCCTTCGCATGAGGAATTAAGTCATCTTCCACCAGAGACTTCCCCACATCGTAACCCAAGGCCTTAAGAAAGGTAAAGGCCATCCCCCCTCCGATAATCATTTTATCCACCCGGCGGATGAGGTTGCCGAGGGCCTCAATTTTGCCCGATACCTTAGACCCACCAATAATGGCCACCAACGGCCGAACTGGATTTTCCATTATTCGGCGAAAATAGTTGAGTTCCTTCTTCATGAGAAAACCACCGACACATACGGGTACATACTTCGTTATCGCCACGTTAGAAGCGTGCCGGCGGTGGGCATTTCCAAAGGCATCATCCACGTATACATCGGCCAGGGAGGCTAACTGAAGGGCGAAATTATCGTCGTTCTTCTCCTCCTCAGGGTGAAATCTGAGGTTCTCCAACATGATGACCTCCCCCGGCTGCATGCCTTTTACCATTTCCTTTACTTCTTCCCCGATACAATCTTTCGCCAGCTTTACTTCCTTCTGCAAAAGGCGAGAAAGGCGCTTGGCAACAGGCGCCAGGCTTAGTTCAGGTTTAACCTGTCCTTTCGGGCGGCCCAAATGGGAAATTATAATTACCTTTGCCCCCTCATCAAGGGCATAATTAATCGTAGGCAGGGTAGCCCTTATTCGGGTATCATCGGTTATATTCTGCATCGCATCGAGAGGTACATTGTAATCAAAGCGAAAAAGGACACGTTTGTCTTTCAAATCCACCTCATCTATGTACTTCATACCGCCTTCACCTCCAGAAAATGATTCTACTTATAGCCAGAGGAAACATAAGGGGTCAAGACAGAATTATCGCCTTTTGGAGACGATCGAGTACCCTCTTCTTCCCCAAAAAAGAGAACACCTTATCCAGTTCGGGCCCCGCTTTTTTTCCTGTTAAGGCTGCTCTCAAGGGCATCAAAATATCCTTGCCCCCTAAACCTGTTTTTTCCATTAAGAGTTTATAAACTTGGGAAAATATATCGCCCCCCTGGTCAGGCATGTCCTTAAGTCCTTCAATTGCCGCTCGGATAATCTCCTTAGACTTATTTTCAGTAAGAAGTTTTTTTGCCTCTAAGGTGAGTTCAAAGGTTTCGTCATTGAATGCCTTCAAATAGGTAAGCACATCCCTTAGTGTGGAGATATTTTCTCGCACGAGAAGGAAAATTTCTTCTACCCTCTCTCCACGAACCTGATTCTCTTCCATAATAGCCCGCAGATGGGGGATGATATTTTCTACCGGTTCGCGGCGCAGGTACAGGGTATTTAGCCAGATTAATTTTCCTTCGTCGAAGACCGCCCCTCCCCTCCCTACCCGCTCAAGGGAAAACCGGCCTACCAGCTCGTCTAAGGAAGATACCTCCCCCTTACCTTCCAGGGATGAACCTAAAAGGGCAAGGTAATTAATGAGTGCCTGAGGCAGGATACCGCGGCGGCGAAATTCTGCCACCGTCACATCTCCGTGTCTTTTGCTGAGTTTTGTGCGATCCTGACCGAGGATCAGGGCATGATGGGCAAAAAGAGGCGGCTCAAAATTCAGGGCCTGATAGAGGAGCATCTGGCTCGCCGTATTGGTAAGATGGTCTTCCCCGCGAATGACATGTGTTATATTCATCAGGTGGTCATCTATTACACAGGCAAAATTGTAAGCGGGCGTTCCATTTCGGCGCACAATAATAAAATCACCGATGGATTCGCCCAAAAACTGCATATCTCCCCGCATAATATCATGAAAACGAATGGGACCGGGTGGCACCTTAAACCGCCAGGCAGGCAGGCGGCCTTCTGCCTCCCTTATACCCCTCTCCTCGGCGGTGAGGGACCTACATCTCCCCCCATACCGCGGGGTCAGACCCCTTCTTAATAAACTCTTTCTCTCCGCCTCCAGCTCCTCCTCCGTACAGTAGCAGGGGTAAACGAGGCCCTTTTCTATGAGGCTATCAAGGTAATGACGATAAAGGGGCAGCCTTTCGCTTTGGCGATAGGGTCCCTCATCCCAGTTTAGACCCAGCCATTGGAGATCCAAGAGCAGATGGGCCTCATATAAAGGTGAGGAGCGATCCGGATCTGTGTCTTCTATCCGTAATACCACTTGTCCTCCGTGGCGTCTTGCAAATAACCAATTAAATAGGGCGGTGCGGGCGTTTCCCACGTGGAGCTCCCCCGTAGGGGAGGGCGCGAATCTAACTCTGGGACAGCTCATCGGTCTTCCCCTCCCAATTTTGCCACCATTACCACCGACAGGGCCACAATCCCTTCCCCACGCCCGATAAAACCCATTTTTTCATTTGTCTTTGCCTTTATCCCCACCTCCCCCTCGTCAATTTCCAGCAGTCGCGAAAGATTTCTTTTCATCTCATTGACATAAGGGAGAATTTTCGGTTCCTCGGCAATGAGTACCGCATCCAACGAGATAACCTGGTAACCCCTTTGATTAACAATTTTCTTAATCTCCTCCAAGAGGAGGTCACTCGAGATCCCCTGGAAGGCAGGGTCTGTATCGGGGAATTGGGTGCCTATATCCGGGGCACCTACCGCTCCCAGCATGGCATCTCCAACGGCGTGAAAGAGCACATCCGCATCCGAATGGCCCGCGAGCCCCCGGCGATAAGGGATGCTTACCCCTCCTATAACGAGAGGCCTTCCCTCCACAAAGGGATGACTATCATAACCAATTCCTACCCTCCACATATCAGGCCCTCCGCATGAGAATTTCGCACCATTTTAAATCCTCAGGGGTTGTAACTTTTATGTTGGTGCGTGCACCAGGTACAATTTTTACCTTTATTCCCAGGCGCTCGACCAGGCTGGCATCGTCCGTCCCGTAATAGCCACCCCGGAAAGCTGCCTCATAGGCAGAAACGATAAGGTCCCGACGGAAGGCCTGAGGTGTCTGGGCCAAATATATTTCCTCACGGGAAAGGGTACGCACCACTGTCATTTCCTGGTCACACAATTTCACAGTATCGATAGCGGGTACGGCGACAATGGCGGCCCCCTCCTCTTTTGCCCGGGTGATGGTGGCCTCAATGAGGGAAGCCTCTATGAGGGGGCGAACCGCATCATGAACCACCACTATATCTACGTCCTCCTCCAATACCTTAATCCCGGACCAGACGGATTCTTGCCGATGAGCACCTCCCGGCACAAGGTACTTTACCTTTTTTACCTTGTGCTCAGCCAGCAAATCACTCACCCCGGCCATATCTTCCGGTGGCACAACGAGAATAATATGATCGATCAGCGGGAGAAGGTCAAAAGGTCGTAGTGTGTGAATGAGGATGGGAATCCCCCACACTTTCAGGTACTGTTTCTTCATACCCTCACATGAAAACCGTAACCCCCTACCCCCGGCCGGTATGATGGTCACGGTTTTCATGGAAAGACAAAATCTTTAAGACCTGACGGGGGAAGAGATCGCCTTCTTATCTCCCACCCCTTTGAGTTCCGCAAAAATCATCCTGCCTGCCGTGGTCTGAAGTACGCTTGTTACCACCACTTCCAGAGTCTGACCAATGTACTTCTGACCACTATCGACGATGATCATAGTCCCATCATCCAGATACCCTACGCCCTGTCCCGGTTCTTTTCCTTCCTTAATCACCTTGACGTTCATCACCTCACCGGGGAGGACGATAGGCTTCAACGCATTGGCTAGCTCGTTAACGTTGAGAATTCTCACCCCTTGAAGTTCTGCTACTTTGTTGAGATTGAAGTCATTGGTGATGATTTTCCCACCCGTTGCCTGCGCGAGGGCCACTAATTTAGCATCCACCCCCTTGACGCGGGGAAAGTCCTGATCGGAAATGGCAATGCGAATGTTAGGCATCTTCTGCATCCGATTCAAGATGTCCAGCCCCCTTCTTCCCCGGGAACGCTTGGTGGGGTCCGCGGAGTCTGCAATATATTGAAGCTCGTCAAGGACAAAGCGAGGGACAACCAAAGTACCTTCAAGAAAACCCGTTTCGCAGATGTCGGCAATGCGGCCATCGATAATAACGCTGGTATCGAGGATGCGACTTTCCTCTTCCTTCTTTGCGCCTAAAAATCCCGCATGATGGAGTTCTTCCACCTTTTTCGCCCCCAAAACCAAACCCAGGTATCCCATGGCCACCGTAAGAAGGGCATAAATCCAGGGAATAATAGCCTGATTTTCTCTGATTTTATTGACAAAGTTCAATCCGTAGGAAAACATGAAGGCAATAATCAAGCCTACCACACAACCCACTACTCCCCCTACAATCACCCTTACGGAAAGCTTCCGCAAATCGTGCTCCAGTTTGATTACTAAAAAGGCTAAAATAATTCCCGCCACTGCCCCCAGGGGCCCTGTCCACCACTTGTGCTCGGGATAAGAAAGATAAGCAACGAAAAAACCACTAATAGCACAAATAATGGTAAGTAATAATTTTAAAATCAAGACACCTTCACCCCCTTTCTTTTTGCATTATAAAAAAATAACAAAAAAAAGTCACCCTCTTCGGGTAACAATAGGGTTTGTTCATCCCCGAGAGATGGATCCCCGTTAGTTTTTATGCCTTTATTGAATGGAGAAGATTAATTTAAGTTCCTCCTCCACTTTTGCCTCGTCTGATTTAGTGGCGACGGAAATCTCCTTCACGAGGAGATTTTTAGCCGTATCCATCATTTTCCTCTCCCCGAAGGAGAGATTTTTATCATTTTTAAGGACAAGGAGGTCTCTCAGCACTTTGGCAATTTCATACACCGACCCGCTTTTTATTTTCTCCATATAGTCTCGATATCTTTTATTCCACGCCTGTCGATCAACCCGGACGTCCCGATTCCTCAAAATTGCATAAACTTTGGGAATTTCGTCTTTTGAAATAACCTCCCGCAAGCCAACCGCCTTAGCGCTCGCCGTAGGGACCATAATTTTCATACCGTTTCCCATTATCCTTATGACGTAAAAGGTCTGCTTGCGGCCCATCACCTCCTTATTTTCAATGGCCTCAATGATGCCCACTCCCTGGGCGGGATAAACCGCCAAATCGCCAACCTTAAACATATGACCAACTCCTAACGCCCAAAATCTCGAAGGGTTACTTATATCAAATGTTTTGCCTTTCGTCAATTTTTACTTTGATTTAGCCTTCGGTGATTGGTATGATGTGTCCATGAGTCACAGGATTCAAGTTTTACCCCCTGAGGTAGCTGCCCAAATTGCGGCGGGTGAAGTTATCGAAAGACCCGCTTCCATTGTGAAGGAACTGCTGGAAAATGCCCTCGATGCAGGGGCTACCTACATAAAAATAGACCTAAAAGAGGGGGGTAAGGAAGAGATAACGGTAATAGATAACGGTCTCGGCATTCCCGGCCCGGATGTGCCCCTTGCATTTTGCCGATTCGCAACAAGCAAAATCTTATCTTTTGATGATCTTTATAAATTATCCTCTTTCGGCTTTCGGGGAGAAGCCTTACCAAGCATTGCCAGTGTCGCGAGGGTAGAGATGGTTACCCGGCCAGCCGGGGCAGCCACGGGCACTAAAATCGTACTGGAAGGGGGTAAGGTAATAGAAACAGAGGAAGTGGGATGTCCCGTCGGGACCTTGGTGAAAGTTTCTCACCTTTTTGACCAGGTGCCGGCGCGCAAAAAATTCCTAAAATCCCCTGCGGCCGAGCAAGGGCAGTGTCTGGAAATCATAACAAAGCTCGCCTTAGGAACTGACCAGGTAAAGATAGAAGTGCTTACCCATGGCAAGACGTTATTGTCTGTCCCTGCCGGTCTCCGGGAGGAAGAAAGGATCGCCATTCTTTTAGGGCGGGAGACGGCAAAACAACTAATCCCCATTCGGATGGTAACGGAAGGACCTTACCGCTTGAAGGGTTTTATCTCCCATCCCACCCTGGCGAAAACAAATAGCAGAGGAATTTTCTGCTTCGTAAACGGGCGGCCAGTTAGGGACCCCATTGTTAACCACGCCTTACTCACCTCTTATAAAAATATTCTCCCACCGGGGAAGTATCCGGTGGCAATAATAGACCTCACCATCCCCCCCGAGGAGATGGATGTAAATGTCCACCCCACTAAGATGGAAGTAAGATTCTCTTCCCCACAGAAGGTATACGGTCTGGTCATCGAGGGTATCATCCAGTCGCTGTCCTATAGTTCCCCTACCCCAACTCCTCGGGAAGAAATCCGCGATCGTGTGGAAGAGGCGATGGAACGTTACTACGAAAAAGCCATACGCCCTTCCCGCCCTTTTGGCTTCTCTATAGTGGAAGAAAAAACATCCGATAATTTTGCTTTCCTATCTCAGTTGGGCGGCACTTATCTCCTCTTTGCTACCGAGGAAGGCCTTGTCATTCTCGACCAGCATGCCGCCCACGAGCGTATCCTTTTCGACCGGTTTCAGGAAAAAGAGGAAAGAGGTAACCCCCCATCCCAGGCCCTCTTGGTTCCCCTTTTAATTTCTCTCTCCCCGACCGAGTACTCTTCCCTGACCTACCTCCTTCCCGACCTCACCCAGCTGGGATTCATCCTGGAGCCTTTTGGCCCCGAAGAAATGGCCATTAAATCAGCCCCCGCAACCTTAAAGACGGAAGAGATTGTTCCTTTTCTTCGTGAAATACTGGCGGAAGGAAACGGGTGGGCTCCCCTTCCCACAGGGGAAAGGAGAACTAAGCTCATCATGATGCTCGCCTGCAAGGGTGCCATAACCGCCCACCGCGCTCTCTCTTTAGACGAAGCATCCCAACTTTTTCGGGAGCTAAAAAAAACGAGTAAACCAGCTACTTGTCCCCACGGCCGCCCGACCTTCGTTAAGATTACCTTCCAGGACCTGGAAAGGATGTTTAAACGCCGATGAGGCCTCGAATCGTAGTCATCGTGGGCCCGACCGCGGTGGGAAAGACAGAACTGGCCGTAGAATGGGCAAGGGAACTTAAGGGAGAAATCATAAGCGCCGATTCCATGCAGGTTTATAAGTATTTAGACATCGGAACTGCCAAGCCTTCCATCGAAGTAAGGAGCCAAGTTCCCCATCACCTCATAGACTTAGTGCCCCCGGATGCAACCTTCAGCGCCGCCCATTTTGTGTATGAAGCTGACCGGGTAATAAGGCGGCTTCAAGGGGAAGGAAAACCTATCCTTGTCGTAGGGGGAACGGGCTTATATATCCGGGCCCTCCTCTTCGGGCTCATCCCTACCCCCCCCGCCGATGGGCAACTGAGGCAGATCCTGAAGAAACAAGAAAACCTATATGAAATGCTGGTGGCGGTCGATCCCTTGGCAGCCCAAAAGATTCATCCTAAGGATCGGGTACGCATCGTCAGGGCTCTGGAGGTACTGCTTCTTACAGGAGATTCCATTGTACGCCAGCAAAGGAACCACAGGTTTCAGAATCCACGATACGACTATCTCAAAATTGGGATCAACGATGAGCGTTCCCACCTATACGAGCGCATAAATAAGCGCACGGAAGAGATGTTTAACCGGGGTCTGGTGGAAGAGGTGAAAGGGTTGCTCAATATGGGCTACACAAAAGACCTCCCTCCCCTCCAGAGCCTGGGATATCGCCATGTAATCTCTTTTTTAGAGGGGAAAATATCGCTTATGGAAGCCATACGTCTCACAGCCAGGGACACGAGACATTACGCCAAAAGACAGATCACATGGTTTGGAGCAGAAAAGGACATTTCATGGTTTCACCGGAGGGATCCATCGGCGAAAGATGCCGTATTTCACTTTTTGGGGAAAAAATCAGGCGAAATTTCTTGACTTAACTTTTTCAATTAATGATAATTAGCACACTCTATAGAAAGGAGTAGAGAAACATGAAAAGAATATGGATCGTTACCGCTATTTGTCTTGCCCTTGCGTTGATTTTTTCCTGTGGTCCCAAAGCGGTCAAACCCGTTTCAGAGATGGACACCCCAGAACATCATTTCTACACAGGAATGAAGATGATAGACCAAGGAAGGCCACAGGATGCCCAAACTTCATTTAACCGGGCATTGCAGCTGGCCCCTAAATTTTCTAAAGCCTATGCGGGACTTGCCCTTGCCTATGCTTATCAGGACAACTTTATCGAAGCCTTCAAAAAACTGGACTACGCCTGGAAGTACGCCAAGACAGATGAAGAAAAGCTCTTTGTTCATATCGGCTATATAAGGGTAAATACCATGAGCAAGGCTACGTGCACCAAAATAGGTGTGGACTGCCGTCAGGATACCGCCTGGCTCGACAAAACCAAGAGTGAGTTTAAAAAGGCCATCGAAATTGACCCGAAATCCTCAGCGGCCTATTACTATATGGGTCTGGCCTACAAAACGGCCTTAGATTTCTCCCATGCAGCTCAAATGTTCGCCAAAGTACTTGAGTTAAAAGGGGAATTAACGAACGAAGCGGACATACAGTGGAAGCTCGTGCAGGACATTGAGCGGGCCATGCCAGGTACCTATACGGGCAAGAAAATAGCCCTCGTGGAAAAAATCACCCGGGCCGATGCGGCGGCTCTCTTCATGGAAGAACTTAAGATTGATACCCTTTATAAGAAGCGCACCTTGAAAACTTTTGACACGAGTTTCAAAACGCCAGACCAAGCCCCTCAGGCAAGTAGGACCCTTACCGCCTCCGACATCGCCGAACATCCCTTACGTCTCGATATCGAGGGCATTATTCAGCTCGGGGTGCGGGGGTTGGAAGTATATCCGGATGGTAAGTTCCTCCCCAGCGATTATGTAACTAGGGCCGCCTATGCCATGATGATCGAAGATATCCTGATTAAAGTAACGGGAGACCAATCCCTGGCGACAAAATTCATCGGGAGCACCTCCACTTTCCCCGACCTGCGGTCCGACCTGCCTTATTTTAACGCCGTCATGGTGGTTACCTCCCGGGGCATCATGCAGGCCAAGAGTCTGACGACAGGTGAGTTTGCTCCCCTTGACACGGTCTCAGGTGTTGAGGCTCTTCTTATCATCAAAAAATTTAGAGAAGAGTTGAAGTTTTAACTTTAACGGTATGGGTTGCGACCCCTAAACCCCTCCCAGGAACTATCCCCGGAGGGGTTAAAATTGTGTGAGGAGAAGATATCATATGAAAAACCAAACTCTCACGGACTCCTTCGAATGGAAAAACGCCGAAAGGAAATGGTACGCCTACTGGCTCGAGCGCAACTACTTCCACGCTGAGGACGAAAACCCTGAAAAAAAACCCTATTGCATTGTCATACCCCCCCCAAACGTGACCGGTATCCTCCATATGGGCCATGCCCTTAACAACACCCTCCAGGACATCATGATCCGCTACCGGCGCATGCAGGGCTTCAACGCCCTATGGATGCCGGGGATGGATCACGCGGGAATTGCCACCCAGAATGTGGTTGAGCAGGAACTCTCCCGGGAGGGCTTAAACCGCCACGACTTGGGGCGGGAGAAGTTCATCGAAAGGGTCTGGCAATGGAAGGAAAAATACGGAGGCATCATAATTGAGCAGTTAAAAAGACTGGGGGCCTCCTGCGATTGGGCACGCCAGCGCTTTACCATGGATGAGGGTCTATCCAGGGCCGTCCGAGAAGTATTTGTCCGCCTCTACAACGATGGATTGATCTACCAGGGAGACTATATCGTAAACTGGTGTCCCCGGTGTCACACAGCCATTTCGGATCTCGAGGTGGAATACGAACAGAGGCAGGGTGCCCTATGGCACATCCGCTATCCTTACGCAGACGAATCGGGAGAAATCATTGTGGCCACCACGCGACCGGAAACGATGTTAGGTGACACGGCCGTCGCTGTAAATCCCGAAGACGAACGTTACCGGGAAATAGTGGGAAAGATGGTTGTTTTGCCCCTCATGAACCGCCCTATTCCTGTTATCGCCGATGCGTATGTGAGTATGGATTTCGGAACCGGCGCCGTAAAGATTACCCCTGGTTCAGATCCTGCAGACTTCGCCATGGCCCAGCGCCATCAGTTGCCAATCATAAAAATCATGGACGGAAATGGAATCATAAACGAAGCAGGGGGGCCTTACCAGGGTCTGGAGAGGGATGAATGCCGAAAGCGGGTAGTGGAAGACCTCAAGAGGAAAGGTTACCTAGTCCGGGAAGAACCTTATGTACATAACGTTGGCAAATGTTACAGATGCAAAACCATTATAGAACCCTTCGTTTCCACCCAGTGGTTTGTAAAGGTAGAGCCCCTTGCCAGAGAGGCGATTAAAGCGGTGGTGACGGGCCGCACCCGCATCATACCATCTATGTGGGAAGCCACCTATTTTGATTGGATGAACAACATAAGGGATTGGTGCATTTCCCGCCAGATATGGTGGGGACACAGGATACCTGTTTGGTACTGTGACAAATGCGGAGAAAAGACGGTGCAGACCGAAGACCCAGAGCGTTGCGCCCACTGCGGCAATGAGAAAATCCACCAGGATGAAGATGTCCTCGACACCTGGTTTAGTTCGGCTCTGTGGCCCTTCAGCACCTTAGGATGGCCGGAGGAAACACCGGCGCTGAAAACCTTCTATCCCACCTCCCTCCTCATTACGGGTTTCGATATTCTCTTCTTCTGGGTAGCCCGCATGATGATGATGGGGCTTTATATCATGAAAGACGTTCCCTTCCGGGACGTATACCTCCATGCCCTCGTGAGGGACGAGAAGGGAGAAAAGATGAGCAAATCCCGGGGGAACAGCATTGACCCCATCGAAATGATAGAGAAGTACGGGGCGGACGCCTTTCGTTTTACCCTGGCCGCCTTTACGGCCCAGGGCAGAGATGTGAGAATGTCAGAAGAAAGAATAGAAGGTTATAAGTTCTTTGTAAACAAAATCTGGAACGCAGCCAGATTCACCCTCACGAACCTTTCAGATTACCATCCTGATAGGCGGGTTGACAAATCGGCCCTTTCTCTCCCCGACAGATGGATCCTTTCCCGCCTCCATCGGGCAGTATCAGACACTGTGCGCGCCCTTGATGAATACAAGTTCAACGAGGCGGCAGGCACCATATACCAGTTTATCTGGCACGAGCTGTGTGATTGGTATCTGGAGATGATAAAACCTGCTATTTATGGAAAAGGGAAACCTTTAGAGCGTATTGTCGCACAGGAAACTCTCCATCACGTTATGAAAACTGCTCTAAGGCTCCTTCACCCGTTTATGCCCTTTGTCACGGAGGAGATATGGCAACACCTTTCACGCGATGGCTCTTCTATTATGGTATCACCGTATCCCGATCCAGCCGACTTCTCCACCGACGAAGAGGCGGAAAAAGAGATGGAAATTTTAATGGAAATCATCACCCGGATAAGAAATGTCAGGGGAGAAATCGGGCTTCCCCATTCCAAGAAGCTCGCCGCCCTTATTCCCAATCCCCCTTCTGAAACCCGTGAAATCATTGAAAGAGGACTTGCGTACATAAAGAATCTCGCCAATCTCATCTCCCTTACCATCACGGCGGAAGAATCAGAGCCAAGGGGTGCTGCCACGGCTGTAGCGGGGCATATAAAGATATTCGTCCTCTTGGAGGGTGCCATCGACCCGGCGGCAGAGAAGGCAAGGCTTGAAAAGGAACTGGCTAAAATCAAAAAAGACCTTATGATTGTAAACGGAAAGCTATCTAACGAACAGTTTCACGCCAAGGCGTCTCCTGAAGTAGTGCGATTGGAAAAGGAGAAGCAGGAGAAGCTCCTCCATAAACAGTCCCTCCTCGAAAATGCCTTAAAGAAGGTGGAGGAATTAATTTAGGAATGAAAAACAACTGGGCCATTGATGAAATCATCGACCGGGCTTTAGAGGAAGACATCGGCCCTGGGGATGTCACCACACAGGCCGTCCTTTTGGGCAACGAGATGGGAACCGCTCGGGCCGTAGCAAAGGCCGAAATAACCGTGGCGGGCCTGGAAATCTTTCGCCGGGTCTTTCTCCATCTGGATTCTTCCCTAAACGTGACCATTTGCCTGCAGGAGGGTGAAAATGTTTTACCAGGTACAACTCTTGCCGAAGTCTCCGGCAACCTATCATCAATCCTAACTGCTGAGAGGACGGCGCTCAACTTCCTCCAGCGGATGAGTGGGATTGCCACTCTAACAAAAGCCTTCGTTGAGGCCATAGCCGGAACGGAGGCCCGGATACTTGATACCCGTAAAACAGCTCCCGGTCTTCGCCTCCTGGATAAATACGCCGTCCGTATAGGAGGGGGAACAAACCACCGGTTCGCTCTTTTTGATGGCATCCTCATAAAAGACAACCACATCACCGCCGCGGGGGGAATAAAAGAGGCCATAAACCGGGTCCACCGGTTCGCTCCTTTCGGCATGAAGATAGAGATTGAGGTGAAGAATACCGCCGAATTGGCGGAAGCCATTGAGGCAGGGGCAGATATTGTGATGCTGGATAATATGCCAACAGAAGAGATGGCAAAGGCGGTAAGTTTAGCCAAAGGCAAGGTGAAGATAGAAGCTTCGGGAAATATAACCCTTAAGCGCGTCCGGGAGGTAGCGGAAACGGGCGTTGATTTCATCTCTGCCGGCTGTCTCACCCACTCCGCGCCGGCAGCAGACATCTCCCTAATTATAGAGAAGCTCCCATGCTAAAAAACCTCCATTTTTACGATGAAATAGACTCGACCAATACCCGTGCTTATGAGCTGGCCCTGGAGGGTGCCAGGGAAGGAGAGGTGGTAATTGCTGATGCCCAATGGGGAGGTAAAGGACGCTTTGACCGGCGCTGGCATTCACCACCGGGCAAGAACATCTACGTTTCCTTTATCCTAAGACCTCCCATCTCCCTTCCCCTTGTCCCCCAAATTACCCCTGCCGCCGGCATTGCTGTGGCGGAAGTAATTTCTTCATACTGTCCTGGACGTACACACATCAAGTGGCCAAACGATGTCCAGATTGAATCCCGAAAAGTGGCAGGTATCCTCACGGAAGCGAAGGGAACGGCCCGTCATCTGGATTTCGTCATTCTCGGAATAGGGATAAACGTGAACATGGAAAGGAATGATTTTCCCCCGGACTTACAGGATAAGGCCACTTCCCTTTTTATAGAAACGAAAAGTACGGTATGCCGCCTGCGCCTCCTCAAGGAACTTTTCTTCGCCTGGGAGAAATGGTATGAGGCAGTGCTGAAAGGTGGCTTCCGGGGTATAAAGCAAACCTTTCTCTCCTATTCACCACTCCTCGGGAAAAAAGTACAGGTAATTTACCAGAAAGAAGAGATACTTGGGGAAGTGGTGGATATGGATGATGAGGGAGCCATAAACATTAAAGATAGCCGTGGGCAGATTCATAAGATTACAGCAGGCGAAATCAGTATTTTGGGAGAATAAAGATGTTACTCGTCATTGATGTAGGCAACACCAATACAGTACTCGGTGTTTTTGAAGGAGACAATCTCATCCATGATTGGCGTATACGTACTGTGGCCGACCACACGGTGGACGAATACGGGATGCTCATATATATGCTTTACAAATCTAGCCACATTCAATCCCAGGATATCTCGGACATAATTATCTCCTGCGTAGTCCCACCGATGCTCAACATCTTGGAACCCCTGTGCGAAAAGTACTTCCGGATAAAGCCCCTCATAGTGGGTCCTGGCATAAAAACAGGAATGCCTATTTTCTACGATAACCCGCGGGAAGTGGGCGCTGACCGCATCGTGAATGCTGTGGCGGCCTATGAAAAATACCGTCGGGATTTGATTGTGGTGGACTTTGGAACTGCTACCACCTTCGATTACGTCTCTCCCCGGGGGGAATACATGGGAGGCTGCATAGCCCCGGGGATTATGATTTCCAGTGAAGCCCTCTTCGAACGGGCGGCCAAGCTTCCCCGGGTGGAGCTTGTGAAACCCAAGGCAGTGGTTGCCAAAGATACGGTAAGTAGCATGCAGGCCGGCATCATATACGGCTATGCCGGGCTGGTGGACGGCATAGTGGAACGGATAAAAAGTGAAGTAAAAGGAAACCCCAAAGTAGTGGCCACCGGTGGACTTGCCCACGTTGTAGCTCCGGAAACGAAATCAATCGAAGAGATCGATGAGATGCTCACCCTAAGAGGCCTCTATCTCATCTACCAGCGCAACCGCGCGGAGGGCAGATGCTAAAGGTAGGGCTTACGGGGGGCATCGCTTCCGGAAAAACAACCATCGCCCAGCTCCTGGTAGAGAAAGGGGCTTACCATATCGACTTTGATGAGCTGGCCCATGAAGTAGAGCGGATGGGTACCTCGACCTGGCAGAAGATAGTCCAGGCGTTCGGCCAGGACATCCTCCACGGAGATGGTTCCATTGACCGAAAAAAACTGGGAGCGATTGTCTTTTCTAACCCTGAGCGTCTTCAGCTTTTGAATAAAATCGTCCATCCCGCTGTAATCGAGGAGTGGCGCAAAAGATGTGATGAAATCGGGGAGAAAGATGGGGAGGCCATCATTTTAAGCGACGTTCCCCTTCTTTTTGAGGCAGGACTTCGGGGGCTTTTCGATTTTGTCATCCTAATTTATTCCCCCCCGGAACTACAGATTAAGCGGCTGATGGAAAGGAACGGTCTTACAGAAGGGGAAGCTAAAATCCGTCTTGCCGCTCAAATGCCCATTAAAGAAAAAATTCCCCTGGCCGATTATGTTTTTGATAACAGTGCCCCCCTGAATGAAACCCTGAGCCAGGTTGATTCCCTCTGGGAAGAACTCAGACGCCTAGGGAAAAAATTCTTTTGTAAAGGAGAAGCAACCCATGATTGATAAGAACGTAAAAACAGATTTCTTTTCGGAGGTTTACATCCCCGAGATTGACCCTTCAGCATACGTCCATCCCCTCGCCGCAGTAATAGGCCATGTGATTTTGGGGAAAAACGTAATGGTAGCCCCCCTTGCCGCCATTCGAGGCGATGAAGGTCATCCCATAAAGGTAGGAGATGACAGTAACGTCCAGGATGGCGTAGTAATCCATGCCCTGGAGACAGAACACCACGGTAAACCGATAGAACAAAACCTTATCTCCGTGGGGGGACAAAAATATGCCGTCTATATCGGCACGCGGGTATCCCTCGCCCATCAGGCCCAGATCCACGGCCCTGCCGCGGTTTTTGATGATACTTTCATCGGCATGAAATCTCTGATCTTTCGCTCCATCGTGGAGGAAAAATGCGTAGTAGAGCCAGGCTGTACAGTGATAGGCGTGAGAATAGGGACGGGAAGATACGTGCCGGCAGGCGCAGTAATAACGTCTCAGGAAGAGGCGGATAAGCTACCCTTTATTACAGAAGATTACCCTCTAAAATCCCTCAACCATGGGGTTGTCCATGTAAATACCTCTCTTGCGAGAGAATACGGCAAGAGGTGAGATGATTCGGTACAGGCTTAGAAGTTTCGTCATCATCTTAACCCTCGCCCTTATAGGCCAAATCAAAATAATCCCAGCCCATTGCCGTGAGGGGGTAAAGGCAGCTATCCTCCTCGACATGTCCTCCGGGAGGGTTATCTATGAAAGGAATCCAGATCTTCCCATTGCCCCGGCTTCTATTACCAAAATCATGACCCTCTACTTAACCTACGAGGCGGTCGAAAATGGAAAGGCCCGCTGGTCAGACCAAGTATTGGTAAGTCCCCAAGCAACCCGTCTGGGGGGCACACGCATGTTTCTCCGTCCCCACTCCCGGGTAAGCTTAAGTGATCTAGCTATGGGAACAGCTGTTGCTTCGGCCAATGACGCCGCCTGGGCAATTGCGGAGTACCTGGGAGGAGATGTGGATACCTTTGTCGGGATGATGAATAAGAAAGCAAAAGAGCTTGGCATGAAACATACGGTATTTAAAAATCCCCACGGTCTACCGGAACCCGGACAGGTAACAACAGCGAGGGATATAATGCTCCTCTCCCGTGCTTATTTGAGCCGTTTTCCCGCCGTTCTAGCCCTTCATTCTCGCCCCGTCTTCAATTATCGAGGCAAGACTCTACGCAATCGAAATCATCTACTGGGTCATTATCCGGGGGCGGATGGGATAAAAACTGGCTTTATCTGTGAGGCGGGTTACAATATAAGCGCTACGGCAAAGAGGGGAAGTACTCGCCTCATTGCTGTTGTCCTGGGGGCCCGCACCTTTCGCCTACGGGACAGGGAGGTGGAGAAACTCCTAGATGAAGGATTCCAAACGGTTACGACTTCTCTTTCAAGGCCGCCAGGAAGAGGGGGATAAAGGTATAGAGGTCTCCTACCACCCCAAAATCGGCAGTTTCAAAAATAGGGGCCTTTTCATCTAAGTTTACCGCCACGATTACCCGGGATTGTCGGATACCCGTGGTATGTTGAATCTGCCCTGAAATGCCGAGGGCCAAATAAAGTTCCGGTTTGACCTGGGTGCCGGTGAGACCAACACACGCACTTTCCGGAAGCCAGTGGAGCTCTGCCGCAATAGGCCTCGTACAGCCTATCTCCCCACCCATGGCAGAGGCCAGCTCTTTTACCAGAGAAAGGTCCTCTACCTTTTTCAATCCCCGTCCTACAGATACTATAATCTGAGCCTCCCCGAGGGATTTACTCGTCGACTCTTTCCCCTTCCTCTCCACTACCTGCCACAAATCAGAAGAGACCGGGGATATTTCCCTGGTAGTGTATTGCCCTTGTTTATCGGGATCCCCCTCTTCTCCAGATGCCCCAGGGGCCAGCGTGAGAATCACCGGCCAAGCCTGATTGCGGACGACTTGAATGGCCGCTCCGCCAAAGATGAGCCGCTCCATTTCCAGGCAATCGGGCTCCTCCATATATCTCACCGCCGAACATCCACTCACCATAGGACATTTAAACTCCTGGGCTAGGCGGGCCGCAAGGTCCTCTACCTCAATTCCCGTTGGGAAGAGAATAACTGATGGCGATTCTTCCCTTGCCATATCGATTAAAGGAATAAAGAAGTCCGCCACCTTTTCCCCCATACCTGTTAGCCTGATTAGCGGCTCCTTTCGCCTCTGGGCTATATGAGCACCCAGCGCCAAAAGTTCATCGGTCCATACCCACACTCCAGCCATAAGACCCCATCTCCCTATGCCGTAAGCACTCCTTTTTTTCTGAGTTCCTCTACCAGACGTAACACCCCCTGCGGGGTGTTTTCCATTTTAACGCACGCACGTTCAAAACGGTTTATCTTTAGCTCTTTTGTATTCAAGGCGGGCTTCTCTCCTTCCGGCATCATTTCCCTTCCTAGGTTTATGACGGGCTTTTTTGCCGCCGAAAGGGTATCCCGTACGCCGGGAATGCGGGGGACATTAATTTCCGGCAGAACCGTAATCGCGACGGGCAGGTTTACCCTTACCACTTCCACCACCCTCTCCAGAGACCTTTCTACCTCCACTCCCCCTTCTTTTACTGTAATCCGACTTGCCCCTGTTACGCAGGGAATTTTTAGGCCCGCGGCTACTCGGGGGCCTACCTGGCGGGCATAGAGATCGGATGAGCCGTCTCCGAAGAGGATAAGGTCGAAGGGGGTAAGGTGGGCATTTATAGCCCCTATGATAATGCCCGCCGTCTGGGCAGGGTCCAGAAAATTAAAAGATTTATCGGAGATGAGGCATCCTTCATCTGCTCCCCGGGAAAGCATATCTTTCATGCCCTTGGCGGATCTCTCATCTCCTACGGTAAGAACTGTTACCTTCCCTCCTATCACTTCTCTAATCCTCACCGCCTCTTCCAGGGCATGGCGGTCGTAGTCGCTCAATTTCCAGTCCACTGCCGACAGGTCTACTTCTCCCCCACGCCCTGGACGGACATACGCCTCATCGATGACCCATTTGCAGCAGGCGATGATGTGCAGCATGATTTTATCACCTGAGGAGATGGCCGGAGATTACCATACGCTGAGCCTCGGAAGTACCCTCATATATCTCCGTAATCTTGGCATCTCTCATAAGGCGCTCTACCTTAGCCCCCTTGCAGTAACCGTAGCCTCCCTGTATCTGGACGGCCTTAACGGTATGCTTCATGGCAGCTTCTGCGGCAAAAAGTTTGGCCATCGATGCTTCCCGGGAGAAAGGACGGCCTTCGTCCTTCAGCCAGGCCGCATAGTAGGTAAGAAATCTTGCCGCCGCAAGGTCCGTAGCCATATCGGCAATCATCCAGGCGATGGCCTGATTGCGGGAGATGGGGGCCCCAAACTGTACCCTCTGCTTTGAGTAATTAATCGACTCCTCCAAAGCCGCCTGGAGAATACCCGCACTCTGCGCCGCTATACCTATCCGCCCATGATCGAGTCCTGTCATGGCAATCAAAAGCCCGTCTCCTTCTTTCCCTAAGAGGTTTTCCTGGGGTATGCGGCAATTCTCAAATATCATCTCCGAAGTTTGGGAAGCCCGGATACCCATCTTCTGAAAGTGTTCCCCTACCCTCATCCCCGGTGTACCACGAGGAACGATGAACGCACTCATGCCCTTGCGCCCTGCCGATTTATCCGTCCAACCAAAAACAATATAGGTACCTGCCACAGGGCCGTTGGAGGTAAAGGTCTTTGTCCCATTAATCACGTATGAGTCCCCGTCACGCGTCACCTGTGTTTGGGCTGCCATTACATCCGTCCCCGCCCCAGGCTCTGTCAACACAAACGCGCCGAGCTGCTCACCCCGGGCAAGGGGCGTGAGATACTTGCGCTTCTGTTCCTCATTGCCGAAGAGAAGTAAAAGCATTTCCACAATACCCACATGGATGGAGAGGGTGAATCCCGTAGCCGCACAGGACCTTGAGAGTTCTTCGACCGCTATAATATGGGTGAGATAGCTCGAACCTGCACCTCCATACTCGGTGGGTACGGGGATCCCCATCCAATCGCTGGCTGCCAGCTTTTCAAATACCTCCTGGGGAAATCGCGCCGCCTCATCTATTTCTTGGGCAATGGGGTCCACATATTTTGCGCAGAATTCCCTCATGTTTTTCCTTATCAGTTCCTGTTCTTCCGTAAGCTTAAAATCCATATTCCCAACTCCTTTCATATATTCGTATAGGCTTTAACCGAAACGGTATTGGACACCTTCCCCCCCGTCCGGATACTGCCAGATGAGCACGTCACTTCCGCAGATTACCCGGCATGTGCCGCACTCGAGACATCCATCAAGGGAAACGCTTACCTTTCCCTCATCCCCTTCCCGGTACAAGCCGGCGGGGCACCACTTAACCATCAGTTTAAGCCGCCCATCTGTTTCCTTACCAGGCCGGATCGCGAGATGCCCCTTCGCGGAGGGTTTAAAAACATTATTTGCCAGTTTCTCATCTATCATGTCTTCCTCAATTTTTTCCCCGTGCGCCACAGATGCCAGATTTCCCGCCAGGGGAAATGGCGGCGCAGGATGGTATAAACCGGGTCCTTTCCAGCGGGTGGAATAGTATACAGATCGAGGAAAAAATCCACCATTTTTTGGGGGTAACGGGTATACAGGTCCTGCTCGGATAGAAAATCCCTCATGGCGGCATAGTTCGTGAAGTCTTTGAGCACAAATGTTTCTCTAAGCAAATCGGGGTAACGGGCCGGTTCTCCCTGCGCAATTGCCCGACCTGCCAGACAACCGGAGGCAAGGGCGTAATCCATACCCCTTACGGTAAAACCCATATTGAGGGCCAAGCCCGCGGCATCTCCCACTACCAGAAGGCCAGGGGCATAAAGGGGAAGGAGTCCCCTCTTTCCACCTTCCGGGATAAGATGGGCAGCATATTCTACCGTTTTCCCTCCTCTTATGAGGGCTTCCACCTCCGGCCGTCTTTTGAAATTATCGAGAAGCTTGGGGATAGAAAAGCCATTCCCATCCTCTATCCCTTCGAGGGCCATCACAATCCCTAAGCTTACGCTCTCCCGGTTGGTGTAAAGGAAGCCGCCTCCGAATTTCCCCGCCGTCACTTCTCCAATGAAGAGCCTGGCCGCCCCCTCTCCGTGGTCAAGTTGAAATCTCTCTTCTATTTTCTCTGCCTCCAGGGCGATTACTTCCTTTACCCCCACTGCCATATTGTAAGCCGGCGTAGGTTTGTGGAGGGAAATTCCTTCCGCCATTAGGGAAAGGACCCCATCGGCCGCAATAACCCAGTCGGCATGGAGGACCTCATCTCCCACGCGCACCCCCGTGACCTGTTCCCCCTCTTTCACGAGGCCTGTCACCAGGGTTTTTGTCATAATCATCGCCCCTGCTTCCTCCACGACCTCGGCGAGCCAGCGATCGAACCTGGCCCTCAGGATACTGTAACTACCACCGGAAAGTTCACCCGTTAGTTCAATTGAAAGAGAGGCCTCCTTTCCTACAAGGGTCATCCCTTCTTTTACTATTTTTCTCTCCAGGGGCACTGCCCCTTGCCACAAATCGGGCAGCATGGAACGGACAGGTTCCAGGTAAAGGCGTCCTCCGGAAGCATTTTTGGCTCCCGCATAATCCCCCCTCTCGATGATAAGCACCTCTATTCCCGAGCGGGCCAAGGTATATGCGGCGGCAAGACCCGCTAAACCTCCCCCCACAACTATGACGGGAAATTTTTCCATCCCTCTTCCTCTCCAATCACGGCCAATTGAGATACCTTATCATCGCTTTATTTTCAACCTCAAAGAAACGTTGTAATTACATGCAAAAATGATAAGATAAAAAACATGATCAGGGCAAAAAGAGATGTGGAAAATCTGACTCGATACGTGGCCCCCTTAGAGGGAAGGCGGCCCATGTTGCGCCTAGATTTCAACGAAAACACTGTGGGCCCCAGTCCTAAGGTAATTGAAGCGGTCCGTAACCTACCACCCTATGAATATGCAACCTATCCCGAATACGCCGGGCTGAGAGAAGCTTACGCGTCCTATATCGAGGTAGAACCGGAAGCGGTAGTACCTTTCAATGGAGTAGACGCGGCCATACACGCCATTTTTGACGCCTTCGGCGAGAAGGGTACAACTTTCCTTACCACAACCCCCACGTTTGGATATTACCGACCGTGCGCCCTCCAGCAGGGCATGAAAATCGATGAAATACCTTACCTCCCCGACTTGAGTTACCCATTGGAAAGGATAAGGGAAAAGTTAAAGGAAAGCCCCCGGCTTTTTTTCATCTGCAATCCCAACAATCCCACTGGTACCCTCCTTGACCCAGCGGAGATCCTGAAGCTCGCCGACCTTGCCCCTAAGACCCTCGTGGTGGTCGATGAGCTTTACGTGGCCTTTACCGGAAAATCCGTCCTACCCGAGTCCCTCAAGAGGGAAAATGTAATTGCTCTTCAGTCTCTCTCCAAGGCAGCAGGGTTAGCCGGCCTCCGTCTGGGCTTTGCCATCGGGAACCCGCGACTGGTAGAACTGGCCAGCCGGGTGGTGGGCCCTTACGATATTAACGCCCTGGCGGTAACCGCCGGTAAGGCAGCCCTTTCAGACCGGGCTTATATAGAATGGTACGTAGAAGAGGTACTCGCTGCAAAATCTTGGACTATCGAACGACTTAAAGAGCTAAAAGTCCGCTATTTCGCTGATGGGGGCAATTATCTCCTCGTCTGGCCACCGGTGAACTGCGAAAAAATAGTGATGGATTTGAAATCGGAAGGAATCCTCGTACGAAGTATGAGAGGTAAGAACCTCATTGATGGAAGCTTTCGCCTTACTATCGGGACAAGGGCACAGATGGAAAAATTCTTCACCGTATTTACGAGGCTGATAAAGGGGTAGCGGGAAAAAACCGCTACCCCCTTTTTAATCAAATCAGTAATCTTCTCTTTTTATTAAAGTTGCAGCACCCTGTCCACCGCCAATACAGGCCGTGGCGATACCGTAAGTGCCTTTATTGAGATTCAAAATCCTGGCTAAGGTTCCAACCAGACGGTTGCCACTTGCTCCCAGGGGATGGCCGATCGCAATAGCCCCGCCTTTTACATTCACCCTCTCAGGGTCAATGCCAAGTTGCTTTATGGCGTAGAGGGGAACGATGGCAAAGGCCTCGTTTATTTCCCAGAAATCAATGTCCTTGACCTGCAGACCCGCTTTCTTCAGAGCCATCTGGCAGGCGGGAACAGGACCCTTACCCATAACCGTCGGATCAACCCCCGCCCAGCCCATAGAAACGATGGTAGCCAATGGTTTGAGCCCCAGGGCCTTTGCCTTTTCCTTGGACATAAGCATAACTGCCGTGGCTCCAGCATTTAGAGGAGAAGAGTTCCCGGCTGTAATCTGACCGTCCGGTTTGAAGGCAGGTTTGAGCTGTGCCAGCCCCTCCAGGGTCGTATCCCCTCGGATAGCCTGGTCCACATCAACGATCTGTTTCTTTCCATCGGGGAGGGTGACTTCCACGGGCAAAATTTCTCCTTTAAAGTACCCTTCAGCCACCGCCTTGGCAGCCAGTTGATGGCTCCTCAGTGCCCACTTGTCCATATCCTCCCTCGTGAGGCCCGATTCGGCGAAGAGTTTTTCCGCCGTGAGGCCCATGTTGATGGAGGTGAATAAATCGTATTTCTTGAAGCGCTCTTCCGTAAAGAACGCCATATCCGGCTGCCGCAAAATGGAGCGGGGATCATTTGGGTCGACTCCCATTGGGATGTGGGTCATGTGCTCGATACCTACAGATATGACCACATCTGAATAGCCGAGCATGATCTCCATGGCCCCCCGGTTTACCGTGGCCAGGGTGGAACCGCACTGCTTATCAAACTGTTCTGCCGGAACTTCAAATGGCATCTCTGCCTGAAATACGAGCGCTCTCCCGCCGTAAGTCCACTGTTCCCCTACGGGGAAGGCGGTACCGACGAGCACATGGTTGACCTCCTCTGGCTTTACATTGGTCCGGTTCAACATTTCCTTAATTAACATGCCACCCACCCGATCCATCCTGAGGCTGTTGAATACATCCCTCTCGGGTTCGCGGGGTCTGGAACGGGAAAAGGCAGACCTGAGATAATCAACAATAACCGCTTCTCTCAATTCTGGCATATCCCATACCTCCTCATTTCTTTAATAGCCGTTAAAAATACGGCAAGGTCGCGTTATTGTTATTCTAATTGGAGAAAATTGTCAATAAGGTACCCCCGTCGTGGGGGCTTTTTTCCTTGACAACACGCCCTGGACACATACTACTAAAAACGTAGCATTGTGGAAGGCCAATGAAACTTTCAACGAAAACCAGAGACGTGAGAGATTCAGAAAGGCACCTCGGAAATGCATTTAAGCCCCACCATTTCTCTTTGCACGCAGGCGCCCATTGCAGTCGTATGGCCTTTTGTGTGCAAACGCGGAAGGACTCATAGGAAAGGAAACGGGTGAGTTTTATGGGAAGAAAAAAAAGAGCCCTGGTCGCCATGAGTGGAGGAGTTGATTCCTCGGTTGCGGCTTACCTCCTCAAAGAACAGGGCTACGATGTAGCGGGGGCAACTATGTACCTCGGCTCTCCGGGAATGGAAGGAGGAAAAGGCGGGTGCTTAAGACCGGATGTGATTTTCGATGCCCGAAAGATATGCGAAAAACTTGGCATTCCCCATTACGTGCTGGACTATGAAGAGGAGCTTAAGGAAAAGGTCATTGGGCGTTTTGTGGAAGAATATAAAAGGGGAAGGACACCAAATCCTTGCATAGAGTGCAACCGGCACCTGAAATTCGGCAGTCTATTAAAAAAAGCCCGGGAGTGGGGGTTCGATTTTCTTGCTACGGGACATTACGCCTCTGTTACTTTTCAAGACGGCTTTTATGCCCTCCACCGACCCAGAGACAGAAGGAAAGACCAAACCTACTTTCTTTACGCCATCTCGCCCGAGTGCCTTCCCTTTCTCCTCTTTCCTCTTGCCCCCTTGACCAAGGAGGAGGTGAGAAATTTAGCCGAAAAACTCAGGTTTCCATCCGCCCGGAAAGAAGAAAGCCAGGACATTTGCTTCATCCGTCATGGGCATTATGGAGAATTTCTCCAGGTTCATCTGCCGGCTATCAAACGGGGACCCATTAAAGACCTCTCGGGGGAAACCATAGGAGAGCACAAAGGGATCTTTTACTATACCATTGGTCAGCGGACCGGATTAGGTATAAGCGCAAAGAAACCCCTTTACGTAGTTGCCATAGACCCCGTGGAAAACTCAATAACAGTGGGGGAAAAGAAAGACCTGTACGCAACGGACCTGATTGCTAAAGAAGTGAATATCCTCTCTCCCCGGTGGTCTAAAAATCTTACGGGAAAGGTGAGGTATCGGAAAAAAGAAGCGCCTTGTCGGGCGGAAATGCAAGGAAACAAACTCTATGTACATTTTGAGGAACCCCAGGAGGCTATCACCCCAGGTCAAGCAGTGGTCCTCTACGAGGGAGACATGGTGGTAGGGGGAGGCGTGATAGAAAAAGTAATAAAGGACCTGTCATGAAAATTTTGTCTTACTTACCACATCTTCTTCAATTTCGAAACTCGGATCATGCCCAGACCCCTTTCACCATAAGAAATAAAAGGTGGGTTCTCGGTGACAGGGGGGTGATGAGATAGACATCCCGGAAGCTGGAAAAGAAATCCTCCATGGTTTATGATGGGGGAAATTCTCGGAGAGGCGAAAAGAAATGACCATTGTGGAAGAGATTATGGAGCTCAAGGAAAAGAGAAACGCCATCATTCTGGCGCATAACTACCAGTTGCCAGAAGTTCAGGACATTGCTGATTTTGTGGGAGATTCTTTAGGTCTCAGCTTGGAAGCCGCCCAAACAAAGGCAGAAGTAATCGTCTTCTGTGGGGTTCATTTCATGGCGGAGACGGCAAAAATCCTTTCCCCCGAGAAAATCGTACTATTGCCGGAAAAAAAGGCCGGCTGTCCCATGGCAGACATGATAACGGGCGAGGAACTCCTCAAGTTAAAGAGGGAACACCCAAAAGCCAAAGTGCTCTCGTATGTAAACACTTCGGCAGAGGTAAAGGCCCTCTCGGATCTCTGCTGTACTTCAGCCAATGCCGTGCAGATGGTGCAAGAGGGTCTAAGGGGAGAAAAAGAAATCATCTTCGTTCCTGATCGATATCTGGCCGATTACGTGGCCCAGCAAACCCATCGTTCCCTGATAATCTGGCCTGGGTTCTGTCCCACCCATGCCTGCATAAAGCCCGAACAGGTAATTCATCAAAAGCATCTCCACCCTGAAGCGGAAGTGCTTGTTCACCCCGAATGCCCGGCCGAGATCATCTCTTTAGCCGATCGGGTGGCATCTACGGAGGGCATGTGCCGGTACGTACAATCCTCCCAGGCCCGGGAGTTTATCATTGTGACAGAGGAGGGCATTATCCATCGCATGAGGAGGGAAAATCCGGGGAAGTTCTTCTATCCCCTTTCCCCTCCTATTATTTGCCCCACCATGAAGGAAACCACCCTCTCGAAAGTGCGCGACGCCCTCACTTATATGGTACACCAAATAGAAGTCCCGCCAGATATCATAGAGAAAGCCCGGAGGGCGATTACGGGCATGCTGCAAACAAAAAGAGGTGATTGATTATGAAGGGAAAAAAGATTCCAACTTCTTCCTTCCATACTGCGGGGCCCTATTCTCCCTTGGTCATCGCGGGAGACTTTGTGTTTTTATCCGGACAATTACCTTTGAACCTCCAAACGGGAGAACTCGTTACAGGAGACATCGCCCAGGCAGCGGAACAATGTCTGGAAAATATAAAAACAATTCTCGCTACCGCCGGTGTTGGACTGGACAAGGTGGTAAAAACGACCATTTTTCTCACCCGCCCGGAATACTTCTCGACTGTGAGCGAAGTCTATGGACGCTATTTTCCAAAAAACCCGCCGGCGAGAAGCACAGTTTTTGTGCAGGCCTTGCCCAAGGGTGCCCTTATAGAAATTGAGGCTATCGCCTATCGACATGGATAAAGAAACCATCCTTTCCTGGCTTAAGGAAGAGGACCCTAAGCGGCTAGAGAAACTATGGCAGGAAGCAGACGAGGTACGCGCCCGGTGTGTAGGGGATGAAGTCCACCTCCGGGGTCTCATAGAGATTTCCAACTATTGCATCAATCGCTGTTACTACTGCGGTATAAATCGAGATATCCGTACGCTCGCGCGGTATCGCATGACGGAAGAAGAAATCATGGCGGTAGTACGAGAGATCGTAAAAAGGGGCTACGGCACCGTCGTCCTCCAGTCCGGGGAAGACCCAGGAATCAAAAGAACATGGATGTCCGAACTGATCCGTCGCATCAAGGGAGAAACTCCTCTTGCCGTCACTCTAAGCCTGGGGGAAAGGAACGTAGGGGATTTTGCCGCTTGGAGGAAAGCCGGCGCCGACCGATATCTCCTTAAATTCGAAACTTCTAACCGCTACCTCTACCGCTACCTCCACCCACCGAGACAAGGGGAAGAGATTGACCGTTTAATCCTCCTTGAGGAGCTTAGTTCCCTGGGTTACGAGGTGGGGAGTGGCATTATGGTCGGTCTCCCCGGGCAGACTTACGAGGATTTATACGAGGACCTCTCCATCTTCCGCCGCCTGGACCTCGACATGATAGGGATCGGCCCCTTTATCCCCCACCCAAAGACCCCTCTCGGTTGTCATCCTGATTGGCTATCACGCAGCGAGGTACCAAATACGGACCTCATGACCTGCAAGGTTATCGCCCTTACCCGGCTTTTATGCCCGATGGCAAACATACCCTCTACCACCGCCCTCGCCACGGTCAATCCCGCCTCGGGACGTATCTTGGGACTTGAAAGGGGGGCGAATGTAATAATGCCAAATTTCACCCCTATCAAATATCGCAAGCTTTACGATATCTATCCCCGCCCGCAGGAAACGGCGCCAGGGGGAGAAGATCCCCTCTCCATAATTCTGAGCCTCGGACGGCGACCAGGGAAGGGGCCGGGGAACAGGAGGAGACAAATCTTTTAAAAATTTGACTTTCCCCCCCTTAGGGTTTAAAAATAGCTACCACTTTAAGGAGGATGAAATGGATTTTAAGGAATTAATCATCAAGAGACGCTCCATCAGGGATTTCCTGCCCCATCCAGTACCTATGGAAATTATAAACGAAATCCTCGAGGAAACATGCCTTGCCCCGACGGCAAGAAACGGTCAACCCTGTCGGTTTGTAATCATAAAAGACCCGGATTGGATAAAGCGCCTATCCCAGGAAAATAAAGAATCTTTGCTGGAAGAGATAAGGGAGAATCCCCATTCACCCCTTCAGAATTACGCCGATATCCTCAGGGACGTAAACTTCAACATCTTCTACAACGCTCCCTGCCTAATCCTGATTTTGGCCCCGGAGGAACTTTCCTCAGCCCCATATGATGCGGCCCTGACGGCGGCTTACCTCATGTTTGCCGCGGCAAATCGTGGGCTTGGCACCTGCTGGATAGGCTTAGGTGCCCATATTCGGAGAGAAGAAACTTTGAGTTTACTGGGCATTCCCTCGGGGTTTCGTATCTTCGCCCCCCTTATCATAGGATACCCGCGTAATATTCCACCTGCCTTGGATCGACATGCCCCGGTGATATGTAAGGTTATCTGATATGCAGGAAAAAGAACGGTTCTGTTTTCAATGTGATAAACCATTGACCCAAGTAGGAAAGGTAGGAAGGAGCGAAACCTGTCCCCACTGTGGGGCTGACTTACATGTCTGCCGGAACTGCCGTTTCTACGAACCGGGTGCCTACAACGACTGTCGGGAGTCCCAGGCGGAAAGGGTTCTTGATAAGGAACGGGCCAATTTTTGCGACTTCTTTTCTTTCCGAGAAGGTAAGCCTCATAAAGGGACGCCAAAAGGTTACGGGAAGGAAAAACTGGAAGAGCTTTTTCGTCGTTCTTCATCGTAGGGGAAAATTATTGCATTTAGGTTCATAATCGGATAGATGAGCCGCGACCCAATCTTGGGATCGCCCGTTTAGGAAGGAGAATCTTTAAGATGCGTATCATTCCCCGGGAAGAGAAGTTCTTTGATCTTTTTGAGGAACTTGCTGCCAAAATCCACGAAGGGTCCCTTCTATTTCTCCAAATGGTAACCTCTGGAGAGGATTTTCAATCAAAGCTGACGAAGCTTAAGGAAATCGAACATGAAGCCGATATGATTACCCACCGTACCTACGAAAAAATGCACAAAACTTTCCTCACCCCCCTCGACCGGGAGGATATTTACGCCCTTGTGAACAAAATGGACAGCATCCTCGACATGACGGAGGCCACCGCCGTCAGGATGGGTATTTACAAGGTCAAGCGAACCTACCCGGAACTTATAGAACAGGCCAAACTCTTGGTTAATGCCACGGAAAAGGTAATAGAGATTATTCAAGCCCTCCGAGATATGAAAAACGCAAACCGCATTCTTCAGGCGTGTATCGAAATAAATACCCTCGAAAATGCGGGAGATAACGTTTTACGGGCAAGTATGGCAAATCTGTTTGAACGGGAGAAAGACCCCTTCGAACTGATCAAATGGAAAGAAATCTTTGAACGCTTTGAGGAAACTTTAGACACCTGCGAGGACGTATCGAATATCGTAGAGGGTATCGTGCTGAAAAATGCTTAATATCCCCCTTTTTGTGGTCATCATCGTTGCGGCGGCCCTGGTTTTCGACTTCATCAACGGTTTCCACGATTCCGCCAATTCTATCTCTACTGTGGTTTCTACCCGTGTCTTATCCCCTAAGGTAGCGGTTATCTGGGCGGCTTTTTTCAATTTTGCCGCCATTTTTTTTGTGGGGACTCCCGTGGCAAAAACCATCGGTACTGGCATCATCCATCCTGACATCGTGGATGATTACATCATAATAAGCACCCTGGGAGGTGCTATCATCTGGAACCTTATTACGTGGTACCTCGGTCTGCCCAGCAGCTCCTCCCATGCCCTTATCGGGGGGCTTATTGGAACAGGCATAGCCAAGGCGGGCATGGATATTCTTATCTGGGCAGGTATAATAAAGACAACCGCCTTCATCTTCATTTCTCCCTTAATTGGCCTTGGGCTAGGCTTGTTATTCATGAGCCTCGTGCTTAACTTAAGCCGCCATTCTACCATCTCCCGCACGCAGAAGCTGTTCCGGAAATTGCAGCTTCTCTCCGCGGCAATCTTCAGCCTGGGCCACGGGATGAACGATGCCCAAAAAACCATGGGTATTATCGCGGTGGTGCTCTATAGCCGGGGATTGCTCGGGGGCACCTTTCATGTCCCTTTTTGGGTTGAATTCCTCTGCTACCTGTTCATCGCCTTAGGCACCATGACAGGCGGCTGGCGCATCGTGAAAACCATGGGCACTAAGATTACAAAACTGCAACCCATCGGTGGGTTTAGTGCTGAAACAGCGGCCGCCTGCTCCATTATTGGGGCAACCCTTTTCGGTATCCCTGTAAGTACAACCCATACTATTACGGGAGCCATCGTGGGAGTGGGGGCGGTAAAGAGGCTAACGGCGGTAAGATGGGGAGTAGCGGGGAACATTCTTTGGGCCTGGATCCTCACCATTCCCCTTTCCGCCGCCATTTCTGCCCTCCTGTACATGACCATCATCATGTTAATGTGACATATCTTGACACAGAAAAATTCATGCATAAGTTACCCTCTGTCCAAGGTGCATTCATTAATTTCAAAATTTAGAAAGGAGAGGTTACGGATATGAAAATCAGGCCATTACAGGACAGAGTCATTGTGGAAAGGCTGGCGGAAGAGGAGAAAACGAAAGGGGGCATCATCATACCCGATACCGCCAAGGAAAAACCCATGCAGGGAAAGGTTATCGCCGTCGGGAAGGGTAAGGTTACCGAAGAAGGCAAGGTCCTTCCCCTCACGGTGAAAGCCGGTGATACAATCCTCTTTAGCAAATATGCCGGCACGGAAGTAAAGATTGAAGGCAAGGAATACCTGATCATGCGAGAAGACGACATTCTCGGCATCGTCGAAAAATAACTTATCATAAGGAGGTTTACATATGGCAGCGAAAATATTGCAGTACGGAGAAGAAGCCCGCAAATCAATCCTGAACGGCGTTAATACGTTGGCCGATGCCGTGAAAGTCACCCTTGGCCCCCGCGGCAGAAACGTCATCCTGGAAAAATCCTTCGGATCCCCCAACGTAACAAAGGACGGAGTAACGGTGGCGAAGGAAATCGAACTGGAAGACAAGTTCGAGAACATGGGTGCTCAGATGGTACGGGAAGTGGCAAGCAAGACAAGCGACGTGGCCGGTGATGGCACAACTACCGCTACCATCCTCGCCCAGGCCATTTATCGTGAAGGGGTAAAAGCGGTGGCAGCGGGAAGCAATCCCATGGACCTGAAGAGGGGAATCGACAAGGCAGTTGAGGCAGTGGTGGCGGAGCTTAAAAAGCTGAGCAAGCCCACCAAGGATCAGAAGGAAATCGCCCAGGTAGGAACTATCTCTGCGAACAACGACGAGGCCATCGGAAACATCATCGCTGAGGCCATGAGTAAGGTCGGTAAGGAAGGGGTAATAACGGTAGAAGAGGCTAAAGGCCTAGAAACGGAGCTTGAGATTGTGGAAGGAATGCAGTTCGATAGAGGCTACCTTTCCCCCTATTTCGTAACCAATCCCGAAAAGATGATCGCCGAATTGGAAGACGCGTTTATCCTCATTCATGACAAGAAAATAAGCGGGATGAAGGACATCCTTCCCATCCTGGAGCAGATTGCCAAAATGGGTAAGCCGCTTCTCATCATCGCCGAAGATGTGGAAGGGGAAGCCTTGGCAACCCTGGTCGTAAACAAGCTAAGAGGTACCCTCCATGTGGCGGCCGTGAAAGCCCCCGGTTTCGGCGACAGGAGAAAAGCCATGCTGGAAGACATTGCCATTCTCACGGGTGGCAAAGTCATTGCCGAAGAGATGGGTTACAAACTGGAGAATGTGCGCCTGGAAGACCTGGGACGGGCGAAGAAAATCTCCATCGATAAGGACAATACCACCATTATTGACGGGGCCGGCAAGAGAGCCGACATCGAAGCGCGGGTGAAACAGATCCGGGCCCAGATAGAAGAAACGACTTCCGACTACGACAGAGAAAAACTTCAGGAAAGGCTAGCCAAGATTGTAGGCGGGGTTGCGGTCATCAAAGTAGGCGCAGCAACGGAAGCAGAGATGAAGGAGAAGAAGGCCAGGGTCGAAGATGCCCTGAACGCTACGCGTGCGGCAGTAGAGGAAGGCATCGTTCCTGGTGGTGGGGTAGCGTACATAAGGTGTCTGGCGGCACTCGACAAGCTGAAACTTGAAGGGGACCAGGCCATAGGCGTTTCCATCGTGAAAAAAGCGCTGGAAGAACCCCTCCGAATGATTGCTGCCAATGCAGGCATGGAAGGCTCCATTGTGGTGGAAAAGGTTAAGGAGAAGAAAGGGGCCTTCGGCTTCAACGCCCGCACGGAAGTCTATGAAGATTTAATTGAAGCGGGTGTCATCGATCCTACGAAGGTAACGAGGTTTGCCCTGCAAAATGCAGCCTCTGTAGCAGGGCTTATGCTTACCACAGAGTGCATGATTGCAGAAAAACCGGAAGAGAAAAATACGCCTTCTCCCGGCGGATATCCCGGCATGGGCATGTAACATAAATCCGTAACCTAAAAGCGGCCTTCCTCCGAGCCATGGGAAAGGCCGCTTTCTTTTTCTATTTACAATTCCCCGAATCTTAACTATAGAAGGAAAGCTTTAAAGCCTTTGATTCCGTGAGGTATAGACAGATGGACTACAAAGATACCCTGAATCTCCCCCGCACCGCCTTTCCCATGAAGGCGAATCTCACCCAAAGAGAACCGGAAATTCTCGCCCGATGGGAGAAGATTGATATTTACCGAAAAATCCGTGAGCGCGCCAAAGGCCACACCCCCTTCATCCTCCATGACGGCCCTCCCTATGCCAATGGCAATATACATTTGGGTACAGCCCTAAATAAAATCATCAAGGATATCGTCATTAAAGCAAAAAACATGGGCGGTTACGATGCCGTCTTCGTCCCCGGCTGGGATTGTCACGGGTTACCTATCGAGCATCAGGTCGACAAGGAACTGGGGGAAAAGAGGCTTTCCCTCCCCCAGGCGGAAAAGAGGCGCGCCTGCCGTGAATATGCTGAGAGGTACGTGAATATCCAGCGGGAGCAGTTCAAACGCCTCGGCGTCTTCGGGGAATGGGATAATCCTTACCTCACTATGTCCTACGAATATGAAGCCATCACCGTAAAGGAGTTCGGACGACTTTACCTCTCCGGCGCCGTTTACAAGGGCAAAAAACCTGTCTACTGGTGCGCCTCCTGCAAAACGGCCTTAGCAGAAGCGGAAGTGGAATACGCACCGCACATCACCCCTTCCATCTACGTGAAATTTCCCGCCCTCACTGATCTCGGGGAGCGCATAACGGAACTCAAAAACGAAAGGGTGAGCTACGTCATATGGACAACAACCCCCTGGACGATCCCCGCCAATCTCGCCATCGCTGTGCACCCAGATTTCACCTATGCCGCTCTTAAAGTTCAGGGAGAAGTTTTTATCGTGGCAGCGGAGCTTGTGGATTATTGTCGGGAGGCTTTTGGGCTTCGCCATCTTTCATATGAAGTAATCGCCGAGTTCCCGGGGCGCCTCCTCGAAGGGGAGAAAGCGAAGCACCCCCTCTACGACAGGGAGAGCGTCCTCATCCTCGCGCCCTTTGTCACACTGGATGCGGGTACGGGGCTTGTTCATATAGCCCCCGGTCACGGGCAGGAAGACTACGAAATAGGCATGGCCTACGGCCTTGATAACTATGCCCCGGTGGATGAGGAAGGGAAATTTACTTCCGAGGTGCCCTTCTTTGCGGGCGAGTTTGTCTTCGATGCCAATCCCCACGTGATTGCCCAGCTGGAAGCGGCGGGAAATCTCCTGGGGAGCGTAGAAATGGAACATTCTTACCCCCACTGCTGGCGCTGTAAGGAGCCCATCATCTTTCGCTCCACGGAGCAATGGTTCATTTCCATGGAAAAGAATGACCTGCGCCGCAAGGCCCTGGAGGCAATCCGGGGGGTTAAGTGGATACCCGCATGGGGGGAAGACAGAATATACATGATGGTAGAGAATCGGCCCGACTGGTGTATCTCCCGCCAGCGCCTGTGGGGAGTACCGCTTACCGTCTTTTACTGCCGCAATTGCCAGAAGGACTTTCTCACGGAAGAAATCCTCTCCTACCTCGTGGAACTTTTTTGCCGCCACGGGGCAGATGTATGGTTTGAGAGGGATCCAGAAGACCTCCTTCCCAAAGGCACCACCTGCCCCCATTGCAGCAGTCCGGGCCCCTTCCGGAAGGAAACAAATATCCTCGATGTATGGTTTGATTCCGGTGTAAGCCACGCAGCGGTCCTGGAGACAAGGGCCGATTTGCATTCCCCCGCCGATATGTACCTCGAGGGAAGCGACCAGCACCGCGGCTGGTTTCACTCTTCCCTTCTGGAGTCGGTGGGGACGAGAAACCGCGCCCCTTACCGGACCGTCCTAACTCACGGCTTTGTCGTGGACGGGGAAGGTAAGAAGATGTCCAAATCACTGGGAAACGTAATTGAACCCCAGGAGGTTATCGACCGCTATGGGGCCGAGATTTTACGGCTGTGGGTGGCAGCGGAAGATTATACGGACGACATAAGAATTTCGGAAGAAATCATCAATCGCCTCATCGAGGCTTATCGGCGCATCAGAAATACGAGCCGTTTCATCCTTGGCAACCTTTACGATTTCGACCCTGCGCAGGATGCGGTACCATACGAAGAGATGACCGAGATGGACCGTTTTGCCCTGCATCGCCTCCAGGAAATTATCTCCCGGGTCCGTGATGCTTATGAACGCTACCAGTTCCACGTGGTGTACTATACCCTCTACAACTACTGCACCGTGGACTTGAGCGCCCTCTATCTCGATGTCCTAAAGGACCGCCTTTACACTTCCCGGCGAGACGAAAAGGGACGCCGCTCTGCGCAGACGGCCATGTGGTATATCATCGATGCCATGACCCGCCTTCTTGCCCCCATCCTCACCTTTACCGCGGAAGAAATCTGGGATCACCTGCCCCCCTCAGCGGGAAAAGCACAAAGCGTCCACCTCGCCCTCTTCCCAGAAACAGATACACGTTTTATGGATGAGAAACTGGCCAATCGGTGGGAAACGATGCTTTCCATCCGCTCCGAAGTGGCCAAGGCCATTGAAATCGCCCGCCAGAAGAAAATCATCGGTCATTCCCTCGATGCCTCCGTTTCTATAAAAGCCCCCGAGCGCATACTTTCCATCCTGGAAGGAAAAGAAGAGGACTTAAGGGCCCTTTTTATCGTCTCCCGTATTGCCTTAGCCCGGGAGGAGGAAAACCACGCCGTTTGCTACGCAAGTGAAGAGATACCAGGCCTTACTATTTACGTGGGCAAGGCACCTGGAGCAAAATGCCAGCGTTGCTGGATTTACAGCGAAAAGCTTGGGACAAATCCCGACCACCCTGAGATATGCGAGCGTTGTGCCGTAAGGATTTAGCATGGCGAGGCTGAAAGACGACCTTCCCTTCATTCTGGTGGTGGTATCGGTCCTTGTCCTTGATCAACTTACAAAATTTTGGATTGATGAAAATCTTCCACTCCACACCTCCATTCCCATCATTCCCGGCTTTTTTCATCTGACTTACATACGAAACCCCGGGGCAGCTTTTGGCATCCTCGCCCAGCTGTCAGCCCCCCTCAGGTCTCTCTTTTTCCTGACCGTTGCCGCGGCAGCCCTGTGGCTCATCCTTTACTACCTCCACTACTACCCGCGCCGTCCCATCATCTTCACTTACTCCCTTGCCTTTATCTTCGCGGGGGCCTGTGGCAACATGATGGACCGCATAAGGCTGGGAGAGGTCATTGATTTTTTTGATTTTTTTATAGGAGAGGCCCACTGGCCCGCCTTCAATGTGGCCGATGCATCTATCACCGTGGGGGCGGTGCTCCTCTTCTGGATTCTCGTGAAAAACCCACCAAAAAGGAAGGCCGGTTTTTAACCGGCCTTCCTTGCCATCACTTGGAGGGAACAATTCCGGCAGCGGTGCCGTTAAACTGGCCTGAAGCTGGTAGTATATTCCCCGCCGCCACCCCTTTAAAGTTGAAAGAAGAGTTATAGCTACCAATGCCGTTGGGGGCAATTCCATTTACCACCAATGCCCCCCACTGGCTCCCGGTCCAGTTTTTGACCACAAAGTTGGCAGAAATATCGTTTGACCCTTTTAGGGGTACGGTGGCACCCGAGGGAGGCGTACCCGTAAAGGCACCAGATACATTCCCCGTCGCCCAGATTTGCGGGCGGGCCCCGGTAGAGGGGGCGAGGAAAACGACGTCCTTCATTCCGTAAGAACCGGTCATGTTAATGGACCAGCTGCTTTCTGACCATGAACCGGTGAGGTTAGTTCGACCCACCTCAAAGGCCGGGATGCGGGTTGCCTTCTGGAAAGCCGCCCTTTCTTCATCGGAGGAAAATGAATTTAGCTTGGAGATTAAGGCCCCGGTCTCCATCTCGAAGCGATTTACGACTGCCTTCCAGGTAGAAGCGGCGGGATCATAGAGCCCCTTTATCTCTCCCCCTGCAACGTAAGTCCTCGCATCGTTGCCTCCTACGTACATATGAGCCTCTACCACCTTGCCATCAAAGGTATTATTTTTCACGGCGGTACTATTTGCAAGTATCCAAGAGACATCTATGCCTGATATTTCTTCAATTTCCAAGCCCCATGTCCAGCTGGTAGGGAAGGCCGTTCCCGAATAGTTACCCGCCGCAACCAGCTCACCGATGGAATACGTATTATTGTAAGGGTAAGGCAAGAATAGTTTGTAAGTATCCATGGCGCGTAAGGTAATTCCGTTTCCCGTGGGCAAGACATCGTCACCTGAAACCGGAGATGGTAGGAAGGGATAGGTCCTTTCTTTCATCAGATTGGAGACAAAATTATCAGGACTGACGCCCATTAATCCACTTCCCAGGGGATAGCCATAGATATTTCCATCCGCCTTCCACATCCCTACCTCTGCCTTTACCGTACCTGTCAGGGGTTCTTGGCTATCCGTGTAAAGGAGGCCGAAATTTCCGTCCTGGTCGAGGTAAAACGCCTGGAACATAACGGGAAGTTCCTTCGCTGCCGTATCATACCTTCCCCCCAAGAATCCCCCGTACGCCCCGTACCAATCTTTGCCTCCCTCAGTCCATACGCGGCTCCGGGAGTTTAGGTAAGGGTCTATCGTCACTAAAGGATTTACGCTCACCACCTCGGCCCGGAAGAGGTCAAAATTAGGTTGATCCCAAAAATTTGTATGCCCGAGGAGCGAAACGGGGGTCCCCTTTACCCCTATGTTCGGCCAGAGGTTTTCCAGCCCCGCAAAGACACCGCTAAAGTTGGCCATCACAAATGACATGGTGTTATAAATATTTGGTATCGGACTTCCCGTTTTGGGGTCTTTCTCGAGCTCACTTAAGGCTTGGGTATAAGCTTCAAAACTATCAAACGAATCAATTTTATACGTAAAGTTACCGTCACCTAGGTCTTTCCATACTTCCCGACTATATTTTTGTGCCTCTGGGGGACCAAAGATATCCAAACGCCAGTGAGTTTTTGTGCCATTACTTTCTACAAGCTCTGCCGCCCCATAACGTAAGTCGCCCTGGTTATTATAAGAAAAACCATAAGAATAACCATCGCCACTGAAATTACCGTACCTCACATGCGAAATGTTGAAGCTTTGGCCCCAAATTTCACTACCAAAGTATACGTCCTTCTCTTTTCGCCACGTGCCAGCACCCACGGCCTGCCAGCTTCCATTCCCGTCGTAACCGCCAAGGAGCTTTCCCTCAATTACGCCCTTTTTGAGAAGGGTGAGAAACTCTCCCGCCAAATTGCCCGTCAGTTTCCCATCCTGCCAGGAACCGGCGGTCAGGTTGGCATACCAGTAACCAAGATCAACGTAGGTATTGTCACGACCGAACCCCGCGTTACCAAAGAGGGTAGCCTCCCAGCTTGTCGCCTGGGCCGGTTTATCATAAGAATTGAGCAAGCTTGCCGTAAGGCGGAAGATACCCCAGTCAGGTTCTCCACTTAGATGATAGGTATGCCCGAATATACCGGCACGCGCTTTTACATAGCCACCACCGTCGAAGGTACCGTAAAGCGCATTATTTATGCCTATTCCGAGCGCTGATTCTACCAAACTATCCTTCAGGTTTTCCGAGTTAATGCCGGATACGGATTTATCCCTCAGGATACCGTCCCGGTAGATAGACCCCTTCTCCGTTTCCCACATACCGAGATCGGGATAGGAATAACCGGTATATTCGCCCTTGAGAACGCCTACCTTTCCCGCATTATCTCCGTAAAATCCTATGAGTAGCCCATCCAAGGGATTACCGGCCGAGAGTCCTTTCTCCCTTATAATACCTGTCGCATCGGTCACAAAGGCCCCCGTTCCGGTAACACTGTAACCCTGCGTGAAGAAAAGCTGGTTACCCGAATATTTACCGTGCGTCCCCATCATGACCATAGAAGCCGTGTTTTCCGGACCTGAACTCCAGAGGTCCTGACCCGGTAAGACCCCCAGAGCCCCCGTAAAATTATTTCCTATGAGGAGCCCATTTACCCCCGTCCATTCAGAGGAAAGGGAGGAAACATACTGACCATATGTAAAAGTGGAGGTCCCGGGGTATGGATTGTCAACAAAAGAAAGGTTGTCTCCGATATATCCCCGGGGCGGTTCTGTGCTAAGATCCCAGGTTGAATGGATAACACCCCCATCAACGACGTGCGTAATACCCTCTCCTTGTTTAACGGTAATCCATTTCCCAGAGGGGTAATACACGGCCTTAAAGGTCTCTTGCATCAAATCGTTACCGATGATTGTTTTTGTTTCAAAGGACCAGCTCTTTTCCAGGGGAACGGTGTATCCTTCGGGCTGAAAATAGGATACCTCATAACTGTTCCATGAAAAATTATATGCATAATAAGGAGACACATAGGCCTTTATCACTATCTTCCCGGGGACAACCTGGGCTAGGTTACCCTTAGTATAAAGGGCCCCATGGGTAAGCGACGTTTCGTCTGCAACCATCCATCCACCACCGATAAACTGGCCTTGGCTGTTAAAGGCCCCCTTGAATCCCCCCGTTAAAGTTGCAAGGTAGCTTGCTGAAGGCTCAATATTGAGTTCCTGCCCCGTTATAGTGCCACTTCCTCCATTTCCAGTGATCTTGCCCACCACATAATTTGCCCAGAAGTTACCATCTTGGGAATTTTCCGCTTTCCCGAAGCGTCCACTCCAGCTTCCCGTGGGAGTAGTTTCGGCATCCCCCATAATGTTCAAAAGACTTATAGACCAGGGCTGATCAGCGAGGCGAAGGGCCATGCCATGGATATAGCCGGACAAATCCCCGCGTAGGGGCAAAGTATATTCGGCCCTTTCTAAAGACTCACTTCCGTCGTAGAGCTTCTCCGGGGTAATAGTCGTGGTCCCCTTCTTTACCGCTTCTATCTGCCCCGTTGCTTCCCACATATCAATTTCATCGTAAAGCGAACCCATAATGTCCGTCAACCTGAGATACCCCGCCTCGTAGCCCGCCTCAGCCGGCTTTATGTAAAGGGCAATACCCTGACCAATCAGGTCTGCGTCATTAACCACCGTTCCCGCTATGCCCCCGTAATAGCCCACACCCTCAAACTTTGTACCGCCGGACAGAAGCCCCTGGCAGGCGATGTTGAACTGACAGGGGTTGTGCATTTCTAAATATGGGTCTCTCCGGGTAAAATCGAGGAACCAGAAGGGCGCCTTATACTGTGGGTCATATTTACCGAGGATTTTGAAGTTCGCCTTTTGAGACCATAAATCCTCCGTTCCGCCCAATAGGCCCGTCATGGCCGATTTTTTACTTCCCATCTCATTATCGGGTCCGCTAGGTAACATACCGCTTTCCGTCCATTGCTGGAAACCATTGTTCTCAAGGACCCCTACTCCAGCGCTGAAGGTAAGGGGCGTCCCTGCATAATTACCAAGACCGGCGATTTTTTCATCCGCCCCCACAAGAGGGCCGACCATAACACCTTCAAATCCCTGGGTAAGATAGCGGCCAGAAAAATTCCCCGTTACGGTTGCACTATCTTTCCACTGCCCGGCGGCCTCCCCAAGGAAATAGCCGATCAGTTTTTCATCTAATGAAGAAATTTCCCCTCCTAAACGGGTTGACCAAGAGGTCGCATCAGGCGGCCTCGAATAGGTGCCTAGGAAGCCAAAGCGGTAGATCCCCCATGGGAGGAAAGAATCACTGGAATTTTCCTTAAAGGTCTCGAAATATCCTTCCCCACTGTTAATCCCGAACCCCTCTCCCAGGTGTCCCTTGACGGCATACTGCCGATGGAGGGTCCAGTTAGCCGATGAAAATCCCGGAGGGACATCCATGGGCTCCCCTTCGATATGCCCTTCGGCCCTCCACATGCCGTAATTTCCTCCCAGGGAGAAGAAATTGTAGGTCAAATCGTCCCCCTTTATAAGGCCCGCACCATTTGCCGTGGCGTAAATTCCCCACGTGTAGGCACTATCACCTAAAAGACCCAAAGTGTAGCCCTGTATCATGTCTCCTGAAGGGTTAGAAGAACCAAAGAATTGACCCATAAGCACCTTTTCAGGTTGGCCATTGTATTCCCCCAGGATTTTAAGGTCGGTCTTCCCTTCCCAGGGACGTCCGCTGGTACCCCCCAGTAAACCTCCCCCATAGACATTTTCCAAAACATAATCCCAGCCTAACTGGTAAATACCGCCATAGGTAAGAGGGGTAAGCACCCAGGTACCTGCTGTGACGCCACGGTAATCGCTTCCCTCGTACACCCCCTCATGGGAAAAGCGACCGGTCGCGAAATAGTTACTGTCCATATAGTACACATCGGTTGCCTTGATGCCTACATGACCAGCTCCATCATCGGTAACTGTGGCCTGTCCGGCGACGGCCGCCGCCGGTACATCTCCCCCCTCATGTATACCGACAAAAGGGGTACTCCAGGAAGTGCTTCCTGTATCATTAGAATAACAACCCCCTTTTACACCTGAGCTCCATATGCCCATAATCTTACCCGCGTCGCCTTCGTAACCATATAGGGAACCCTCTTCCATCTTCACGCCTAAACTCGATTTCCACAAAACATCCGTAAAGTAAGGCAGGTAAAGGGTCTTTTCTGCTAAAGAGGCAGAAGAGCTCCATTTTTCACCTTTGGTAAGGGTACCTGTAGCGGATAGGGTACCGCTTCCCGTGTAGTTAGCATCCTTGAGATAACCTTCCAGAAGAGAAACAGTGCTACCCTTCTGAGCTAAACCGTAGAAGATTCCCCTCCAGGAGCCGGTAATGCCAGATAGATAAGCCTCGAGAGAACTTCCATCCTTAAGGCTGCCAGAAAGTCTCTTATCAAAATCACCTATGGCCCCTTGGGCCGTGAAGGTTATCGAGCCTTGACCCGTCGTGGCATCAATGGCACCCGTAAGGGATCCTTGAATATCACCGATTGTCACCGGAATGGGTGTGAACTCTGTTAAGTTTGCAGTAGTAGGGGTCGGGACCGGTGGTGGCGGCTCGGGGAGTTTCTCTTCCACCGGCGCAACCGGGGTAACTGTCGTAACCTGGGGTGCCGCCGGCGCCGGCGGTGCCTCTACGGCAGGAGGAGCTTCTTCTTTCATCACTGTCTGGGTGACAGGACCTTCCTGTTTTGTCTCCACCGGCACTTCCCCTTTCGCCTCCACGGGTTTTTCGGTTACCGCTTCCCCCTTCTTCTCCTCTTTTTTCTCCTCTTTCTTACCCTCTTCTCCCCCAGTTATATCCTTCACATGGCGTTCAACCTCGTTTTTCCCCACCGGCCGCACAACGGGGGGTTGTTCCGGCCGAGGTACTTCCATGATTTGTCCCGCTTCGATCTTTACCACCTGGGTCGGCATGCGGCGGTTGTATCCGTATCCTTCCCCACGCTCAAAGATGAATCCGCTTCTGCCCTGTTCATAGAAGCCAACAAAAATGGTCCCTCTCACCCCCGCTACGGCGGTCGGCGTCCTAATCTCGAAGGAGGCCCCTTTCGCGATGGTATTCATAACCACCCGCGTCTTTCCCCGGAAAAGGTCGCAGTAGTTCTGGGCCCCTGCTTTGGGCTCATACTGGGCGATACGCATTCTCGTTAAGGGACCGATAGAGAGCGTATTCCCGTCCACGAGTGTCACAATGACCCGGGAATTTTTCTTGGTCCGGACGATATCCCCGGCCGCGACCTCCTCTCCCAGATGGCAAATCTTCGTTACCCCCTGTATGGTTACATCTGCCTGCCCCTCCAGGAGGGTGATTTTGCCCACCGGCGCCGCCCAGACCATGAGCGGTAAAATCACCAATGCCGCCATGAGTGTTAAGGTTGCCAGTATTTTTCTTTTCATTTTGAACCCCCTCATAGATCAAGCCGGTTTAAAACCTAAACTCCACCCCCGCCGACCATAGATGCCGATCGTAGTCATAGAGAAAAATGTTCGAATTGGCGCGGGTATAGTTGTACTGGGCCGTAAGGCTTACGTATCTGTTAATATCATAGACGAGGCCAGCCATGGCATTGTAAATCCGGTCCCGCCTGGTTTCCAAGAAAATGGTATGCTCATTACGGTAATTCTGGATGGTCACCTCCCCCCCCAGCTGAAGGCGAAGAGCTTTCCAGAGGGGGAAAATGGTATTCAAGGTAATCGTATGGGTCTGGTTATCCCAGTTGGCCCCTTCCGTGTTTTCATCCGTGTAGCGATACCGGGCATTTATCATGATACCATTGCGGAAGAAAAAGGTATATGCGCCATAGGCACTCCATCCGCACGAGGTCTGGTCCTCATTAGGATCCAAAGGGGCGGTGAAATAATTTTTTTTCAGGTAGCCTCCGTACAGCTCGGCTACATGATTTTCCGTTACTAAAATTCTCACGAGGGGCCCTGCTTCGTAGTTTTCCATATACCTCTCGTAGCTCGGATTGCGCTTAAGGACATGGGTGTAATTAGCCGAAAGATTCAGGGCTACTCGACCAAAATTGTACCCCGGCGCCACAGACACCGTATTTGCGAGAAGATCGTGAGAGGTAGCGTTCTTCTGGTGGATATTGCTCACCAGGGCATAGGTGGCATTGAAAAGCCAGTTGCCGGGGAGGCGCGGCACCCAGTCCACCCGGAAGGTATTGGTCATGGCATAGCTCCGCTCTTCCCCCGCATCGGCCAGGCCCGGCGTAGAGTAAGGTTCCTGCAGCATATTGGTATCGTACTGCCCCAGAAGGGTGACCGTGAAACGAAGGGGACGCTCGAGAAAGCTCCGCTCCTCCAATAAATCCCGGTAGCGACGGGCAAAAGTGGCTAGGTCGGAGACAGGGTCCTGGGTAATGGCCGCCTGCAGACGTTCCTTCGCCTTATTGTATCGCCTGGCGGAGACATGGGCAAGACCGATTTGGAAGTCTGCCGCCTGGGCATAGGCAGGATTAAGACCCTTAGCGGTTTCAAATGATGCAATCGCCTCATCTGGTTTACCCTCGGCGGCAAGAATGGTGCCCTTCAGGAAAGCGACCTTGGCCGGATAAACCCCGAACTTTTCCGCCTGGCTGACCCATTCCTTCGCTTCCTTGAATTTCTTCTCCTGGACAAGACAATCGATGAGCTCAATGGGGGCTTCCTTAACTGGGGGAGATAAGGTTGCCGCATCCTTGAGATGCCCTTCTGCCTTCTCGTAATTTCCCACCTGCTTGTATGACATCCCTAAGAAGAAGGCGGCGATAGAAGAGCCGGGTTCTTTTTGTCGTATTTTAGTGAGGAGCTCTATCGCCTCCTCGTAGTTATCCGCTTGGTACTCTTTTATGGCCTCCCTCAAGGCAGAGGATATTTCTACCCCCAAGACCACCCCGGGAGAAGAAAATAGAAAATACAAAAAAACGCTGATAATGGCTGCAAGAAAACTCTTTTTCATCCCCCACCTCCCCAAAATTATACAGACCATTCCATCGTGAATGGGCAAATTATAATTTTTTACAAGAACAAAATCAACCGATTTTCGCTACTATAAGATGTGGCCCCCCTTCTCTTAAGGCAATCTCAAGGGCACAAGTAAGATCTTGTGCCTCATGCACCAATAATGCAGGCACTCCCATACTTTTCCCCAGGCTCACCCAGTCAATGGCGGGAGGGCAGAGATCGATAAGGGCCTTTGCCGCCGGGCCCGGGGTCGCTCCGGTCGCCACCTTGTACTCGTATCCGATGGTCGAATACTTACCGTTGTCGCAGATGATAGTGATAACATTAACTCCCTCACGCGCCTGGCTCCATAGGGCCTGGACAGTATACATAGCGCTCCCATCCGCTTCTATGTTTATCACCACCCGGTCGGGGCAGGCGAGGGCTGCCCCGAGGGATGCCGGCATCCCCATTCCGATGGAGCCCCCTGTTAAGGTAATAAGGCTATGAGGGGGGAGGGAAGGTGAAAGGATATGATAGTAAAAACCGGACATGAGCCCTTCCTCCACCACAATGGCCCCTTCCGGCTGGACGCAGGCGATGGCTTCGGCGAGCTTCTGGGCGTCAATTTTGCCCATTGGGGAAGAAAGCACCAAGCGTTCCCGCCTTTCCTTAGACAGGGCTTCCTCTAGAGGCGGTGCGTCCAAGGCATCCGCCAGTGCTTCCAAACTAACCGCTGCCGTACGATTCCCTTTATCAAGGCGAAGACATTCCTGTTCTACCTGGGTAAGCTTACTCACCCCGTCCCGATAGCCAAAGAAAGCAACCGGGGCTTCCGTTCCTACGAGCAAGAACTGCTCGTACGGGGCCAGCACCTTTCTCGCCTGACGGGGAAAGTAGGGGATCCGGTTTAGTTTTGGTAGATGAACACCGCTATCAAGAAAAGGGGGGAAAGTGACCGATAGAAGGTCACAGCCTACTGCCGCTCTGATGCGGGCCGCCGCCATAAGCCCACGGGCGGTAAGGCCATCTCCCCCAATGATGAGGGCCGTCTTCCTTTCCCTTCTCAAAAATGAAACCCCCAAAGAGATAGACTGTGAATCCGGCTCTTGCGGGGAAAAGTTAAGGGGTGACACCTCTCTCTGTGCCACTTCTGACCACATATAATCGGCAGGGCAGACGAGGGTTGCCACCTGTCCCTTCATAGCTGCCTCAAGGGCCTCCTTCGTATCTTCGAACACCTTCGCGGGCGAGATGACCCGGCACCAGGGGGATACAGTCCCTCCCAAGGCAGCAATATCCATAGCCAGGGGTGGGTCGGCCTCAATATGCCAAGAGGCATGTTCCCCTACTACATTAAAGATAGGAGTTCCTGCCCGCCGGGCATTATGGAGGTTCGCAATACCGTTGGCAAGGCCAGGACCCAAATGTAGGAGGGTCATGGCCGGTCGGCCGGTTAGGCGGCCGTAGCCATCCGCTGCCCCAGTGCAGACACCCTCAAAAAGCCCCAGGACCACTCTTATCTCCCGGTTCTTATCGAGGGCCTCTACAATAGGAATCTCTGTGGTACCAGCATTAGCGAAACAAATATCCACTCCGCCGGCACGTGCCGTCTGGAGCATTAGCTCCGCTCCCGTCATCTCTTTCCCTCCTCAAAAAATTTGTTCCTTTATGACAGGGATACCTATCGCGGTCAAGAAAGAATATCCTCTACCTTTGCCCCCATGTAAAAGAAAGACAATTGACAAGGGCGCATGAATACTATATGCGCTTCCGTATTCATTACTATCCAGAAACGGTGATAACGACCATGAGCTATCTTCTCGTTTTCCTCCTTTTTTTATTTTTCTGGATATTGTTTTCCGGCCTCTTTGACCTATGGCACTTCGGCCTGGGTCTCATAAGTTGCGGCCTGGTTCTGTATCTTTGCCGGCCGTTAATGCCAGATAAATGGAAAATAAGGGATTTTATTATCCCTTTACGTTTCCTACGGTATCTTCCGTGGCTTATGTATCAGATAATACTGGCAAATATTTACATGGTAAAAGTGGTGCTCCACCCGAGGATGAGAGACGTTATCTTCCCTCACGTCGTCAAGTTCAACACACGTTTAAAGGGCGATCTGAGCATTACCACTTTTGCCAATTCCATTACCTTGACACCCGGAACGATAACGATAAAGGTTGAAGATAACGTGTTTTACGTCCATGCCATTGATGAAAAAGTGGCAGCTTCCCTTCCAGGTGATATGGAACGAAAGGTAGGACAAATTTTTAAAGGGGCATAATTGGAAAAATTTTTCCTCATCATCGCCATTGGTATGTGCATCCTTATCCTTTTTTGCCTTTACCGGGCTGTTATGGGTCCCACGGTATTTGACCGCCTCATCGGTTCCGGTTTCATCGGAACTAAGGCGACTCTTTTAATCGTTCTCATAGGATACGTTTACGGGCGTGTGGATATGTTCGTTGATCTCGCCATCGGCTATTCAATCCTGAATTTTATAGGTACGATCGTAATCGCTAAATACTTCATTAAAAAAGGCCATAAAGAATGAAGACTTTATCTATGGTTATGATTGCTTTAGGATTCTTCCTCTTCGCTGTCGCGACGTTAGGATTCCTTCGCCTGCCTGATTTTTACAGCCGGATGCACGCTACAGGAAAGGGTGACACCCTCGCCCTTCTCCTTTTCCTTTTAGGGCTTGCCCTTTATGAGTGGTCTTGTAACTTTACTTGGTCAGGGATTATTTTGGGTCTTAAACTCCTGGCGATTGCCTTATTTTGGTTTATTGCAAGTCCCACCGCGACGCATGCCCTACTAAGATCCGCCTACGAGGCAGGTATAAAACCCTGGTCCAAGGGAAAAGATTTCCTAATCGACAAAACAAATAAGGGGTGAAAATGATTACAGGTATAAATCTTTCTCTCCTAATACTATCTCTAATAACTGCAATTGCAGCCCTAATGGTTAAAGACTTGTTAGGTGCCGTGGCCTTGCTTAGCGCTTTCAGTTTTTTCATGTGTCTCCTATGGGCGGAAATGGGGGCAGTAGATGTAGCATTTACTGAAGCGGCGGTGGGCGCAGGGGTAAGTACGGCTTTCTTCATTGCTACTCTTTATCATCTTGCCAGGAGGTCGAAGGATTGAACCGGACGGTAGGTATAATAGTGATTACTATTTTCGGCACCCTTCTTGTGGTCAGCGCCGTAGATTTCAAGCCGTGGGGAGACCCCCTTCAGCCTGCCTCTGTTCACGTCTCCCCCCGTTACATAGAACGCACCTTAGAAGAAACGGGGGTACCAAACGTCGTTACGTCCGTCCTCGCCGACTACCGGGGATATGATACCCTTTTCGAAACTTCCGTAATCTTTACGGCTGGCATAGTGGTCATAATTCTTCTTAGGAGACAAACAGATGGTAAAGGAACCGGATGATGTTATCGTAAGAACCGTTTCGCGGTTCATGATTCCCATTATTCAGTTATTCAGCTTCTATGTTTATGTCCATGGCCACATAAGCCCTGGGGGAGGCTTCCAGGGAGGTTGTATTCTGGCGGCCAGTTTTATCTTGATGGCCGTTGCCTTTAACATAAAGGAGGCCAACAAATTGTTTAAAAAAAGGATTGCGCTCTTCTTCATCGGCTTCGGTGTTTTCCTCTACGCTTTCACTGGAGTAGTACCCCTTTTTCTGCAGGGAAATTTCCTGGACTATGGCTATCTTAGCAAAATACTCCCTCTCAACAGCGTTATGGCAAGGTATTACGGTATGGCCATCATTGAATTGGGTGTTCAGATTACCGTTATGGCGGTAATGGTCTCTATTTTCAGCGATCTCGTCACGGCCGGCAGGAATGAAGAAATGCTGAAGGATAACGAAGATGGAAACTATCATAGATAAGTTCAATTACTGGTTTTACATCGCCATGATTCTCGTGGGCCTGTATGGCATGATGCTGAAGAACAATCTAATGAAAAAACTGATCGGCATGAACATTTTCCAGTGGTCCATTATCCTCTTTTTTATCTCCATCGGTGCCAAAAAGGGTGCTACGGTCCCCATAATTATCAAGGGCTCCCAAGAAGCCATTCGTGCTTCGGATTATATAAATCCCTTGCCCCATGTTTTAATGCTTACGGCTATTGTCGTTGGGGTGGCAACAACAGGTATTGCTCTTGCCCTTCTCATCTTAATCCACCGTAGATACCATACCATCGAAGAAGATAAGATCATTGAGGCGTTGAAGAAATGATGGCTCGCCATCTTCCCATCCTACTTGTTGCTTTCCCTCTCATCATGTCCTTCCTTACCTTCATGGTGGGCATCTTTTATCGCCGCGTGTCTTACTATTTTGCGTTTATCACTATGGCTTTTTGCA
>Ga0078972_1000822_pt1 | contig 118128 bp, 72 predicted proteins | sample YelNatPaOPGAMG01_FD_67568 | JGI IMG/M metagenome (GOLD analysis project Ga0078972, IMG submission 67568) | Hot spring thermophilic microbial communities from Obsidian Pool, Yellowstone National Park, USA - OP-RAMG-01 (SPADES assembly) (version 2) | ecosystem: Environmental > Aquatic > Thermal... | reverse complement strand
GGAGGGATAAAAACTATTGCTGACTTGACAAACGATTCAATTCACGCATTCGTTGATTATTCGGTCTTGAAAAACCTCGAGGCCAATAAATTTGTTCCCGAAATTATTGCGCCTCAAAACACACAAGTGATTAAGATTCAACCTGATAGTGTTGAATTTATTTTTAGAAAATAAAAAGCTGAGGGAAAGGAATTAATGTCAGACAGAATCATAAAACTTGGCCTCCCAAAAGGGAGTCTACAGGAATCTACTTTCACTCTCTTTCAAAGGGCTGGCTTTAACATTTCCGTCTCATCGCGGAGTTATTTCCCAACTATTGATGACGACGAAATAAAAATTATGCTGGTCCGCGCGCAGGAGATGGCGCGCTATGTTGAGATTGGGACATTTGATGCTGGACTTACTGGAAAAGACTGGATTGTGGAAACCGAAAGTGATGTACATGAAGTTGCAGAGTTGATATACGCTAAACAGAGTATGCGACCCGTAAAATGGGTGCTCGCTGTTCAAGAGGATTCTCCTTTTAATACAGTGAACGACCTTGAAGGAAGGAGAATCTCGACAGAGGTTGTGAATATTACAAAAAAATACCTTTTTCAAAAAGGTGTTAAGGCTTCTGTAGAATTTTCATGGGGAGCGACCGAAGTGAAGGTTCCCGAACTTGCTGATGCAATTGTCGAAGTCACTGAAACAGGAGCTTCTCTTCGAGCAAACCATCTAAGAATAATAGATGTCGTAATGGAATCTACGACAAGACTAATTGCAAACAAGAATTCATACGCTAACCCGTGGAAGAGAGAAAAAATCGAAACGATTTCGCTTCTGCTTAAAGCGGCCATTCAAGCAGAAGGGAAAGTTGGGCTTAAGATGAACTTGAGGCGCATTGACCTACCCAAAATAGTAGGTATGATTCCCGCACTTAGAAAGCCAACAATATCACCCTTGGCGGACGAAGAATGGGTAGCGATTGAAACCATCATCGACGAAAAAATTGTTAGAGTACTGGTGCCTGAATTGAAGCGAAATGGCGCGGAAGGTATAATTGAATATCCACTTAACAAAATAGTCCCATGACAGGGAAAACAATGCAACTGTCACTTGGCAAATACTTACTGGATAAACCTGTAGCACTTGCACCAATGGAGGATGTTACTGACCTTCCCTTCAGGCTCCTTTGCAAGGAATTTGGCGCGGACATAGTGTATACTGAATTTATAAGTTCCGATGGACTTACCCGAGCCGCCAGAAAGTCTGTCAGTAAATTGCTGATAAGTGATCTAGAGCGACCTGTTGGAATACAAATATTTGGAAGCAATCCGGAGATAATGGCAGATGCTGCTCGGATTGCTGAAGATGCAGGGGCAGACTTCATCGACATTAACGCCGGATGCTGGGTCCCTAAAGTTGCTTCAAGAGGAGCAGGCGCCGGCTTAATGAGGGACTTAAAAGTAATGGAAGCAATAGTCCATGGAGTGAAAAAGGCTGTTGCGATTCCAGTTACATTAAAAACACGCCTTGGGTGGGATTCAAACAACATAACGATTTTCCAGGTAGCAGATATTTGTGCTGAAGCAGGCCTGTCGGCACTGGCTATCCATGCTCGTACAAGAGATCAACGTCATGATGGTGAAGCAAACTGGGATTGGATTAGAAAGGTCAAAGATGTTGCAAAAATACCTATAATTGGGAATGGAGATATAAGAGAGCCTCAGGACGCAATAGATATGTTTAAATTGACCAAATGCGATGGTGTTATGATAGCTCGAGGTGCGATAAACAATCCATGGATATTTCGACAAATTAAATCGTTAATTAATGGAGAAGTGCCAACAAAACCCTCATTGGAAGAGAGAATAAATGTGTGCTTGCGCCACCTGGAGATGGAGATCGAGCTCAAAGGTGAAAAAAGAGGAATACTTGAATTCAGAAAATATTACCACGGATATTTTCACGGTTTGCCGAATGTCTCAGTACTGAGATCCAAACTCGTCAAGCTAGAATCACTAAATGAAATTAAGGAAACACTCCATTCAGTCGCTTCAATAGTGCAAGATAACTCTGATGTGGCATTGACTAGTTTGAATTGAATGCGGCAGTTAGACAGGTTAAATTCTCTCGTACTAAGAAGGGATAATGGGAAAGAAAGTTCACATCTTAACGCTCGGCTGCCCTAAGAATCAAGTTGACAGCGAAGTGCTGGCTGCCCAGCTCCATGCAAATGGGTACGCGGTCGTCAATTCGAGCGATGAAGCCGATGTAACCATAATTAATACTTGTGGCTTCATTGAAGCAGCAAAACAGGAATCAATAGAAACAATTTTAAGTACGGCTCGGAATAAAAAATCGAGTAACTTGAAGAAAGTTATTGTTACAGGCTGCCTTGTTGAGAGATATAAAAAGGAATTACAAGAAGGTATTACCGAAGTCGATGCCTTTTACGGAACAAGAGAGATTGAAAAGATTCTTTCTGATCTTGGTGCTGAATACAAATATGATATGCTTGGTGATCGCATTTTATCAACCCCCTCTCATTACGCTTATTTGAAAATATCGGAAGGTTGCGATAACCCTTGCTCTTTTTGTGCAATTCCAATAATTCGAGGAAAGCATGTTTCGAGGGATCAGAATACTATAATTAATGAGGCAGAACAACTTGCGAGAAAAGGAGTCAAGGAACTCATTGTCGTTGGCCAGGATACCACCTACTATGGGATCGATAAAAGTGGAAAAAGAGAATTGCCAATCCTGCTCGATAAGCTCAGCAAGGTTGAAGGAATCGAATGGATTCGCCTTATGTATACTTATCCTGCCAGATTTCCCGAAGAACTTCTGGATGTAATTAGAGAGAATGATAAAATTTGCAAGTATATTGACATTCCTGTTCAGCACATTTCAGAACAGATTTTGAAATCAATGCGTCGAGGAATATCAAGCGGAAAGCTACGTGAACTTTTGAGCAAAATTCGTGAAAAAGTACCTGGCATTTCAATAAGAACCACGCTTATCGTTGGTTATCCTACTGAAACAGAGAAAGAATTTAAGGAACTTTATGAATTTGTGGAGGAATTCAAATTTGACCGACTTGGCGTCTTCACTTACTCGATGGAGGAGGGCACATCCGCATCATCGCTTGGAGATCCAGTTCCACCCGATGAGAAGGAGGCGCGGCAGGCAGCAATTATGGAACTTGAGCGCAACATAATTTATAGAAAAAATGCCGAATTGATTGGAAATGAAATCAGAGTTATCATCGATAGAAGAGATGGAGATAATTTTGTCGGTCGAACAGAGCATGATGCTCCTGAAATTGATCCTGAAGTTTTTGTAAGATCAGATAACGATATAAAACCCGGAACTTTTGTTAACGTTAAGATTGAGGATGCTTTTGAACACGACTTGTATGGTGTAATAAAATGACGAGGTGTGCCATGAAGACTTTCCTGTTTATTGGACTGCTTGTAACCCTGAGTGCAAACGCCCAGGTTGAACTTCAACAGTCTTTTTCATATTCCCCACCCCATTTTTATTTTGATGCTCTTAACTTCAAATCAGACTCTGGGAAAAGCAGGATAGACTTTTACCTCCAGGTGCCCTTTAATGAGCTTCAATTTGTTAAGGAAGGTAATGGCTTCGTTGCTTCATACGAAGTAAATCTTCAACTAACAGATGAATCGGGATCAGTTGTACTCGATAAATCGTGGAATGAGCGTGCAACTTCAAACGATTTTAATGAAACAGTAAGCTCAAATGTCGCTTCAGTAACGCAAAGACATTTTATTGTCTCACCTGGCACATATACGTTACAGGCAGTTATCACGGATGATGAGACGCAAAAGTCTTATATAGGTAGGAGGAGTTTCACTGCACGGGACTATTCCATATCATCGCCCTCGTTAAGCGATATAATGCTCTTAAAGTCATCTTCTTATGCTGGCGGTAAAATGACCATCGTACCCAACATCGACGGCAATGTGATCTCTAATAAGGATTCATTCCCTGTTTTTTATGAAATGTATGTACCAAAGAAAATCGACTCCGTCTTTGTCTTGACAGAAATCTTTGGCACAAAAAACAAAATTTTGTACTCACATTCCGGGTGGGTCCATGGTGATTCAAATGCAATTAAAATGATAACGGAAATACCCAAAGAGAACCTTCCAATGGGCTTGTATAGACTCAGTGTGACAATGAAGAGTTCATCTGGACAAAACGAGCCAATACTGGCAAATGCTACAAGATTTTTTTCTATCCACTTCCCTGAATTGCCATTGACCATTACTGATCTCGACAAAGCAGCTGACGAGCTTGTCTATATAGCAAGAAAATCTACAATCGACAGCATTAAATCATCGCCAGATCTCTTTACTAAGGAGAAAAGATTTATAGAATTTTGGAACCGTTATAACACAAACCCATCCTCAAAACGCAACAGGCTCATGGAAGAATATTACAATCGTGTAGCTTACGCAAACGAGCATTTCACACATTATTTTGAAGGATGGAAGACCGACATGGGGATGGTATACATCCTGTTCGGCCCACCAAATAGTGTAGACAGACATCCGTTTGATATAGACAGTAAGCCATATGAAATCTGGTACTATTACGAGCGAAACAGGCGATTTGTGTTTCTCGACGAGACTGGATTTGGTGACTACAGGCTTATAACTCCTATCTGGGATCAAGAGACTCCATACGGTTCTCAGCTTTGGCCACGTTAGAGAATAGCAAATTAAAGTTACTCTTCATCTGGCATCAGCACCAGCCATATTATAAGAACGACGGGACATTCGTTCTTCCATGGGTGCGAATGCATGGCATCAAGGATTACTGGGATATGGTTCGCATTCTTGATGACTTCCCCTTAATAAAACAAACGTTTAATTTTACTCCATCATTAATCTTACAACTAAGCGAGTACTTAGTTAAGGGGGCAAAGGATAGAGCACAAATTCTTTCAGAGAAGCCTGCACTTGATTTGACATTGGAGGATCGCATTGAATTACTGAAAACCTTCTTTTCGGCTAATCTTGAAAGAATGATTCGCCGTTATCCACGATATATTGAACTCTTCGAGAAAAGAGGCCAAATAGAAACGGAAATAGATCTCCATAATGCAGTACAGAGGTTCAGTGACCAGGATTTCCTGGACCTGCAAGTATGGTGGAATCTTGCGTGGGTTGGTGAATATTCCAGATTTGACCCACCATTTAAAGCACTTGTCGAAAAACAGAGGAATTTCTCAGAAGAAGAAAAACAGACCTTGTTGTCCGCCCAGATGGACATTTTAAAGAGGATAATCCCTCACCATATTAAGGCGATGGAGCGAGGTCAAATTGAAATCTCCGTATCGCCTTTTTATCATCCAATACTCCCCCTCCTATGCGACACAAACATTGCAACAATTGCAAATCCAGAGACAAAACTTCCCCAAAAGAGATTTTCATATCCCGAAGATGCCGATGAACAGGTTAAACGGGCATTAAAACTCGCAATGAAAGTTTTTGGCATTAAACCTCAAGGCTTATGGCCAAGTGAAGGCGCACTTAGCATGGAGGCGCTCGGGATAATAGCGAAAAATGGAATCCGCTGGACAGCCACTGATGAGGCACTCTTGTCAAAAACCCTTAAGAAGAACAGAATCACGGTTACAGATTCGTTTTTGGAAAAATATTTCCCTTACAAGATTAAAGCTGGGAAAAAAGTTGTCAACATTTTCTTCAGAGACCACTTACTTTCGGATCTCATAGGATTTGTTTACTCTCGCTGGTCACCAGACGATGCTGTATCAGATTTCTTGGGACGTCTTGAACAAATCAGGAATAAATTACTTTCAACTTACGGTGAAGAGGTGCTTCGTTATGCTGCAGTAACAATAATCCTCGATGGAGAAAATGCATGGGAATATTATCAAAGTGATGGAAAAGATTTCTTACGTACTTTGTATTATCAACTGAGTAACGATAAACGATTCATGACCATTCTCCCTTCGCAGTTATCCATTCACAGGGGAAAAGTTCTCAGCACACTCGAACCAGGCTCATGGATAAATGCAAACTTTGATATCTGGATAGGGCATCCAGAAGATAACAAGGCGTGGGAAATGCTGACAGAAGCTCGCAGACTTTTCAGCGAACTTGGCCAGTCGACCAAGACACAAAACCGGGAAGAAATTTATAATCATCTCCTGATAGCTGAAGGCTCTGACTGGTGCTGGTGGTACGGCGATGAGCATACTTCTGATCAAGCAATTGAGTTTGATGGCCTGTTCCGTGCGCACATAAAGGAGGTCTACCAGTTGTCAGGACAGACACCACCAGATGAAATCGAAGAACCAATAAAAAGAAAAACGGGGGAATTGAAATTTAAAAACCCAACCTCACTTCTGGAACCGAATGTTTTTACCGTATCTGAGCCTCAATGGCTTCAAGCAGGTTTTGCTGAGCAGAGACCTGAAGGGTCAATGCACAAAAGTGGCCTTGAAATCCAAAAAGTGTGGTTTGGAAACAGTAAAAATCAATTATACTTCCGCATCGACCTTAATCAGGAACCTGAGGACTCAACGATCAAAATTCAAATTTTTTCACCGGTACAAATGAAAATCGAAATAGGCAAGGAGCTTATCCTTTCAGTCAGCTCAAGGACTAATGAAGGAAGTTACGGTATCCAATATTCATTCGGCAAGATAACAGCGATAGGGTTGCAGACAGGAATTTGTAAAGATGCACAAATTGAAGTGGCTTTTTCACTATGGAAGGGGAACGCTATAATTGACGCATTGCCGCGGGAGGGAATTTTGAGATTTCGCTGTGCTCAATAAGTCTTGACGCTGACACTTCCAAATGCAGATTCAACCCTTATGTCAAGGTGTGGTCCACTCGACTCTTGTGAGCGATAAATCCCCTTCCCTTCAGAGTAAAATCCTTTAACATCGATACCTGTTAAGAAAGACTCTGGCGTCTTTACCGTTACATACATATTTGAAGGAACGAGTATTTCTATCGAACCGAGCCCGGTTTCTATCTTTGCTGTACAGTCACCCTGAAGTCTCCCGCCAAAATCGAGCTTGGCTGATCCAACTCCCCCACTGTACTCAATCCTTGAAGCATTGGCATTTGCCAGATTCGTCACATCAACGCTCGAAACGCCACCTTTAATTCTTATGACTTCAGCTCGGATTTGGTTTGGCTCTGAAAAATTGACGTGCAAGCTACTAACCCCTGTAGATATATCTGCCCTCTTTAGCTTCATTCCCCCAAGATCAATATTGCCGTTACACACACCAAGATTAAGTTCAAGAGAAAGAGGAACACTACTGGCAAGTTCAATATAAGCATTACTCCTTTGACTCTTTAGTCCAAACAAGTTGAGTTTGTTGTGGTCATTTGAGAATTTTAAGTAACCTCTCCCATTGCTGACCTCATAATATAACTCAGGTGGCTTGTTGTCTTGAGAGTAACTGTAATTGATCTTAAAAGCTTTGCCAGCTTCTCTGACCTTGCCCATATGCATTTCTACTAAGCCAAGGCTTATTCGAGCATCAATACTTGTAGCCCCAAGTAACTCCTCTTCCGCGTTGAACTCCTTGTCCTGTGAAAATAACAGAACAGGGAATAACAATATCACAATTAAAGCCTTCATATATCTAATATTACGATATACCTGAAAATATGTTTCAATAATTCTTTATTCTATCTTTAAGATACTTGTAAAGCATTTCACGCGCTCTATAGAGATGTACCTTGATTGTATTAACGGGCAAATTCATCTTTCTCGCAATTTCTTCATAACTCATTTCTTCCTGGTGCCTGAGGATAATGACTTCCCGATATTTCATTGGAAGGGAATCAATCGCATTCCTTATCAATTTCGACTTTTGCTCCCGCAACATTTGCAAGTCTGGTTCGTAAGTAGAATCAGGTATTTCAAATTCTGTTTCGTCTTCATCTGAAAAACGCAGCTCCCGCATCGAATATATTTGCAGCTTTTTCTTACGTATGTGGTCCAGACAGTGATTGTTAGCAATCTTAAAGAGCCATGATGCAAACTGATTTCCAAATTTAAAATCTGTTAGGTGTTGAAACGCCTTAATAAACACTTCTTGCGTTAAATCTTCAACCTCTCTCTTATCTCCGATAATCTTAAAAACAATCTGGGAAACAGGAATTTTGTATCTCTTAATCAATGCCTTGTAAGCGGCCTGGTCCCCCGCAATTGCTCTTTTGACCATGAGTGCATCTTCCTCTGCCCTCTTTTTGCGCTCCCTGTCTTTCATGATTTTTTAAAGGACAATAGGTGTTATGAGACCAAAGATGCAATTTCCTCGTTTAGCTTCCATTGAAACCGAAAATATAAGTCTTCAAAGTTTGTCCGACATCTTTACCCTATGCAAAAAGTAAAGTATTTATTTGCTTTCACTCTCAAATTGTTTCTTAACATAGTAAAGCCTCTGAATTGCAGTGATGTTTGTAAGAAAAGCAAGCAAAATCACAGCTGCAGCTAAAGACAGAGGCGGATATGTTACTGCACCACCAAAAGTTCTTTCTATTAATCCGTGAAATAGTGTATTCCAGAAATCATTAAATATATTCAAGAGTAGTCCAAGCCCAAGAATTACGACTCTCTCCTGTCTGCGGGCTAAGCCAACATTAGCCTTGAATCCAAGACCCTCTGCACGAGCTCTCACATAGCTTACCATAATTGATCCACCAATTGCAAACACCGCCATCACAGACGTTAGATAAAAATGGTTCTCGATCAAATAGACACCTATCCCAAAGAAAACAGTCACCTCAGAATATCTATCCATTGTTGAATCGTAAAGGGCACCAAAGCGCGTAACGCGCCCCGTTTTCCTGGCAACTGCCCCATCTATTGTATCAAACAATCCAGCTATCAGCACAAGAACCCCGCCAAGGACAAGTTCACCATTTGCAATTTCATAAGCACAAAAGACACTGAGGACAAAACCCAAAGTTGTCAACCAGTTTGGATTGGCATTCCTTTGCCCCAAAAACCTGGCAAGGGGATCAATTAGTCTCTTAAATCCACCTTCTAACCACGAAGGAATCAGGCTAATCAATTTTCTTTTCCTTCAATAATTATTACAAATTCACCTTTTTTTACATCTCTTTTCAGTGATTCCATTACACTCGAGATGGTTCCTCTGTAAAAAGTTTCATGAATTTTAGTCAACTCTCTGGCTACAACGCACCTCCTGTCTCCAAATGCATATAGCAACTCTTCAAGTGTACGCTCTATTCTATGAGTCGACTCATAAAGAACGATTGTGCGAGATTCTTCAACTAAACTCCTTAGTTTTGTCTGCCTTCCTTTCTTCAAAGGGAGAAACCCTTCAAAGACAAACCTGTCTGTCCGCAACCCGCTTGCACTCAGAGCAGTAATCAATGCTGTAGCACCTGGAATAGGAATGACATCGCAGCCGTGCTGCAGCGCACTGCGGACAAGCACATAGCCGGGATCTGATATTCCGGGCGTACCCGCATCGGTTATCAACGCTGCGCTTTCACCACTAAGAATTCTGTTAATTATTTCTTCTAATCTTTTTTCAGTTGAATAGCTGTGAAAACTCAAAAGAGGCTTGGAAATTCCATAATGTCTCAGGAGTACAGAACTCGTTCTCGTGTCCTCGGCGGCAATAAAGCTTACCGATCTCAGTGTATCCACCGCACGAAAGGTAATGTCACCCAAGTTTCCAATTGGAACAGCTACAACGTAGAGCTTGCCCTGCTCTTTGTCACCCACTACACTCCCCAATCTCTAAGATACCTGAAATCGACATTGATTGTTCGTGGGCTTATCTTGGCAATTAACGGGGGCCTTCTCTTGAACTGACTGCCAATTATCTTCTTGACAAGATCTTTTACAAGCTGTGGGTTGTGACCGGCAGAGACAAGTTCCTCTGGAGTCATTCTGTGATCTACAAGGAGATAAAGAGCTCTGTCAATCTCCAGATAACTGTACCCCAATTCATCCTCGTCTGTCTGGCCCAACCATAAATCAGCACTCGGCTTTTTTTTGATTATTTTGTCTGGAATGCCTACGAATTCAGCCATTTGCCAGACTTGAGTCTTGTACAGGTCTCCAAGAGGATTGATTGCGTGTGCCATATCGCCAAACAATGTTCCATATCCTAGAAGAAGTTCAGTCTTGTTGCTTGTCCCAAGCACAAGGGCGTTTTCCTTTGCCGATCTGTCATACAAAACTATCATTCGAAGACGTGAAAGAATATTTCCTCTCCTTACCTTGCTCATTGAGGAATCTAAACCAACAAGTGGCTCTGCTGCTGAGGTAATATCAACAGTTTCACAGTTGATGTTAAACTTTGACGCAAAGAGATTTGCATCCGATATACTTTCTGGATTAGTTTCCCTGTAAGGGAGTATCATCCCCTTTACATTGTCTTCACCCAGAGCCTCTACAGCGAGAGCCGCTGCCAAAGCTGAATCAACTCCTCCAGAGATCCCAACCACTAACCTCTTGAACCCAGCTTTTGCAGTTTCTTCCCTTATAAATTCCACAAGAAATTTCTTGACCAGCCCCGGATTTATAGCGAGTTCCCTTGTTTGAGTTTCCATTGTGTTAAATTAACAAAGCATCAATAGTGAGTCAATGAAATCTCACTGACAAACTGGTTCCTTTAGCTGCAAATTAAAATCAACTATCATATTTTAACAGGCTCTCGATAGCTTCAATTAGATTATCCCAGGTGTACTTTTCTTTCTGGATTACTGCACCCGCAGTCAACTTCCTTGCATTGTCATTTGAATAGAACCTCACAATTGCATCTGCTAGGGCTTGAGGCGAATTCGGTTCAACTACGTATCCACTTATCTCATCAGTTACAACCTCGCTGAGTCCCCCTACATTTGTCACGATAACCGGGACACCAAAATTGTAAGCTATTTGTACAATTCCACTCTGGGTTGCAGTAATGTATGGTAAGACGACGAGGTCTGCAGCTGAGAAATAAAGTGCTACTTCCTTATTTGGCACATATTTATTGACAAGCTGAATGTTCTTGTTTAAGTTGTGTTCCATGATAAAATTCAGATACGGCTTCGGGTCCTCATAAAATTCGCCAACAACAAGGAGTTTCAAATTAATCCTTTCGAGAACAAGGGGCATTGCTTCAAGGAGGACTTTCAGTCCTTTGTAAGCTCTGATAAATCCAAAGAAAAGCGCAACTCTTTCACTTTCCTCAAGTCCAAGCTCCTGGCGTGCCATTTTCTTGCTAATTGAGTCTCCGAATATTTCATATACGGGATGCGGCACATTTCTATAAATTGGGCTTCTCACAAATTTCAGTAAATCGTTTTCTACCGATTTTGATTGGACGATAAAGAAATTGGCCTGTTTAAATGCCCACCTCGTCAGAAATCGATCTATCGGTGTGCTCTCGTGAGGAACAACATTGTCACAAATAAATAATGTTTTGCAGCCGGATAATTTTTTCGAAATTCTTGCAACAGTTCCGAAAACAGGAGCAAAAAAAGGTATCCAGTACTTGAACACCACAAGATCAGGGTGGAGGGAGGCAACGTATTTTCCGGTTTTAATCCATGTCAGAGGATTTATTGAATCCATCATCGCAGTAGTTGGAATGACAAACCCTTCTCCGCTCTTTTCCTCTTGTGATTTCCCTGGAAATAGCATCTTGGGATACTGTCTCCTAAAGGTAATGACTGAAACTTGATGGCGGGTCGAGAGGTGTTTGTAAAGAAGATAAATATAATGTGCTATCCCACCGCGCAGTGGATAAGCGGTGCTGACGATCACGATTTTCATTTAACCACTGCGTTATTCTTTACTTCGAGGACACGAATGGCACTTTCAACTATTTTAGCAGGACTTAAGTAGTCGAGGCAAAAGTATTCTTTATTGATACAACGAGGGCTGAAAAAACACTTGCATTCCTTTTCTGGCTCCACTATCTCACCCAAACCGTAAAGTTCGAACTCATTTCGGTTGAAGATGTTATTGATCAAAACAATTCTCTTGTTAAGACCTATTGCAATATGCATCCCCATAGTAACACCAGTAATTACCATATCCACTTGATCGACCAAATTGATGAATTGGCGAAGGGGATAATATCCAAGATAAACCGCACCGCTCTTTGCAGCTATCCTCCTATTTCGCTCATCTTCCTGTTCACCCCCCAGCAAAATCACTCCAAAACCTTTTTCCTGAAGAGATTGTGCAACGATAGACCAGTTTTCCTCGCTCCAAAGACGACTTGTCCACCTACCTCCACATCCTGTGTTCAAGCCAACAATAGGACGAGGAAGGTCAATTTCCCATTTGTAGCCATCTTCATCAAAGTTCGATAGTATATATCTTTCACCATTAAACTTAAAACCGCAAATCTCAAAAATCTCTTCCAGGTAGCTTTTCTTGTTTGCCTTATTAATGTCGTCGAAAATGCCAGTAAGATATTTCCCTTCAGCAAGTTCATCGAATGGAGCTGTTTTCCCATCCCTTGCTATAAATCCGCGCTTCACTCTTGCTTTAACTCGATTAGCCAGGGATACAGCTTCGTAATCCTTATCAAGGCTGAATAGATAATCGAAACTGACATCTTCTATTTGAAGAATAGATGCAATGTCGAATTTCAGTTTGCGGTCCACATCGTCAGGGAGAAAATCAGGAGTATAGGTGATCCACCATATTTCTGCGTTTGGATCAAGTGCCCTTATCTTTCTCACCAATGGAGTTGTACGAATGACATCGCCTAGCGCACCGAGTTTTATAATTAAGTACCTCTGACTTACAGGGGTGTAGTAAGTACAATCACGGCAGTGGACTCCATATTGTTTGTGTGGTTTACATGGAACATGCCCACGAAAGAACCGACAGTCCGTGTGAACAAGATTTGTCCCGACTGGCATTTATTAACTACAAACTTTCTCTTTTATAGAATACTCTTCCTTAATCTGCGTGCGGGTTATCATCTCACCAAGAAGTCCAATAGAAATGAACTGGATACCTACGATTATCAACAATACGCCAACAATGAAAAGCGGACGGTTACTAATAGCAGTTCTACCCATAGCCCATTCAATTGCAAGTTCAAGATCGATGAGAAACCCCACCAGAAAGCTCAAAAGACCAAACACGCCAAAAAAGTGAAGAGGACGCTTGCTGTACCTGGTTGTAAAGAGGACAGTCATTAGATCAAGAAATCCATGCCAGAATCGGCTAAGCCCAAACTTAGTCTTTCCATATTTCCTTGGATGATGCTGTACAGGGATTTCCGTGACCCTATATCCAGCCCAATGCGCTAGAACCGGCAAAAATCGATGCATCTCCCCTACAACTTTTATGTCTTCAGTTACTTCTCTACGATAAGCTTTAAGCCCTGAATTGAAGTCACGTAGTTTTATGCCAGTAGTTAATGAGGTTACAAGATTGAAAAGCTTTGAAGGTATTGTCTTTGTAATTGGATCGTGCCGTTTCTTTTTCCAGCCATTAACAAGATCAAAACCAGATTCAAGCTTCTGTATTAGCCTAGGTATTTCGTTTGGATCATCCTGCAAATCAGCGTCCATAGTCACGATATATCTCCCCACCGCATGCTGAAATCCAACCGAAAGCGCAGCGGATTTCCCATAGTTTCTGCGAAAACTTATAAATTTGTAACGCCGATTCTTACGATGAATTTCTCTAAGTATTTGCAACGAGTTATCCGTTGATCCATCATCTACAAAAATGACTTCATAGGTAACGTTCATCCTCTCAAGGACATCCCGCAACGCCAGGGACAGCTGCATCAATGACTGTTCTTCATTAAGCAATGGAATCACTACGGAAACATCTATTTTCCTTTGCAATCTATCCCGTACCTGTCTCGATTGAACTTCTTCTCCACTTGTTTTACTAAAGTTTTCACTCATAATGATTTTTATTATTACAAACTGTATAGCAAAATAGTTGTGAACAGGGAAAAATGCAACGATGAAAAGGAAGGAAGCCGGCATCAATAGTGACTTGTATCAAATCAAACTCTAAAGTAGTACCAATTCTTCAAGTTTCGCTTGATTTGTGGCATGTTAGTAAATATATTCTGTCAAAAGGTTTTGAGAACATAGGTTGACCTGACAACGACTTAAAATTATAAATAAAGTTAAGAGAGATGAAAACGATCTTGAAAGTTATCGGACTCTTTGCTCTCCCACTTATTGCGGGGATTATAATTATGCGCTATTTTCTCCGCCGCGTAAATAAACGCAATAGCGGGTTTTTTATCAAGGAGTACGACGAACAAAATATCTACGGATAAGGCTGCAGCCAAAATAGCCCAAATAAGTTCGTGGAGCTAACTTTAAATAGAGAAATCTCGTTTGAGTTCACGTGAAGACGGAAGTCTATACATATTATTGTTTGAGGAAATCCCTCGATAGATGAATACCTGCCCCGTAACTTTATCCTGTAAAATGGACAAAAGAATTAAAAAGGAGATACAAAATGTCAAAGTACCTTCATTTCTTTCTACTTGTTCTCATGACTGCAGGTGTTTCGAGTGCTCAACAAGAAAGCGCATATGAAAACAAGTATCTCTCTATACCAAATCCCGACAGCTGTAAAAGAAATCTCTTCATTTTAACGCAGCAACCACACATCGCTGGAAGCGCTAACGATAGCTTATTGGCTGTTTTCGTCAAGAGTCGACTCGAAAGGTATGGAATACCCGCAGAAATTGTTACGTACTATGTATACCTCCCATATCCTGTGAGCGAAACACTGGAGATAATTCAACCTCAAAGACAAACACTGGACTTGAACGAAAAGGGCTGGGAATGGGACAAGGATACTCACAATTCACAAATAGTGATGCCGTTCAATGCATATTCGCCAAGTGGTGACATCACAGGCCAAATTGTTTATGCCAACTATGGACTCCCTGAAGATTACAAAGTCCTGTCTTCACTTGGCATAGATGTCCGAGGCAAGATCATGTTAGTACGATACGGAAAAAGCTTTAGAGGAATAAAGGTGAAGGTAGCTGAGGAGCATGGAGCTGCTGGGGTCATTATATATTCTGACCCAGCAGATGATGGTTATATGCAAGGTGATGTTTATCCCCGGGGACCTATGAGACCGTGGAGTGCCGTTCAGCGAGGAAGCGTTCAGGATTTAACCGTCTATCCCGGTGATCCGCTAACCCCAGGATACGCATCCACAAAGGATGCAAAACGCATCCCACTGAATGAGGTAAAAGATATTCCTAAAATTCCCTGCATCCCAATTTCGTACTTCAACGCCGAAAAAATCTTATCGGGTATGGCAGGCCCTGTCGTCCCTCACGATTGGCAGGGGGGATTACCCTTGACTTATCACATTGGTCCAGGAGGAACAGAGGTTCACCTTAAATTGGTAATGGATTATCAAATAAGGCCAATATGGGATGTAATTGGAACCATTCGTGGCTCCACATATCCCGAACAAGAGGTCATTGTGGGGAATCACCGGGATGCGTGGGTTTATGGAGCAGTCGATCCAAACAGTGGAACAGCATCACTTCTTGAAACAGCAAGAGGATTAGGAGAATTACTTAAAGATGGGTGGCGACCTCAAAGAACTATTTTACTATGCTCATGGGATGGCGAAGAATACGGCTTGATTGGTTCAACAGAATGGGGAGAACAAAATGCAGACCAGCTTTCAAAAGATGCTGTAGCTTATATTAACATCGATGCACCCGTAAGTGGTAACCATTTTGGATCGAGTGCAGTCCCATCCCTGGACAGATTCGTCATGAATGTTACCAAATCAGTCAACGACCCTAAAACTGGGAAGAGTATATTTGAATCATGGTTTGCCGACCAGAACAAAAACTACTACGAAGAACATCATTCTGTTCCAGACACAGCTTCAACAAAATTAGGAAGACTTGGAAGCGGCTCCGATTTTACAGTTTTCCTTGAGCATATTGGCATTCCGTCTTTTGATTTTGGCTTCGGTGGACAATATGGGGTATATCATTCAATGCTCGATGACTTCTACTGGATGGAACACTGGGGAGATCCAACGTTTGAATATCATGCAACAGTTGCCAGGATTCTCGGCATTGCTGCAATGCGCCTTGCAGATATTAGAATTCTTCCCTTCGAGTATTCTGATTACGCACAAGCAATTGTAGGCTATCTGGACGAACGCCAAAAGAGTGCGCGAAAAATTGAACAACTTGAAAAAGTGAATTTTGATTCTGTTGTTTCAGAAGCCAGACAATTTGCGTGGATAACACATTTAGTCGACTCGCTCATATCGACTGTAAAAATCAATGACAGGCAAGTGGCAGAAATAAACAAAAGGTTAATGCTGGCGGAGCGACTATTCATTTTTAAAGATGGTATTCCAAAATCAAACTGGTTCAAGCACGAGATTTATGCTCCTGGATTGTACACTGGGTATGCAAGTCAACCTCTGCCTGGTATTGCACGCGCTATTGAAGCAAGGAACGCTGATTTATTGCAAAAAGAATTAAGCATTGTGAGGAACATTCTATTATCACTAACGGAAAATTTTGTTGAAATCAAAAAGACCATCATTAGTGAACGCCCACTGCTCAATTTTAGACCTGGCAAACATACCCATGCCAATCTTTTCTATCCTTTTCCTCACATTGCTCAAACTGTTTGCAGACCCTGGGAAAATTCAATCCCTGACAGGTTTGTTAATTAAGCTGCTGCCCTGAATGGTATTTCCTCTAACACTGGACATTAAAAAAGGAACCATGCCTGACCAGGCACGGTTCCTTTAAAATAATATTCCCGGCAACGACCTACTCTCCCGGACGGTCGCCCGACCAGTACCATCGGCTCTGAGGGGCTTAACTGCCGTGTTCGGAATGGGAACGGGTGTTTCCCCCTCGATGTAGTCACCGGAAAAACCTATTGGTACCCTGACGTTAAGATTCAAACTTGTGACAATTTGGGGAAGAGAGCAAGATCTCATCTGGTTAATCTCAATTAAAGATTAGGTTAAGTCTCACGACCTATTAGTACCGCTCAGCTAAACACATTACTGTGCTTACACCTGCGGCCTATCAACCTGGTAATCTCCCAGGGGTCTTTAGTCCCGACATTGCTGCCGGGAAGGGAAACCTCATCTTGGGGTGGGTTTCGCGCTTAGATGCTTTCAGCGCTTATCCCATCCGGACATAGATACCCAGCGGTGCCACTGGCGTGACAACTGGTACACCATAGGTCCGTTCACTCCGGTCCTCTCGTACTAAGAGCGACACCCCTCAAGTTTCCTACGCCCGCATCAGATAGGGACCGAACTGTCTCACGACGTTCTGAACCCAGCTCACGTACCGCTTTAATTGGCGAACAGCCAAACCCTTGGGACCTCCTCCAGCCCCAGGATGCGATGAGCCGACATCGAGGTGCCAAACCTCCCCGTCGATGTGAACTCTTGGGGGAGATCAGCCTGTTATCCCCGGAGTAGCTTTTATCCTTTGAGCGACGACCCTTCCACGCGGAATCGTCGGATCACTAAGCCCTGCTTTCGCATCTGCTCGACTTGTAGGTCTCGCAGTCAGGCACCCTTATGCCTTTACACTCGACGCACGATTACCAACCGTGCTGAGGGTACCTTTGGGAGCCTCCGTTACCATTTAGGAGGCGACCGCCCCAGTCAAACTACCCGCCTGACATTGTCCCCGAACCGGATTACGGCTCCGGGTTAGAATCCAAGTAAAACAAGGGTGGTATTTCACATTGCGGCTCCATGACGCCTGGCGGCGCCACTTCAAAGCCTCCCACCTATTCTACACATGCTTTGCTCGAATCCAATGCCAAGGTATAGTAAAGCTTCACGGGGTCTTTCCGTCCCGATGCGGGAAACCGGCGTCTTCACCGGTACCACAATTTCACCGAGCCCGTGGTTGAGACAGCGCCCAAGTCGTTACACCATTCGTGCAGGTCGGAACTTACCCGACAAGGAATTTCGCTACCTTAGGACCGTTATAGTTACGGCCGCCGTTTACCGGGGCTTCGGCTCATTGCTTTGTCTGCCTTGCGGCAAACTGACAAATCCCCTTAACCTTCCGGCACCGGGCAGGTGTCACACCCTATACTTCCTCTTACGAGTTAGCAGAGTGATGTGTTTTTGATAAACAGTCGCTTGGGCCTTTTCACTGCGTCCCCGCACTAAGCGGGGAGCCTCTTTTCCCGAAGTTACGAGGCAATTTTGCCGAGTTCCTTAACCACGGCTCACTCGAGCACCTTAGGATACTCTCCTCATCTACCTGTGTCGGTTTGCGGTACGGTCTGCCTAAAGTCTCATATGCGAGGTTTTTCTTGGCAGTCAGATTAGGGTCGGTTTGTGGGCTAAAGCCCTCCCGTTCGCGTTTCAGAGTTGATTGCCAAAGCAATCGGGGAGGTGGATTTGCCTGCCTCCCTCTCCTACGCGCTTAGACCGTCTAAGCCAGCAGACGGCCGACCTTTCACCTCTGCGTCACCCCTCATATTCAAACGACCTTAAGCAGGTACGGGAATATTCACCCGTTTTCCATCACTTACCCCCGAAATCCGGGGCTCAGCTTAGGGTCCGACTAACCCTGAGACGATGAACGTTGCTCAGGAAACCTTAGATTTTCGGTGGACAAGATTTTCACTTGTCTTATCGTTACTTATGCCTACATCTTCTCTTTCATTCGCTCCAGTATGGCTCGCGCCACGCCTTCCCTGGACTATGACAAGTCATAGTCCAGGCGATGTCCACCATCGTCGCGAATGAAATGCTCCTCTACCTTCTGGCCCGACAAGTCGGACCAGAACCACAGCTTCGGTAGTAAGTTTTAGTCCCGAGTATTTTCGGCGCCAGGTCGCTTGACCAGTGAGCTATTACGCACTCTTTAAATGAATGGCTGCTTCTAAGCCAACATCCTGGTTGTCTCAGCAACCCAACATCCTTTGATACACTTAACCTACATTTGGGGACCTTAGCTGGTGGTCTGGGTTATTCCCCTCTCGGCGACGGAGCTTATCCCTCGCCGCCTGACTCCTAGGAAACATGTCATCGGAATTCGGAGTTTGCCTGGGTTTGGTACCGTTGTGACAGCCCTAGCCCAAACAGTGCTCTACCTCCGAGACATTCTTACCTAAGGCTAGCCCTAAAGCTATTTCGAGGAGTACGAGCTATCACCGAGTTCGATTAGCTTTTCACTCCTATCCTCAGCTCATCCGAGTAGTTTTCAACCCACACCGGTTCGGGCCTCCATGAGGTTTTACCCCCACTTCACCCTGGCCAAGGATAGATCACCCGGTTTCGCGTTTGCCGCCCGTTACTGAAACGCCCTATTCAGACTCGCTTTCGCTTCGGTTCCTCCCGTGAACGGGATTAACCTTGCAACGGACGAGCAACTCGTAGGCTCATTAAGCAAAAGGCACGCCGTCATCCCGATTGCTCAGGACTCCGACCGTTTGTAAGCATACGGTTTCAGGTACTATTTCACTCCCCTCTCGGGGTTCTTTTCACCTTTCCCTCACGGTACTTGTGCACTATCGGTCACCAAAGAGTATTTAGCCTTGCGAGATGGTTCTCGCGGATTCCCACAGGCTTCCACTTATCCCGTGGTACTTGGGTGCGCCCGCAATGGAGCCACATACACTTTCGTCTACAGGACTTTCACCTTCTTTGGTGTGCTTTTCCAAGCACTTCAACTAATGTTGTGGTTTGTAACTCCACGGTCTACTGCAAATCGACCCGCGTGCGTCCCGCGACCCCGCCGATACAAGGGTTGCAGCCTTTAACATATCGGACGGTTTAGGCTCTTCCCATTTCGCTCGTCGCTACTCAGGGAATCGCTGTTGCTTTCTTTTCCAGAAGGTACTGAGATATTTCACTTCCCTTCGTTGCCTCTGCCGTGCCTATGTGTTCAGCACGGAGTTTCCTGACATTACTCAGGAATGGTTGCCCAATTCGGAGATCCCCGGGTCAGAGGTTGTTTCCACCTACCCGAGGCTTATCGCAGGTAGCCACGTCCTTCATCGCCTTTTGGTGCCAAGGCATCCACCGTATGCTCTTAGTAACTTAACCGAAAAATCTTCAGTTGAGTTTAGTAACCAGACTACTTTTCTTCAGGGACGAAAAAAAGGTTAACCTTATGATCTTACTCTCTTTAAGACCGATTGATCCTTTGGCTACACTCCCGTTGCATTTGCTACGGTTTCGCTACTTGAAATCAATCAATCTTTTCTTCCCAAATTGTCAAAGAACTCTACGGATCTAACATTGATTAGATCCACTCGAGTGGAGCTGAAGGGATTCGAACCCTCGACCCTCTGGTTGCAAACCAGATGCTCTCCCAGCTGAGCTACAGCCCCGTAGCTATTGATTAGAACCAATACACACCTGTCCACACGTATCCAACTCCACAGCATCCCACTTCATCACACCTGTGTGGGCCTGAGTGGAGTTGAACCACTGACCTCACGCTTATCAGGCGTGCGCTCTAACCACCTGAGCTACAGGCCCCAGTGGACTGTAAGCACAATTCATAAAAAGAACAACACAAAACTAAATGACAGACTGTGCACAGAAGAAACAATCGGACAAGGCTCCTTAGAAAGGAGGTGATCCAGCCGCACCTTCCGGTACGGCTACCTTGTTACGACTTCGCCCCAGTCACCGGTTTCACCTTAGGCACTTCCCTCCCCAACTTGCGTCAGGGTTGAGACAGCGACTTCGGGTGCCCCCGGCTTCCATGGCGTGACGGGCGGTGTGTACAAGGCCCGGGAACGTATTCACCGCGCCGTGCTGATGCGCGATTACTAGCAATTCCAGCTTCATGCAGTCGAGTTGCAGACTGCAATCCGAACTGAGGCCGCTTTTTAGGGATTGGCTCCACCTCGCGGTCTTGCAACCCGTTGTGGCGACCATTGTAGCACGTGTGTGGCCCTGGACGTAAGGGCCATGAGGACTTGACGTCATCCCCACCTTCCTCACTGCTTGCGCAGGCAGTCCCATTAGAGTACCCAGCATTACCTGATGGCAACTAATGGCAGGGGTTGCGCTCGTTGCAGGACTTAACCTAACACCTCACGGCACGAGCTGACGACAGCCATGCAGCACCTGTACCGGCTCTCGGCTTTACGAGTCGTCCCCCTTTCAGGGTTCTACTACCGGCCTTTCAAGCCCAGGTAAGGTTCTTCGCGTTGCATCGAATTAAACCACATGCTCCACTGCTTGTGCGGGCCCCCGTCAATTCCTTTGAGTTTCAACCTTGCGATCGTACTCCCCAGGTGAGGTACTTAATGCGTTAGCTTCGACACCGGGCTTAAGCCCGACATCTAGTACCCATCGTTTAGGGCGTGGACTACCAGGGTATCTAATCCTGTTTGCTCCCCACGCTTTCGTCCCTGGGCGTCAGTACCGGTCCAGATGGCCGTCTTCACTACCGGTGTTCTTCCTGATATCTACGCATTTCACCGCTACACCAGGAATTCCGCCATCCTCTCCCGGACTCAAGACTAACAGTTTCAAAGGCAGTTCCTCCGTTAAGCGGAGGGATTTCACCTCTGACTTGTCAGCCCGCTTGCGGACCCTTTACACCCAGTGATTCCGGACAACGCTCGCCCCCTACGTATTACCGCGGCTGCTGGCACGTAGTTGGCCGGGGCTTACTTTAGAGGTACAGTCAATCCCGTCGAAACGGGAAATTCTTCCCTCTCTACAGAGGTTTACGACCCGTAGGGCCTTCATCCCTCACGCGGCGTCGCTGCTTCACCCTTTCGGGCATTGAGCAATATTCCTCACTGCTGCCTCCCGTAGGAGTCTGGACCGTGTCTCAGTTCCAGTGTGGCTGATCGTCCTCTCAGACCAGCTACCCGTCGTCGGCTTGGTGAGCCGTTACCTCACCAACTACCTGATAGGACGCAGGCCCATCCTCAGGCATCTCGGCTTTCGCCGAAACTTTAACAACTGTCACCATGCGGTGCCGCTGCATCATCTGGTATTAGCCCCGCTTTCGCGGGGTTATCCCAGTCCTAAGGGCAGGTTGCCTACGCGTTACGCACCCGTGCGCCAGTGACATCAACGTATTGCTACATTGATGCCCCTTGACTTGCATGTGTTAGGCACGCCGCCAGCGTTCGTCCTGAGCCAGGATCAAACTCTCCGTTGTAAAAAACAACCTTGAGCATTCCTGGCTTCAAAATCTCTGAAGCCAAGGTTGAACCTTAATCTGGTTTCTCTGGATGAACCATGAAACCAGAGTCCGAATTGACTTCTTAGCTGTGCACAGACTTGTCAAAGACCACATCCGGGGGTCTTATCCCCGGGAAAAAAATCGCCCCACAACGAGGGCGATCTCTTTTTAAAACTTGTAATGAACTTCTAATCTTTCTCGTTCAAAGCATTGTAATATATATTTTCCATCCTCAAAAGTCAAGCTAAAATAGCAATTTCTTAAACAAGAATTAATCAAAACTACAGCCTTGCATCCGCGGAAAATTCTTCAAATTCATAATGATCCGGGATTTCATAAAAAAGCCTGGTCCAGTAAGAAATTAGAACTTATCTGTTGTTCTTGTTGACATCGTGCGTAATCTTTTCATCAATACGGTAAAAAGTACCATACTGAAATTCATCTTTTTGTTTATCGAAATATAATTCCACTTAATTCGAGTATTTTTTAAAGATTCTAAATCATAACCTCCATCGCCTTTTTCGGCATACCTGTTGCACTATTACTTTCGTCGAATGTAATACACTTGCAAAACACGATATTAGAAATGAATGAGGAGTTAAATAAGTTCTCAACATTAACAGCAAACAAGTTCATTCAGCCCGAAAAGATTGAGATGTTGTCTTCAAAATTAGACATTCCCGATGGAAGCAAATTGACAGGGTTAGAGTCCACAGAAGTGCAAACAGTCAGCGACGTTAAAAATGGTCGACAGGCAATGGTCAAGTTCTTGCGGACGATCTCAGGGGTTCAAATATATCTCTCAAACAGCATCCCTATACTTGCTTTACGAATTGAACTTGAGGTTAGCAAGGATTACCAGTACATACCACCCCTCTTAGCAAACCGCGTTTCACATATGGAGGCTCAATTCAATTTTCAGGACAGGCAACTTACAATCGTTCTCCTCGATCCCGGTCGAAACGGGATAGATGTCGGCTCCGGACGCATCGTAGATATAGCGCTCCCTCCTGACGTGGACTTCAATGTAAACGGTGTTTTTGCATCTTTAAAAGGCGAAGAGACATGTGAACTTTCATACCTTCTCGATAAACATGGACACGAAAGCAAACAAATAGAACTCGATCAGAACGAGCCAAACCCGTTTATAACTTCGACAGTTATCCGGTTCAGAATAGGATCGACAATGAATATTAAGCTCCTGATTTATGATATCAATGGCGGGTTGATAAAAACTTTGCTTAACAAGAATCTAGATGCTGGTGAATATACTGTGACATGGGATGGAACAATGGAAGATGGAACAGATGCTGAATCAGGGGTCTATTTGTACAAGCTGTATGCTGATGCTAACAGCATGACTCGCAAAATGGTTTTATCAAGATAAGTTTTTCCCTCCAGGTCCAACGCTCAACGGGGGAGATGAATGATTCCCAGTCACATCTCCCCAAACTTATGAATTCTTAATTATATTGATCTCCTGGCATCATACCAGCACTTATTCAAAAGACCACAGTCCCCTTCGTCATCTTCCGAGTGCACGGTTAATCGAGGTAAGTATATCATCTAAGTCGTAAGGCTTGCTAACGAAATCCGAGGCTCCAAGTCGAAGTGATTCAATTGCATTCTTTACGTCTGCATATGCAGTGAGCATTATTACCTTGGTCTCCGGAACCGATTGTTTTATGTATTTTAAAACTTCAAATCCGTCAACCCTTGGCATCTTTATATCAAGAAGAACCACGTCATACTTATCACCAGCTTCTCCTTTCTTTCTGACAACGTCAATAGCTTCGTCACCGTCGCCTACGCTCTGTACTTCGAAACCTTCTGATTCTAATTCGCTTGACAGAAGGAAGCGAAGGGACTCCTCGTCATCCACGACTAAGATTTTTGGTTTGGACATTTCCCCCTCTCTTTATTTTCCTGTTGATGGCTCAAGTTGCTTTATCTTCCTCTCAAGTTCTTGGAGTTCTTTATCAAGAGTCTTTTCAGGCCTGGCACCAAGTTTCATCCGCTGGTCAAAACGCTCTTTCAAGGTTGGAAGTATCGTAGCCTTTAAGAGAATGACAAGTTCCTTTTTCTGGATGCTCACCTGGTCAGATCCTGTAAGGTATCTGATCCCCAGAACCCACCATGGTAAGTCTTTTAAAATCGGAATCCCTTCTCTATGAGTGGACTGCGTTGTGCTGTACAAACCACCTATTGTAGTTTGTTCGCCATTCAGTAGAAGTACCTTCGTGGTGGCATGCTCAGTATTAATAATAGTGCCGGTCTGTGAACTCCCTCCCAGTGAGCTGTTGGTTAAATCGAGATTAAGACTGACAAAATCTATGCTGTCCTGAGTGTAAACTGTTGGTGTAGCATTTATGATTATTCCTGCATTTTGCATTGTCTGTATAGTGTTTCCAGCAAAGTCGCGTGTGGTCACAAAAAAGTTCACACCAACTTGAATGTTGCCTGTTTCTCCAGATCTTACGGTGATCTCGGGGCTTGCCAGGATCTTCCCCAGATCTTCCGATTCCAGGAATCCAAATAGAGCCGAAAGTGTGCCAAAGGAACTCCCACCAAGTGAAATATCCCCTGCACCACTTATATTCAATTGACCAGGGACACTTCCTCCTGCCGAGGTACCTGAAGTAATTGTGATATTTGGAGTCGTTCCATCAATTGATTTTATTCCTTTCCAGGTATTCTGGATGAGAAAGTTGATATTGATACCCCGGGAACTCAGCTTTGTCAAATCAGCTTCAAAGAAGATCGCTTGAATATTTACTTCTCTGGAATCGAGCGTAGGTGTACCCGGCGGCAAAGCAGGTTTTGCCTCTGCCTTCGGTGCTGGTTTTTCCCCAGCAGGAACAATTTGAATGTAGCTCTCATACTCCTTGTACCACAATCCATTTGCCCGCAAGACTGCTTCAAGTGCGTTTAACCATTGCATCCTATCAATGTCAACTCCTATTGGAGTTGTACGGTTTTCAGGATCTATGATTATCTTGTTGAGAAATTTCTTGCTGAAACTATTCAGTATTTCAACCGCCTCATTAAACGGAGTTGTCGATGCCATAGTCACAATTTGTTCTCGTGTAGCGTTTTGCTGCCTCAACTGAGGAGGCAGAGTTTGAATTTGCGCTATGCCAAGTTCGGCGCTGACAGCAATAGCTATTGCGAGTAACGACGCCTTTTTCATAATGCTCCTTCTTTATTTCCCGAATCTCACTTTCAAAACAACTCTATCTATGATGCCGCCTTTATTTAAGGTAAACTCAGCCTCATTACGGCTCGGATTTATTCTCGTCAGATATCCGAGATAAACCTCGTCACCCTCGCGAAGAATGTGGGTCTTGCCTTTCTCATCGACGATAAACACTTTGTCTGGCAATACAGCGCGTAGGTCAGACCTTTCAACGTCTACAAGGCCTCGAATATTAGGCGGAGGCTCACTTGATATTATCGGTTTAAGAGGATCTTTCCCCGTGCTGACAAACTTATAAAGCGTAGGATCTGGTCCAACCGATGGAGAAGAAATTCCAGATACTGAAGAATAGTAAGCACGCAGTTCCAAAGTAAAAGGTATAACTATCTTTGCATGCTCTCTTGCTTGTTCACGATACTCGTGACCACTCAATGACATATCGCTAATCTTGTAGAGAAGTCTCGCGTGTTCTAAGTACCATATGAATCTGAAAAGGTTGTCATAGCTCGTCTCGCCGCGGAGGCTATACGTGTTATACCCATACTGTTTCAGTTGCTTTGCACCTTGATACAACATGTCAAATTTCACAAACCCACTTGCATCCATTATCCTGTTTAGATATGCGTACGTCTCTGCAGTTGTGTCGTTGACAGGAATGATTTTAAACCGATGCTCATACTTGTCCTTCATCTCAGCCAGCCTGTCTTGAGATACTTTCAATTCTCTTTCGAGTTGCGGGCGCTGAGCTATTACAGCATCGTAAGCTTCCGCTTGTCTTTGCAGTTTACGTAGTTCAGAAGGCTGTTGAATCCTTGTCAGATAGAAACCAACACCAAATATCAGGACTAAAAATCCCGCAAGCACGATGGTGTTTCTGATAGCGTATGACATTTAAGCCTGCCTATTTTGAACGAAAATAAAGATCAATCTGGAAATTGTACACCTGCTTCCCGCGAATGTCCCCGACAGTGACTTTCCTGAGGACTGAACCAGGATAAATTTGAGCAAACATTGGAATTCGATTTCTGAAAATTGAGAAGCCAGAAACAGAGTAAGTGTTCTCATCAATTTGATGCACATCGGTCAGCCACATTGCTCCAATTTTGTTAACTGAATTAGAAAGAGATTCAAGAAGTGCCGACCATCGCTGCGTGTGAGGCAACAAAGAGTCGAGTACCGAAATAGCTTCAGTATATTTTCCAAATTCTATTTGAACTCGTGAAATCTGATCACGTATGGATTGCACCTCAGCTGCTTGGACTCTTTTTATTTCGTTCTCGACTCTAAGTCTCTTAACTTTTGTATCATTTTTTGCAAAATTATAACTGAAATACAACGTTGAACTGAAAACAACGATTGCAAGGATAAGCCCGTGCCATGCCAGCTTGAAAACCTTTTGCCCTTCCCTGACGTACTCTGGAGTAATATCAGAATTATAATAGTTCTTCCTGTTTGCGTCAATTGCATGAAATCCTGTGGCAATTGGGATAGCAAATTGGGGAATAAGGTCTGCACCTCCAGGCGGTAAACTTTCCAGATCGGCTGCTCTTAGAGTAAGGTAGTCGACCTCCGCCCCAACAAGGAGTGATGAAAGGAATCCCTTGATATCAAAATTCTTGCACTCGCCGCAGAGAATCACTCGGTCAATCCTTGGCAAGCCCAGGTTATCTTGCCCGAGTAAAATCCTGCTGTAAATGGTATTTTGCACATTGAAGGAATCACCCCCCTCATTAATTATCGGGGCAATATTAAAGAAACTCCTCCCTTTCATGAATATCAGTCTTGTTGTTTCAAAACCAACGTAAACTATGACTGATATTTCACTTTCCCCAATTTCATAGTTATTTTTGACGAGGTTTACGAGCGAAATATCCGAACTCTCGACATGCGCTACCCTTCCCATTTTGGTGCCAAGGAATTGGCGGACACTCGAGATCAGATCAATTATTGGGACTTCGTGCTCCCTTACTATCCCAACGTAACTCCCCTCAACATTTGTCGAAAGAAATGTAACCTGTCCGGGACTGATGCCTGCGCGAGTTGCCTGCAGCTCTTCGACAATTTTTGCTACGACCTTTTCCGGTCTTTGTTTTCCTTCTATCTCCACGGGGTGATAAAACAAATAAGGCTCCCCTACGGCAACCGCAAGAGAGTGCCTAGCATTTTGATACTTACCAAGCATCCCAATCAGGACAGTTGTATTTGTTTCTTCGGACTCTTGTGGAGTTGCCTGAGATTCACCAGCTTGGCTAATGTTAATCATCTCCGGTGTTGTGCCGAGACTAGACCCTACTTCTGCACCGACTTCTATTCGTTGAATTAGTTTCGCAGCCTGCAAGTCTAAAACTGCTAATCTGCCCTTCCTTCTTGCAACTTGAGCAACTTTCAGATTTGAACCTTCGGCATAAATTCCTATCGCTTTACTAGCAGACATAAATAGCTCCTTGCAAATTTAGTCTCAGTTGCCAACTGTACTCAATGACAGCAATTGTTCCATTCGGCGCTTGTTATTGGCATAGTTTATTGCGGTTGCTTTGGAAATCCTCCCTTGCATAAATAGCTGTTTAAGGTCTTGTTCCATTGTTACCATTCCCAGGTTGCCACTCTCAGAGATCATTTGATAAATTTCACTCGTATTTTTATTCTTTATCGCAGCTCTTACAGAAGGGGTTGCAAGCAAAACTTCCTTTGCCAGAGCTCTTCTTCCATCAACACTAGGAACCAGCTTTTGAGAAATCACGCACTGTAAAACATCAGCAAGGCGCAAGCGCACTCGTTCTTGTTCTTCCGAAGGCACTTCACCTATTATTCTGTCTATACTCTCAACTGCTGAAGCGGTATGAAGCGTAGAATAAACACGATGACCGCTATCTGTTACTTCAAGTGCCGTCATTATTGTTTCAGGATCTCTCATTTCACCAATGACCACAATATCGGGATCTTGTCTCAATGCTTCAATTGTCCCTTCTTTAAAAGATAGTGTATCCTTTCCTACTTCTCTGTGACGTACAATACATTTATCGGATTTATGGACGTATTCAATAGGAGATCCAATAATGATTATCTCGCCGTTCACAGTGTGATTGTTCATGTCAATGATTGAGTCAAGTGTTGTGCTTTTCCCCGATCCAGTGATGCCCGTAATTAACGTCAAGCCATCTTTAACATGCAAAAGACTCAAGGTATTGAGAATGTTTGGATGAAACCCGAGTGTTTCAATAGGACGAATTAGGTCATTTATTGCCCTCATATTTAGCGCAACATCATCCAGATCAAAGTACATGTCCGCCCTGAACCGATAGCTCTTTCCATTTTCAACGACAGTATAAGAAAAGTCCAAATTGCGCTTGTCATAAAGAAATTGCCGCTGCCTCTCAGAAAGTATATTTTGAATGAGGAAGCTCGTTTCATCAGATGTATAAGTACCCCATTCTGTATCTGGTTTCTTGATCCCAAATATCCTGTACCATATCATGCCTGCAGCGCCATGTCCACCTAAATCAATATCTGATGCGTTTATCCTCTTCATCTTCATTAGAAACGAATCAAAATAATTCCTGAGAATTGCCCTTTGATTTTCAGGGATATTGGAGAGGAGATTCCCTACAAAGATGTGCCTGTCAACACCAACAAGGATTTGGGAAACTTGAGAACTGAGCTCTTTTAAAAGCGATCTAACTTCCGCAGGATGGTTCGATTGAGTATCCTCAGGCAAATGTTACTCCTTTCTTAAGCATCCTTTGCCTTCCAGTCAGACGAAATCAAATAAACTTTTGAAAAAGAAGATCGCATCCTATGTCATTCCTCTGTTGTCGTGGCAGCTACCTCTTCCATTGTTGTAACACCTTCAAGTATCCTGTTGATCCCTGCTCTCCTCAGTGTCCACATTCCATCTTTAATGGCCTGCTCCCTGATTTCGTCCTCGTCAATGTCTGCACCTGATCTCAAAATAATTCGCTTTATCTCTCTTGTAAAGTAGAGGGCCTCATGAATTGCAGCTCGGCCTTTATAACCAGTTCCTCCACATTTTTCACATCCGACGGCTGTATAAATCTTGTGGCTGTCCAACTCCTCGGGAGTAAATCCAAATTTTAGATATGCATCTCTGTCTATTTCATTGGGATGAACTTCCCTCTTGCACTGCGGGCATAAAGTTCGCACAAGGCGCTGTGCTACAATGATATTAACTGCGCTGGCAAGGAGGAACGGTTCAATTCCCATTTTGTAAAGTCGAGCAACAGCACTCGGGGCATCATTCGTATGGAGTGTCGAAAATGTCAGGTGACCTGTGTTGGCTAATTTCACAGCAATATCAGCCGTCTCTCGATCACGTATTTCTCCTACAAGAACTATATCTGGGTCATGCCTCAAGATAGACCTAATTGCTTGCTCAAAGTTCATTTTAGGCCCAATGCGAAGCTGACGCGCGCCTCGGATGATATACTCAACGGGATCTTCAACTGTCAGAACATTCACTGTCGGGTCTATGACCTGGTAAAGTGCCGCTACAAGTGTCGTCGATTTCCCACTTCCTGTTGGACCTGTTAGAATGACCATTCCCTGTGGCTTCTTGATTGCTTTGTAAAAATATTCCCTTGCGGGTCCCTGCAGCCCAAGCTTTTCAAGGTCGGTAATGACCTTTCTATCATCAAGAACACGGATGACGATGCTCTCAAATTTGTGCTTATATTCGCTCGATACCATAGGAAGGATTGAGACACGAAATCTTATCCAGTGATCATCTATTTTCCTCTGGATAAATGCGTCTTGCGCGCTCTCACGCTCAAATCTGTCAGCACCTTTTGACCTGTCTTTTATCACTGCTGAGATTGCCTCAGGGAGAACTCCTTCCTGGACATACCACAGTCTCAAGTCGCCGTCAATTCTGAAATGGATCTCGGTTCTGCTCCCTTCCTTCGGTACGACGTGGATATCGCTTGCGCCCTTTCTCACAGCTTCAACTAACATTCCTTCAACCAGGTTGATGAGAACGCTCTTGTTTATTTCTGCTTCAAGTTCCTGCTCGTCAATCCCCTCTTCTTCTGCTGCTGTAACTTCACCAAGTTCCTCCTGAGTACTCGAAGAAAGGACTTTTAAGAATTCGTTTTCTGGAGGAAAGACCTTATCAAGCAATCCTTGAAGATCTTTAAGGCGAACGTATACTACCTCGTATCTTTTTGCACCAAAGCTGCGGGCAAGGCGGGGAATTTCCTTATTGGTAGGATCAGCAGCTGCAATGATCAGCCTGTCAGGGCGCGACTCATCATATTTCAACGGGAGCATTTTCGCAGCAATAATATCTTCCCTGATATTGTCGCCTGACTCAACTAATTTTTTTATAAATTCAATCCGCTCAGCGTCAATCACTTCATCAGAGAGGTATATCTCCTTGAAACCATACAGGTTTGCAACCTCTTTAAAGACAAGGTCGTGCTCTACATTGAAATCGGAGACCAGAATTTGTGCTATGGTGCGTCTGTTCTGACCGCCCTCAGAATCTTTTCTCTTGATTGCCTGCTCAAGAGTCTCATAGTCTATGATACCCTTCTTAAGTAATGTATATCCAAGTTTATCAGTAATGTCAGTATCTGGCATAAATTAAATCAATCCCTTCTTTGATATTCCACTTGCCATAAGATCAGCCCCTCCAACCGTGGACGACTCAAACCGATAAACTGGTTCCTCTTCCCTGACAAATCCAAAAGCATCTCACATTCCAGGCTGTTTTGGATGTATGAGTGCCGACTCAGATGAGACAATTGTCAGCAAAATCATTACAACCATGATAAACATCGAAATGATGACTTGTATAAAATCTATAGCGTTTTTCAGTTTATAACCTGTCTCCTTTTCGTAATAGTTAGCCAGCTGAAGAGCTGTGTTCTTTACCGTTCCTGTTTCAGCTCCGCTGTGAAATCTTGAGATTGCAGTTTCAGTAAATACTTTCGTAGCAGCAAGTGATTCTGTAAGACCTTTCCCCTGAGTAACCATCATTGGTATTGCAATCGTCTTTATCTGGTGCTCCATATATTTGTTACCGCATGCTTCCGCAGCAAGTTTAATTACCTCTATATTCTCACCTGAACCACTGTAAAGAGCATAAAAGACCCGACAAAAAATCTCTATGCTTTGCTTGTGGAACAAACTCCCCATAACAGGCATCCTGATTACATACTTATCGAGAATGAACCTTCCTTTCTCAGTCGATGCAAATCGGACAAAAAATATTACTCCTGAGATGATTAACAGCGCTATCCACCAGAAATTTGCTGTTAGAAAATGACTCAGCTTCAGTGTAGCTGCAGTCATAGGAGGGACCTCACCTAACTTTGCAAAGAGTTCAGCGGTTTCAGGGAATATGTATGCAACATAATAGGCAACTGCAATGAATAAGACAAAGACAGTCACCATCGGCATAATCAACGCACTTTTCAAGTTCTTTTTGAACTCTGCCTGGCGCTCCAGAAACTTGGCCGTGCTTTCGTAAATCTCAGCCATATTTCCACTCTTTGATGCAAGTCCGAGCATATGAGCAGTGAACTTCCCGAAAACCTTTTCATGCTTCAGAAATGCCTGTTCGCTGTCCTTTCCCTGTTTGAGGTCGTTGTTAATATCACGAACAGATTCACGAAGAGTTTTATTTTCAATATCGTTTGCCAGAAGCTGGAGAACTTCATTATAGGGAAGTTTTTCACGAAGCAAATCTGCACTTACTCTGACAAATGTCACAATCTCTGTTGTAGGTGGTTTTGGCTTGAAATCAATTAAATTTCTTTGGACATAGAGAACCTTATATCCCAACCTTTCAAGGGCTTGCTGCACCTCCTCCTTTGAAAATGCCTTTTGTTCCCCTTTTACTGCTTTTTCGCCATCTTTGCTGACCTTATAAATAAAACTTACACGTGGACGCAATTCAGTTAACTTAAACTGATTCCTTTGCGCCAGATCTTGCACAATCCTTTTAGCTTCCGACTTCGATTCGGCAGAGAGAACCCCCTGAACCACACGTCCACCGGGCTTCACGCCAGTAAATCGAAAATCAGGCAATCCTAATCCTCCTTAAAAATCATTTTTCATCATGTCAATAACAAAACAAATCTAATCCTATCATGGGACCTGCAAAGACTTGTGAAAAAACTCGCATCCAGTTTGCAAGTTCTATTGGGGCACAAATTGTTCATCTCGAAGACTTCGAGCCATGCGGACACCTTCCTTCGGGCCTCCTCCCTACACACATCACTTTAACGTAAAAACAGTGCTTAAGCTTAGATGACTTGTCAAAGAACCCGTGAGTCTCTTGTTCGCTCTTTTAGCGAAGTAAAATGCATACTCCGTCCTGTAGATTCGATAAAATAAAAGGGCAGCAAGCCAATTCAAACAGAGAGGCTACTGCCCAACCGAACTTTCAGGAATCACTTAGTTTAAGACAGTTGTTTTGACGTTGTCTGGCGTCACGGTTGCATATGCTTTCACGGGGTTAGTTCCATCATTCCCTTTCTCCTTCCCACATCCCACTATGTAAATTGTCTGTGCAGAGCTTGTAATACCTGAGCTTGTATCACCAGGCACGAACGTAGTACCCGTTGGTGCAGTCGCGGACAGGCTATATGAACCATTTGCATTCCCAGTGTCAACGGGAGCCAACTTGAATCCGTTAAAATCCTGTCCACCACCCCCCATAGCTGTTGGCTTTCTGTAGTACTGCTGGGCCTTTGCAGCAAGGTTGTTGAGATCGTTAATTACCTGATCTCGGTTTGAACTTTGTGCATTGCTCTTAAACATCGATATGCCTACTGCAATTGCTATCCCGACGATTATTACGCCAAGAACAATAAGTAGAAGTTGTTGCTGTCCCATTTTAAACCTCCTTTAGTTTTTTATTGGGGACTATTTTGTAAACTTTTATCCTGAGGTGAATGCTGCTTTTAGTTAGGGCACTGGCACTCTCACAATTTTCTAAAGTTCTTCGTGGCATTCTTCCTCCTGTGGACAGTTAAGCGCCGCATTGGAAAAATCTTCCAAGCAACGCTCGTGCCCTTGACCATTCTCCTGTATCATTGAATGAATATAAACGTAAATACAGGTCAAAGTCAAGTTTAACTAATTTCACAAGGCCCATTTTCATGCCTTTCATCTTGAGTTAAACTACAATTTCAATGCCACCATTAATCTCCCCGCGTTCATATCATTTTTAAGCCTGGAAAGACAATTTTTCAGCAAAAATTACAACTTTGCTGAAAGAATTACCTCAACACTTCATTTGCCAGGTCACTTTTTGGTAACAGAATGTTACGATAGACAGACATCCTTCCTTATTGAGGTCTTCACTGTTTGACTAAGACTTGCAATATATCAGACCAAAATTAGCTCTCCAATTTTCGTTTGAAATGCTTCCTTTCATCTCTGTATCTATTTAATATGATAGTCCTTTATTGTAATTTACACCGGACGCAATACACACAAATTTAAAAAGCATAGGAGGGAACTTATCTTGAAAAAGCCCCTGCAACTTTACGACGTGCCGAAAATCAACTCCATTCAAGATATGCTTATCCAGTCGGCAAGAAAATACACAGAAAAGCTTGCGCTTGAAGATCTCAATGAAACGCCAATTCAAAGACTTAGCTATCGGTCCCTGCTCGATAGCGTTCTCCGATTCGGCAATGCTCTGAAGAATCTTGGCGTCCAGGAGAGAGATCACATTGCTGTCATAGGTGAAAACAGGGTCCAGTGGGGAGTGACTTACCTGACCGCTATGACATTTAATTTTGTCATAGTTCCTATTGATAAGAACTTGAGTGTCAATGAAATACTAAATGTGATTCACGAATCGGACTCTACAGCACTTATTTTTTCCGGCACTTTTGAAGAAATGTTCAGGGAGAAAAGAACAGCGTTGAAGCGCATTAAGCACTATATCAGCATGGATTTACGAAAGGCAAAAGAAGGCTTTTTGTCCATGACAGAGCTGATGAATGAAGCCGAACCCTTCCCTATCAGCAATTTACCTGAAATCAATCCTGATGAAGTTGCTGAAATCATTTTTACTTCTGGCACACTCGGGAGGGCAAAAGGTGTCATGCTATCACAAAGAAACCTTGCCTCTAACCTGATGGACATGGTAAGTATGCTTTTCATTTACCCAGAGGATAGGTTTTTGTCTGTATTGCCAATGCACCACACTTATGAATGCACTTGCGGAATGTTGTGCCCTGTCTACGCTGGTGCTTCTGTACATTATGCGCGGTCACTCAAGACAGTTGCTGAAGACCTGCAAAGTGTTCGAGCAACAATGCTTCTTGCTGTGCCTTTACTTTATGACAAAATGTTCAAAGCTATTTACAAAGGTATCAAAGAAAAGAAGATAGTAGCGAGTTTAATAAAGCCGATCATCGCAACAACATCTATCCTGCAAAAAGTTGGATGGAAAAATTCAAAGAGAGTCCTGTTTAAAGAAATTCACCATCGGTTTGGGGGCTCAATACGATGCTTTATAGCTGGTGGAGCCGCACCCGACCCACTTGTTGCAAAAGGCCTTAGAGAATTTGGATTTTCATTTATCCAGGGTTATGGCCTAACAGAAACATCTCCAATATTAACACTGAACAGGCTGGATAATTTTAAGGACAATGCTGCTGGTTTGCCACTCCCACATGTTCAACTGAAGATTGACAATCCCGACAGTGAAGGCGTTGGTGAAATTCTCGCTAAAGGTCCCAATGTGATGCTGGGTTATTACAAGAACGAACGTGCAACCCTCGAGGCATTTGAAGATGGCTGGTTTAAAACTGGCGATCTGGGATATATTGATGACGACGGATTCCTTCACATCAGCGGGCGAAAGAAAAATGTCATAATTTCAAAGAGTGGTAAGAATGTATTTCCGGAGGAAATTGAAGATTTACTAAACAGAAGTCCATACATACTCGAATCAATGGTTTATGGCGAAGAAGATGAGAAAAAGGGTGAAATCATTGCTGCTCAAATTGTTGTCGATGGGGAGGCATTTATAGAATTATCAGAGTCAAAGGGAATTCCAATTACTCCTGAGCTTCTAAACGAGGTCATTGGTGAACAGGTAAAGATAATTAACAAACAGTTGCCCTTATACAAGCAAATTTCTAAGTTCATAATCCGTGATGAAGAATTTCAAAAGACAACAACGCAGAAAATAAAGAGATTTGCCGCAGTTGAAAATAGGGCTTGAAAAATAAAAGTTACGAAAGAGGGTTGACACAATGAGTAAAATCCCAGAAAAAAAATTTCAGCCTATTTCCTTATTTGTAATCCTCATTGTCTTATTTGTTAGTTCTGCTTTTGCGCAACTCGACAGCAACTCTATCCCTGTCCTAAAGCGCACAGTAAATGCAGCAAAAGAGGAGTTCCAGAAGCTTGTAAGTCCAACCACAGGTCAGGTTAAAAATAATTTATCACCTACTCCAGGATGGCCACACCCGTTTCCCTGCCGCATCAAAGGGACAACTGATGACGATATTATGTTCATGACTCTTGGAAATGTTGAAACACCAGTTGCAGAGGGCATCTTCGATCCATCGAAGGACGAAGTCATACTTCACAATGGAGAGAAAATCAATGACTACTTTAAGGACTCTCTTGGAATAAGATTTTATAAGCCAATTGATAAGACATATTTTCCACTCCCTCCCTCAGGCTGGTGTTCCTGGTACTATTACTATCAGGAGATTGATCAGTCTGAAATAGAGAAGAATGCAAAATGGATTTCGGATAATTTGAAGGATTTTGGAGCAACATACATTCAAATTGATGATGGCTGGCAGGGGAAAGGACATGGAGGAGGCGATAACAGGGACTGGACAACTGTTGACAAAAGATTCCCTGATGGGATGTCGGCTCTTGCAAATTACATTAGAGGGCTGGGACTAAAGCCCGGACTGTGGCTTGCACCACATGGACAGAGCAATCCGGTTGTAGTACGAAATAATCCTGGCGTATTCCTCATGACGAAGGAGGATACATCCGCATCGAAAACATGGGAGGGTGAGTATCTTGTCGATCCTTCTACATCAGCAGGGATCAACTATCTTAAGTCACTTTTCACAACCTTAACAAAATGGGGCTATGATTATTTCAAAATTGATGGACAGCCTATCGTCATTAGTGAATACAAGAAAAAACAAGAGGTCATGAGAGATCCTTATGCCTCTCCCGATTCGCTTTATCGCGTCACCCTTTACGCCATTAGAGATGCGATAGGAAAAAACAGGTATCTCCTTGGATGCTGGGGTATCCCACTCGATGGAGCTGGAATAATGAACGGGTCGCGCACAGGTGGTGATGTCCTTCTTGGCTGGACAGGCTTTATGACAGCATTAGACGCTACAATGAAATACTATTTCTTACATAATGTGGTCTGGTACTCAGATCCCGACGTGATGCTATTGCGCTATCCGCTGACGCTTGACCAGGCGCGTGCCTGGGCTTCTCTGCAGGGCTTGACTGGACAAGCTTTGATGGCAAGTGACAGAATGATGGATCTCTCTAAAGACAGGGTTGAAATTTTAAAGCGCGTTTTCCCTGCTGTCAATATTCGTCCTCTTGATCTTTTTCCGAATACAAAACCGAAACACATATTGGACCTGAAAATTAACCATCTCGGAGTAAATTACGACGTGGTCGGCTTGTTTAATTACGATGAAAATAGTTCAGAGATGCTCTTTTTGAGATGGACAGATATCGGGATTAACGATACAACCTTGGTCCATGTCTATGATTTCTGGAATAAGGAATATTTGGGTGCATGGAGAGGGGGGATAGATACAAGATTGTCACCAACAAGCTGTAGGGTGCTTACACTCCTCAAGAGCAACGGGCAAATCCAGTTAATCTCAACAAGCCGCCATATCACACAGGGCTGGCTTGATTTGAAGTCAGCGGAATATAACCCTGCCACAGAAACCTATAACGGGAGAAGTACCGTCATCAAAAATGATCCATATACATTGACCTTCGTCTTTCCACAGGGGAAAAACTTTCGAATTACAAAAGCATATGCTGGTGGGCTCAATGTCAGGGTTGAAAACCACCAGGGCTGGGCAACTGTTCAATTTACATCTCCTGTCAATCAGGAGGTCAGCTGGAGGGTAAGGTTTGAACCTACAGATTATTATTCTTTTCCCGTAGAGCCCCCGACCGGATTACGTGTACTGAGTTGCACGTCAAGAAGTGCATCATTATCCTGGGATGATCAGTATTATTTGAACGATGGATACGAGGTTTTCGTAAACGGAAAACTCTTTGGTTACACTCCAGTCAATCAAATCAAGCTCACAAATCTCGAGCCTGCTGAAAAGTATAGAGTAGAAGTTTATTCCGTATGGCAGAACGGCCAGAGAAGCAAGAAGAGCGCATCGATCGATATTGTGACCAATAGCATTGATTCAAAATAAACCCTGACTGGGAAACCCCTGTCAAATGACTTTATTAATTCAGTAATTTGAGAGGAACGAGAAAATTGAAATTATTTGCTCCAGCTAAGATAAACATCGGGTTGAGAGTAATCAGGAAAAGGCCCGACGGTTATCACGACATTGAGACAATTTTTTACCCAATTCATCTTGCCGATGAAGTTGAAATTTCAATAGCTGCACGGCATGAATTTTACTCAAACATACATCTCGATCAAGAAGCTAATTTATGTTTAAGGGCTTTAAACCTTTTCTGTGAGCGCACTGGCGTAAATGCTGAGGTGAAAATAAAAGTGCATAAAAACATCCCAATTGGTGCGGGCCTGGGTGGTGCCAGTTCAGATGCTGCGGCTGTTTTGACCGGCCTTCAACAACTTTACAACCATCCATTGAGCAAGATAGAATTGTTTGAAATCGCTTCTTTGCTGGGTGCTGATGTTCCTTTCTTCCTCTACGGCAAGCCCTCATACGCTACCAGAAAGGGGGACATTCTTGAGCCTATTGATTTTAGCATTTCGTTGCCAATTCTTCTGGCGACGCCAAACATCTCAGTTTCGACTCCATACGCATATTCACTGGTTAAACCGATAGAAAATCGAGAAGAATCACTGAAAAAAATAATAACGACACTTTCGAATAATTACAGGATGTATACCAGTGCCATTGTAAATGATTTCGAAGACGTGGTATTCCCCAAATTTCCCATCTTAAAGAAGTTGAAAGAAGCTTTTTACCAAAATGGGGCTCTCTTTGCACTGATGACTGGAAGCGGAAGCAGTATTTACGGAATATTTGAACATGAAATTTCAGCATTAAAAGCACTTGAAAAAATTAAGAAAGAATTCGAGATACGTGCATTCGATATAACGCTGCCGCAAAACTAAGCCTGAGCCAAAAGTGTAAGTCGTCACTATGCTGCACAATACAAAATATCTTTTTAACCAGATTCCCGTAGTGCATGGTGCGTCATGACGCCGACCCATCTATGAAAATGGGTTGCAATCAATTTAGCGCAACTGTCTATTGCCAATTTTGATATTTTGAAGTGATTCTATAAAATTAGTTTGTAAAATTAAAAGGTGAGGCTGTGACAGGGAGATTTCACGCGGTGGAAGTAGCAGTTATCTTATTGTCCTTAATATTTGTCCAGGATAAGATCTTTGCTCAATCATCGTTTCCACCGCTGGCAGTTACAAAAAAGGATACTACACTTAAAACCGGAACCAAATCAGTTCTGAATACCACTCGGGCGGTTCCCCTAATTGACATTCACACAACCGATACGGGTGGAATGACACAAATCTCACCCGATTCGGCACTTGATTTATTACAATCGCATAAAACGCTGATCCTGACCCCCACTGATGTCGCACAGACGTTTAATTCGAAAGATTCCACAATCATACATTTTACAGGTCCAACATTTACACATCAGCCCGAGGAAACATCAATCGAAGAGCAGCAGGTGACGATTTCATTTTCAACCCTCAAGCCTTGCAATGCTATAGTTTATTACGGACTTAGTTCTTATTACACAGACTCTTTGGTAGCAGGCAAAATTGACTCTGTTCACGATTTCACAATATCCAAGTTATCCCCTTCGACACTGTATCATTACAAAGTAATTGCCAAAGATAGCGAAGGAGTCAACTCAACAGGTGATCTTGTTTTTGCTACAGCTTCTCCTGCCTCTTCAACAGGTACAATTAGAGCGTATTTTAGTAAACAAGTTGACCCATCTGTTGCCATCTGGGATACAGCAAATGTAGTAGACATTTCTCAAAAATTCATAAATAGGATAGATTCTTCAAAGTTCTCTATAGATATCGCGCTCTACAGCCTTAAAGGTACCGTTGGTCAAAGGGTTGCAGATGCTTTACTTAATGCAAAAGCACGTGGCGTTAAAATCAGAATGATAGTCGAGAATGATAACGCAAATACTACCCCAATAGCAAGTTTGAAAAACAATAATGTTCCGTTAATCACCGATGCCTTCGACTCTGTCAATGCTGGAAGGGGCTTAATGCACAACAAGTTTGCCATATTTGATTATCGTGATGCATCGTCCTCAGCTGACGACTGGATCTGGACAGGCTCATGGAACGCTACAGACCCGGGAAATTACAACGACGCACAAAATGCTGTGGAAATCCAGGACAGAACTCTCGCACTTGCTTACACTGTGGAATTCAATGAAATGTGGGGAAGCGATTCTGATACACCAGATCAGCAAAACTCTCGATTTGGAATGAGGAAGAGAGATAACACACCTCATCGGTTTAATGTAAAGGGGATTCCTATTGCGCTTTATTTTAGTCCTTCGGATCAGACAGCTTTACATATTAAAGAAGAATTAGATAGAGCAACATCTTCTGTTAACATCGCTATGCTAACATTGACGAGAAGTGACTTAGCACAAGAGCTCGTTACATTGAAAAGCTCATCAGTTAAAGTCAGAGTTATACTTGACAACAATACAGATACCGGTACACAGTTTCCTTTTCTTCAGGCAAATGGGATAGACATTCGATTAAAGGGAACGGCTATAACAGGACTATTGCATCACAAATATGCTATTATTGATGCGGACAAAGCATCTACTGAAAGCAGAGTAATAACAGGTTCATATAATTGGACAAATTCTGCTGAAACTGTCAACAGCGAAAATACTTTGATAATTTTCGATAGACAAATTGCAAATGAATTTCTGCAGGAATTCAAGAGCAGATACATCGAGGCGGGCGGGTCAGATGCTATTACTGGAATCTCAGAAAATAAAATAAATCAGGAGATATCAGCCTTTGAGCTCAAACAGAACTATCCTAACCCGTTCAATCCTTCAACAACAATTGAATTTAGACTCCTTGAAGATTCTTATTTGGACATTGACGTTTACAACATATTGGGTCAAAAAATAGCAAAATTAATCGGTGGTTTTCTCAAAGCTGGGGCGCATCAAATTACTTTTGATGCAAGGCAATTACCATCGGGTATTTACTTTTATACTATGAGAGCAGGTAATCATGTTTATCAGCGTAAGATGATTTTGCTAAAGTAACTGTCAATCGAAATTTCAGACCGGAGCTAAAGATAAGTTTCTTCAGCATCACTCCTTAATGATCCAGGCCATAAAATTGTAAAACAAATTCTACCTTAAGCCTTGATCAGCCACTCATTATTTAACAAAGAAATCGCCTCTTCATAGATACATCTGCATCAGTACCTGACTGAAGACATTTGAGGCAGCTCTTTTTAACAAATCGATAATTAACCAAACCACAATATGAACACAATATTCCCTTAACATTAATTTTGGATATTACTCACGAAGGATTCTAAGATGCCGTTTAAAATAGCACATATATCTGATACTCATATCAGTCCAGAGCACAACAGAAACAATATCCGTAAACTCAAATCACTGTTGACATATATAGTCGATAGGAATTACGACCATATTGCAATAACAGGAGATATTACCTCTCAGGGAAGCCAAGAAGAACTTCGTTCAATTAGAAAGCTCCTTAAGCACTTTGATCTTCTTCATTCGAATAGGCTTTCAATTGTCGTAGGTAATCATGACATTTTCGGCGGCGTTCATCGCGCAGAAGATTTGCTCTCATTTTCAACTAAATGCAAAAGGGTGAATTACAAAAAGCAACTCAGCCTGTTCCACAGAGCCTTTAAGGAATTACATACGAAAGACGACTTTAACCTCTTAAATTCGTACCCATATATTAAACTGGTTGACCAAGTAGCTATTATTGGGGTAAATTCCATCCCCCCTTACAGCCGTTTGGGCAATCCATTTGGTTCAAATGGACGAGTAGATGATGTACAATTTGCGGAATTGTCAAAATTGCTGTCCCATCCTGCTTTAAAGGATTACAGCAAAATCGTTCTAATACATCATCATTTCAACAAATATATTGTTCAATCAGATGGTATAGCCGAATGGCTCTATCACAGATTCGAAGCCTTAACACTTGAGCTACATGGCTATCGCAAATTGCTGAAATTATTTTCAAATGAAGGGGTTAGCGCAGTTTTACATGGGCACACTCATATAATTGCGACTTACATGACTCTCGGTGTCTCTTTTTCCAGTACCGCCCTCATTCCACTTAACAATGACAATCAAAAACTTCATTTTAATGAGGTCACTGTCCTGAATCAAAATAACGTTACAATAGCACCCGTTGTAGTCGACCCTCAAAAAAGCCCTGCCCACACATCTGAAAATATTCCTGAAAAGTGGTAGGTTACTTTAAAATTGATAGCTGAAACCAAATTCAGTTACATAACCGGCACCCATTGGTAAAGCTTTCATAGACATACGCGCTTCAATCCTCTTTTCTTGAGCATGAGCGTAGAGAGCAGCCTCGAGTGCGGATATGAAATGATTGACAATAACAACGCCAACCGCTGTTGACGCAATTGCATAGTAGTCATTTGCCAGACCCCTCTGATCCATATAATAGCTGCTGTGTGGAGTACTCCCATGTACATAATCAACGAACAGACTATCACCCCCTGGAAGTCCACGAATAGCCTTCCCCCATTCGGAATCATCCCAACCCTGCCGGAACTGCGGATACTTTCCAATAAGTTCATAATACTGCTGTTGTCCGTGAGGCGGTAAGAGATGTGAGAAATAACCACCAATGGCACTCTCAACCTGGTTCAGTGCATACCAATCCACGTTACTCCAGGGTGCCGGCACTCCATTATTGACTATCATCTTCTGGGCATACTCTTCTGCAAGCTGTGCATTTGCACCTGTTGTGCCATTGACATTCATAATGAGATTAAGGTCCTCTTTTATCCATTGTGCATATTGAAGGGCACTCCAGTGTCCATCCTTGTAATTTCTTGAAGATGTTCCATCAGCGTACTGTTGAAAAAAATTTGTTTGATTGTCACCCTTCTTATTCCAGACAACATTGGCAACCCAGCCGGCAACTTCGACAGCAAAAAAAATCCCGGCTTTCAAATAATTCCGATTATAAGCTTGTCCTGCACCAGGTAGTATCAAAGAAAAAAGACCTGCCTTTAGTGCAGCGCGCGTTTCTACGACAGCCGCACTGTCGTTCATTGAAAAATTGTCAGGAGTTGGTGCAACCTTCTCGGAAAACAGATCGTTTGAGAGAATGCCTGTCAGAGGAGATCCGTCTGTACTCTGTGCATATAAGCCTGAAACGAAAAAAAGAGGGAATAAAAAGAAAGCAGCTCGTATGTTCATTTAATGCCTCACATGAATCGTGTTTAATTAAAAGTCGAGGATACTAAAGTCAAATGTTAGACCAAAGTAAAAGCGCCATTCCATTCCATAAGTTGCCACGGTCTTGAATTGGGCAACATCGTGCGTGAACTTATCAAAGCCATACGCTGCATCAAAAAAAATAGCCGTTGGAAAGCTATAGAACGAAAAGCCACTAAGTCTAACTTGTACTCCAGCGTCTTTTCTAAACTTAAGTTTGTCAATATCACCATTCCATCCATTTCCAATATCAGAATAAAGGACAAGATAAGTATCACTCAGATAAAATTGTAAGAGCTGTTTATTCACATCTCTAAAAATCGGAAACCTATACATCAAGTTTATCGTAAGAATCCTGTTGCCACTGATTGAATAAAAAGGATAGCCTTTCATTCCAATAAGTCCACCGCCATAAAAATCGAAAAAACTGTTTATTGTAGGACCAAACGTATATCCCACGTGAAGTTTTAAGGCAATTGCATCGTCATCCATGAACAATGGCATTGCAGCGTAATTAACAAGCTCAGTTCTGATAAAGTTAAATTTCTGGTATATGGGCACAAGCATGCCGTCAATGTACTGATAGTTTCCATCAGCATTCAACTTGTCAACATCACCACTCAATGTAAAGCGTGTGCGAAGCCCCAGCGGATTTATATTTGCAATTCTCGACGGCTTTATCTCATCCAGATCGAGCTGCACGTAAAAACTTCTACCAATGTAGTAAACATCCCCAGAAGAGGGAACATAAGCACCTAATTCAGGCAAATTAAACCCACCGATCGTTGAACTATATCTGTCGAACATAAAGCCGAGTGAAAGATTCATGGAAGGGATAATGATTGGCCCGCTGAAAGCGGCATTTACGTCTATCAAGTTATAAGTGACAGGTACGCCAATGGTGTCAGCACCAAGCCCAATTTTGCCATATGTCTGGCGGGACAAATTATAAGCCGAAAGGGTAAACTTTGGATAAATTCCAAGAGAAGAAAGCCCTGGCAATTTATCATTGTAGCTTAGCTGGAGGAAGAGATCGCGCTCAAGTAATTTGTTGATTGTTGCACCTCCAAAAATATCATATTTTCCTACAACATCAGTGGAATAAAAATAGACCCCAGCTTTTAGTTCATCAAAGAAGCTGTTGTGTGGATTGTAGTTGTCATAAAGCAAAACTGGATAAAAGGACATGCTCGTCGTTACAGACTCATATGGCTTTGATTTATAATTGGGAACATGTACATCATTAAAATGCTTAATCCCTGATGGAAAATATTCTCCAGATATGCTGGCTAAATCCACAGGATCGATTCTCACAACATAATGTGGAATACTTTCGACAGCCTGACATTCGCTCATATATGCCAATTTGTATCCGTTCCAGTGATAAGAGGAATAGGCAATCCGACCGTCGGTTGACACAGAGGGCATAAAAGCTCCACCGAGGACATTCGTTAGCGGAACAATCTCTCCCGTTCTTAAATCAATTCTGTATAAATTAAAAATTCCTGAACGATCAGAAGAAAAGACTACGGCGCTATCATGGTTAACAAACACAGGATCCCGGGAATCCTCCCCTTCTGGTGTTATGAACTTGTATGAGCTGTCCTTTAAAGTGTAAACAGCAAGTTGCCGAGAGTCGGTTATTGAGTAGACGAATATGATTTTGGTTCCATCGGATGACCAATGAGGCGTATAAATTTGTTCACCGTGCCCAAAATTCGTCAGCTTTTGAACATTTAAGAGCCTGGATTGGTTGAAGTCCACATTAGCTTCATAAAGGTTGCATGTGCCATCTCTTTCAATCACAAAGGCTATCTTCTTACCATCAATTGAAAGAGAAGGATAGTTGGCCCGCATTGCACGGGTTAGGCGAGTTTCCTTTTTCGTCACGAGGTCATACGCATAAATGTCATATAAGCTGTACCAGAAGGGATTAAATCTAGTTTGCTTCGAATACACAATATACCTTCCATCAGGTGTCCATGACAATTCGCTCGAAACTCCATCCACAAGTTCTTTCTCAGAACTGTCTCTGGTATCGTAAAGGTAAATAGAAGATGTCGAGAAATAATCGTTACTCTTGTTCGAGCAATAAGCTATGTACTTGCCATCTGGAGAAAATTGAGGGAAAAGGTTTGCAAATCCCCTGTCCTCAAGTATGTGTCCTTCAACAAGATTTTTCTTTATAGCATCTGTTTTTGTTCTGTAGTCTTCCTCTAAAAAGGCTTTCCACTCATCATAAACGCTCTTCGCAGAAACGCCAAGAACTTTCTCAAATGCATAGTTAATATTGAAGGCTCCAACGGACCTCATTGCTTCGGAGAGCTTGAGAAGTACCTCAGGACCATATTTGCCAGCTAAGTAATGTACAAACGCAAAACCTGCATTGTATGTAGATTCATTACCAAGGCTTGTCTTCCCAAAACCTCCCATCTCGTCGAGTGTCAGCATGTGATTATCCAGCACGTACATTCTCAAAATCATGTCTCGATGTGTATCCCATGTATCATAGTCCAGATTAGGAACGTTATATTGTGCCACTCCTTCAGCAAACCAGGCCGGAATTACAATCCCGCTCACAGGATAGCTTACTACCACGTTAGGATAGCCATAAAGGACATCAGGCCTTCGCTCCGCTTCATACCCCAGCCATTGCAAATATATTGCTGGAAATCGCCTTCCAAATTTCATAGCAGTTTGCATTTGAACATCGTGTGTGAATTCGTGTGTAATGACATTCCTCAACCAGTTGTGAGTCCCTCTCAAAGCAAAATCGAGTGAAGATGCCCAGATATCAATTTTATTATCATAAAAATAAGTTGCACCGTTCGCATAATCATCAGTGTCCCATAACACAAGCGAAACCTTTTGTGATGGCTGGTGATGGTAAAGTGATGTTACAGGTCCATAAATTTCCTCAGCAATCTTTGCTACTGTTTGAGCTGTCCTTTCTTCACCCTGATGATAATCAACATAAAAATGCGCCGTCTCAATTGTACGCCAGTTCAGTTCCGGATGAATAAATTCATCCTGCCCCAATACAACTTTGAAACTCAAGATGAAAAGGAGAAAAATAAATTTGAAATTAGAACAGGTCATTTTAATCTTTACACTTCAATCCGTTATTTTACAACGGCAATTTTAACAATTGATGTAGCTGTTTCATTAGCTGCCTGAGCATGAACTCGGGCAAAGTAAATTCCTGTCTGGACATTTGTTGTATTCCATGTTAGTTCGTTATCAATGCCACCAAAGCCTTCTGTAGAAAAATCTGCAACTTTATCCCCTGCAAAGTCGAATATCGATATGTTTACATTTGCATTTTCACGAAGGTAAAATCTAATTTTCGTCCATCCACCAGTCGCTGGATTTGGCCAGTTGTACACTCTATCTGGGGGCATTAGGCTCGCCGCAGGTGGGATTATCCCGCTGATTACTGGTTCGACTTTTGAATTAGAATGGCCTACATCAGCAAGTAAATTGCCCCACAAAATTCCTTTCGCATTTCCCATCCCAAGCTTCCAGCCATAAAGGTATCCATCCATTCCAATTGCTGCTAAACACAATTTCCCTTGATCGTCGATACTGACGGCTGGACTGGAAGAAAGTCCACCTCCCACACTAAGTGGAAAACCAGGTAATTCCCTGTTTGTTGTCGAAGTAATAGCATGCAATGATCCGTCCGCCGTACCAAAAATGATTTCTGGATTCCCATCACCATTCAAATCGGCAACGGCTATATCACCCACTATTGAATCTGCATTTGAAGGAGCATTTGGCAAAAGGGGGATGTAAATCGGAAAACCTGTGACGACAGCACCAATGTAGTTAAGGGCATAGACCTTTGTTTGGGTTGCAAAAAGAATATCCCTGCTTCCATCACCATCAACATCTGCAATGACTGGACCGGACGTAATAATCTCGCCAGGAGGCAAATTAAATATTGTCTTCTCCGTCGACCCAATCGAATCATACCTGATGCTTACAAAATATCTATGGAGGATTATTTCGAATGGCAATTTTTTAGGGACTAAATTCCCATATGATATCGAGATTATCGAATCTCTGGACATTCCCGAAAGTGGTTGAATTTCACTTAAATTTAGTGAAACACGAAATACGCCCTGTCCAACCGCAAGGAATGTCATAGAGTCTAACCCAGCGTAATCGCTCAAATTCGGATTCATAGAGCTTGAATTGACATTCTCGCCGTTCATGCTGATATGCACTGGTACAGGTAAGTAAAAAAGGGTGTCCAATTGTCCATCGGGAAAAAAGACTGCACCCACAGATTTGTCAAATGCAGATGCTACAACTCTGTTTCCAAGAAGGTGGAGAGGTGAGGTAATTGAAAATGGAATATGAGAGGTAAAAAGTGTGTCTATTGCTCCGGTGATATTTAAAGACTTCGTTGAAAAGCAATACAGGATCGAGTCATCAGCTGCGTAAATATTTGTGGTGCTCGACAAGTGAGATATAATTGGTTGGAATGCACCGCCAGTTCTGGAGAAAAGGCCTGTTGTGTCTGAGGTGACTGACCTTCCATCGGTATAAAATGCGTATATCGATTTCCCGTTGTTAGCGATCAATCCTGTCCTGTCATTTGTACCAATACTGGCAAACTCGGGCGATGAAAATAAACCTGCGCCACCAATATATTTCGGGAAGCCAGACATTGGCACAACGAGAGTATCGCCAACCCTCACCGTGCATGTCATGGAGCTATCTGGACTGCTGAATCCATAAATATATACATGCGAATTAGCACCACTGTAACTATCCGAGTTTGGATGAGATACTGGTGAAAACTGATTGATATACATCACTGCAGGGTTTCCATTAAACCAGAAATCAAACGGAGAGCCGTCGTAGTAATAGAATCCTGTAAAGGTTGTAATTAACTTTCCAATTTCGAGAGCACCATGAGCTTCCATTAGAGCAACGCCTCTATGATTCGGATTAGCATTAACCGTGTTGGTTGCTAAATTGTTGTTTATTACGTTTTCATCCACATGCCAGATCAAAATTCCACCGTTGTAAGTCTTGCCATTGTATTGTCCTCCTGGAAGTGCCCAATCATACTCATCAGCATCAGTCACTACACCGTTAATTCCTTTCACCTGAACACCATCAAAATTCGAAGTATCATTTGTTATTGTTTGAATGGATGTCCTGCCTTGATAATAGGTGGTGAGTTTCAGGCCATCGTTGTGAGCATCACGCTCTCTATTCTCTAAGAGGAAATATTCACTTCCGCTTATTGGAACCTTAACCACACTGTAGCTTGAAGTCTCGTTTGCAGAGAGGCTTACGACCGTTCCAGAAGATGAGGAAACAGTGATGGGCTTTACCCATCCGAGATAAATTTTCTCCCAGGCCGACGGCTCAGGTGGAAATATCCCTCCATAAGCAAAAATTGCCTGCCCATCCATTAGACCAAATCTTCCTATTCCAGTAATCCCTGTTTGTGAATCAAATAAATCTGGTAATCCCAAAAAGCTTCCAAAACTCGATGCGAGGAGTCCGTTGGTGCCCAGTTTTAAGTCGACTTGCAGCGCTCCAGTTGCATCATAAATTTGGTAAAATTCAGCCTCAGGCATAATAATAGAATTGTCAATTGAGAACTTTCCGTTATCGACCTGCACACCATTGTAATTTTGGCCAAATATATTTCGTAAGCCCTGCAAGCTCAAGTAAATTGAAGGAATATCATATGGCCTTGGGTTGTAACCAAGAGAAGAAGTAAAATCAATGTCTCGTCCAGACCCGGCGTGAAATATAACAAAACACTGGTACTGGCTAAAGTCAAAATTCCTATAGAGAGAATCAGCAATGTGCCACGCATCTTGAAACAAAACTCCCACGTTTTTCATTGTGCCGTTCTTTGGAGGAGAGTAATATTTCATTTGATGAGGCAAAGTCACAACGGAATCGAGAACAGTAAAGTTGATGTTGAGCTTCCCTTTGGAAACTTTATAAAAGTAGTTTTTGAGGAATAAAAGATGGTTTTCAAAATATTTCTTGTCGTGAGGAGGCGCATCCAGGCCAGAGCCGGTCGAAAGATCGAATTGCCCATTTCCACTTGTCAGGCTATCTGTATCGGCCTGAAATTGAACCATGAGGGCAAGAACGTTTACTGTTCCGATTGCCGCCGAGTCACTCCGCGGCGCCACGCTAAGAGTGAGTGCGTGGCTCAACCTCTGACCAGATGCAACCACACCCCATAATAAAACTATTGCTGCAGTTAGAGGGAGTATTTTGGGCGTCAATTTAGAATTCAGAGCGGTTTCCCCAATTGAGACTCAATGAAAATCTAAGTTGATTGGCCAGAGGACTATTTTGATCAAACGTTGAGTAATAACTGAAATCAAAACCATAAATATCGTATCGTATCCCCGCCCCAAAAGTCATAAAATTCCTCCCACCAAAATTTGGATTCTCTTTGAAGTAGCCAAAGCGAAGAGCAATCAATCTCGGGTTGCCGTACCAATACTCCAGTCCCATGCTCATAATGATTCGCTTGAGTCCACTTCCATCACCCCAAGTTGTGATCAAAGCTTTTGGAAGTGGATCAACTGTATTGACGCCGTACCAGGTTGTGTCCTGTGTATTTGGATTTATCTGCATTACCGAGTCGTGCTTTACACGAACCATTGTTCTACTTAGATCAAACAAAAAGTACAGGTTATTGTACTCGCTTTTAATAGCGTGAACTGATAAACCAAGCCGCAAGTTTGTCGGGAGAGGATCGGCCTGTGCCTGGTCAATATAATACAGTTTTGGGCCCAGGTTACTCAATGCTGCGCCAAGACCTAATCTGTTGCCCATTTCACCGAGAATGGGAAGCCTTAAATTTTGAGGTCTGTAAAGGACGCCGACATCGAAACTGACATCGGAAGCAATTCCCTTCCCCTGCTCCTGTTCGGTTCCAAAGGGAGCAAGCTGACTTCTAATGTATCGCAAATTCACTCCGAGACCCGTGCTCTGAGAAAGCCTTGTGGCATATGCAACTGTAACTGCAAACTCGAATGCACTCCATGTTCCTACGACTGTTGGTCCGTTCGACAAGGTTTTGTTGAATTTTCCAAGGTTAAAGTATGTGACACTGGCGGCAACTGTGCCATCCCAATCTTCGAGATAGTGACGATAGGCTAGATAATCATAACTGAGGTCTGAACTAAACTGAGGCAACCATGGTGCGTGAGTCAAGCTAATTTCGTCCCCCTTGGAAAAAGCCAATCCTCCTACATTCCAGAAAATGGCTGAGACATCATCTGCCCTCCCAGTCCCTGTCTCACCCAGACCACTGGCTCGGGCATCTGGAGCGATCAGAAGAAATGGAACGGCAGTTTCACCTTGTGCGTACACACCTGAACTGAGCATTGACATAACTGCCGAAGCTGTAATTACCGCTATAATAGTTCTTTTCATTTTTTTACTCCTGGCGAATTTTATACTTAATAATAATTTGTAAATCAAAAATTTTCTATTCACTCTTTTACCTTATCACAGCCAATTTACCGAGGGCCTCACTGCTATAAGCGCCATCAACAGTTCTCGCAATAACCTTATACAGGTAAACTCCATTAGCAAGCATATTTCCATCATCATCTAAACCATCCCAATCGATCTTAACATAGTTGTCTGTAATGCCATACGAATGAATTGTTTTTATAAGACGACCGCTCAATGTGAATATTTTAATTGTTACGTCAATCGGGGTTCCTGCCCCACCAGCTGATGACCTTTGAAACGTGAATGAAGTCGATGTGCTGAATGGATTAGGATAATTGAAAACATCTTTAAGCGAAAGCTGCTCGTTCGATTCAACATCAAAAGTTACGGTGGCTGTAGACACATTGTTAAAAACATCAAGCGCCCGAACTGTCACGCTATGCTTTCCAAAAGAAAGGTTGGTGGTTACAGGATATGTCACCGTTCCATCCTGGTAAGAATTAAGTTCGCTTGTATAGTAAGGAGCTAAATTGACCGACTGTTGATTATCAAAAGTGGCTTGTAAACTATGACCAACTGCTACATCGGAAAGGTTAATCCCATTACTGGCGTGTATATCAGCGATAAGTGTCGGATTCTGCGATACAACATCACCATCTCTGAAATTACGTGAGTCAAAATATATCGCTATCTCAGGCCCGACATGGTTGTTTACAGCAGTTGTGGATGTTCCACCAACAATGACGTTGCGTGTGTACCCATAACCATCACTGTTATCCGCTTGAAAATAGAGCTCGATTCTTCCATTACTGTTGCTATAGGAAATATCCATCGGAACAATTGTTTTTGCATCGAATCGTCCATTCACTATCGATACCGAGCCTCTGAAAAGGATCGACCCGGGGAAATTGTAATAAATACCCCACTGAGGTACGAGCACTTTCCGATCTGAATCATAAACCGTCATCAATCCTGTACCGCTGAGTCCACTCCAAACTGAATTGTCCGGATGATAAATGGTGCCCTTGATATCAAGTTTATCGAGCGCCTTTATTTGCTGAACTGTCACTAACGCATATCCATTCAAACTGTCAACGCTTGCCCGATAATGAGGCAATGCGATTCGGACACTGGGATCTCCAACAAGCTGGTACTTTATGTCGTTCAAAGAATATGTTGTTTGTTTTGTTTGAAAAACTGCATCTCCAATCCGTTCTGGGTTCCGTTGAGAATCACGGTTGAAAAGAAATGTGTAAAGTGTGTTATTGAAATACGAATTTTGAGAAGAATAGACAACTCGTGTAGCGCTTATAACCCCAATTCCTCCCCCATCTGGCTTAGCTGTTAACTGTTCAGCTGCTGCATTATCGAGAGGATCGTCATACCTGGCAAAGTCACACGTCGCAGCGACAAATAAGGTAAGACGATTCTTGTTGACTAGTTGTGGCACAGTAACCGCCGTCTCAAATATATGGGTATAAGACCAAATATCGGGGGCGCCGTGTCCAACAAAATTGACCACAAGAGTCCCCTGGTTAATTTGATTTATAATGTCCGCTGCAGCTTCTGGCTTCCTCCGGCCAAGTGTTGATATGGTAGTTGGATAAAGTGCAAGGTAGATCTTCCTTTTATCGAGTTCACTTGGTGTGTAAGTTTCTGCGAGTATTTCTGTTTGTGTGGTATGGAGATCCCTATCATCATTCCCACCACTGGTGGGTCCATCGTCACCAATAAAGGTTACAAGATTGCGCCACGGTCCAAAATCGGGTTTTGATTCATACTGGATAATCTTATTTACCATAGCCTGGGCGTCTGCCACTGACCTTGCAGGCAATCGACCTATGGACATTTGTATTGGCGAAAACATTAATGGCGTCTTTACTTGAACAAAGTAATCATCTGAAGCAAACGTACCTATCTGTGAAAGCGATTCATCGGACTCGTAAGGAGGAACATATTCTGGTAAGGATGCAACCTTATTTTTGTAATCATATGTCCCATCGCCAAGAAGGAGCACATATGAGGGTTGCGTGGCAGCGTTATTATACAAGTACATAAGGTAATCACGAATTGCGGTAGGGTCAGGTATACCGCAGTCGAATTCGTTATAAATTTGAGTAGTAACAGCAACCTGAGTTTTAAGACCATCAAAGCTCTGTTTGAAATTTGCAAGTTGATTCGCCTGGTCGATAAAGTCAGGAGGAGTAATTATAACTAGGTCAGCACCAGCTGTCTGACCACGGAGATTTGAGTTGTTAACTGGTGTAACCTTTGAAACAGAAAGGTAACCGTTTGGACCAACAGCATAAAACTCATGTGGAGCCCCGGATGATACTTGAACAGCAAAAGTCACAGATCCACTTTGCACTGAAAGAGGAGTTATAACAGAAACATTTGAAAAGTCGGTTACATCGAAAACATCTATAGAATCCGACGAAAAACCACTAACTGTGAACTTTACAATTCCTGTAGTATCTGGTGAAGTAAAGTCAAGTACGTCGTTCACTGCTGAAAATTGTCTCCTATAAAAGATTTCATACCAGTCAATGTACCCTGAAGCAGTTGATGAACTGGAGTTAAAGACAAATTTCAGTGCGCTCCTCCCATCTGGCAAATTTCCGGGTCCAACAAAAGTCGTCACTGGAGATTCATTTGCAAAGTTCCCCTGATCATCGTTATAATATACTACAGGTATGCTAACAGTACCAAGCTGTGTCCCTGTGGCGTTTTCAGACACCTGGAAGTAATTATACTGGTCGCTTCTGGCAACGACTCTGAATCTATACGTAATATTGGAGTCCGGATCCAGGCCTAACAGCTTGTTTACAAAAATGGCAGTAGATTGATCGGTCGATCCGATTGCTGGCTTAAGCTCAGTTCCAAACCAATCCTTACCAGAAGACAAAAGATTATATGTCTCATCTTCTTGAAAGATTTTTCCCTGAAAAGTTGTTGGTTGAATCACCGCTGATGATTGTATGCTTGGTATTACCTGCATCCTTTTTGATGGATTGCCATTGAAAGTAAAGAAATAGTAATTAGCCTCCGTGTAATGGTTAAGATAGTGGGAATAGGTTTTTGTAGCAGGGTTGTAAGCCCATTCTCTCGGTGACCTCCCATAAAAAACGATGTAGTCTTCTGGATCGAATTTGTTATTACCATTTGCATCATATATATAAATTGAATTTTCTATAAGTTCTTGTGGCCTCGGCGCTCGTGGATCTTGAGGCAGCTCTGTCCCGCCATTATTGAATATCCGGATTGTGTTCATTTGAATTTGATCAACAGGAACACCCGCACTCTTTAGTACACTCTGAGTAAGTTTGTAGATTCCGCTTGTTGTGACGGGGATCTCATACCACTGACCCTGGGAAAGGAGGCTATATCCAGCCGTTTTCATTAAGCGAGGAACGGCTTTTAATACCGCATTCTTCACCTGTTGAAAGTTTACTAAAAGACTCGCCAAAATTTTATCCTCTTTGACGCCCCCTAATTCGACCTCGCTGCCAACAGAGGAAATTCTAATTATCGCATTCTTAAGGATTGAATAAGACCCAGTTGTGCTATCATACGTATACGGATAGACCCTAATCCTAACTGCAATGTGCCCACGAATTTCAAAGGGTTGATCAAAAGCAATGAACTGATTTATGAAAGTTGTGCTCGGTCCCTTCAAGAAAGCTTCCCTCCTGAGAGGCGGCAAGCCTGAGTAGCTGGAGTAGTCAATCTGGGACGCTTCTACATTGATGGTTTTCGAAAATACCCCGACAAGTACAGGGACATATGTTCTCATATAAGAGTCCTCGCTCCCATAATCAGTAATCCCATTCTGGAAAACCAAGTTTAAGAAGCTACCGCCTCCAACTTCCACGGTGTCCATCTCCAGAAGTCGAGGAGCAACTCTTATAACTGTGGTTCCTGCTCCTTCACTGACAACATTTACATATTGTGCAGTTGCCAGAGATGAAATAGCAAGAAAAAATCCGATCTGTACTTTAATGAGTCTCATATCAAAACAAAAAAGCCGAATGATTCGCTCAAGGGTAAAGACCAAGAGCGAACATCATCCGGCAAAATTAACAAAGTTCGCCAAAGGTCTTCACAACACACTTCTTATTAACCTTTAACGAACTTTCGTTATTCCTCAATCCTTATTTTATCGGCTCAAATATAATTCAGCAATTAAAATGAGTCAAGAACACGAATTGTTAAATGTCTCGCTCACCACACTTCGACCGAACCAAATTTTTTCATCAAGCCTTATCGTGTATTGTAAAAGTTAAGAAATTTCCCATTTAATTTGCCATTTAAAACATTTTCCAGGTTGAACATACAAACAATTGCCGTCAGTATAAGCTTGCACCAGGTTACTCGTAAAGCCGGGGACAGGTTCGAATGAACATTCATCTCGTCTTATGTTGTCTTCATCTGGATAACCGCAGTTGTTCCACCATACTCCTACAGTTGGAAATAATTCAACAGGAAAAGTGAGCATAATATTCAAACCGTTATTATATGTCCATTTAAGATGACCCGCTGAAACATTTTGCAAGAATATCATTGAATACGAACGGGGAGGCAAATTTATGAGGTAATTACCAATATCTCTCGCCCCTTTCAATCTGAGGGGCATTTGTTCGTTCCAATCGAAAGCAGTTTGAAACTCAGGAAATTCAATGCTTTTCAACTGACTTAAAGCGATAAGCGGATGCATCACGTGCTGAAACGGAAACGTTTCTGTCCCGTCATTTCTAGTTTCAAAGCTCCACAAAATCGAATCCTTAGTAAAATCCATCCTCCTCATAAATGCGAGTGGCAAAATCTGACTCCGAACTCTGAAAATTAAATTATCTAGTCCTCTTACAACCTCCCACCTCCTCCAACACAATTCACCGTGATCCGGGATGTTGACATTTGTATTTGGATACCTGCATGCTACTACTGATGGGAAGCAATCATCATAACCATACACAGGGCGATCCTCGTATCGACCGTGTTCACGCACGGGCGGATGAAAAAAGGCTGGCTCTCTTGTTAAAAGATCTAATCCATTGTACAAGAGGCGCTTAATTCTTCCACCGTCTTCAGCAGAATATTCAACAAACCAATTTTTAAAGCTAAATGATTCCACCACAACAGGCTTTAATTAATTTCAGTAGACTGAAAAGATGATACAAAAAGAAGACAATTTAGGTAATGGATAAACAAATACTCCTTATTAAACGTGAGCAGAAGGATTAAGATGCTCAACATCAAACAATTCCTCAGCTAAATAAACTGCAACTCCAAGAGCACCAGCCTTATTTCCAAGAGAGGATGTAACAAACTTCACATTACGATTTAACTGGACTAGCGAATGTTTCATTGCATGGATTCGTACTGATTCTAAAAGATATGGAGTCGCCATGGAAACACCACCACCAAGTATTACCAGAGCCGGATTTAGCAAGTTTATCAATATTCCAACCGCAGCACCCAGATATCTTCCGGCCTCCTGGAGTATCTCTATTGAAAAATCATCGCCCTGGCTTGCTGCCCTCAAAACCGCCCCAGCATCGATCTGTTCAATTGCCAGATTTTGTTCTCTTGTCAATATCGTTTTTGCTCCTCGCAGAATCTTTTCCCGTGCAATTCTCGTAATGGCTCTACCTGATGACACTGTTTCCAGGCATCCTCTCTTTCCACAGTAACAGAGCTCTCCGTTTTTCACAACTTGAATGTGCCCAAACTCCCCGGCATAACCATCCTCACCGTAATAAACCTTCCCATCAAGAATCAAGCCCGCACCCAGTCCCCAACCAACATTGATACACAGAGCATTTTTAACATCCTTTGCTGCACCAAACCAGCGCTCTCCGTAAGCCATTGCCTCGAGATCATGTTCCAGATGTACACGTTTTGCAAACCTACGCGAAAGGACATCTCGTGCTGGTGTTTCACCAAAATTAAAATACGTTTCGCCAAGCCCTTCTTTCCCCTTGACCATTCCGGGCAAAGAAATTCCTATTCCCAACAGCTTATTCCAGCTTATACTGGCACCCGCCAGCACGGTCCTTATCTCCTTTTCTAAATCGTCCAATAGTTTTATATCGTTACTTAACTGGATAGACTTTCTTCTCACATCTGCAATTATGTTTGTCTCCAGGTCGAGAATGATGAAATTAGTGAACAAACGACCTATGTCTATTCCGAGTATGTATCCTGCTTTACCATTCAGCTTTACTATTGAAGGTGGGCGTCCTGTCTGGTTAGTGCGTACTCCATCTGATTCAATCAGCAAACCATTTCTCCTCAACTTCTTGACCGTGTTGAGCACAACTGGCAATGTTATCCCTGTCCTGTTTGCAAGTTCGGTCAGTGACAAAGGACCATCATCTAATAGAGTCCTTAAAATCAAATTTTTCCTGATTTCATATTTCCTGTTTACTCTATTCATCTAATCAAAAAGTTATGCCTGAAAAATGATTTTCCAAATACCTCTGCACAGGTACTATATCCTCCTTTGCTGTCAAGTCAGGCACATGCTCTGACAGAGGGAAACAATACAAAGTTTTAGGATATTTTGAAACCATCATGTTAACAGCTTCTGGAAGTTCTTTCTCGTTTCTTACAGGATGAAAGGGCACAGAATTTAAAAAAGGATAAATCATATCACGGTCAAATGAAAAGATATTCATACTAACCCCAATTACCCCGTTCGAAGCCCTCGCTTGATTTATTTCGCTTTCTGAAGGCTTCTCTATGATACGCACCAAAAAGCCTTCTTCATCCTTCGTAGTTACAGCAAATTTCTCGATGCGACTCATTTCAAATTCAAGCGCATTTCTATCATAGTCTATCATTGCATTTGGATAATGGTGCTCGAGCATTAATTTAAGAGCCGTTTGTGAGTAAAGATTATCACTATTGCAAACAGTGAATCGAGATCCATTCCAGTGAGGCATTGCGTCAAGTGCCACACGAAGAGCGTCTGCAGTTCCGAGTGGCTTTTCTCTTCCCTTTGGAATCGCTTGAACTGCATATGAAATTTTAAGGCCAAAAAACTCATTCGACTTATCGTTTTGCCCGTAATATTTCCGTATGCTCTCATCTCTCTCACTAATAACAATGACTACATCATGGTATCCTGCTTGTCTAGCATTATAAAGCAAGTAGTCTAAAAATGGCCTGTGTCCTTTCCCAACGCCAATCATTGACTTTGCTTTCTCATTTGCATCCAATATCAACTCTTCATCTGCAATAGCTTCTGGAACAGGAGATTTCTTCATTCTTGATGAGATACCACCAGCCAGAATCACTAACTTCCCGTTTACCATTAATCCAACTCCTTATCTACCCTGGTTCCCTCATCAACTTTGATTATAAAAGCTTCACCTCCAGCCTTTTCTATAGCTTCCTTTACTTTGCCTGGATTCTCTGGAGCATAAGCAAACATACATCCTCCGCCCCCTGAGCCGTTAATCTTCGCACCATAGGCTCCTGCCTCCAGCGACGATTCGATCATCCTGTCTATTTTTGGAGTTGAAATTCTCAAGACATCTCGAAGAACTTCCTGATGCTCATTTATTAATTGACCAACCAGCTTGTGGTCAACTGGAAAGGTTTCAAGTACCTTAATAGCTCTCCTTGTTATATCTCTATTCTTAATCGTTCCCCGCAGCAAGTCAATTTGCTCTCTGTCCAGGTTTTTTGAATACATATCCAGTTCTGTCATTGACACTTTTTGCAAGGAAAAATCGGGGAAAGACCTTCGAAGCTCTTTCACAACCTTCAAAGTGCGATCCTTCACCCTGGCTAAAATTGTCTTTGTGTCCTTAGGCTCACCTGAGTTACCGAGAACAAAATTACCAAGACTTGTTGGAACCTTTTTGACTTTAATCTCAGGGTAAGACTCAAGATAAATTACTCCACCCAATGAAGTAGAGTACTGATCCATCATGCCACCGGGTTCAGAAAATTCTAAAACCTCTGCTTCATAGGCAAATTGGGCAATTTCCTCTGGACTGAGCAACCTGTGCTGATCGCTCATCATCGAAAGAAACTTTATCCAGGTAACCACAAGAGCTGACGAGCTTGAAGTTCCCGCATTTATCGGGATTTCACCATGGACAACGCACTCAAAACCCGAAGAGAATGTAAATCCGTGACGGTGCAACACGTTAAATGAACTCTTAAAATAATCCCTGTCGTTGTCATACGCCAAGTCTGGCTTTAGGTCAAACCTTTCCTCCCTGCCAATGTCGGGAAGATGAAGCAAGACCGACTTCTTCGCTACTTTACGTCCCGCCACTGAAATCCTCAACGAGATTGCCGAGGCGATAATTGGTAAATTAAGATAGTCTTGATGCTCTCCAAAAAGGCAAACCCTGCCCGGAGTGGAAATTTGCAATTCATCCATTTTTTACAATTCCTGATTATTTAGTTAGTGTATGTTCTTACAAGACCTCCAATAAAGTACAAAATCATCCCAACGACACTTATAACAGAAGCGACATGGGCTCCTGTGCTTCCTAAAAAAACTCCAACAAGAAAGACCAGGAGACCCAAAAACAACACCATCAAGCTCAACTTGCCACCTGAACTCGTTGGAATAATATTAAAGACATTATTGGCTTTAATTTCTTCATCACTTACATGCTTAGCCCGCCAGATATGCTGAATTGTTTCGTTATTTTCAATCGGAGTCAATAAACTCACAATGGGAGTTACAAGCAATGCAGTTGCAGCGGATATGAACGTAGTGATGTTGAAATCCATCTTAAAAAAATATTGACATATTACTCCTGCCAGAGCACCCGCTATGTAACCTGATATTGCTCCCTGCCAGTTCGCTCTTTTCCATAGTAGACCATATATGACGGTAATTACAAACAATGGCATGTCCATAATTGCAATGATGGTCAGATAAGCATTAACAGCACCACCGAGCAAAGGGACCCAGTAAGCAAACAATACCATACCAATACCTGCCAGTACAGTAATTATTCTTGCTACAAGTATTATGTGCTTCTGAGTTGCTCTCTTATTTAGCACGTTTTCGTAAATATCACTGGCGAAAACCGTTGCAATGCCATTGAGATTGCCGGAAGTCGCTGAAAGTTGTGAGGAGAGCAGTCCTACTACTATAACTCCCAATATTACATGAGGGATCAAGTTAGAAAGTAAAAGCGGAACAGCCATATCTGCATTGCTGAGCTGCGGAAAGATGACCCTCGCTGCGAGGCCTGGTAAATTCCACAATAGCGCAAACGGAGTTGTAATTATACCTGCTAAGACCAGTCCCTTGGCAACCGTACGAGTGTTTTCAGCACCAAATGCTCTTTGCAGCAATCCTTGATCAATGCTTGCCCACTCTATTCCTAAGAGAAAAATTGCTATTATAAACTTCCAGCTGTACCTGCCGCTTTGCTGGACAAGCGTTAAGGAGTTCTCCGGGAGCTTAGAAACCAGTCCGGGCCACCATCCAACAAAGCTCATTGCTAAGGGTAGTAGTACTAACGCTCCACCAAGCATCAACACAAACTGAATGACATCTGTAAATGTCACTGACCACATGCCGCCAAGCATTGTGTAAATGACGACCACTAAAGACAATACTAAAGCTAAAATAGTGAAAGAGTGTACACCCGTTACAATCTGTGCCGCAGTGATGGCTGTGTATAAAATTACACCGAGATAAAAAGCCAATCTCACAACCCAGATGACTGCAACCAGGGTACGTACCCCCCTGTTATATCTTATCTCCAAAAACTCAGGTATGGTTCTAATCCTCAACCTTCGATAAATCGGTATTATGAACAAGCCAGACAAAACCATAGCCATGTTGCCTGTCCAGGTCTGCCAGATAATTGGTATCCCATATTTATAGGCTACACCGGCCTGCCCAATGAAACTATAGAGGTTGATGTTGGTCGCTGCTAGGACTGCAGCTAATACAAAAGGGGTAAGATTTCGGCCAGCTACATAAAAATCATCAGAGTTTCCTATCCATTTGTAAAAAATCGATCCAATACCAAACATTATGATCAAAAACGCGAACACAATTGAATAGTCTAAAAAGTTCACTTCGATTTCCTTTCTTCATCTTGTTGTTTGGATAATTCGGACCTCTTCTTATGTACAAGCCTTCTTATTTCCTTTACTGGAATCCATATCCAGATAATGAGTATAGTAAATCCAATAGTCCAGATGCCCCATGTTCTCCAATCGAAATACATTGCTTCAACTCCCTATTTATTTAATTATGTAAGAATTAATCCGTAAGAGCTTCGTTTCAACATCAGGCGGGTAAGGTTTACAAGGTAAGAGCTCGTTTGTTCGTATTCTTATATGGTTTAGTAACACATGTGACAACTCCTCCTGCCCAAAGAGCCACAAACTGACCTTGCCTTTTATATCATTCTCAAAACGAACATCCAGGTTGACTGCGCTGATCGCGGAATCAATGTTCACAATTCCCCAATACCACCTGCTGTTTCCAGTTTCCACACTAACAGGTACTTGTTTCCCACTAATCGTGGCTTTAAAGGTAGGCTTCATTTGTTCACTCATAGATGAATCTAATTCGATCAAGATCGCCAGTTGAGGGAAATTCCAATTCCTTGGAACTTCTATGTTGACCCTTGCTTCAATTTTCTTATCATATTTAACGAATTTTGTCTTTTCCTTAAATCTCACACCCTGAACTGGATGACCAAATTCGATTTTTCCAAGACTTTTTCCATTAACAAGGTGAATTACCTGTTTAGCTCCAAACTTTCTCCAAAGTGATATATTGCCGTTCTTATCAACAGAATACTTTACACCTAAAGGAAGATGCGGGTCGAGTTTGTAAGATGGCACCATTTCAGCGGCAAGCACCTCGTAACCATCGAGATCAATTTTAAATGCATCTCCATATGTCAATGGATGTGGCAAAATCATATTGTAAGGGTATATAATTTTAACGAAATAATTAACTCCTGAAATAAGTCCATCAAAATTATGGTCTATTTTTATATTGATTTTTTGTCTTTTCACGTATGGGTTTCTCAGCACAATAATCGCCTTTCCTCCATTTACATGTAAGTATCCATAAGGTTGCATTTTCTCTGGATTGCCCAAAATCATTTTAGTCATATTCAGCACTTTTTCATTTCCCTTTGCCCATTTAACTGCAGAAGCTATAGAATTCCAGTCGTCAGGAGATAGTTTATCTGGCGTGACGTATAGTTCCCACATCGTAATTCCCCTGCCAAAATACATCATCACCTCATTGGCAAATGATGAATAAGATTCATTTGATCCCCCCAGCATATTGAATCTTCCTTTAATAATACCGTGCGTCATTAAATTTGCCATTGGAAACAGAAGGTGTTGTTTCTGAAAGTTGTTCCACAAAACAACATCTTTATAGGTAATAGCTTTGTCCCTCTCTGTTATTGAAGGAATGTCCTCCTGATATCCATAGTCCTCACCTTGCATCCAGATGCAATTAGCATATTTTAGCCACCACGGAGATAACCATGTGCCACTTGTGATATTAAGATAAATGTCTGGATTTACCAGTCTGACAGACTTCATTAAATCGATGTAAGCTTTTACACTGGCTTCACGAGAATAAATACCAGGCAAATGCCCATGATTCGACTCGTTACATGCAAGGAGAAAACCATCCCACTTAAAATACCCAATTTTGTATTCTTGAACGTACTTCGTCATAACGTCTCTGAACGAAGAATCATATTTTGACCCTGCAAGGCAGTAAAAATTTCCAGTTGTTTCAAATCCATGTTTCCTGCCCCAATTAACTCGTAAGTCTCGATTTGAATACCCTCCAAAAGGAGATGCCCACAAACCCAATTTCGTCCCCATAGATTTTAGTGCATCAACTATGTTACTAAATCCTTGTGGAAATCTGGAGGAGTCTACCCCCCAAAAGCTTTTATACTTGTCCCAACCATCATCAAGAACAAAAGCATCAAGGGCAATTTGATATTTGTCATATAACTCACTTTTGAATGAGGCTATTGTACGCATTACGCTGGACTCGTTCATTATCCCGCTTGAGTCTTTTTCAGCAATAGCTGGATTTCTCAAATCATACCATGAGTTGTAAAGTAAAACGGGACGCAACTCATTGGATTCAATTGTCCTTACATATCTCATGAAGGCGTTTTCAAGAGAAGTTTCTGACGAAGAGCATCCAATGATTGCTTTATGGGTTATATACTGAGGGGATTTGACCGACTCTCCAACAACATAGCCAATCTTTAACTGACCACCATTAATAAAATTTTCTGCCGTTGGATATTCCAACCCGAGAAAAATGTCTTTATAAAAAACTGGTTGGCCAAACTGCCCATGAGAAAAGCTAGCGCGGCCAAAGTTCAAAGATTCAACATAAACCATGTCCAAAAAATTTATTCCCTCAGATGAATCACATATACCTATCCATTTCCTGAAAGAGAACTCATTTGAAGAGATTTCGTAGTAAACTGAGACATAGAGATTCGTATTTTCCCATCTGTAATTGAAGTGAAGGGTAAGTCTTTTTACACCGTTGATCAAACTATTTTGCTCATATCCAAGAAACTTGAAGTCCCTTGCAGTCAACAGCACGCCATTTTCGCCGTTTTGAAGCTTCTTTGGCGCTGGTCCCAATCCAGAAAATATTAGCCTCAACGCAAAAATATCGTCCTGGACGTGATAATTCCTGCCCGATAGTTTGTTAACAATTCTGGATCTGCCGAGTCCACTTGTAGTCAGGTCAATGTCATCTTCTATGTACTTATTTCCAATTGTGGCATACCTGTTGTGTATATTAGCAAAAGGAATATCCTGGGCCAGCGATAGTGAACTCAGAAGAAAAAGCATAATCAAAAATCGGTACGTCATAGTTGCCCTCTAATTTTTCGACAATAACTTACGTCCTAAAAAAAATCTGTTTGCCAAAAGGTCACATAATTTTCTTTAAAGAGAAGTTCTCCATCTCCCGTAGCTAAACGAGAATCAAGAAAGGTCGCCATCAAATCTGTATCGGTACGAAAATGAACATTACTGAGAAATGATAAACGCGATCTTTCCTTCTCCGATACATATAGTTCAATTATGTCCATTTTAGCTTCATACATCGCATGTTTTAACAATGTAATAATTAGTTCGCTTCTTTTGCCTTCAAAAGAGTATTCCAAAACCTTAAGTCGATTATCCAGCCTTTTGGATCTTATGTAAGCAACCACCTTTCCATTGGTTTCGTAGACCAAAAACAAATCTTTATCATCATCTGAAAATTCAAGCTGAGATGTCCAATATTTTAAATCACGAACTATAGGACCTGTGTTTGACTCATTGTACTTTTCATAAAGTTCCATAACGTCTCTCAAATCCCTCTGCTCCTCAAACCTCCTAACGTTATCATCCCGGATTGGTTCACCAATACCTCCGATAAACACATGCCTCTTGATTGTTTTAAATCCAAATTTTTCATAATACTTATTAATAGTCGTTGTTAGCATCGAAACCAACATATGCCTATTTTTCATGTACTCAATGGCATCAATTAATAACATACCCGCATATCCACGTTCACGTTCCGCGGGAAGAGTAGCCACATTCCCAATACCACCCATTTTGATTATTTTTCCATTCATATAAATGTTTCTTGGAAATACTTGAACTGAACTGACAATTTTTCCGTTTTTCAGAAGAACTCGCGTGTCACAGGGCTTTAGAGTCTTGTCTTTGTACATATGTCTCTCAAAATATTCCTTGCTTGTATTTTGAAACGCGCGGTCACAAAGGTCAACTACTGCTTTGAGCTCGCTCTCGTTCTCACACCCTCTGATGAGTATGTTGTCCAGGTGCATAAATAGACTCTTTGTCTTTAGTATTTAGATGAAAATTGCACAATTGTTGTAAATAATTTAGTCTGACCAGTATTAAGGAGAGTGGTTATGAATCACTCACTGAACATCACCTTGTGTTAATCACTTTATATACCTTTGCTCTCTGACAACTTTCAAAATCGAGTAGCGATTGAAATTTAAATTAACTTCTGGATGAAAAGAGCTAATAACCGATATAAGTTTGTGACCATCCAAATTATAGACCTTGTATTTGCCCTTGGCTAATCCTCTTAGTTTAACAACGCCCTTAAAATTTCCGTCCGAGAAAAAAGAATAATAGTAAATGTCACCTTTTTTTATGACATGAGTTTCAGGTTTGTCATAAGCTATGTCGTACAAATTGAGGTATTCACCAAGACTCATTTTCTCAGCATTGTATATTTGCATCCACTTTTCATAGTATTGCTCTTTTCTCTGTCCAAGTATAAGAGCACTATCTTCCTGAGGAAAGAACCCAATGGTAAACTTACTTGCTGGGACACCGCCGACCGCCATGGTGGAAGCGAAATCCTCTTTACCATGTCGAACAAACTTCTGCAAACTATCATTCCATAATTCGTTTGTTAATTCTACATGGTCGCCGCTGTAAGCTTCAGTACTGCCATACAAAGCCTTGAATGTCTTACCTTTCAGCCTTACCTGCCATGACGACAATGGATCCGAAGCAACAGTTTGGTTTACAAATGGAAGGTTGTAAATCGAAAAATTAGTGCCGCATGGACAAAGCTGAATAAGAAAATCAGGATTTATGCTTGTTGATGTGTCGTAGATTTCCTTAAAAAAGAGGGGAACTGCCTCGACAGATGCTTCTGGTTTGGCATGACTATGTTCTTTGTTGTAGCAACGAGGAACCGCATTCAGGTTCTGTCCGTCTATCTTAAACCCATCAACTCCCCATTTCTTTATAGCTTTCTTTACGAAATCAATAAAGTAGTTGCGCACTTCAGGGACTGCTGGACACAACAAATAAGAATTCCACCATGAGATCTGCACTCGCATCCCGTTTTTATCCAGGACAAACCAATTGGGGTGTTTACGAGCAAGTTTGCTCTGTATAAGCATTCCATATTCTCTAAGGCGATTTGGGTAATGATCAACGCTGTAGGACGAGTCCTGGGCTGCAAATGGAACCCACCAGAGTCTGACTTTTAGTCCCTTTGCATGGATTGAGTCAACAAAAGCTATGAAATCTGAGTCACCTCCAGGAAAAATCGCTGAATTTGGTTCCCAGTCCCCGTCATTGTTCTGCCAACCATCATCTATGGTGACCCATCCAAAACCTAGTTTCTTAACGAGATCTAATGTTTTAAGTATTTGTTCCTTGTTGAAACTTCTTCCATATCCCCAAGCACACCATTCGGGTTGGAAAGCGTCCATGGGTGCCTTTGGAAAGGTAAAACCTTCTAATCTTAAAAGTTGGGAATAAACTCTCAGCCCGTTAAAAAAGTCACCATGATGGGCAACGATGGCAACAGGAACTTCATTCAAAGAATCGCCCTGTGCAAGCACAGCTTGGTTTGAATCGGCAATAGAGAAAAGAACACACTGTTGCTGGTCGACTTTTACAGGCAAGGAAATGAGCCGCGGCTTCTTTGAAAGTGAGGCAAATGCTAGCCCCTGGTCATGTGTCCACAAATCAACTACAGGAATTCCTCCTCCATAATCAGGGGCATTCATCCCTTGATAATTTTCTCTTGAAAAGGTTTTTGTCAAAGGGAATATCCAATCAAATCTCTCTGGATAACTTCCGCCCTGAAAGGTCCAGAATTTATAAGCACTGTCAGCCCCAAAGTTCCTTGCGTCCAGCACAGAGTTTAAAATCCGTGTGTACCTAACCTTTGCTTTAACATTCCCGACATCTTTTAGTATGATGTGGCATATCACGACATCTGCAAGCTTCTTCGGTATAATGAAAGCAATACTCACTTTCAACAGTGAGTCAGACGACATACCCACTAATGAGATCACTCTCGCAGCTCCATACTCTGTCTCATTCTCCAGAGTTTCCAGCGGACACCCAATCATACGGAACCTGACAGGAGAGGTCATATCTTCGAGCTTGACTTCTAAGATCGAATTTCCATCGTCAAGTAATCGCCAGGAACTTGAAACTGAATCAAATGCATAGATCTTGAAGCTCATGTCCGGATCAATTTGCATTTTCAGCCACCTATTTCCAATCTCTACAGGATTATGACTTTTATGGTTTGGTCTTGTATAAATGGGTTGACTGAAATGTCTATCTGAGATTTGACAATTATGTAACCCATTTGCGGCTGAACTGACCAACGGATTCGAAAACAGAAGGACGGTCACAAATAGAATGAACCTATATTTCACAATGGGAATGGCAGAAAAGAATTTCATGCAATTTTTAATAAATATCGTTTCGAACAGGGATCGAAATTGATTCAATTTTCGGTGCCCTTGTCGTCAGTTGTTTTCGAACTATCGTTAATAGATTGAAAGTAGTAAAGCCCGGTGTAATTGGGCCCCTTTTTTCTATCATTGATGACAAAATTTGATAGCAATAAATTATAACCGAAGTGTGGTTCCCAGACATTTTCATTTGCAAATCTAACAGAATAATCGGGGTTATTGTGCAGGCGCGGATCCGGATCAGGAAGGTTAAGGAAAACGCTGTACGTACCATTAGGTATATTTTCAGGCAGGCCAGCTACACCCGACAAAGATATTGTATCACCTGGTTGCCACATCCTCGGATCAACAGGCATCGAAACAAAATATCTCTTTTGATTTGATTTACTTTCAATGACGATCTCGACATTCCTTGGATTGTACATAGAAGCGTACCCTACATTGGTCAACTTAAGTCTGAACTTGAATCGGCCATTTGGATGCGAGACCGAATCGAAATCTCCGCTTAAAAGCTGCAAACGATAACCTAAGTTTCTGGCTATATCATCATAACAACCATTTTCTATCCACCCATTGATGACATCTGGATTATAACCGTTATTAAGAAATGACCAGTGGAATTTCCTCAACTGATAGATAGCATTTGAACAGTTGGCGTATGAGCTAGGATTGCAGGTTTCACCTCCCATGGGGGTGAATTTTGTCTCCTCAGACAAGTATTTTTTTTCAAGAGTTGTATCGATATACGTACCATAATCATTCCAATTTGCTAAAAAACAGTCATTGTGGAATCCGACCCTCGAGTAAAAAGATTCATTGTATGCCTGAGATGGCTTGATTGGATCGGTACAATTAAAGATTTCTCGCACATAGCGTGGAGTCCTTACCTGGATCATTCTATTGACTGGAAGTGCTTCCAACAACGCATACAGTATTCGCCTCATATTAGAAATGGAATCGAGACCATGGGTGGATGAGTGCCATTCTCCCCATGCGCCAATAAAGCCTGCTTGCAATACAGCGATAACATCAGAAGAAGATTCTAAAATAGGTTTGAGCTGAGAAATATGCTCGAGGACAATCTTAAGAGGGGCATCTTGCTCACCAATCTCTTCACTATATGCGAATCTTACAATAGCCTTCATTCCGGCTTGCCTGATGGTACTAAAGTCGTTTCGGATCAAATCAAGCTCTCTGTCACTAATAGGACAGTCACGAAATGGTTTTAAATAATACATCCGTAGTATTAGCGATTCACCTTTTGCCTTTATTGCTTCAAGTGTGGACAAGCTCAGAGGTGATTCCTCAGCTTGAGATGTTAGTTGAGTATAAAAACCCCTTTCTGGATTCCTGAACAACTTATTCGAGGGTTTGTACTCAACCTTGACCTGAGCAGTAACACCTACGTTCACAACAAGAATAGCATAGATTATTCCTTTAAATATCTTGTGCATAAGCAGTCCTTCAAATAGAGCGCAATTTCAAATTGACAACCTTAAGTTTTGGCGGGAAGTTTTTAACCTCCCCGCCAGTTTCATCGGACATCCTTTGATTGCAGAAATCAAGGCCTACTTCATCAAGATCATTTTCTTTGTTATTGAATTGGTACCTTGAGATAATGTGTAGAAGTAGACGCCACTGGAATAATTATCCATGTTTATATTGTAAAGGTAAGTACCGGCTGATTTATAACCTTCGTCCACTACCCTGACAAGCTGCCCGAGAACATTGTATATCTTTAAGCTCATCAGCCCCGAAGTTTTCAGGCTGACCTTAACAGTTGTTGATGGATTAAATGGATTCGGATAATTGTTGCTCAGCGCAAACTCAACAGGCAATTGATTCCGATTCATTTGAACTCCCGTGTACGCGCCCGTAAACCATCCCGGATCACCAATTGGCTTGCCATCTGTTCCACCAGTTTTGAGAGAAACGTTAGAGTACTGCATGTCGGCCAGTTCAGGCAAAGGCCATTGAGGAATCCAGTTGTTTCCTGTCACGCTTTGGGGCTTATAACCATATGTACCGGTAGAAGCGCTATTGGTCCTTATATCGACGAAATACTGGAATAACCCAACTCCATTTCCGCTGTTGTTGTACAAAACCTGATCAATTGAAGGTCCAAATCCCGGATCCACACTAATATTGCCATTCTGGGTAAGGTATGGCCAATGAGTCTTATCGTTAAACATATTTGTGGTCCTATCGTTCATAAATTTTGGAGTATAAATAGAATCAGCATGTGCGGTATCATCCCAAGCCTTCCAGAAATTCAGCACCGCCTGCGGTTGATAGTAATCGTTATTTCTAACTTCAATCACTCTCTTTGCTTCGGCAGTCCAATCTGGTTTTGTTGTCGCACCCGGATCAAGGTACTTTGCGTTGTCTACACTAAGGGTATCCAGATCGATTATAGATCCAATCTCAAGACTCCACAGTTGGTCCCAATACCCTATGTACTCATCTTTTGTAATTCCGCCAACCCAAGTGGCGTAAAAAAGGTTGTCGTTGACTTTTCCGTTTGTAACATTGAATATCCAAAATGGATTCTGGAATGTTAGCAAAACGCTATTATGAGAGAACTCAAAGTATCTGATGTACGAAGCCGTAACTGGACAAGCAGCATAAGCATTGATGGCAAGGATAGTATTGTATTTCATGATCATGGTATCTGTAATCGCTGTGTTATACTGATTGCGGAGTGCTTCACCCGAATACCACTGAGTTGGAGAAATCATATTTCTAAATTTGCAATTTGTTATGAAAAACGAATCCCAGTTTCCACTGTATGATATTGCATTTTCCGGCCAATCTTCAAATACGACGTTATCAACATATAGCTTAATTGAATCACCAGAAACCTGTATCAAGGCACCAACACCATTGACATTGTTCTGGTCAATTGTGTTGTTGGTAGCCAGACCCGTGAGATACAAATTTTTAAAAACTCCAACCGTCTTGTTGCCATTCATTACAAACAAATACCAAGATGTTGACCCATCGGAACGAATACCAGGCTGGATACATGGTGGTCTGCCATCTGGACCCAAAGAGCCGATTACCTTAAGGTTAGATTTTACAGAGACAGGTCCCAGGAAAATGTAGGTAGTATCAAGAGACACGAGTTTGTAAACGCTGTGCGCCTGCTGGCCAGAGGAGGTGGTGTCACTATTAATTATCTGGTCAAGGCTCCTGGAATCATTGGCATACACAATCAGAGTATCATTGGAACCTGCAAGAGTCACCTTTGACATCAGCAGCGTTCCAATAATTATGACTGTTGCAAGAAGCAACTGTTTCATCGGATTTCTCCTTCTGTTTTTTATTAAGGTTATGTTTAGGTTTTTATTAACTGGCAACGGCATTTTCAATTAGTTGTATCCAACAGGACTGCACATCAAAACTTCCATCGTATACCAAGATCCGCAGTCATACCATAATCTTGTATAGATTGAGGTACCCTCGCCAATTGCAAAACACTAACATCGTTGGCACCATTTATATTATTTAAATCACCATATATCTCAGTTCCTCGAAACGGCAAAGATTGCTTGAAAGCCAGATCCCATCTCCTATATGCAGACGTATTTGTCCTGAGTTGCGGCCAAAAATTCACACCTGTGAAGATATCCGCCTGATACAGCATCGCTACTCTAATGGAGAATCCCTTGTAGTCAAAACCAAGGGACAAATTAACTATGTTGTCAGGCTGGTATAACAGTCTGTCCGTAAAAGAAGTGTCAATATAGGTTAATGTTCTTCCTGTGGATCGAATCATTGTATATGGATATTGAGCCTTGGAAAAGATGTGAGTGTAGTTTGCACTCAAAACAAGCCCAGAGAGAGGACCAGGTAAATACCAGAAATGAGTCTGCCACTCCATTTCCATCCCATAGTCGTTAACAACGTAATTATTATTGACGAACGTGCTCACCTGGTAAGTCCCTGATGAAGTAGCTGATCCGAGTAAACCCCAGGGGAAATACTGAAGAGCATTGGCACCCGATACATAGAAGAACCAGGGATAAATCATGTCTCTTATTTGCTTCAGAAATCCCCCAATTGTAAATAGTCCAATAGCATTACTATAGAAAGAAATATACGCGTCATAATTAGTTGATCTTGAAGGCGTTAATTTGTAGTTATTCCATTGAATCATTCCGGGAGCAACATCAATGCGTGGAATTATCGAATTATAATCTGGATAGGCAATTGTGTTAGAATAAGCCAATCGTATGTCGAACCATGAAAGGGGTTTCCACCTTAGCGAGACGTCAGGCAACCAATATCCATGGTCCTGTACAACCGTCGTATCATAATGGTTGTACGACAACGTTGAACCCCGACTCTGGATTCCCCGACTTCCCTCATATGTGGTTCTGAGATTCTGAAATCTAATCCCAAATATTGCTGTAACATCTTCTCCTACGTTTAATGTGGTCATTGCGTAGAAAGCGGACTGATTTTCATGACCCGTGTAATCACTAGTAGTTGATAGATAACTATCGTGCACAAACGCTGACCAGCCATTGTTAGCTAGAATTGCCTGGTAATTTGACTTAAGATAATTTGGCAAACTTGAGAAAAGTCCAAGGTTCACCGCTTGACCAAGCAAGTAATCTCCGCCGAGAAACTTTCCATAACTAAAATTGGGATCAGCAAACAGGGTAATTGGAATCTGGTTTTTGATATTCGGAGGGAGATGGTAGTACGCACTTATTAAACTGTCAACGAATTGAGCACCACCATATTGAAAACCTCCGCCATCATAAACATCCTGGTCAAAAGCCCTTGTTTGATATCTGTATGCACCGCCGAGCTTAATATCCCCACCAATATAATCAGTAATTTTATATACCATCTTTAAATCAATAGAGGCAGATAGAGCTCTTTCCCTCGAAAACGTGTTGTACGAAGATATATAATTCATGTATGTCTGAGACAATATGTTATTTGCCGCAACCGGAACATCCTTGGGATTGACATTTGCTTGGTTGTTAAACTGACCGAGACCGGCCGAGTTTTGAAGAAAGTCCAGACTCCAGTTATCAGGGACCTTTTGTTCAGAATACGAATGGGAGAGTTTTGCTTCCAGATAGAAAGGTGAGAATGATTGATCGTATTCTATTCCGTTTGTAATTGCGTTGGTCCGCGTCGGTGACCCTGAAACCATATAATCATGAGAATTACTTGAGATGCCGAACGACTCTGATCTCGTCTCTACTTTTCCCAAACTTGATGTAATTAGATTTGACAGCTTCAACTTTCCATTCGGCAATTTATAGTCAGCTACCAATGCACCATTGTATCGATTTATATCTCGATAGATGTAATACAGATTGACTGCACTCGTGATATAGTCAGTTGTGCTATTTCCCTTATGGTCATATGTAGCTCCTAATTCATTTGAAGTAAGATTTTTCCTTTCAATATCTATCTGAGCAAATATCCCAAGCTTATCATTAAAGAATCTATTCTCAGCACTCCCAACATATTTATAATTATTAAACTTGTTATATGCATCCGGCAGGTTGTTGTACCCACCCTGTGCTAATAAGCTGAACTCAGGTACTCCAGGATAAGCAGTCCTCGCTTCATGAAGCTCGAAATTTACTGTCCCACCAAGGACACTTGCATCCATGTCAGGGGTTACCGTCTTAGAAACTTGAATGGCATCCAGCATATTTGATGAAATCATACTGATGTCAGTACTCCTGTCGTCTGGACTGGCAGATGCCATCTCAATGCCGTCTATTGTTATCTGACTAAACTTAGGTGCCAAACCTCTGACAACCACTTCAGTTCCCTCGCCCCCATTTCTCAATACTGAGATACCAGGTAACCTACCTACAGATTCCGCTGCATTAGCATCAGGGAGTTCCTGAATGCGGGCAGCTGACACCACGTTAATGATTCGATCCGAAGAGAGCTGCTGATTGATTGCCGAATTTTGACCAGCCGCTTGTGCAGTTACAACCACCTCTTTCCCCTGAACACCAACTCCTTCAAGCAAAAAGTCTAGCTCAACTTGTCCAGATTCATTCACTGAAACATGAGCCTCTTTAGACTTATAACCAATATAGCTCGCCTTAACTGAATAAGTTCCCTTAGGAACATTTAAGATCACGTATTTACCATTTAAATCGGTAGAGGCCCCCAAAACTGTTCCTACAATCAATACATTAGCACCTACAAGAGGCTCTCCTGTCTTTGAATCTTTGACGTGTCCCTGAATTGTCGCGCCAGCTGAGAACGTTGGTCGAAATAAAACACCAACCACAAAGTAAACAGCTAAAACAAGAAAGTGATGATTCCTCATTGAAGTACCTTCCCTTCTGTAATTTGCAACTCTACTCCAGATATCGCCTCGGTCAAATCACCCAGTATCATTTGACACTATTTCAAGAGAAGCATTTTTCTTGTTTTCCAGTAACTGTTTGTTCTGAGAGTATATAAATAAACCCCGCTAGGTAGGCCCTTTGCGTTAAAAATAACCCTGTGAACCCCAGCGTTTTCGAAACCATCTACCAATGTTGCTACATGAGCACCAAGGACATTGAAGACCAAAACCTTTACGTACCCACCCACGGGTAACTCGTATTCCAGTACCGTCGAGGGATTAAACGGATTTGGGTAGTTTTGATATAACTGGTAGCTTACAGGAACCGCAGATGTCAATGAATGCACATCAGTCGGCAGTCCTAACTGAACCCTGTAAGAATTGTACTTGTAGTTAGCTGGTGCTGTTTCAACAAGGGAATATGGTGCTGATGATTGATTAATTTCTATGAAAAATCTTATTTGATTACTTGATGGTGTCGAAAAAAGTACTTTTAACGGTATTGCAATCTCTGTGCGTCCGCCACTGTCAGCCTTCTGTAAACCGCTAGCCCCGACCCATGACCAATTAGTATGGCCAGACCCATTATATTTCCATAGGTTGTTGTTTTCGATCATAAACTCTGCACCAATTGAAGCACTGTCTTGGTAAACAAAACCTGTCTTCTCAGCATTCGAATCGTTATCTGTATCGACAAATACGTGATAGTAATATTTTGTATAGTCAAAGCTCCCAGATACTTGATAGCTCAGATAAAGATTGGTTGAGTCAGATACTCCCCAGACATTAGTAATATTAGCATTCTGATCTGAATATATTCCGGGTGGTAAATTTTGGGATACGTTAAGAGGTTTTATGTTTTCCCAATCGCTAAAATGACCATCTATTTTGATCGATTGGTTACCTGCCGGGACGAAAATGGTATCTACAACACCTGTAGCTAGATAAGTGGACAACTGTTCAAAATAAGATGGTAGGGCTGCGTAGGGGTTAACTCCACTTAAATCTGTGCAATAAATCCAGCCTATGTTCAATGATTGTGCCCTCTTTACTGTGTTAACCCAGCTATTACCTGACATGTTATAACTTATGATCAAAAAATTGTCCCGGCTGTACTTACTGCACCAGGAGGCGGGTGTCCACGTACTGAATCCTGTACTGTCTTCATAAATACATAACACATCTGTTACCCGTTGTCCATTATATATTAGGTAGCTTTCCACTGTGTTGGTTCCTGGATTCCCAACAACCAGAGATGTGGAATCCTTCCCCTTTATATAGTTGTACAACTGCAGGTAATACCCTTCTTTTCCAGAAACATTGGGGAGTTCATCAACGAATATGCCATTTATCGATGGATAAAAAGAATACCATCTGTCCACATACGATTTAACTGAGTCAATTGGTCGAGCCCCATATTGTGTCGAAACATAACCAACAACCTTTCCGCCGCTATTTTGCAACTCCTTAATCGCGGCTCCATAGGAGGCATCATAACCGTATCCAGGTCCACTGTTAACATTGACAATAGCATAAAATTGACCCGGCATCTTTGCTGCCTGAACTGCCATCCTATCCCAATCGCTTCCCGGATAAAAATAAGCAGGTACCATCATTTTCATACCAGTTCCAGTCGGATTAAGATATGCATTCTTTCTTGGGAAATAACTAAAGGCTGGCATCGCGTTTGTCCCTGGCTCTGCTCTCCACTGAAGCCAAACCGAATCACCCTTAGAGACGTGTAAATCCGAGTATGAGACTGCCAACTCACAGGAACCCCCACTGAAGGCTGCGGTGATCGCCTTGCTATTATTCAAGAGTGTATCCCAACCCCAGCTGTCATCAGTTTGATTGACACCCATGAATTTCTGGATGTATTGAACCGAATTAAAAATAATTATTCTATAATCAGCACCGATGGTCCACCAACCCGCAGTGTAACCAGTCGAGCTGCTCCTGTCAACGTCAATATATATGATATAGTAGTGATCCCAATCAACTGGTTGAAATGTACCTCTGACATCGGTACGCAAATACAATGCTGAATCGCCCGCCGTATAGTAACCAGCAGTCAACGTTCCATTAGCCCCCCATACACTATTTGAGTCACTGTTTGTCACATATGGAACAACCCCAGTCCAATCATTAAACTTACCATCAATAACTATCTGGCTTGATGCGACATTAAGAGATAACAACAAAAGAATTGGAGCGATCGCTTTACCTTTGGACATCCTTTACCTCCTTTTTCAAAAATGAGAATAATATCTTTTTTTTAAAAAGTCAAGCAGATTTTAATAAAAATTTAAAAAACTACTTATCAACATTTTCCTCAAGCAAGCCTTTTCCTATTCCAAGCTATGAAATTCATGAATCTAAGAACTCCCCGACTGCAAAGAAGTCACAAAAAAGAGAAAAGCCTCCCCAACTCCGAAATTATTAACTTAATCAATAAGAGGAGCCTGGTAGACTATTAATCCGCTATGAACTTTTATTTCTGCTAATGGTAAACCTTATCTATCACCTTATCTTCCAATCTCATGTAGGCATATATAGCTGAGCTCACTATGAATCTAACAGGCTCGGGTGGCCATGGAATGAGCTTTCGATTTACAAAAAAAGTCTCTGTTCTCTCTGTATCCTTTTCAAGAACAAGGTCACTTATGGTCCAACCATTCATGTGTGTCAAGGCAACCCCATGTCCAACACATCCCAGACTGTAAACAATTCTCTTGTCACCGAGATAACCCATCGCAGGAGAAAGAATTGATTAAGAGCTTGCCTGCCACAGCAAACATCATTAAGATGTGATAGCCACAGTCATTGCGGCTATCACACCTGATCTCCAATCATGCTTCTATCTTTGAACCAAGCACCTTCAAAAATTGCTTCATCCATTCGGGATGTGCAGGCCAGGCTGGAGCCGTTACAAGGTTACCATCAGTAACAGCATTGTCTGCATTTGGACTCACCTCTCCGTATATGGCACCAGCTTTTACGCACTCAGGTCCAACTGCTGGATACGATATCATATGCTTTCCCTTTAACATATCGGCAGCAGCAAGTATTTGTGGGCCATGGCATATGGCTGCAATAGGTTTGTTTTCAAATGCTTTCACAATCTCGATGACCTTTTTGTCAAGTCTTAGGTATTCTGGTGCCCTCCCCCCTGGAATCACCAACGCATCATACTCCCTGGGATTGATTTCATCAAAGTTTGCGGTGATCTTGAATCGGTGACCTTGCAGTTCAACGTACGTTTGATCTCCAACGAAGTCATGCACTGCTGTTTTGACCGTGTCACCCGCCTTTTTCCCTGGACAGACAACATCTACCCTATGCCCAACCATCGTCAGAATTTGATACGGAACCATCGCCTCGTAATCCTCGACGAAGTCACCTACGATCATTAAGATTTTCTTTGCCGCCATGGAGTCCTCCTTTTTTTGATAGTTAATAAAATGAATTAGTTAACAGATGAGAACATCTATCTTCTGATTCGGAAGAAATGAAAATTTAGTTTCCATCATATTGTTGTTCTCTCTTCCTCTTAACTATACATCACCCTGTTCGTTGTTGATAAATTTGCTAACCGAGCTACAAGCTATTTTACCCCCTTTTCTGTCAAAAATCAACAGTATTGCTTTCTACTTTATTTGTTTTACTTTTTTAGATCCAGCTAAATTACCGTTTTAGCATAACAATGGCATCTCTCTACCCACAATCCTCCCCATCGCATGAAATATTGAGACCCCCTTCACTGCATTGATTTCAAAACATGCTTGGCGAAGTAAATGCCTCTATATTACAAAAAAGATCAAAGCCTTAACTTGCAGGTATGCGGGCGCACTATGGCTTTTCCAATTTCTGAGTACGATAATAAACATGATCAGGTCTGACATTTGCGTACTGTACTCAACCCGACTACAGACAACAAGTTTGTAAAATTCTTTGGAAATGAGTTTGACGTTTCATCTCAATACAGGGCTTTGACTGGTGGTTGAGTTGCCAAATACACTCTCTTAATAAGAGGCATAGCGAAAATAAGGGTTATTTATTTCAGTGAGAGAATAGCTGAAAGCCTAATGTTCCTACTAGAACTTCCAATTATTATTTTATAGTCACCTGGATTTACCACCCAACTTTTTGATTTCTCATCGTAATACGCAAACGCATCTTTTGTTAACTCAAGCTGGACCAATTTCGACTCACCCGGATTCAACTCCACCCGAACAAAACCCTGTAAGACTTTTGGTGGTTCACCTAACGACTTGTTCAAATTGCTCACATAAACCTGTGCGACCTCTGCCCCTGCACGCCCGCCAGTGTTCGTCAATGTAAAGCTCACACTTACTCTCTTTTTGTCACCATCACCTCTCGAACTTATCTGCAAGTTTTTATATTCAAAACTGGTATATGACAATCCATAGCCAAATGGGAATAGAGGCTTTATCTGGTGCTCGTCAAACCATCGATATCCCACAAATATACCATCTCCGTAGTATGATACACTGTCCTGGCGCCTGTAGGTCCCATATGCGGAGCAATCTTCCCAGCGAACAGGAAACGTCAAGGGAAGTTTTCCAGAAGGGTTATAACGACCAAGCAACACATCGGCTATTGCATTACCGGCTTCCTCACCGCCAAACCATGCCTCCAACACACCCTTAACTTTACTTATCCATTTGCTCATTGTGACCGGGGACCCACTGACCAGAACCACAACCGTTCTCTTATTTGCTTGCGCAATCCTCTGAATCAATTCATCCTGGTTACACGGCAGGACCAGATTATCGCGGTCTTTTCCTTCTGTTTCATACTGAGCCGATGTACCAGCAAAAACTATTGCCATATCGGATTTCCTTGCAGCATCTACCGCATCTTTGATTAAGTCAACATCATCTCGTCTCAAGCTCAATTTTACAGCCGCATCGCCGGCATTTTGATAGTACTCAACCTTAACCAGATAAAATCTACCACTCTTAAGACGCACTTTACTCGAGCGGCTCTCAAATGCATGATCTTCCCAGTCGTTTATTAACAATTTACCATCAATATAAAGTCTGGAGCCGTCGTCACTCCCTAAGCTAATTATGTAATCTCCTGTTTCGGGAACCCTCAATCTGAATGTCCATCTAACGGAGAAGTGCCCTGGCTTAAATGTTTCTATTGGAGGGTTACCACTCCAATTAAAATTTATCGTTTTATCTATTCGCTCAATTTTCGGCTCTCCTTGCAGTTCCTGGTTATCAAAGTATTCCCCCAGTAAACCATGTACATCTCTGTCTGGTAAATACAAGAAACTGCTGTCTACAGGAGGATCATCACCTTCCAGGTATACGCCCGGTGCATAAGTTAATTTAATCTTATTGCCGAGGCGATTCTGCAACGCTTCGAGGGGGCTAATTGAAAAGACAGGGCTGACCATTGCGCTCCCACCACCTGAAGTTCGCGCAATAGCAGCATTTGGTCCAATTACTGCAAGTGACTTAATGCTCTCTGAACTGAACGGGAGTACCCCATCCTCATTTTTTAAAAGAACTATACCCTCAACTGCCGCTCTATAAGCAGCACTCCTGTGATCCGACGTGTTTATTAACGAAGAATCTATCTTTGATTCGTGATCGAATATGCCCAACCTAAACATTATCCTCAAAATTCTTCTAACTTTTTCGTCGATTTCTTTTTCACTGACCTTTCCAGATTTGATTAGAGGGAGTAACGTGCTGTCATTTATGTAAATGCCTGACGGCATCTCTAAATCAAGACCACTTTTCATCGCCTTAAGCGTGCTGTGCACTGCCCCCCAGTCAGACATTACAAGGCCGTCAAATCCCCAATTTTGAATTAGAGTCGTGTCAAGTAAATATTGGCTCTCCGTACAGTACTCTCCGTTTACTTTGTTGTACGCTGCCATCAATGCCATTACATGGGCTTCCTGAACAGCTGCTTTAAATGCTGGAAAGTAAATTTCATTAAGAGCACGTGGGCTTATCTTTTCATCGACAAAGGTTCTATGATGCTCCTGATTGTTTGCCACATAGTGCTTCACTGTTGCAGCCACTCCTACGCTCTGGACGCCTTCAATATATGAAACAGCCATTCTAGAAGCCAGGTAAGGGTCCTCGCCAAAGCTCTCGAAGTCACGTCCTCCAATTGGTAAACGGGCAATGTTTACACAAGGACCGAGTATAACATTCCTCCCTTTCCCTTTAACCTCTTCACCTATTGACTTACCAATCTGTTTGACTATAGAAGTATCCCAGGTTGCAGCCATTGCTGTTCCACAAGGGAAAACACTTGCTTTCCCCCATCTCACCCCGACCGGGCCGTCAGTCATCTTAAGCTGCGGAATCCCCAATCGCAACAAAGCTTTTGTTTCAAAGCCCGTCCCACTTAACAAATCAATCTTTTCTTTTAGTGTCATTCTTCCAATCAAATCATCAATTCGCTTTTCAACTGACACATTCGCCTGATTGTGCAGCTTAATGTCGACGGCACTGACCACATTGTTGCTTGAAAATATGATTGACAAAGCCAAAACTAATACCCCTACGATAGGGTGACAAAAAGATTTCATAGTGATACTCTTCCTTATCACTTTATTAACGTCATCTTTCTCGTGGAAACGTAATCACCGACTCTTAATTGGTAAAAATAAACCCCGCTTGGGTATCGGGAGCCATCAAATGAGACTTCGTGTAAACCCGCAGCTTGCATGCCTTGGGCTAAGGTTGCTATTTCCCTTCCAAGCCCGTCATAAACATTTAGAGTAATTTGTTGAGGCGAAGATAATGAATATGAAATCTTCGTCTCAGGATTGAATGGATTCGGATAATTTTGATGAAGATGAAAGCTATTTGCAATAACCGGCTCCCATCTCTCTTTTACGGTGGTTATGATTTCTCTCAAAGGCCTGCTCCAGACCTCTCCATTGTTAGCGCCTGCGAATAACCTCGAGCCGTTCACTGCAAGGCAGTAAATATACCCATCCGTGAGACCGCTCGTGTCTGCAAGTTGCCATGAACTCCCCTGATTCAACGAAACAAACAGCCCGTTACCCGACGTTCCCACCATTATATCTGGATGAATTACCAGAAAAGTGTTTATGTATGTGGTCGTCAACCCTTTGTTAGTGAGATCCCAGCTGAATCCACCGTCTGTGCTCCTATATACACCCTCCGTATTACCCATGTACACATAGGGACTGTCAATAGCAATCGAATTCACAAATGGATTATTAATCCCGGTATTGCTCTGCGCCCAGCTACCACCATGGTCATCCGATATAAACACCCCGCCACCCCATGTGCCCACATAAAGCCTGTTCCCAACTGATGCAATCGTTCGGACAGCTAAATTGGTGAGGCCATTATTAGCAGGACTCCAGGACTTCCCGTAGTTGTCAGAATAATATACACCTGCACTCCAGGTCCCGACAAAGATAGTTGAATCCAGGTGATTGATCACGTAAACGTTGGAGTCTGCCAGACCTGCACTAACTTTTTGCCAGGTTTTTCCCTTGTCAGATGTCATATAAATACCACTACCTGAACCATGCATCCCGTATGTAGCATTTTCAATGTTCCCATAAGCTCCTACGAAAAGAGCATTCTTAAAAACGTGTATTGTTGTGATGTCTGAAGTGGTTACTCCAGAATCGATACATGTCCAGGTAGCCCCGTTATCGGACGACAGGTAAAGATTTCCCCCTAACGTCCCAGCATATAAATCGTTTCCGTCACTTGCTAAAGATACCACCCGTCCTGGCAACGCACCATGGCCATATGGCGGAGGAGGAAGAATTACCTTGCTCCATTGACAGAATGCTGCGTGATAGTTTAGGCCAAAGACAAGGACACTCATTACTACTATATGCTTATTTTTCATCTTTACACCCAGGTGTTTTATCTTGATTAATATCACAATTTTACTTAAAAATTAATCCCAGCACCAAATTTTTGTATGTAATTTAAGCGCCCAAAATTTTGATAAGCATACGACAGCGAGACAATTACGTTTCCAATATGAGCCTCCCTCAGCCCTATTCCAAGAGCAAACGATTCCTCTGATCCAGGCAAAAACAACGACTTATAACCCGCCCTAAGTGCAACCAAATTATCGAATACGTATTCGACCCCGAGATTGATAGACTCATAGTTATCAGTTGGATGCATTGCATCAACATCAAATGTGAGCTTGTTCAAATCAGTAGAAATCAGGCTGTAAGATAACCCAACGCGAAAATTAAGCGGTAGGGACCAGGAGTCTGTCCCGAGATTAGCCGGAATTTTGCCGTTGTTGCCAGTTGTTGTTGGATCAGGGTCATACGTAACCAATAGAGTCTGCCCCTGCATTTGCATTTTTGTTCCCAGATTTGATATCGACATTCCCAGCACGACTCCATCAAATGGTGTCTTATATAATATTCCAAGGTCAATTGCAAAACCTGTTGCGCTTGCTTCCCAGATCGACTGATAAACAACCTTCGGATTGAACCCAATTGCAAAGTTGTCCGTCAAATTGATTGCGTAACCAAGGCTTACAGCCAGATCCGTTACGCTAAATATCTGGCCTGTTCCATTTGGGTTGTCGACAGTTGTAACAGGCATATCTCCATAGTTGGAGGCTGTCAAGCTGAAGCCTACTGTTCCAAAGGTTCCAATATTATATGATGCTGCCAGATAATTGTAAGACAGGCCAGCCAGCCAGTTAGTGTGATCAAAAAGAATCCCAACACCCTCTATCCTCGTTAACCCCGCTGGGTTCCAGTAAAAGGCACTCTCATCGTCAGATATCGCTACAAAGGCACTCCCCATTCCCGTTGCTCGAGCTCCTTGCCCAATCTCAAGAAAAGAAGCAGCTGATGTTCCTCTTTTTGAAACATTTGAAACCAAATCTTGAGCAGTTGCACTTGATAGCCAAAATTGTACAAAAATTATAAGAAAAGAGATTCCAAATTTCATAGCTCAGTCTCCATTACTTAATTATTGCAAACTTGCCGATGAATTTTCCGATGTCAGGAGCATCAACCTCATATATGTAGAGGCCATAAGCTACATCCATTCCATCGTCGGACACGAGATCCCATGAAATTGCTCCACCGCTGTTGAGATTAGAATCATCCTTGTATAGGGTCTTGACAAGAGCACCGGACAAAGTATAAATCCTGATTGTACACTTCGAAGGAAGATTAATAAAATCTATTTTACGAGTGCCGCGTCCAGTTGGATAGAGTGACCTCGGCTCCCAACTGGCAGTTGCAATGTACGGGTTTGGGACAACACTGATTCTGGAGAGTTGTTGAGCTGCCAATGCGTTGTTAATGTTCATCCCCTTTGTCGTAAACTGGAAATAGTCTCCGTTTGCAAATGGCTTAGTGGTATATATACGAAATTCATCACCAGCTTGTGGATAAATTGGGACGCTGCTTGGATTCTGCGGTGGTTGGTAGTGAACACGCCAAGTGTACTTGGTCTGGCCTCCTATTTTTTGAATAAGTATGATGTCGTCACCAAGCGATAAACTCTTAGATCGATCATTGTCCAATATTTCTGTCTTTACTGTGTCACCTGTGTTTAAATCAAATACTAGGAAGTTTTCTGGTATTTTGTTATAAGGAGTGGTAGCCACAGTATGGTCATAAAACACCATTTTGTAGTCGGTCGGCCACTTGACATCTAGACTCGATGAGGTCATATCAGGAATTACACTCAGATTCAAATTACTTTTACCAATGTACCACCCTGTCAAGGAGTCGTTAATTGCAATCGTTGTATCATTTCTAAATGTGAACACCATACCATCAAAGGGAGTGCTGAATACATTTTGTCCGAAAATGGTTGCATTTACACCAGTTAACAGAGTATCAGTTTTGGCATTGAATGTCCTCGTCACGGTGTAGGAAGTTGTCTTGTATAAAGGAACACTACCTGTAGCAGCAAAAATGATCTTGTACTGAGCGCCCGTCTTGACGGAAGCTGGGTCTATCACCTGAAGGTTTAACGCACCTGTGCCAATTCCACTTGCCACCTTACTCAAATCCCCATTTATTTGAGGAGGGACATACCCTGCGACAGGAGCGTTGGGTGTAACAACAGCGCAGTTTTGATCAATGAACGTTATATTTCCTGAATAATCCTGAGAAATTATTTTAGAACACTCTGTAGGCTGCAACCCGGTTGTGCCAAATGCTGTATCTCCAGTTGTGTACGAACAAACAGCATAATAGTATGTTTTACCATTTTCTACTGTCGTGTCTACAAAAGAATGCTGTAAGCCAGTGTTGCTTCCCCTCCAGAAGTGCGCCCCATTTATCCCTACTGGGTCTGGACCGGCAATTGAATCAACAAGGTCAAATTGCGCTATTGGTTTCCAGTATACAGGTTCTCCTTTAGAATCGGTTATAACTTTTACATCCTCGAACTGAGGTTCCTCACTCCTGTAAACAGTGTATCCTTCAAAAGTTTTCTTATACCCCTGTCTTGGGTCACCATTTTGATAGCCAAGGAAGGGATCCCGAAATTGCTCAGCAACATTATCCCAGTATAGGTAGACTTTTCTATCTCCCGCCACGGCATGAAGTGTTGGCTTGTAAGGGGGCTTCGAGAAGTTATAATTAGCATTGTAAATTTGTTGTACAGTCTGCTTGTGTTGAAGAATCTGTCCGAGATCATTTCCCATGATGAGTGCCATTGAAAATCGCTCTCTGAGACCCTTCCCCAATATGAACGGTCCAGACGCAAATACCATCTGTATATTAACATTTTGTACCAGTGTATCAACAAAACCATTGTTCATCGCGTGCCACATGACAGCGTCGTTCTTCGGCCACATGCCTGTTGGCCCTTTATCAGCAAGTGTTCCTAAAGTAACAGATGTTAAACCAATCTGGTCAGATTCATCTTTGTCAGTTTCGTCAAAATGTGGCTCTCCGTGAGTAGGCATTCCATCCCCCTCACCCAGGTCTGGTCCTGGATATCCAGGATCCCATGGGCCCAGGCCATCTCTTCCAACATCATCATTCAAAGGTTCACCAGGATCCCATTTACCGTTACCATTGAGATCAGAGTATGGCACCCAATTATGGTTGTTATCGATATTATCGTCTCTCCTTTCATCAATCATACCATCCCTGTCATTGTCGATTCCGTCAAAGGGATTCCCTGGACTTTCCAGATAAGCAAAACCGAGGTATCCCGTCTTCCAATTGCCAGGGTTGCCAATCCCTGAAGGTGCCCACGTATAAGCAATATTGTATGCTGTATTATAATACGCACTGTTGGCAGGCTCAGTAGAATTAGCTCCCCCTATTCCTGGATCAGCGTAAAATCCAAATGCAGTACTATCATATGTATGATCAGAAATGTTGACAATATCGTAATGCCAGAATATAACATCCTCCGCAAGGACATGAGACCACTGGAAGCCACGAACTTCAACTCTAAGTCCCAATCCACCACGGGCTGAGTCGCTTGCAATTGGATAGTAATTATACGGAGCCAATGTAAACTTCTTGTCTTGTGAATCATCCATTACAAAGAACGTTTCAAAGTCTGCATTTGACACGCCTTTACCAAAATAACCATACCACTTACCATTCCAAGATGGATCAAGGCCAAGTGCAGCTGGCCATGCAGCAGGCAGCGAGTTATAATAATTTCCGTTTGCATCTATTGCTGGTGTGGTACCACTGGGGTTTGCATATCCTGGCACAGGCTCCAACCCCCATGGGGTTCCAGTCACAGGATCCTGACTGTATTGCTCCCTGTACGCTGAAATCAATGGAGTAATCCTTTGCCCAGTCGGAGTTGTTACTCGAGCTGCTATGAGAACTGCAGTACCATCCAGATTATTATGTCCGGAACCTGCAGGCCACTCCATCGACGGGGCAAACTGCCAGTACCCCACTTCACCATAATTATAATACAGGGTAGCTATTCTGTTCCCCATCATCACTCCCTGCCTCCTATACCTGTAGTTCCCCAATGAATCTGCACGGTACAATGGCACTCTTGGGTCTTCCTGACCTATGTCAATTTGTGCCTGAGCAATATTTACCATCACATCAAAGAAAACTAACCAAACAATAAATAAGCCGAATTTCATCTGTCATTCTCCTGGACGATACTTTTAAAAATCTAAGCTCACCCCAATTCGAAGCGACCTGGGGGGTGAAAAACTTGAAGGGTCATTAATAAACTGTGCAAGCGTGTTCAAGCCTATAATCGTGCCCGATGCGTTTATGTCTTGAATCGGAATGTCATTTGCGCGACCTGTATATGCATTTACATTTACTTCGTTCTTTATATCGAGAACATTATATACAAGCAAGAACAGGTTAAGATTTAAAGCATTTTTTAGTTTAAACGATTTTTGAGCCCTGATGTCAACATTATATGTTGGCGGCTTGACCCCATTATTATAAAACAGCAGTCCCTGAGATATACGGACGTCCTGAGTGTAAGGAAAGCCGGACCCATAGTTAAATATCAAGCCTACATTCCAATTATCCGGTATTCCCAGGTCTATGAGCAATATTTACCATCACATCAAAGAAAACTAACCAAACAATAAATAAGCCGAATTTCATCTGTCATTCTCCTGGACGATACTTTTAAAAATCTAAGCTCACCCCAATTCGAAGCGACCGGGGGGGTGAAAAACTTGAAGGGTCATTGATAAACTGTGCAAGCGTGTTCAAGCCAATAATTGTGCCTGAAGCGTTTATGTCTTGAATCGGAATGTCATTTGCGCGACCTGTATATGCATTTACATTTACTTCATTTTTTATATCAAGAACATTATATACAAGCAAGAACAGGTTAAGATTTAAAGCATTTTTTAGCTTAAACGATTTTTGAGCCCTGATGTCAACATTATATGTTGGCGGCTTGACCCCATTATTATAAAACAGCAGTCCCTGAGATATACGGACGTCCTGAGTGTAAGGGAAGCCGGACCCATAGTTAAATATCAAGCCTACATTCCAATTATCCGGTATTCCCAGGTCTACCTCAATATTTAGTGTGTTCCGTTGATCCCAATCCAGCGGTACAAAAGTTTTCGGGGTTTCAACCGGTGGCTGAGTTTGGTTATTGTAAAATACAGACATTGGATCTGAAGCGTCCCCTTCTGCTATCTGGTACGTATAATCCACCTTCAAACCAAAGTAATCTGTAAAGCGTTTGTCAAGTGTCAATATAAATCCACGGACATTTGCATAATCTCTGTTTATATATCGTGCATAATTCACACCCTGGTAAGTGTTAATAATCTCCATTCCAAGCCAATCCCTGATATCTCTGTTATAAATGGTAAAATCGATGGTTAAATCTGACGTAAGTGCCTGCTGCAATCCCACTTCATACATCACTGTCCTTTCTGGCTGCAGGTCGGGATTCCCCATTATACTCGCCAATCCCCCTGTTTCGAGAACCAGCTCGCCTGGATTATCGTAAAGACTTGAAAAACTTGGAATCTGAAAGAAGTGTCCGTAAGAAAAGTGAATAATCCCTCTGTCGGTAATTGGGAATGAAATTCCCAACCGTGGACTCACCTGCGTTTTTGCAGATGCCTCTTTCATCCTCCCTGCATTGGGGAAGTTAGGGTCGCGAAGAGGATTTTTTAGGTCATACAGATATTGAGCATTCGGTTTAAAGTAGTCAAGACGTATCCCAAAGTTTATTATCATTATATCATACTCAGCTTTGTCTTGAACATACAGTGACGCTTCAAGTGGATATCTCGTATAGGCCTGGTTACCAGCTGGATCCTGCTCACTTATTGCACCAAGCTGTAGATAGGTAGGCCTGTAAACACTATCAGTTCCACCACTTGACGCAAGGCTTATTAAATTGTATTCGTGGTCATATAATTTAAAGAGATCGAACTCTATCCCTGCCCCAATTTTGTGATGTCTAGATATCTGGTCGTTAAACTGCCATTGCAAAACAGTCTCTATTGTTTGCCTCTCATAGCGCCCAGATTGTTGGCCACCTGATTGAAAGGTATAATTAGAAAGTGGTGATCCTTGAGTTGGATCAACATACCTCGGGTCGAAGGGATCCTGGTAAACGTACCCTTTATAATCGTACCTGTTGATAGCAACTTTGAAAGTCTGCATAATACTTTGAGATGGAACATGGCTAACCTGAAAAGACTGTATAAGATTATTCATGTAATGGCTCATCAGTCCATCCGGTGTCCATGCCCATATATGGCTATAATATTTATTGAATGTGTTATTGTAAAAAGCGTTATAAGATAGCTTTAATGATTGAATTGAATACGAAAGCTTGGCATTCAAAGAATAAAGCCTGCTTGGATTCATTGGGACGTACGAAGAATCACCCGAATGAGGCATGATATACACAGGGTTGCCATTTTGGTCAAGGATTGGATTGCCATTTGCATCGGTGAGCTGGTAGGGAGTCCTATCTGAAGTATTGTAAATTCGCCAACCATAAAGATATCCAGGATTGTAATAGTAACGTCCCGTGGTAAAGAAAGTCAAACCCGGCAGGAATACGGTTGGTCCATCCAGAGTAAATTCATAGTCTCTGGTCCTGAAAGTGGTAAGGCGCCCAACATTTGGGAAGAGGCCTGTATGACTGGTTACATAGTCACCAGCGTAGGCTGACAATGAGCCATGAAATTTTTCTCCACCATCCTGAGTAACTATATTAACCACACCTGACATTGCCTGACCGTACTCCGCATTGAAAGTTCCACTTATTACTTCCATTTCACGTATTGATGAATTTTGAACCTGTAACGGAAGAGAGCCGTTGAACGGATCTGTTACAGGCAACCCATCGACAAGGTATGAAACCTCATCAGATCGGCCACCCCTGAAATGACCTCCGACAACCCCAGCTTGAAGCCCTATGATCTGACCAACGCTTTCAACAGGTAACTGACTAATTTGATTAGAACTAACAGTGACAGACGTGGATGTTAAATCCTTTTGAACTAATGGCCTCTTTGCTGTAACAACAACTTCTTTTGTAGTCACAGCCTGGGGATTTAGCTTCATGTCAAGAGTAAATGTTAAATCAATCTTGATAGGAACCTTATTGACAACCACCTTTTCATATCCTACGGCACTTATGACAACTGTATACTCGCCTGGTGGTATGTAATCAACAAAGTAGTATCCATTCAGGTCAGTTGAAGACCCCATTTTAGTTCCCTGTATCACGACACTGGCACCAACAATAGGCTCGCCGGTCTGAGCATCGGTGATCCGACCAGCAAGCTTACCCGTCTGCCCAGCTAGAACCACAGCGGAACTTGTCAAAGAGACCAAGAGCACGAGAAAATATAATTGAGCTAAAAGTCGTCTTATTACAATACTTGCCGATTTCAACATAATTCAATCCTTAACAAAATATTTGGGTAAGCCATGCGACAAATCCTAATTAAATCACTGGCAAACAGTAGAGGGCCTAACCACAGCCAGTTAGACCCTCTTTTTAGTCAAAGGTAAATTACCAGTCAAAAACGAAGCATGACAAAATTACTTTACAAGTATCATCTTTTTAACACTTCTAAAAGTACCTGCTTCAAGCTGGTAAAAATAGACACCACTTGTCAATCTGGAACCGTCAAAGGTAACAACATGCTCGCCAGCACTCTGAACAGTGCTAACAAGTGTTGCCACTTTTCGCCCAAGAATGTCATAAATGTTCAGGGTTACCATCCCAGATTTAGCAAGGGAGTACCTTATTTGAGTTGCCGGGTTGAATGGATTGGGATAGTTTTGATCAAGCTCGTAAGCCACGGGTTTTTGGCCTGATTGTCTTACAGGTGTTGCCCATTGATCACCAATCCAGGTGTATGACCACACCGAAACATTTTGCCAAGAATTTCCTTGAGCTACTGGAGAGTAATCAAGTTGACCATCTCTTTGTGTTGCACCAGGACTTACATTATTTATTTCGAAGTCAATCGGGATTCGCATACCCAGCTTCGGAACGAACAATGAGTCATGACGAGTCATTCCAGCGTCACTCTTTCGAGCCAGGTCCGACCATGGTATACGCGCCTCGACATTGTAGCCCGCTAACGGATCAGGAAAACGAGCTGGATTCCATGCATAATTTGGACCATATACTTCCAATGAGTCAACGTTATCATTGTCAATTCTTATGTGACCCTGCGAAAATCGAATATGGTAATCTGGTTGAGCTCCATTTTGGAGACCACCATGAGGCATGCCGTGCCAGTCATACAATCCGATAAACAAATCAGGACAACTGTTCAGATATGACTGTCCAAGCTTATCAAGATTAGGATCGTAGTAGACATTATTAGTATTCACATGGAACGCAACATAAAGATAATTCTGATCCACAGCGAGGTATGCGTCAGCTGAGCACATTGTATCGCTCTTGATGTTAGTATTCTGAACTACTGTGCCACTTCCATCGCTCGGATACATCCTAAATGGCTTAATGCCAGCCCACTCCGATAGGTCTGCATCAGCGACAAAGTTTGTAGGAGCACCCCAATGAATTGTCGTTACACCTTTCGCTTTGTTTGTAACTGCTGCCGATACACCGGGCGTACCGAGAATTCCCGAACTACTTCTACAAACTACAGCATAGTAATAAGTCACGTTCTGGTCGCTACCAGGAGCCCTCAATATATGAGTAGCTGTCATTACACCATGAGGAATACCTGTTGCAACAACCTCGACATCCTTCGAGTTTATATCAGTAATTGGATTAAAGGAATAGTAGACATTGTAGGTTTCACCAGACTGCCCAGGAACATCATTCCAGATAATAGTATTCGAATAATTATTGTTTGCAATTGCCATAACCGCCGCAGGTGCAGCAGGAGGAATGAAGTTAAACTTGGGAGTGCCAGTCCAAATATTTGAAATGTATGCTACATGTCCTGCTATCCCTGATGTATCTCCATTAGTCATAAACTGAAATACAGTCACCTTGCTCGAGTCGAAGGGCTTCGTTGTATCTCCATCATGCTCTGTAATAAAGTCACGGAGAGGGAAAATATACTGATGCCATCCTGTGTCATTTGCAGCTACAAAATGGTATCCTTTGTGAACACTTCCATCTTCAAACTGAGCCCTCAAGATTACACCTGGCTTATCTGTCTTCATCATGAATTTAAGACTATCCACTTGCCACCCTCCAGATAAATTTGCTGGCGGACTTATGTTGAAGCCAATCCCATTCCAGCCGCTACCCCATTGATCACCAAAAGTCCACTTGATTGCATTTGAGTTTGGAACTGGGCCAGCCCCCTGGACAACGTCATAAAGTGCGTTGCCCCATTGAAAAGGCGAGAGATAATTTGGTGCCGCAATTCCATTAAATATCACAAATGGCACAGGACGGTTCCCTGTTCTCTCGAAATCATCAAGCATTACTTCCACAGAATCACGCAAATTCGATGTGGAAACAAAAGCTATGTTCCAACCCACAATTTTATCCAGATCGAGCTGTTGATTGTTCCTAGGCATACCCCAGCTCGGAGGAGCAAGTATTACACCAGTAGTGTCTGGTAAGTCATTTCCAGTCTGGTTTCTCGCTACCAAAGGAACTTTAATCTGTACCCATCCACTAGGTTGCGCAAGTATGTTGTCATTTTCATATAGCCATTCCTCAATCTGATCACCGGGTGCATCTTGATCAGCTACGTGAATCCTCAACACCATGTTCCCCGCATGAACGGGCCCACTTAGCACCTTTATCCATAATCTTAAAGTGTCACTTGAACTCCAATCCATAGTCTGGTTCGAGGGTAGCCTGTATATTAACATTGAATAGCTTCCCCATGAATGGATAGAGTCAATTAAAACATGAGCATCAATTGATGCAACCCCTTGAACTTTGTCAGTGGAATTCTCGGACCAGTGAAAATAGCTCCCGTGTCCTTCAGTCAAAACCTGCACAAGGGAGTCAGCAGAAAGATTATCAAAGCTCTCCAGGATTGTCCCCTGAGCTCGAATCTGTGCCGATGTGAAGAGAAAGGCAACTACACTCAGTAAACCGATCCTTCTCATACCTTTTACTCCTTTTTAGTTTAGTTTACGAATTCGCGGCATGTACAACCTAATTGCATTAGCCGCCTTTTTATTTAGAAAAAAAATTCCATAATCCAGCTACAACCAAAAAAATAAAAAATGAAAAAAGAATGCTTGCTCTGTATCTTCCTTTTGCATCTCTTATCCTCAGAAACAACTGACTCAATCGTAGGTGATTCACATTTACTCTTAACTGAAGACAGCTCTCACGATCTATGACATAACTCAAAACAACAAAGACGAGAATACTGAACAAGAACAATAGTATCGATAGGTGAAGAAAGTTCACGGTCAAAATAGCTCTCGGCATGCTTGGAAAAACTCCCGCAACATGTGGTGATAATCTTAACACAAGTAGAAATAGCCCAGCTAATTCACCAATGATAAGTGTCCACAATGCTGCCTTTGCACTTCCTTTCCTTAATACGAAAGCAAACAAGAAAATGGCAGTGATGGGGGGGCTTACAAAGCTCTGCAGTCCTTGCAAGAACAAATAAAGCTGTGAGCTCACTAATTTTACTAATGAGATGCTCATAATTGCAACCATAACCATCACAAGTGTAGCTAACCTACCTACTAGTACCAGTTCATGATCTGTTGCTTGTCCGCGTCGCGGCAGGTAAATATCATTAGTTACAAGAAGTGCGGAGGTGTTGAATATTCCTGCAAGCGACGACATTATTGCCGCGAGAACACCTGAGAGAATCAATCCCTTTACACCAACAGGAAAGGAAATTCCCTCAATTAGCATTGAATAAGTTTGGTCTCCACCAGTTCCATGAAAAATCGCAGCTGTAACTAGACCCGGTAAAACCAAAAAAAACACAGGAAGAATTTTTAATGTGGCTGCGAATAGTGAACCAACCCGCGCAGCATCAAGGTTCCTCGAGGATAGGATTTTCTGGATGAAATACTGATCCGTGACCCAGTACCAGAATGCTACAATCGGTGCACCAAACAAAATTCCCGTCCACGGATAGTCTGGATCGCTCATAGGCTTGAACATACAAAAAAAATCTGACGGGAGGTCACGTTTAAGCTGTGCAAAACCGCCTACCTCCTTTAGTCCAAAAATTGTGAGGAGCAAACCACCCAGTATCAAGACAAAACCTTGAAAGATACCGGTCTTTATTACTGCAGAAGCCCCGCCAAATACTGAATACAACCCTGTCAGTAAAACTATAACTATCGCAGAAGTATATACATTGACTCCGAATAGCCTATTGAAAAGCAATCCACCTGCAAAGAAGGCAACTATCATCTTTGTAAATATGTACAAGACAATGGAAAGACTCGCGAAAGGACCGCGCAATAGGCGACCAAATCTTTGTTCCAAAAACTCTGGAGTAGTAGAGACAGAAGATTTCATATAAATTGGCGCAATCACCCACCCGAGAATTACCAGCACAAAGATGGCCATTAGCTCAAATTGACCGACAGCCATGCCCCTGCTTGCCCCAGCTCCTGCAAGGCCGACAAAATGCTCACTAGAAATGTTCGTTGCAAAAATAGACATTCCAACTGCAAACCATCCAAGGTCGTTTCCTGCAAAGAAGTATCTTTGAAAGGTCTGATCCTTCTTGCCCGCATAGCGAAACCCGATAATCATAGTGACAGCCAGATAAGTTAGGATTAAAGCTTCATCAATAAATGTAAATCCTGTGGCCATACTTGATCATAGCTAACAGAATCATATATTGTGCCACAAAGAAAGGAATATTCAAACTCAAATATCATGCTCAATCCGATTGGTCAGGACTTCATCAACATTCTTTCTGTTATTATAATGATAAGATGGCCTTATTATCCAAATAATAAGCTGGAAATCCGATGACACGATTGTGGCCAGTGGCGGTAATTTATCACGACTGCAATTCACGAATATTCGGGAATCGCATTATTTTAAATGAAGGATCTTCTGGACGCTCAGGATATTGCCTGACAGTACGCGACAAATGTATACCCCGGAGGGATAGCCTTCTAAATTAATAGTTACACGATGCAATCCTCTTCCATATGAAAAGTTCTGAACAGGTGCTATCAACTTTCTACCAAGCATGTCATAAAGTTCGATAGTGACCTGCCTCTGCGTTTCTGTAAAAAACTCAATTGTCGTAAAAGGATTGAATGGGTTTGGATATGCCTTCATTACCGTAAATTCCTCAGGGGTAGCCTCAGTCCCATTTGCATTTTTCGAACTGTGAACACCTGTCACGCCCCCAAGTTTGTTATATGGATCATATGATGGAATCATGTAAATTCCAACCCGTTTCATAATCTGTCTGTCCATTGAATATACTCCCATGCTCTCATAGCCTGCCGGGTGACTAGCTGAGTACCAGTCAAATGCGCACCACCATGTGACCCCTGCGAGAAAACCCGCACGGTAGTTGAGAGTTCCATCCACATTGATTGCTGCATACTTGGCAAATGCTTTGGCAAAAGTTAAATAGAAGACAGATGCTTGCAAGTTTTCGGTAGAATTATTCTCAGTGGACCAATATCCAAACTCTGTATCGATAATTGGCTTGTCCGGGTAATGAACATGGGCACTGTCCAGAAAGGCTATTGTGCCATTTGTGTAATCTCCTGATAACCCATAAAATATTCCAAAATACATTGTCCAACCTGCCACATCACAATATTGCTGAGAGGGGTCGTCCGGACCAGGTCTGTCTGCTGCTGCCGATTCCACCAGTAACCTGCCATCATTGTAGTTGGACTTAATGTCATTCCTAATGGCTTGTATGTATATCAATCTATTGGATTGATCAAGACATTCGTTGCAGGTACTCCAAAACAAAATTGATGGCCTATTGTAGTCGCGAAACACCATCTCACGAAACATTTGCTGATGCACATGTCTCTCTGTGTTTTGAATTATGAATGCAGCCGGATCATCAAACTGCCACACAGGGATTTCCTCCATAATGACGAACCCCATTCTATCAGCTAATAAGTAGGTAATTGGTGAATTGGGGTAGTGAGCAGTTCTTATGTAATCGGCATTTAATCCTTTTATCTTCTGAAAATCAGAATATGTCACAGAGTCCGGAATACTCCTCCCATAAACAGGATGGTCTTCATGCCTGGCAACCCCTGTCAAAAAAATGGTCCTCCCATTCAAAAACACGTGAGTGCCTTCGACACTTACTGTTCGAATCCCAAATTGAGTGTGATATTGATCTAAGACCTCCCCATTAGCATCACGAAGTGTAATTCTCATTACGTATAAATTTGGATTTCGAGGAGTCCACAACTTAGGATTGCTTATAGAAACCACTGTTCTCCAAACTCGCACGGAGTCACCTTCGATTGTTATGGATTTATCAACCACTCCTGCCACAGGAACTTGCGACCCAATCAGGGCTGAAGCCTTTTCCGACAAAATGTTGCTTGAGTCTACGGTCGCTTGGAATATGTCAATATGTGAATCGACAAATTTTGAAGTGTCTCCTCTGTTAAAGAAAGTAATTGTTGTCTGAATGTTACCCAGCGTGTCGAGCGGTACGATATCTGCCCTCACAGTTGAAACAATGTTAGATGCTTCCAAATATACATCATGGATAATACCTGTGTAGTTAAACCAGTCACAAACCGTATATGGAACTATATCTTTTCTGGTCCCCCATGGCGGATTATCCACCCTTATTGCGATTGTATTCAGCCCACCATAAATGAGATATTTCGTAACGTCAAAGGAAAATGACGTATATCCCCCCTCATGCCATCCAACGTAGTTCCCATTAATCCATACATCCGCAATGTAATTTACAGCGTAAAAGACTAACCTCACAAACTTTCCACTAAAAGTGTCAGGCACGCTGAACGTGCGACGGTACCAGACTCCATTTTCGTAGTATTCAGGGACTTTTGGAAATGCATATATTTGATTTTCAACGGATGGAATTTCCTTTGTTTCCCAGAGGTTATCATTATAGTCTTTTAAGAACCGTCCCTCCGCCTCTGTACAAAGTGCAAGGTATCCCGCAGAATCGCGAGCACCTAATGAAATGTCATGATCGGCAATAAATCGTTGTTTTTTCCACTGACCAGATAAGTCGATCGTCGGACGATCTTGTTTCTCAAAAGTGGCAACTGGCACCCCACTTTGATACGGTATACTTATTCCGTCCACTTGACGCAAAGAAAACGTAACAGGCAATGAAGCGGTTTGCGCTAAAGCTAATTGACTCATCAAAAGGAAAAATTCGAGATAGAACACAATCTTGGCTTTGTCGAAACAGTAGAAACAATCGGTCATTTGTAGGATCTCCTATTTGAAAAGTTGCAATTGCCATGTCATTTAATGAGGAACAACTTTCTTGTGTTAATTCTGCCATTTATTAATATCCTGCAAAAATAAATGCCACTGGGAAAGCCGCCCATGTTTGCTATGACGGTATGCTCCCCAGGATTTTCCTCTCCACTGAAGACCTTTGCCACTACTTGACCCAAAATGTCAAAGAACTCGATTTCAACGTGAGAGGTCGATGATAAGGTGTACTTTATCACACTGGACGAGGACGAAGGATTTGGGAAAATATTATCGACCTCATATTTAAAATCTCTGCCATTCACTTGAGATATTCCGTTGACTCCCGAGCTAAACATTAGGTAGTTTAAATTAAACCCCCCTGTTATGAAGAAGAGACGAAGTGCGTGAGCTCCCTCAGTCAAGTAAAACCCGTTAACAGTAATCGTAGCCCAGCTTTGCAATCCGCCACTTTTCGGCAAGCTAATTACATTTCCGACAATATTACTGTCCATCTGGATCACCAGCTTGCCACCGCCATTAGCAGACGAATATCTTATGTCGACTGAATAGGTATCGGCCTTCACAACACTAACAGTGTATTTTAACCATTCCCCTCCGCTTATCCATCCAACATCATATCCATTACTAGGATGGTCAAGACATGGTTCCAAATCAACGCCATCATTTCTATATGACCATCCGTTGTTCCAAGGGGAACCACCAATGTTCTGATATACTGAATCTAAATATGCATATCGGTCGTTTCCCATATCATAATTGTCCGCATAAATTATTCCTGGAATAACATTTTCTGCAAAAGGAAGTGTGGCATAAGTGTATGGCTGCCTCATCATCGCATCAATGACATCTTTTTGAAAAACACAATCCCTGAAATGGGATTTTAGGGCCATTTCAAGCAAGGCATTGTAAGCCGCATCAGTGGACGGGGGTGATGATCGCCCATTCCAGTAATCTAACAGTTGCCTGTACTCGGGTGTTTCCACAACATTGAGCGGACTGTTTATTGTGTTAAACTTTTTCAGGGTCCACCACGACCAGCCGATGTCATTTTGCTGCATTAACTTTATGCAATCTACATACCATTGATTAGAATTTTCCCCGGATTCACCCAACCAAAGCGGGATGTTGTAAGCACTCCGCAGTTTGAGATAATTCTGAATTGAACTTTGATCATTCTGGTTCCAATACTTATGAAAGCTATATACCATTTTAGGGTCCCATGGGGGAGTTAACCCTGTGAAATCTGTTGCGTACTGATTTCCCTCAATATAAATAATGTGGTTGGTGTCGATTGATCGAATAGCTCGTGTTATCCTCACATAGAGATCTCTAAGTGGTTTGTTGTCCCCACCAGGGAAGTCCCATCGAGGCTCGTTGAGCAAGTCATAGCCAGCAATGGCTGTTTCTTTATAATAACGACTTGCAATTCTTTTCCATATCTCGACCGTACGAGACTCCTTTAAAGTGTCTTGCCAGAGGGAAGGGACCGATGGATCGTAATCGGATATTGTCTGATCGCTCTGTCCACCGGGTGCGCAGTGCATATCAAGAATTACATACATCCCCCATCTCTTGCACCATGCAACAACGCTATCGAGAAATGAGAAACCAATCTCGCTGTACACCCCTGGGGAATCCGGAGGTGTCAAAATGCTGTAGTGAAAGGGTAGCCTCACAAGATTAAAACCCCAGCTATGAAGCGCCTTAATATCATCCTCAGTTACAAAATTACGCTGAAAGTAGGAATAAAGTGTATCAGCGTTCGTCTTCCCAACAAGTTTTTCTATTTTGTTTCTAATTTGACTGGGGGAATTGGCAAAGCTTGACATTCCAAACATGTACCCCTCAGGTTCGAGCCACCCCCCTAAACCCATGCCTTTGAAATATACTTCAATTCCTTTACTGTCAACAATTTTTTGCCCCTTGACTGTGATAAACCCTTGTGCTTTTAGTGAACCTGCCAAAAATCCACACGTAACGATAAGAAAAACTATGACCTTCTTTATATAACACATTTCTATTTTACGGTGTGAGCTCGTGTTATTTCCTCGTCTCGCTCCAATATTCATTTCCATCATTGTCAATAAAACCAAACGTGCCAGAAGATTTAACCATGGCTATTCCTTCCTCAAAATTAGTAGCTCCTTCATAATGGAACTTAATCCGAACCTTCCCATCCTTTTGAATATATCCCCAGTAACGACCCCTTCTTACAGCAGCTAAACCATCACTGAAGTCGTAAGCTCCATCATAGATAAGAGGAACAGCTATCACACCCTGCAAATTGACAAATCCAAACTTCCCTCCCTTCTTGACCCGCCCCATACCCTCATGAAACGGGTATACATCGTCAAACTTCAAAGGTATAACAACTTCCCCTCTTTTATTGATGTATCCAGCTTGCCCCCCTTGCCAGACACCCGCTAGCCCCTCGTAAAATGGGGTCACTTGGTCAAAAACAGGCTTAACAACCACCCTACCAGTTATGTTTAGAAATCCCCATTTATATCCGATCTTAAAGCTGCAAAGGCCCTCAGAAAATGTTCCAACTTCATAAAAGATGGGTGGAATGGCAATCTCTCCTTTAGTATTTATAAATCCCCAAAAACCATTTAACTCAACCGCCGCCAATCCATCCGCAAATGTATCTTCTGAACGCAATGGTAAACCCTCGTATTGGAAGCCTGTGATTACGTTCCCATTCTTATCAATAAAAGCTCCCTTGCCTCCCTTGAATACGCCTGCTAGCCCATGGTTAAAGCTTAAGACACGCGAATACGTAAAGGGAACAACTGTGTCCCCCTTTAAATTTATAAACCCCCATAACTTTCCATATCTAACAGCAGAAAGGCCTTCATGGTAAGAACGCACCTCATTATACATCGGGGGGACTACCAAATGACCCGTTACGTCGGCAAACCCCCACATATTATTGAGTTCAACTGCAGCACGCCCCTCGAGCACGTCATAAACGTTATCATACACGGGAGGTAAAACCATCCTACCATCTTTTCTAATCAATCCAAACTTATGGTTATACTCTACCCTTGCAAAATCATTGTAAAATCGATCGACAAAATCATATTTGGGCTGTATCAGCACTTTACCATGTCTGTCAGCAAATCCCCACCTGTCGCCGACTCTATAAGGAATCAGGATGACTTGTGCTGCCGAAAACTGAAAAAAAGAGAGAATAAAGAATAATCCAAAAGCATATAAGGTACTGATTTTAAATCTCATGTCGATCTGAACATTTATTATTTAGTTAGCACCATTTTATTTGTTTTTTGGAAATTATCTGATTCAAATCTGTACAGATAAACACCACTGGCAAGGTCATCCCCTTTAAACAACACGCTATGTGTTCCTGCTAGAACAAAGTTTCTAACTAGAGTTGCAACCCTGCGTCCAGTAACGTCATAAACTTCCAATGTTACAAAAGTATCTTTCGGAACAGAATAAACTATCGAGGTTGATGGGTTAAATGGATTAGGAAAATTTTGCTCAAGGAGATATCCTTTTGCTGTTTCAATGTTATTATTAACTCCTGTGGTCACCTGGACAGAAAATGTCTGGCAAGTATCCGAAACCGAACGATCATTTTCACTCATTACTAATAAACGACAAGTTGAAGAAACGATATTTGGAACAAGCCACCTGTAAACGCCAAATTTCGCTGTCACCGAATCTTGGACCAGCGTCCAGTTGCCAACACCACTAGGTGAAAATCCAATCATAACCCGATCAACTAATTGGCTCTTCCATTTTATTTCAACCACACTATCAGGAACGAAGATTTCACCACCATTGGGAAAGATAAGGTTTATCAAAGGAGAAGCGTTAGGAGGTAAAATATAAAACTTGTTCAAGTTGCAGCTACCCGAATCAATGCACATCTTTACAAAATGTACTCCGGAATCAAGTTTAAAAGTTTTAGAATATACCGTTGTCCACGATTGCCACCCCCCTGTATTCGGAATTGTCACATTCCCAGTCACATTAACACCATCTATCTCGAAATGCAGTATGCTCTGGTTGATTGATGCGGATGCGGCACGAACCCTCACCTGGTACTCCCCGCTGTGTGAAACAATCACAGTATACAGCAACCACTCGCCGGGCTGCGTCCATCCAACATCATATCCCCCGCTTGTATCCAGACATGCCTCGATATCCACCCAATCATTTAATCGGTATTGTGCACCACGATTTGTGCTGTCGGAATCGAAATATGCTTTCCCTTGTCCACCTAAATCGTAGTCTTCAGCTTCAATTACACCCGGAACTTCAGCAGGAGTACCGCCAAACGGGGAAGTTGACGAATTGCCTAGCACATTGACAACCACAGTGTCAGAATAACTTGAATATCCGTTGCTTGAATAGGCTATACAATGAAGCCTATAAATTCCTGGAAACACGTCGTGCCATCTCATAGTAAATGGAGATACATAAGTTTCGCCAATCTTCATGGCATCCTGGAAAAACTCAACCTTCTTGATTTTTCCATTCGGGACAGAAGCACTCACACTTATTGGAATGTCATCATAAGGGCTGAGTAAAGCCCCATCTTTTGGTGATTCAATTTTGGCGCTTGGAAAATCTGCCGTGTCCGATGAAGTGTCCTGGTAAACTCTCACGTAGTCAACTAACATGGTCTGAGGAAAGACAGTTGTGCTGTTGGGGTTCCCTGGCCAGTTACCCCCCACTGCAAGGTTAAGAATTATAAAGAATTTGTTCTGAAATGCACTCATCCAGGCAGGGGATATATCTATCTGGTAATAAATTGTACTGTCAACGTAAAACTTTATCAGTTGTGGTGTCCAAATCACACCAAACAAATGGAAACCATCCGCAAATCGACCAGATTTCAGCGAAATCTTTCCGCCTGATTGTACATGCCCATTTTGATTCCAATGCAAAGTCCCATAAACGGTAGAATCACTTAACTGCGTACCGGTATTCCCAACTCCACTCCCTCCAATCATTTCCATGATATCAATTTCGCCACATGACGGCCAGCCCACGGTAGATATATCATCACCCAACATCCAAAATGCCGGCCAGATCCCATTGCCATAGGGAAGCTTGATCCGAGCCTCTGCCTTACCGTATCTAAACGAAAACTTTCCCTGGGTTTTAATACGAGCAGAAGTGTAATTAAAACTGCCGTAGTTTTCCTTTTGAGCTGTTATTGCCAGATAGCCGTTTTCGACACTTATGTTTTGTGAACGGCTAGTGTAGTACTCAAGCTCGTTATTCCCCCATCCATTGACGCCATTGCCAACTTCATACGTCCACTTTGAAAGGTCCAAAGTTGTACCATCAAATTCATCAGACCAAACAAGCTTATATTTCTGGGCGAAAGTAGGAACAAAATTAACGAATAATAAGAAAATCATAAGTGAAAAAGTCTTCATCTTTTACTCCATAAGAATCAAGCTCTTAAAACACTATGCACTACAAAACGACTCAGGGAATGAGCCAGGCCTTCCTTTGAACATAATTCGTCCATTCATACCACGGACCAATGTAAGGTAACGCAGTAATTTTACCTCCAAACCCAATGTACTTATATGTGAACATCGGAATATTTATAACGTTCAGCTTTTTCAACAGATCATAGTTTACCGTTACACCATACTTATCACTCAGCCCAGCAATATACCGGTAAAACTTTTCATTGAATTTCTTTTCGAGAACATCACGCCTTATTGATTCTTTTTCTTGATTAAAGTCAGAGTCAACATTTGTCGTGTCATATCTACGTCCTATCAGCTTAATAATTGAATAGCCACTATCAGTTACGATTGGCCCGTAGACCTGTCCAACCTTAAGCCTCGAGGCAATCTTCCCTATGTTACCCAAAGAGCTTACAGAAGAAAACCCGCTTTCTCCATCTGTTAAACCCGTCGATTTCCTCTCTGTGTATTTTGCAGCAACAGACCTAAAATCGACCCCGCTTTGCAGCAATCTCATTGCATTTTCCAAAGTGTCAACACTGTGAGTTAGTATTTCAATGATATTTACCTCTTCTCTACCCTTTGGCTCGAATCTTCTCCCCAAAAGTTTCAGTAACACGTAACCACTGTCGGTCTTAATTGGCCCACTAACATCATTAATTCCCATTTCAAGACAACTTTTTCCTAGCACACCCAAAGACGCGGGGCTTTCGTATGGAAGCTCTCCATGTTTCAACTTCATTGCCAATGATCCATTGTAAAGGGATGCAAGACTGTCAAAATCCTCCCCAGATTTGATTTTACCATATATTGCTAATAGAGTATCTATATTTGAATTCACTATCAAAGACAGCTTTACCTTTTCCCCTTCCACGTTTTCCAGAAAGTACTTTCTTAATTCATCTTCCGAAACCCTGACAGAATCACGAAACGTGTTCTTTAGCATTTTTGCCAGATAACTATCCCCCCATATGTGTACATCCTGTTTTAGATCAGGATCGTTCTCGAGCCCCTCTGCACGAGCTTCCTGCGCCAAAAATTCATATTGTATATATCGGTTTAAGTGATCCATCAAATCACGCGCCACAGTATTGAGCGATCCATCCTCCACCAAAAACGGGTAGACAATAAGGCCGTATAAATACTGATGTAGTGTAATAGGCCTGGCTTTTGAATGAACAATTTCTCTGTCTAACTCTCCCGCACCAAAAGAGTACATCAGTTTTAAAACATCTGATTCGTTGAGATAAAGATGCCCATGGTACCCGAAATTGTTATGGATTTGTTTGTTTAGCAATATATCTGACACACTTTTTGCGAGATGCCAAAATAGCAAGCTATCCACCACAGCTCGTTTGTCACTAAAGAACTCCCGAAGATATTTGATTCCAATCTCTCTTGACTTTCTAGTTCTAATGACCTCTACAATTGAATTGTTGTAATTAGGGTCGTTCATATCAGGAGGGATTGTAAAATCTTTTCTTATAAGCTTAAAGATAAACCACCCGGTTTCCGTCTTAACAGGCATCGATACCCTCCCGATGCTCAAATTATATAAAGTATCCTCAACATTATCGTATGCCATTTGCCCATAAGTAATTCTTAAAACAGACCTGTTGGAATCAGCTTCGACAGGATCCGATATCGCCTCGATAGAATCAAAACTTGCCCCTTTTAAAATATCGGAATAATACCTATATATTGTCTCGGAATCGGCAGCTGAAATGACCTTTACATACAAGTTTTGGGAAGCTCGAATGAGCGCTTTTCTAATATCTCCTTGTGAGATCTGGACTTTCCTTGAAATTTCTCTCTTATAAAGAGCATCCCTGAGATAGATATCATTCAGCTGAGCAATTGACTGTTTATAATAGTCGGTGTTCGAAAATCCTAATTTTGATGCTTCTTGTGCAAGCAACTTTTCGGCAATTATAGAGTAAAGTAATTCTAATTTGGTTGTGTCAGTACTCCACTGATTGGTGGACAAATGAGGCATCAATTCATACCTCATTTTGAATTCCCGCGTAGTTATTATTTTGTCACCTACTTTCGCTATGTAACCCTCAGTCGGCTGAGAGCGTGCTAATATATTAAATGTCAAAACGAAAAGAGACGCAACTTTCAAAGTGTTCTTAAGTTGGGTTGTTACGCACACCCTGCGTCGCGAGTATTCAAACATGAAATAGCCTCATTCAATCAAAAGGTAAGTATTATTAATTCGATAATATCATTGATTCAAAACATGGTTTGACAACGCGAATTAATGACAAACAAATGCACCTACAGTTTAGTCATAGCAATATAGTTCAAAGGTTGTGCCAAAGCCCTCAATCGGTAGCGATAAGACTCTCTATTGTAAAAAGTTTATTTCAGTCCAAGCTCCTTGGCCATGCGATAATAGTTTGGTGGGGCTAAACCCAGTTTCCTAGCAGCTTCGGCATCAGAACTCGAATTACGACGAATGAAAATGAAGTACCTTTTCCTCAACACTTTCTCAATTTGTGAAAGCGGAAGCTGGTTACTTTTGAAGAAGCTATCGATACCATCATCTTGTAGAGATAGGTCTCCAACGGGGCCTCCCAATGCCCGGCGAACATCTGAAGCGCTAATTTGGTCATTATCATAAAAAAGGAGTCGCTGAGCTACATTTTTCAATTCCCTTACATTACCAGGCCATACATAGTCGGTTAACACCTTCATAGCATCGGGTAAAACTGTTGGCCTTGTTACGCCCATACTAGCACTATACTTGCTCAGAAAATGATCTATTAGTACGGGAATATCCTCTGTTCTTTGAGCAAGATCGGGAACATGAATCCTTATTACATTCAGTCTATAATACAAATCTTCACGAAGCCTCTTTGCTTTCACTTCCTCTTCAGGATTTTTATTCGTTGCTGCAACTATTCTCACGTTGACTTTAACCTTCCCTGTCCTTCCGATCTTTTCTAATTCTCCATCCTGAATTACTCTGAGAAGTTTAACTTGGGCAGAAGGGGGCAGTTCCGTTATTTCATCAAGAAAGACAGTTCCATTATCAGCGATTTCAAATAACCCGGGTTTCTTCTTATCAGCACCAGTGAATGATCCCTTTTCATATCCAAATAATTCGCTTTCAATGAGCTCAGAAGGCAGCCCGCCGCAATTAATTGCAACAAAATTCTCGTATTTTCGGTCACTATTGTAGTGAATGTTGTATGCCACAAGTTCCTTTCCTGTCCCAGATGATCCACTAATGAGAATACTTACATCGCTTTTTGCATACTTGACGATTGATTCCCTCAGAGATTGAATCGCGGGCGATTCACCAACTATCCTTTTTTCTTCTAGAATGCTCTTGACATTGTTGTATAGCTTCTGATTTGATTCAAGCCATTGACGTTCGATTCTTGATCTCTCTGCGGCATTAATTATACTTAGGATGAGATCGGTTGGTTGATAAATATACTCAATGTCTCCAGGATACTTCGTTCCATACCAGTATGCTCCGGCCTTCAGCAATCTATTTGCAAAGTCGTAGTCAGTGACATTTATAGTCATCTTGGTTATAACTACAATTTGAAGCCAAGGAGAAGCGACTTTAATCTCCTTCACCAGATCTTCTCCCATCAGTCCACCAGACAAATTTAGGTCCATCAGGACAACATCATAGGCGGTCGGTTTTTCCTTTACAAGGGCCAAAGCTTCCAAACCATCTGAAACCACATCAGCAATTCTAATTCTATCGGCAAACGGTCCAATTGTATTTTTTATCCTCACAACATCATATTCTTCGTCCTCAATAATGAGAACATTGATCTGATTATAATTAGACATAGTAACAATCACGCATTTTTAATTGAAATTAAAAATTCACATCCGCCGTCCGGCAAATTAGATGCATCAATTGACCAACCGCAGCGGCGAGTCATCTCGTAAGCGATGTAACATCCATAGCCAACATTTTGCATTGACGCCTGCTTAGTCGAAACGTTTTCATGAAATATTTTCTTTACCCCATTGCCATCTGTCTCTAAAAGAGATGGCATAATTCCGATGCCATTATCGCGAATCGATATTGTGATCAATCCTACGTCAGGATCATATTTAGTAGTTATAACCACGGTGAGGTCCCTTCTATTTCCATGTTCAATACTGTTTTGAATCAATGGCTCGATTATTTCCCATACCACATATTCATTGACATGAACTGCAGGTAAATTTCGATCCTCGACAAAACTAATGTTGAATGTTCCACTTTTACGAAAACTTCTTAAGAAAATATTGTTGATCGAAAACCGAATAACTTCATTAATGTCAGTATAAAAGATTGGACTTCGGATAGTTTGAATGGGGGGATCATACCATTTCATATCATAAATTATTCTTGAAATGAAGTTAGCATATTTGCTTAGTCGATATTTTATGGACTCAATATTGTCTGGTTTCAGCATAGACAGATCGCTTCTCATAAAACCGACTATCTTTTCAGCCTTATGATATGTATGGTAAATTCGACGAGTAAAGGCAATTTCCTTTTCATGGATAATCTGTTCCTTTAAACTGTGCTCCCTTTCTGCAAATAATGCATTCAGTGCCTGGTCACGTTCCTTTACAGTATAAGAGGATATGAAATACATTGACAGTAAACCCAATGTAATCAGGGAAAGATAAATCAAGGATAATTCATCATAATTTGATGCAACTTCACTTGTAATGATGCTAAAGGTAGGACGTTCACTGACAAAAAGAGCCCCAACGTATTCTCCTCTGATGATAATTGGAACAAAAGTTTTAAAAATCCTCCCTCCCTCGATAATACTTACAATCTGCTGTTGAGAAATAAGTTGAGAGCTTAGCTTCTTGTAAAGTATTATCGCATCATGGTGGCTCATGGTATCTATACTACCTTCGTTCCATTTTGAAAACAGGATTTTGTAAAGCGATTCCCCATCATCTACCGCGAAGAGTTTCCCACCTTTCTTGAATATCACACATATCTCTTGTGTGTTGTGCTGTAGGGCTTGCTGTGTAAACAGTATATTAAACGCGCTAATCAATCGTCTCGCCTCCTCAGAATTCATTTCACCCCTTCCCACACTTTCCAAAAGGAGCTCGAAAGATGTTGTCGTCAGATTAGCTGTCCTTTCAGCTGAGTCCTTCTGATACCACTCCTGAGTTGTGCCAAACAATGACCTCATGGACGATTTATTTATTACCGACACGATTAACTGAAACCCGAAGACTACAACAAAAATAACGGTGAGATGTTTAAGCTGGAAATGATGTTCCCTGACCTGGTCAGACAACCGATGTTCTTTCATAGTACCACCCTTTCTATTTCATTTAATCGTGACCATCTCAGACTCGATCATCCGTTGGGCAGTTCCTAAAGCCTCCTTAGCGGTCATTTTTCCTTCTATGGCGAGATGTAGATAGTAAGACAAAATATCTGATATCCTGGTGTATTCTTCTGACTTAGGACGAAACACCCCGTGCTTGAACAGCTGCGCATAAAATATCAGCTCGGGATGCCTTTTCACAAACGCCGAATCTTCATAAACAAATCTATTAGTCGGCAAAAATCCACCATCCTCATACATGACTTCCTGCGCTTGTTTGCTGCCCATGAATTGTAAGAATTCAATTGCTTCTGGAATCTTAGTTGAGTATTTCGATATCATCAAGTCAAATCCACCAAATGCAAATGATGGCTGAGCCCCTTTCATATGAGGCAGAGGAGCAACCACGAGATTTGCAAGGACTTGAGGATATTTCTCGACAAGAAAGTTATTCCGCGCTAATGCCGGCCAGGCACGCAGGAAAACACCGTTTGTCTCAGCAAAGAATTTGTAGCTCTCGTCTTCCTTTAAACCACATACCTGACGAGGGGAGATTTTGTAAGTATTCACAATATCGATAAGAAATTTCAGAGCACTGATGTCCTCAGGACTGGTTAATTGAGGGTAACCGTTTTTCAAAATCTTTCCACCAAAGTTTGATAGCACCTCCACGTACATACACATCAACCCCTCATAACCATCAGCCTGAAACACAAAAAAGGGGCGAGATTGATCCGGAAGTTCTTTATGCAATTTAATGAAGTCACCCCATGTAATCGATTGGCTCAGTAACTTTATCCATCGCGTTGAGTCAGGTAATCGCTTTATGATATCCTTCCTGTAATACATAACTGAAATATCAAGATAAAGTGGTATTGCCAGCGTACTGCTGTCGGATGTACATGGAACCAAAGCATAGCTCATGAAGCTTTTCTTGTCACGAAGTGGAAAATACTGGTCTAATGGCACACAATATCTTGCAAACCTGGGCACATCAACCATATCCACCGCAAAGATGTCAATCCTGTCACTTTTGCTTCTGAAATAACGAGCAAACAACTCTTTGCGCTGGTCGGTGCTAAATTTCGAGAATGGCAAATCAATGGGTACCACTTCAATTTTACCACGATGAGCCTTGTTAAAAATGTCAATCAGCTTTTGATGTGCGGAAGAAATATTATCAGCATATGTTATTCTTATAGTGCTGTCTTCACTATAGCTTCCATCATAAGGTGAAAGAACGCGAAAGAGGGCAATGAATGAAAGAACAATTACTGACACGATCAAGATATATATCCGTTGAGTCGAGGTGAGTTTGAACTTCATTTTAAACCTTCAAAAGCAACTAACAAACCTTTTGATTGCTTCAGCAACTGATTCTAAGGTCCAATCGAGGCATAACCCTGAATCATAAGTGCTCATGCCAGACAGTGTAATATATACACCATTAAAAAAATTTACTACATACTATAATCTGCTGATGGGTTGCTAAGTCTTAGAGAACCGCTACTAAGAATAAAAGTTGATTTACTCTAAGATTCATTACCCCGACCGCTTGTAAACCCTTACGTAATCGACCACCATCTGTTGCGGAAATACCGTCGTATAATCAGGGTTTCCGGGCCAATCCCCTCCCACTGCCACGTTTAATATCAAGTAAAACCTTTTATCAAATGGAGAGCCAATATAAGTCCTGAAGAACATTGAAGAATCAACAAACCAGCTTATCGAGGTTGAATCCCATTCAATAGCAAACAAATGGAACCCATCTGAAAAGAAACCGGTTGGCAAAGTATATGACCCCTGCCTTTGTTGATTTGTTTCTCCAAAATGAATTGTCCCGTATACTTTGTTTGGCTTATCCCCAAGCAATTCCATAATATCTATTTCACCGCTTAGCGGCCAACCACCATAGTATGAATCGGTCGGCATCATCCATATCGCAGGCCAGATCCCTTTGCCATAAGGGAGCTTCGCTCTTACCTCTATTCGTCCATATAACCAATCACCTTTGTTCTTCGTAACCAAACGTGCTGATGTATAGGAATTACCAAGATAATTCTCCTTCAATGCTTGTATTACCAGAAAGCCACTATCAACGTAGGCATTGTTAGGACGGGAAGTATAGTATTCAAGTTCGCTATTTCCCCAGCCATTCCCACCCACTTCATAGCTCCACTTTGAAAGATTAAGCGCTGTTGAATCAAATTCATCGTCCCAAACAAGTGTCCATCCGGGCAAAGTAGGAACAATCCTCTCATTGGTAGAAGTGATGTTTCCTTTCCCACAGCTGATGACTAATGTTGCAACAACAATCAATATTAGGTATTTAAGGAGGTTATACATCCCAAAACAAAAGGTCAATATGTTAAGCCATAACCGTAAGGAAAAAGTGGGTTGTAGTTGGGATCTCCGTAGTGAATTGGGATTTGATCCATGCTCCGCGGCCATGATTGTGAAAGCTTTCCTGTTGGTTTGTAATCACCAAACAAAACATCGGCTACACCTTCTCCTTCAGTCCCGGGCAGCCATGCAGCAATGAATGCGTCAGACATATTCAGGGCATCGTTTATTATCAACGGCCTTCCCGACACGAGAATTACAACAACAGGGATATTTGCACTCTTCAGGTTTCTTATGACATTCATGTCTTCCGCTGACAACGACAAGTCAGTCCTGTCTCCTGCACCCTCTGCGTAAGGAGTTTCTCCAACAACAGCAATACCTACGTCCGCACCAGATGCTCCTGTTCCGTCTTTTGAATAAACTACCTGAGTGTTAGAAGAGACTATCTCCCTTATCCCCTGAAGAATCGTTGTTCCTTGAGTAATATCACCACTGGAACCTTGCCAGCTTATCGTCCATCCTCCACATTGATTACCTATGTCATCAGCATTCTTACCAGCCACAACAATTTTAGACAAATTCTTACTCAATGGAAGAGTTTTGTTCTCATTCTTTAATAACACAATCGACTCACGCACACATTGCCGTGCAAGTTCTCTGTGGGCATCCGACCCAACAGTTGGCGTTAAACTTCTGTCAGCATAGGGATGCTCAAATAAACCCTTTAAAAACTTGATTCGTAGGATTCTCCGCACTGCATCGTCAATCCTGGACATTGGGACCCTTCCTTGATTGACAAGATCCTTCAGAGTCGAAATAAACCTTTTGTAATCGTCTGGTACCATAATCATGTCTATTCCCGCATTGACGGCGGTTTCCACCTGAGTGCTGTAATCACCTGGCAACTGATTTATCGCCGCCCAATCAGATACAAGAAAGCCCTTGAAACCGAGCTCCCCTTTCAACACATCAGTTAACAAGTACTTGTTTGCACTCATCTTCACACCATTCCAGCTGCTATACGAAACCATTATAGTGCCCACACCATCTTTAATTGCCTCTATATACCCCGGCATATGGATTTTTCTTAACGTTTCCTCGTCACATATTGTGTTTCCTTGATCCCTTCCCCCCTCTGTTCCTCCATCCCCCACGTAATGCTTTGCGCATGCCACGACGCTAGAAGGGCTGCTCAACTCCTCACCCTGAAAGCCTTTAACTTCTGCCTCCGCCATCATAGTCTGTAATTCTGGACTTTCACCAAAACTCTCATAAGTTCGTCCCCACCTTATGTCACGTGCTACAGCGATACAGGGAGCAAACACCCAATTTATACCTGTTCCTGCCACTTCTTCAGCAGTAGCTCGCGCTGCCTTCTCAACCAAATAGGGATCTCTAGTGCATCCCATTCCTATGTTATGCGGAAATATTACTGCCCCTTTGACGTTGTTATGACCGTGGACTGCATCAATACCATATATCAATGGAATTTTCAGCCGAGTTTGAAGAGCATACCACTGATAACTATCATACATGTTTGCCCAGCTATTCGCATTGTTTACCGCTGGAGCTGATCCGCCACCGCTCAACAGGGATCCAAGCGCATAGACCTTTATGTCGCTGTCAGCTTGCAGATATTTCCTATCGACTTGAGTCATTTGACCTATCTTTTCCTCAAGTGTCATCTGATTGAGAAGCTTATCAACTTTACTATCAACATTGGCTGTGTCTTGGTCAGACAATCCCGTCAGATTGCCCTTGCAACTCAATAAAAGGAGTGCTGCAAGTATAGAAAGCATTGCTCTGGGGAAACTTTGTCTCTTCACTTTTGCGATCTGAAGCCTTTTCAGGAAAAGCGATTTCATGAGAATTATTCCTTTAAATTTTAACTTGAATCGATTATCTACGTAAAAATTATCTCTCGACTAACTGCACATGATTTTTCGGGACAAAATGCGTGCCAGATAATTTATCAGATAAACAATCGTAAAGCTCTCTATATTGTAGACAGAAACATCAATCTCATCCCAGTTCTGGATTATCATAGTAATAAGACAGCTTATCAAAATAGTAATAAAAGCTCCCTGAAAATTGGATCATACCTAACCATTCTACAGGAAATTTTCCATGATAGTTAAGTTTAAGTTAGAGTACTCGTTGACCGCGCCCCGACACAATTTTTTAGTACAAGATTTTCCAAATTGTTTTTATCAGAGTGACTATTACAAAGAGTGCACCCGTACTGCACGCAGTAGCAAGTGCATTCCTAACAAGACTCCTGTTGGCAACTTCCTCGAGTAATTTTCTCCGATTGAGCAACCGCGCAATTCCCGCAGCTTTCAAACTAACCCAGCGAAAACTTGCATGATGGAATGATCACAATACCCAAACAAAGATCACCATGAGATGAAGGTCGAAAAAGATGAGACAAACTTGAGAGTGCTCAAAAGCCCAGTATGCTTTCAGGCCTCAAAAAGTGGCACGTGTATCCGTTTGGATTTTTAATTAAATAATCCTGATGCTCTTCTTCTGCCCGCCAAAACGGGCCAGCTTTTACTACTTGAGTTACAACAGGTGCACCCCACTTGCTAAACTTATTAAGCTTCCTAATAAATTCAATAGCAATATGCCTTTGCTCATCAGTGTGGTAAAAGATTGCTGACCTGTAAGAATCCCCAATGTCATTCCCCTGTCGATTCAATGTAGTTGGATCGTGCATCCGAAAATACCAGCGTAGGAGCTGATCAAAAGTAATCCTTTTGGAATCGTAAATAACTCGCACTGCCTCAGCATGTCCTTTATGGTCTCGATACGTGGCGTTTGGCACCGACCCTCCTGTGTAACCCACCTCAGTAAAAATCACCCCGGGGATCCGCCTCAACAAATCTTGCATTCCCCAAAAACATCCTCCCGCTAGGTAAACTTCTTCATAACTAGACTCGGTGGACACCCGTGTAGATTGAAGTCCTTCCACAAGACCCGCAGTAACAAATGGCTCTAAGTACGCTCCGTAACCTTCATCAGCCATCCGATCAACCGGGACAAACCTCAGGGATGCGGAGTTGATGCAGTAACGTCTATGCTCAGGAGGAGGGCCATCATCGAATAAGTGCCCCAGATGCGAGTTGCCAATTCGTGAGCGAACTTCGGTGCGCACCAGCCCATAGGAGAAATCGGGTTTTTCAACTATAAACTTCTTATCAATAGGCCTGGTAAAGCTGGGCCAACCCGTACCCGAGTCAAACTTATCCAATGAAGAAAACAGTGGTTCCCCAGTTACAACATCGACATAGATGCCAGGCTCATGGTGGTTCCAATAAGCATTCTCAAATGCTGGTTCGGTCTCTGCGTTGCAAACCACCGCAAACTGCTCAGGAGTCAAGCGCTTCTTGATATCGCTCGCGCTTGGCTTCTTGTAGTTATCCTGTCCCATACAAATCTCCTTTTGACCAAAGAAAATAAACAAACACCCAAATAAAACCGCAAATGTAATCGACAAATCGAGATTTCGCATAATATATCACCAGGAAATAAATATTTGGGAAAGACCTTGCAAGGGTTTCACTTTGTCCTGACTCAAAATACTTAGGCTTTTAAATTTTTTCTTTAGATAACATCAACAGATGCGCATTTGAATTGGTTCCCTGATAAAGACTTCCTGTTCATCAAATCTGCACGCACAACGTAATTGTCCATGTAAAGTCTCAGCCCAGCCACTGGATTGAACGCCCAGTGCTTCAAATCAGCATTCGACAAGCTCTGCCAAACCTTCCCGGCGTCGGCACCTACTACGCCACCGATTCTCCATAATATCTGGAATCTGAGTTCTGCATTCACCAATGCAGATGCCCTGTCAAGGTACCGATCCTGAGGATAACCGCGCAGGTTGCTGTTTCCTCCGATCGAGCTCATTACTTGAATCGGGAGATTCTCACCAATCACTTGCTGCAAGCCTAGTCGAAAAGCGAAGATTGTCGTCGGATAAAACAATATTGAATAATACTGTAGCCAACCGGCAAGCCGAGTGAATGACGTGTTTCCTAATTTCCACTTCGGTGAAAACTCGGTTTCACCTTGAAGCACGACACCCCTTGATGGATTCACAAAACTATTTCGGGTGTCATAACGTAAGTTCATGCCGAACGAACTGAATACGGCATTCCCAGAATTCAAAGATGGAGATAGTGTTGCAAGAGGATTACCATTCTCGAAATTGAAGTTTCTGATGCTCTTGTGCCTGAGGTTGATTTGCCCAACAACTTTGGAATTGAACCCGCGGCTCAGTGTCAAATCGAATTCGATTGGCTCTCTTGTGTATTGTTTTCTGTTGGAAAAGAGGGAACTGTTACCCACGCCGAAGAAGTTGTTCTCTATCCACTTGTCGTAGTCGAACGTCAAGTCGATCGCGAGTGGATAAACCGTTCCCTCTCGCGATTCGAAGTCTGGAATCGAGAACACTACTCTGTACCATCGTTCGCCTTTGGTGCTGTTGAACGCAACCATGTCAAAGGATTCATTTGTTCTCAATAGATTATACAGAAATAATTTTGCACCGTAACCAAAGCCTATGTCAGTGTCGTAAGAAACTATGGGAAGGGGCTCGATTGATGCCCTTGTTTCAGAAGAGGAATTCTTCAAGGAATCTGAAGTTGGTATTGCCGATAAATCGATATCGGCGGCTACACCAAAATGGTCTGAAGCAAACACCCCGTTGGCACTTGAATCGAGTGCGATCCGTACGCCTCTGACGGCTTGCAGCCCAAAATGTCTACTGAGAAAGATGTAATCGATTTTTCTTGGTTTTGCATCATATATTGCCGAAAGCTTTTCATCGTGATTCAATTCTTTCCTCCTGCAGTCAAACAGGCTTGTCGAGAAAGCGATGTTCGTGTTCTTTATCGGGTTCCATGTCAAGAATTGATCACCGTTAATTCCTCTGCAAACATCTCTGAATTCTCCGGCATTGTAGATAACCCCAATTTCCGGAGAACTCGGCTCCGCGTTGAAGTCGCCGCCAAGTATCACCGGTACATCATGAGGCAGTTCCGAGATTTCATGGAGAAGTGCTTTGGATTCTTCCATCCTTCTCTGAGAACCGTACGCTAATATTGCTGGGACTTGCTTTGCGTATGACGAATCAATCTTGCCTGTCGAGAGCCACTGATTTACTTTGTCTTGGACAACAGGATCGTTTGGTGGAAATGCGCTCAGGTGAACATTAACCAAATATATATTCCTACCATCCACACCTATCTCCGCAGCAAGCGCAAATTCCGCCTCGTCGAAGTTTATCGACATAAGTCCACCAAAGAGCCCGAACGAACCGGACAATTTCCAGACCGCATGTTCTCTAAGATGGAAATTTTTCTTTGCGAGGATCGCGATCCCTTCTTCAAAATTCCACGGCGGACCAAAACCGAGAATCTTGATTCCAGCGTTGCAGACTTGATGAATTTCGTCTAAGCCTAACGAATCAGCCAATCGCGACGAGTATTCTCCGACAGGGTTTGCTTCCTGGACAAAGACGATGTCAGGGTCAAGCTTCCTAAGTTGGTCAACAAGCAATCCAAGCCTCAGCCCCCTTCTCTCGCAGGATTCGTATTCGCCAAAGTCTAATGTACCATGATAGTCAAGTCCTGACCAGACGTTGATGGTGACAATCTTCAGAACCTTTTCATCCACGGTTTCTTTGTATGTTTGGGCAGATACACTGACAGCTGAAAACATAGCTATTGCCAGTAAGATGGAAAAGAATCTATGCAAAGTCATTGTCGGCATTTCACTCACCATGGCCATGATAACGCCGACAATGTTTCTAATCAGGTATTCAAGGACTTCTCCATAAATTCCTCGTGTCATAGCTCACCAAATCATCGACTCCAGGAAAGACTCATATCAGTTACCCCACCAGCAGTTGTGACTTGCGTGAGGCCTGTACCATCACGGTTGATAACGTAAATATGCGCCCCGTATTCAACGCCATCGGGACGAATGAAAGCGATTTTTGAACCGTCTGGTGACCAGCACAATGAATATTGATTGCTAACCCCTTCCCAAAAATTCAAGGTTCCAGTTGCGGAGAGCGAAAACAACGTTTTAGGTTCGGCACCGACTGAATCGAAGAGCACGACTGAAACAGACGTAATGTTGAACCTTGAATCCGAAGTCACCAAGAGCCCTGCCAGGCTATTTCCATCCGGCGACCATGACGGTGAATGAAAATATTGATCAAAATGCCTGATGTTTGATCCGTCAGAGTCGAACGTCCAGATATAATCTGCTAAAACTACCATTTTCCCATTTGATGATATTGACACAGGATCAAATGGCCAATAGACATATGGAGGATTGAGTTTGTAGAAGTCGATAATGGCCGTTCTGTCGGGTGGGTTCGGGACAGGAGACTGGCAATATACCGGAATACTTGGGGCATTAAGATAAGAATAGAACACAATCTTCTTACTGTCAAAAGTCCAACTCGGAGATTCCGCAATGCCATCGATATCCGAGACAAGTTGACTTCCCGTGCCGTCTATGTTCATGATAAAGACATTGTAACCCTCAGGGTTATTTGAGGTGTAGGCAATTTTCTGTCCGTCGGGTGAGACCGCTGGCCCATCATAAACGACAAAACCACTGTCGATTCCCCATGAACGCTGGTGATCTATATCGACAACATAGACGCCCCGATAGTTATTATCCACAGGTCCGATACGTTCAAAAACAAGTTTACCAGAACCAAGCTCGCTGAACGGTATTGGGTCTACCAAGGGCGGGAACGATGGAAGGTTCGGTGGACTCGTAGCTTGCTTGTTGCATCCCACACCGATCACAATGGCCTCTGCAACGATATAAAAAATTGCGACTGAACGAATCAGGCGAAACTCCATAGTTAATGAAACACAACTGACAAACATACGCATTGTTTTAATGGCTTTATTTTTCACTCATGATTTTCGTAATCATAGTAAGCTTGCCAGGGAGCGGCTCTTCTGAAAAGTTATAGACAGCATCCCTGCTTAGTACTGCACCGATGATCCCGCCAACGAGAGCCCCAATTATCCCGAAGTAAACTCCTCTAGCCAGAGCAACAATCGAACGATATACCCACGGATTGTTAAGGAAATCCAAATCGGAATTGATATTCAAGCTAGGGCCTGTCCCGTAAATAGCTCCATCGATTGCACCAGCAATTGCACCGACCCACCATCCTATCTTTGCGCCTTTCCAGAACGTAGCGTCCTTGACAAGTCGAAGCTCGACAATCGAATCTACTGGAATCGCACGACTTCCACTGTCGCTCAACACAAATAAAGTATCATTTCGAAGTTGATCGAGATCGACTTTTTTAATGACCGATCCATCCGACAGCTTCACCTGCCATCTTCTATTCTGTGAAAGGAGCGGCGATTGGATCGAAACAATTGCCCCGACTATAATAACGGCTAATTCCCATCTTCTCCATAACGTTCCAGCGATAATGTTTTTCATTTTTCACTCCTTGAATTCAATAGAATGAATCTCAGCTCACAGCAGTATCGAAAATCCAATCAATAACCCAAAGTTCGACATAGTCTGATCGGAACTGTAAGATCCGTAACCGTAGTCAACGCTATTTGACCAGGTATGAGTCCTGTAATTCAATTCAGTTCTCAAAGCTACCGAGTTAGTCAACAGGAACTTAACACCCGCTCCAAGATTTATTACTCCAACATTAAGTTTGTCACTAAATTTGCCGATGGCACCGCTAAAATAAGGCATTTCAACAGAGTTAGCGATGCCGTATCCCGCGCGTGCGTACAGAGCTTCTCTCGTGTCAGGAATTAGATAAGTATAAGAAAGGTTGAAGAGAAAATATTCAGCTGGCTCAGAATGTTGTACAGCAAGAAAACCAATTTCCGGTTCAACAGACAATCCATCGACCAAATAATACCCCGGCATAACCGAGACGAAAAGATAATTATTGGATTCCGAGTTACTCCATTTGCCGCCGGTTGAAGTCGTCGTGTACTTGTTAGTCATTGAACCGAGGCTCCCTGAGAGCGACAGCTCCACTTCTCCTTTTTTGAATTGTGCATTGCTCATTGACGCAAAACCAAACAAAATAGCGGCGATCGCGATTAGAGATTTCATAATTACCTCCTAATTAATAGTTTTGTTATTTCATTTTGTATGGCCGCAGACAAATTCTTCTTTTGATGATGCGATCCTCCAAATTTGTCATTGCCATGTGCTATGCTTGAGTAGAACGCCTGTAGAATCATATTCCCACCATTCGCCGGAACCATCAGATTTCCAGAGTGCCCTGAAAACAATACATGCACCACCGGATTCGTTAATTTCACCACTCTTGTTTGAGTAGCTTTTGCACTGCAACCACCACGACTCCCCACCTGGACTTATTGTGCCGATGACACCTCCTCCAGTGGTTATCCAGCTGAAGTTGCCGTGATATGAAGGAAATGCGATAGCAAACTCACCCATCGATCCGTCCCCCATAGCCCATCCATCATACTCAACCGGGTGAATCCCGGATGGTTCGGCAATGAAGAACTTCCAATGGTATCCGGCTTCGTCCCAGAAACCATGCCCTTTGTACGCAATCCATGTGGCCTGATTGCCGATCTCGTCGCGGCCAATCCACGTCCAGGAAGTATCTGATTGAGACGTCGCGGGACCAGAGCATATTGCCAGATATTTTCTTGATATCTGTTGATTGAACAAAGAAGCAAACTTGATCGCCTTTATTGCACCTGAGCTGTCAGAACCCGTCGCCGGGGCAAAAAATGTTGGTATTATAAGATGCGGTGCTGAAGAAGGCGAAGTTGGACTGTCGCAACCTGACAGCAAGGAGCTCATCTCGATTGTGAGCCAGGAAACAAACAGCGATCTGATCTTCATAAAGCGCTCCACTTCTGATATTTCGTTCGATCTTATTTCTGCAATGTATCACTACATGATGCACCTTAATTTGCACCATTTGAAATCACCATTTGTCAAAAAATTGTCAATACCCCGTCAAACTTTTCCCCGACCGCCAACTATCTAATAGTTGAATTTATACCCCGACGTGTGAACAGTTAGAATAAATTTAGGTCTTGATGGATTGTCTTCAATCTTGTGACGAATTGATAAAATATAATTATCAACGGCGGGATAGAAAATCTCAATCTGCTTTAGCAAGGTAAGCCTGTCTGAACGAGAAGCTTGAGAGGCAGCTAATCCCGTAGATGTGTCGTGTTCGACAAAACAGTCGCAGCCTTAATGCTTAGCTTCCACTATTTGAGATCGCGGAACCGGGCATCGAGAAACTGCTCGATTATTTCATTGGCCAAGTCAGGCTTTTCTTGCAAAAGCGAATGATGAGCCCCTGGAACGACACACAAGTAAGCATGCGGCAACAGTTGGAAAAGCTTTACCGTATGGCCTATCTTTATCAGGTCATGGTCCCCCGACATTACAAGCGTGGGTGTCTGTATGGATTTGATCTGCTCGTCTGTGAACTTTGGATGATACAAATCAAGCT
>Ga0078972_1000921_pt1 | contig 118155 bp, 89 predicted proteins | sample YelNatPaOPGAMG01_FD_67568 | JGI IMG/M metagenome (GOLD analysis project Ga0078972, IMG submission 67568) | Hot spring thermophilic microbial communities from Obsidian Pool, Yellowstone National Park, USA - OP-RAMG-01 (SPADES assembly) (version 2) | ecosystem: Environmental > Aquatic > Thermal... | reverse complement strand
GAAGATGGGCGCGTGCTGCTGGCATGGCGCGGGATGGGGCGCGGGAACATTTTTCTGAGTGGCGTGGCTTTTGACCCGCAATGGAGCACGCTGCCGCTCAAGGGGGGGTGCCTTGCGCTGGTGCAAAACATGGCTTTGATGGGCGAGGAAGCCACTGACGTGCTGGTTGGTTTGACGGCAGGCGAGAGGCTCCCCACGGTGCCCGAAGATTTGCGGGAGTTGGAAATTCGCACTGTAACAGGCAGCGGCTTGGAATGGAAGGGAGAGGCAGGCAAACGTCCGGAATTTCCACGCTCCGGCGTTTATACTGTGCAGGGTGACAAGCGGGCATGGTGCGTGTACGTGCGGGGGGCGGAGCGGGAGGGAGTATGGCGATTTGTTTCAGGGGACAAAATACCCGCCCTTGGAGGCTTGAGATGCCAGTTGCGCGATTTCACCAGCGCTGATGATGTGGGTGAGGAGGCGCGCAGAATGCAGGCTTCGCTTGATTTATTTCTACCGTTTTTGCTTTTGGCGCTGGCGTGTTGTCTAATGGAGGGCTGGTTGTCCAGCCAGCCTCCGCGCAAACCGCGGGCAGCGGAAACCACCGGTGGATTTTCGCGTCCGGAAGAGAAAGCGGAGGCAGTAGCGGGGAAATCATGAGCATAATAGCTGCATTGCTTTGGCGTCCGCATCTAAGCCCGTTTTTGTGCGGGCTGTTGGTGCTGGCTGGGGCAGTGTGGCTTTGGGCGGTGTATCAACGGTTGTTGGCGAGGCTTGAGCCTGTCAAGGCAAGGATGATCATCGCGCCGAAGGCCGCGGCGCTGATACTGCTGCTTGTGGCGGTGTTTGAACCGGTCTGGTATGTGGAGACAATGGAAAAAGCACGTGGCAAGCTGCTGGTCCTGGTGGATGCTTCATCATCAATGGATGTTGTGGATGACGGACAACATAGCCGGCTTGCGCGTGCGCGGACAGCGGTGGAACGGCTGAAGAAAAGCCTGCCGGTTGATATTCAGGTTGAGGCGCTGGACTTTACCACACAATTACACAAGGCGGGCGAGGGCACGCGCACCAACGGGATTCGCGGAACTGACATTGGCGGCGTATTGGCGGCGATGTCCGAGCAGCGGGACGTGGCATCCACGCTTGGGGTGCTGCTTGTAACTGATGGCGGTGATGACACGTTGGAGGGGTTGCTGCCGCCTCCTGTGCCGTTGCATATCCTGGGAGTTGGCGCCCCGCCGGACAAGTGGAATGACATTGCAATTGAAAAAGTCTCGCATCCGCCAACAGTTGAAAAGGAAGTGGAATATGAGATAGAGGTCAATCTTGAGGCGCGGACTGGCGGCGGGCGCAGATTTGTTCAGGAATTGCGCAGGGTGCCGGTTGTGTTGGAAGAGCAGGTGTCAGGGCAGTGGCGGACAGTGGCGGACAAGACTGTCAACCTGTCAAATCGCCGGGCGCAGGTCAAATTTGCAACGAGCAACAAGGAAGTCGGTTTGCGATATTTCAGGGTGACAGCGGGACCGGTTAATGGGGAATTGACCACGCTGAACAATGTGCGGCATTTTGCAGTTGAGGCGCAGAAGAAATCGCTGCATGTGCTCTATTTTTCGAGGGAACTGGGCATGGATTTTCGCGCCATTCGGTCGGAGATGGCGCGCGATCCGGGTGTTGCTTTTACGGCTTTATTCAGGACTTTGAGCGAGCGGTTTACGCTGCAGGGCGACCGGCTTCCTGGCGATGAGGAATTGGAAGCCGGCTTTCCGACAAGTGAAAAGACGCTGAAACTTTATGATTGCGTAATACTTGGTTCATTCCCGGCGGAAGACTGGTCCGAACAGCAAATGAAAGCGCTGCTGCAATATGCTGAAGGTGGCGGCGTGGTGATTTTCCTTGGAGGCAGCAAGTCGTTCGGGGCTGGCGGTTATGCGCGCACTGAATTGGCGCCAATGTTTCCCTGGAAACTGGACGATCGGGAGCCGGATATGGCGCTGGGCGCTTTTCCAATAAAGGTACCGCCTGCGGCCAGCGGGCATCCAATTTTGAGCGGAGTTTCTGAAGCGTTGATACGCGAAGGGGCGATTGTGGAGAGCGTCAATCCTGTAGGCGAAGTAAAAGTTGGAGCGACGGTATTGATGGAGGTTCGGCTTGAAAACCGGACTGTGGCGCTTGCTGCGATGCATAACTTCGGAAAAGGAAAGGTTTTTGCGCTCGCGTCGAACACGATGTGGAAATGGACAAGCCGCTCAGAGGGATTGCGAACTGCTTTTGGGTTGTTCTGGCGGCAGTGCATTCGGAATCTTACCGGCAAACAAGAGGGCGGGCGGGTGTTTACGGTTAAATGGGATAAAGAAGCCTATCGGCCCGGAGAACAGGCGACTCCGGAAATTCAAGTTACCAGCCCGGGCGCAGCCGAGGGAATAAGGTTCACGGCCAGTCTGGGGTTTGGGAATACCACGACGCCTGTGCGAGTTGAGCCGGTGCAGGGACAAGCGCGGACGTGGTCATGCAAGTTGCGCTTGAACCAGCGCGGCGATTACTCATTCAAGCTAGTTGCATACCGCGGCGATGAAATGGTTGACAGTTATGAAAAAGCGCTGAGGATTGCGCCGCTGGTGGACGAGGGGGCACGGTTGGAACTGGATGCTGACGGGCTGGCCAAGCTCGCAGAGCGGTGTTCAGGAGCATTTTATCGTGAAAATGAACTTGAACAGTTGGTTAAAAGGATTTCCATTGGTTCAGGTCGCAAGGTGATTGCGCAGGAAGCGAGCCTTGCGCAAGCTGGGCCATGGTTTGTTTTGCTTTTTATTGCGTTATTGGCGACGGAATGGATTTTAAGGCGACGCAACCATTTAATTTGAAAAAGGAGGCATGAGCACTTTGGCGGAACTGAAAAAGGCGGCGGCTGAGTTGCCGCCGGAAGAGAAATTGGAATTTTTCAAGTGGCTGGCGAATTCCAAGGAGGTGCAGATGCTCTGGCTGTCTGAGGTGCGGACCTATCTGCAACAACAGAGTCAGGGCCGGCAATCCTCAGGCGGTTCAAAGCAAGCTTGATTGTATAACAACCGCTTTGCGAAACGTCGTGTTAGAATTCGGCGCGAACAGTTACTATTGTCCATGCCGGAACAGCGATTGCCCCGGAGACGGGCGCAAACGGTAGTTCGCTATTGTCGCTTAACCATAGGCGGGACGGCTTTGGCTCGCTCCAATTGAACTTTGCTTTCGTTGGTTTTCCACTGACACCGAACAATCGCAGGATAATTGCTTTGCCGTCTTCAGATGGTTTGCAGGCGGTCAACGCAACCGGCGCGGAGGCTGAGATGGTGAAACGTGGTTGTGGGTTTGGCTCACCACGGGCCGGAAGGACAACAAGCGGCTGGCTGCATTCAATTGCGGTTCGGGTTGCCTGGACAGGATCAAAATCGCCGTCGTGCGGGAATATGAAATAGCGGAATACAGTTGGGCCTTCTTGTTCGGCGCGGTAATTGGTATGCCAATGGTTGTTCATGGCCCATGAATAAATTCGGCTGGAGGGCTTCAGCTTGCTGAGCCATGCACGCGGATCTGAAAGCGAGCCAATCAAATTTGCGGTCAATCCGCCGACCTCAACCAGCGGCGCATCGGGGGTAACCAGAGTAACGCCACGGCGCTTATCCGAGATGTCCACCCACCTTTGCACGGTAAACCAATTTTTGCATGCCCCGGGGATTTGATCAGTTTCAGGTCTGACAACTCCCCAGGGGACATCCATTCGAATGACACTTTCAGGCAGGTTGAAAGCGAAGCCGAAATGCACCCCTTCTTTGTCACGGATTGGGAGTTTGTCCACGGTGTTGATGATCTCCACATAATTACGCTGTGCATGGAGACGGATTTCCGTGCTTAACTTACGGCAGCCGGGAGCCTGGGATTCGATTAGCAACGAGGCCACAAGCGGGCCGCGCTCTTTTATTGATATTTTCGCCTGACTGGCGCGCTGCGCTTTGTTCAGGTCACTGCCCGGCAAATAGATGTATTCATTCAACCCACCGGATTCGGCGTCCACAAGCTCACGACCGGCCATTTGCAGACTCACAATGGCCCCGGTTGTTTCATCCACACGCAGCGAAGTTCCCTTATGCCGGCTGGGAGAAATCGAATAAAGAGCAAGGCCTTCAGCCTTTACCTGCACATCGGTTGGAAAAACAGGCGTGCCTTTAAGAATATGAAAACGTTGCGCGCTTGTGCCAGCAAGACTTGTCCGGAAAACCAGCTCGCCGGAACTCAATCTTTGTGACGGGATGCGTTTTTGATTGGAAGATACAGCGACAACAACATCGCCTTCACTCGAAAGAGTTGGGGGAACAACCACCAAGCCCGATGAAACTGAGAAAGCGGATGTATTGATGACATCAATGGCCTGGGCTGCATCAGGCGAAGTGGCGGGCTGTCCGCGGAGCGAGTCTGCGGTTTCCAGCAATTTGCGCGATTGCGCATCTGCATCCAATGCGAATGCCTGTTTGATTGCCCACTGGCTTTTTACGAAAGGATGGTCAGGCTGGCTAATGCTGTTGTGTGCGCCCCAAGTGTGTTCATCGTAGAGAACAACATTTCTCCAGGCCTGCCTGAATGCGTCTGCGGGATATGCTTTGGGGTTGAATAGAGCGAAAAGGGTTTCAGCCTGAACAAGGCGTTCAGCGGCGGCGCGATTTAATGCGGTTTCACGGGCGCTTGAGGCCGCGCCGTCCTCCCAATAGGGAGTGAAATCACCACGCGCCTCGGGAATGCGGCTGCCATACTTTTTCTCGAAATCACGGAACATTTCGGCGGTGGTGGCAATGACGAGTTTTGGATATGCATAAGTGTCGTTCCACGCCTTGACTTTGTCGGCAAATTCCACGTCTGGCGCGCCGTTGTCGCCCAGACAATGCCGGACTTGAACGAAGTCATAAGGATACCCTTTTTCCTCAAGGCGCTGCAGATACTGCAGCAGCCGGCTGGTGGACCGGAATACCTGGTAGTAGCCGGTGCCTGTCATCCAGACGAGTATGCGGTCGCGACCGTTGGGGCCAATCCACCAAAAAGGTTTGTCGCCCCAGGCGGCGATGGTATGGCCGATTCGGTCTCCGCCGTTTGGTCCGATGCTGAAATATTTTACGCCGCTATGCGACAGGGCTGGCACCATTCCCCATGTATATCCCGGCACATCGGTAATCATTGCTGAGACAATTGGAACGCCGGTTTCGCGTGACAATTGGGTTGCAAGGCTGAGCATTCGCAACAACTCTTCCGGCCGGCAGAGTCCGGTAAGCATGTTCCCATACAGGGCGTCCAAGCCGACTTGTCCGGCTTTGACGGCTTCAAAAAATGCCTGGCGTTTTTCTGGGGTTGCCTGTCGCAGGTAACTATCCACCGCCCATAATACTTCCGTGTTCCACTTGAAACGGCAGCCAGAAGGATAGCCGGCTGTGCGGCTGGCGGTTTCAATAGCCGTTTCCAAGTATTTCCATTGTGCCTTTTCCACATCGGTCTGCACGTGGGTGTATCCGATATCAACGTGCGAATGCGGCAGGAGATAAACCACCCAGTGACGTACAGGCTTTAGCGTAACAAATTGTTCGGCGAGTGTCTTGCCGCCGGCTTCGACTGTTACCTGGATTGTGCTTTTTTTGCTGACGGCTTCAACAGCGGCTTGAATTGAATGAGTCCCGGAGCTAAGTACCAGATTGGTCACGGTTTTGCCGTTGACGAGCACGCGGGCGGGGGTTTCGTCACCAAAATGCCGAATTGATGTTTCTACGATCTGGGCGAGCCTCCCATCATGTTCAACCAATACCGACGGCGAGTGAATCTCATGCACTACCGTGCCTGAGGTTTGAGTGAGTTCAACATCATCAGGCGTTTCCAAAGTGATTGCATCATATAGCACCCAGCTTCCTGTGGTGGTGCTGATAACGATTTCGTTGGCCCCGGCCTGCAATGCATTTGCGGGAAATGAGATTTCCCATTGAACGGGTTTGCCTTTCGCAACCTGGCCAAAGACCGAAGCATCGCCACCACCGGCAGGCATGGCCTTTTCAAACTTCAACCGATTGATTTTTACTTCGAGTTTGGGCGGGCTTTTGCTGTGTGTGTCAACAAAGTGAAGTGCAAGTTTGGCTTGTCCGGAAGCCGGGCCAGTTTTGATTCCGAAAAGTATTGTAAAAGCATGAGGGCGCCCGCCTGCCCAGGCGTCATCCGGCCCGGGATGCACATAAGGCCAGTCCTTTTTTGGGTCAGAGCGGCCAACAACGAAAAAGCCGTCTTCGCGAAACTCGGAGTAGCGATTTGGCGCAAGAGCGAATTCCTGGTTATTGCGGTCGGGGTTTCCGATTTGCCAGAGGATTTTTTGAGCGTCGGCGGTTAATGCGTGGATGAACAGCGCGGTAACGATTGCCAAAGTTCGTTTGAACATAAGCCCATATTTGGTCAGTTTTTAGATTTGTCAAATAGAATGAGCCTCGGCGTGCGATGAAAACATTGCTCAGTTAGAAAGATAGGGCAAGCCAACCAATCACTGCTCCAGCCAGAAGCAGCCAGGAGGGATTTAATTTGGTTGCAAAGAGTATGACGGTTGATACAGCGGCCAGCAGGAGTGTTGTTGCGTCCAGAAGGGCGGCTTTGCTCAGGTAAAACGTGACAACCAGCATCAGCGCAAGCGAGGCAACTATAACGCCGTCCAAAAATGCGCCGGCGAGCGCGGACTGTCGCAAACGCGGCACAACCGGTCCGCTGAGCGCAACAAACACGAATGCTGGAATGGAAAATGCGACTGTTGCGACAATGCCGCCGGGGATGCCGGAAAGGAGGTAGCCGACGAAAGTTGCAGTTGTGAACAATGGGCCGGGTGTAATTTGACCGACGGCTATTGCATCCAATAACTGGGTTTCGGTAAGCCAGTGCCATCTGTCCACCAAGTCAGCCTTCAGGAAGGCCAGCAGGACGTAGCCGCTTCCAAACAATATCGAACCGACTTTCAGGAAAAAAAGGCCGATGGCCCAAAGTGTCGGTGTCGCTGATGATGCGGCACTGGCTGCTGGCAGGGCGGGGATTGCACCCAGAAAGCTCAGGCATGCCGTGTATCCTGGTGGTTTGAGCCGGTCAAAATATTTGGCCATCATGGAAAGCAGACCTGCAATAAACAGAACCATTATTTCGTTAACGCCTAGAAAATTGGCGGTTGCGGCTGCGACGGCCAAAACAACTAAAAACGGGCATTTTAGCGCAGTGCGACTCAACCTGTAGAGGGCTTGCACGATGATTGCGATTATGACCGGCTTAAGCCCATAAAGCACTGAACCGGCTTCTGGAATGTTGCCCCATCGGACGTAAACCCATGAGAGAAACAAAACCATCAGGAATGATGGCAGAACAAAACATGCTCCGGCGACGGCAAACCCCAGCCAGCCGGCGCGCCGTAAACCGAGGTGTATGGCAAGCTCCGTTGAGTTCGGTCCAGGGATCAGATTTGAGGCTGCCACCAAATCTAGAAATTCCTGTCTGGTGACCCAGCCGCGGCGTTGCACAACCTCGTTTTCCATCAAAGCAAGATGAGCCGCCGGTCCGCCGAAGGCCGTGGCGCCTAGTTTCAAAAACAGCGCGGCAACTTCCCTTGTTGCAGCTCGATTCGCGTTATTGGAATTTTGGAGGCTCATCAGTCATCTTTGAATCTTGAGACTGCCCACGCCGGGTAAGGTGCGTCCGGCCCCTTCATGGCGTGCCACAAAATCCGGTTCAGGACATCTTCGGGACATTTATCAACCTGATCCAGTGGCAGCTTTGACGAGGTCACCGCGTGGCGCCTTAGCAACGGGTCGGCAATTCGGCGTGGCTCTGGATTCATTTGGTCGAGCGGGATGTTGTTGGGCAGGCAGGTGTAAGGAGTAAAATCGGGCACGTTTGTGAAACAGTCGCTCATGGGAGTGGCGGTTGCATCCAACTGATTCATCGGCGGAAGTCCCAGGATTAGCTCAATTGTCCGGAGAATGCTCGTCTGGTTGTATTGCGTGGAAATTGTGGCCCGGCGTTTTGTGTAGGGGCTTATGACAAATGCAACAGTACGATAGCCGCTGACGTGGTCCCAGCCGTTTTGCGGATCATCCTCAATCACAAAAATGCACGTATTTGACCAAAACCGGCTGCGGCTTATTGCCTCGACGATTTGGCCGAGCGCAAGGTCATTGTCAGCCACTTGAGCAGCAGGAGTGGGTGCGCCGGCGGCGGTTCCACTGGTATGGTTGTTGGGGAGGCAAATAAGCGTTAGATTTGGAAAACCTCCATTTTTTTCAAATTGCTTTAGTTCATTGATGAATTGAGCCGCGCGGAAAATGTCCGGGATATCCATATCCCATCCAACAGTATTCGTGACCAGATGCGGGCGCAGAGATTCGATTGCTGGGCGGCTGTAAACAAGGATGTTGGATGTTCCTTCGATAAATTCACGGTAGTGATCCATAAACTTGATTTTTCCATTGCGCTGCGGGTCTCGCCACTTTTTCACCGTAATGGCAAACTCGCCATAACTGCGGATGGTTTTGCCTCTGGCGAGTGCGTTGTCCCAGATAAAGCCCGCAGATGAATAGGCGAGGGCATCTACTTCATCATCCCCCATGCCGTCAGGATAGCTTCGCGGGAAACCGGCGAAGGAACGTTCAAGGTATTCATTGGCCATGGCGCTGTCAGTCCATTGATGGCCGTCGGCGCTCAAGACGCCGGAGCAATAGGTGTTGTCGAGCAGCACAAACTCGCGAGCCAGTTTGTGGTGATTCGGCGATATTCTTTCACCGAAGATGCAAAGAGCCGGATCGCCATTTCCCTCCGGCATGTCGCCAAGCACTTGATCATAGGTACGGTTTTCCTTGATGATATAGACCACATGTTGGAAGACACTTGGTTCCCCGACGCGTTCGGGAACGGGTACTGGCGGCTGGCCGGGGCGTGGCGGCAGGCGCGACATTTCAAGGAGCGGGTATCTGAGATTCGCCAGGGCCGTTTGCGTGAGGCGTGGCAATTCTTTTGGTTTGGGCATCCGGATCAGGGAAAGCGTGCCAAAGTACTGATGTGAATTGTAACGCTCTTTTTCGCCGGGGGTGTATTTGCGAGTCGAACCGTTGCCCTTTATGTTCGCCACATAAAGCGATTTTCTACGCGCATCCCAGACAACAGCTCCGGGAAACCATCCAACCGGTATAAGTCCTGTGAGTTTGGACATGGGCGGGTGAAAATCAACCACGGCAACGGCGTTTTGAGTGCCGTTGCATACAAGGAGAGTCTTTCCTGACGAATCAAAAGCCAGCGCATTGGGCTGTGCCCCAAACAAGTCGGCTGGATTTTGGCGTGCCCAAATTGTTTCAACGATTGAATCAGTGCGCGTGTCAATGACGCTTATGGTATCGCTGCCGGAATTTGCCGCGCAAATGAAGCGTCCATCAGGTGATAGAGCAAGGCCGCAGGTATGAAGTCCGGCAAGGATTTCGGTTTTTACATTTCCGGAATCGAGGTCAATCACTGTAACCGAGCCTTCGCTGGCAATGTGGCGGACCGGGTCAACGCGCACCAATGTCCCCCTGCCAGCCGGGCCGGTTGTGCTTGATGCATCCGGTCGCCTTCCGCCACGATTTGATACATAGGCCTTATTGCCAGCCAGGACAACATCATGCGGAGCCACGCCCACATCCCACAGGCGCAACAACTTTCCGGTTGCTGCATCCATTTCGGCAAGACGATTGGATAGATTCAAAACTACATACAGCCGCCTGCCATCGTGGGATATTGCCAGACCGGAGGGGATGTCCGCTTTTCGTTTGCCCTGGACAAATGGCGGCAGTGGCATTGACCAAAGCCCGGTTACCCGGTGGTTTTCGCCAACGTCAAATACCTTTATGCTGCCGTTGACGTTGGCCATGTAAATACGCCGTCCATCCGGTGAAAAGACAAGACCGGTGAAACTTACCTGGGCATCCTTGTCAGGTGCCAGTATTTGGCTGGAAACTTTGTCTGGCTCCGGGGCTCGATCTTTTTCAGGAGGAAAAGGGACACGCTGGAGCAGTGTTCCTGAGAGAGGATTTATTACAATCAATTCATGTGTTTTCCCTGCAGTAATTAGCAATTGCCCATCCGGGCTGAGCGCCAGCACTTGCGGGCGCATGCCGGGAAGCTCAACTTGCAATCCGGCGGGCGTCAAAATTTGGTTAACAGGGGTGTAATATATCTGTGCATCGCGCCGTCCAACCGGCGCAGTCACAGCGTGGACTGTGGGCGCAATTTGTGTTTGCCGGCAGCTTGCAAACAAAGCAACCCCGACTGCCATCCCAACCAGTTTGAAGGCATGTAATCCTGGCACGGCTGGAATGATTATGGAAAATGGGGTTTTAATGGAATTATTTTTTGCAGCGGAATAATTCTCGAACTGTATTGAAGCAACGGAAGTCCGGTGCTATGAAGTGGAATCGGAAATGAACACGATGCAATATATCGGTCTTGTGGCGCTGTTGCTGGCGGCGCTTGCGGTATTGATATGGTTGGGGTGGCGGATCGGGAAGTTGTCCGATGCGCTGTCAAATGCCATCTTGCAACCATTGGCCGAGATGGAGAGGCGGATTGGCGAAAGTTTTGGGCGCGCAAATGCCGACATGGCGGCGCGAGTGGAGCAAATCAAGGGCGATTTGCGAGCTGATTTGACAGCACGCCTTCAAGACGGACTCAACGGGGTGCGCCAGACAGTTGACCAGCAACTGGCCCAGGGCAGGGCCGAGCAATCACGGACAGTAGCCGCGCTGGAACAAAAGTTCGATGCGTTGCGGGCCACGACCGAACAAAAACTAGAATCCCAGGCGCTTCGGCAGAGCGAAGCTTTGCGGGAATCGAGGCAGGAGATGACTCGCGCACTGAATGAGCTTGGGCAGGTTCAGGCTCAGGCGGCCAAGGAAAGCCGCGAGGAATTGGCGCGAGGTCTTAACACTGCAACGCAACAACTGGCAGGACGGGTTGAGGCGCTGGAGAAACGCACCATTGAAACGCTGGAACAGGTTCGCAATCGCGTGGATGAACGGCTTGGCGAAATAAGCCGTCAGGTTCAGGAAAAGCTCGAGAAAAACATTCAAGAGGGTTTTTCACATTTTCAAAAAGTTCAGGAACATCTCAAGGCTGCCGAGGAACAACTGCGCAATGTTGGCATGGTTGGGCAATCAATAAATGAATTGAACAACTTGCTCAAACTGCCGCATTTGAGGGGTAAATTTGGGGAGGCGGAGCTGAGCCGGTTGTTGAGCGATTTTCTGCCGGCGGCAGCGTATCGCGAGCAGGAGCCTGTGGTTCCAGGCTCGCGCGAGATGGTTGATGCTGTTGTTATTTTTCCAAAGTTCAAGCTGCCAATTGACAGCAAGTTCAACAGGGAACAAATACTCCCGTTGTTTGAGACCAGCGATCCACAGCAACTGGCTGAAGCGCGTCGGCAGTTGGCGGATGTCATCAAACAACAGGCCCGGAGCATCAGTGAAAAATACATTCATCCCGAACACGGTACTGCAGACCTGGCATTGATGTTTCTGCCGAGCGAGACGATATATTTTGAGGTTATCAGGAACACCGAACTTTGCGAAGCATTGTACAAATTGAAAGTATTCCCAGTTTCGCCAAACACGCTGGCCATAACGCTGAAATCGGTGGCAATGAGTTATGGGTATTACGAATTTGCGAAGAATGTGGAAAAAACGATCGAGCAGATTAGCAAGGCGCGCATCAGTTTTGAGCATTTCCAGAAGAAATTTGAAGAGGTTGGCAAAGGCTTGGAAAAGGCTCAGGAGGCATACGGAACCGCCAGCGGACATCTAAATCGTTACGCAAATCGAGTGGTTGCATTGACGGGAGAGGCATCTGCCGAAGTTTCAGGTCCGGAATCGCAGGAGCCGTTGCTCGGCATGGAAAAGGATGAATGAAATTCACTGGAAATCGAGGCGATATCGGGCAGATCAGTTTCCAGCCGGTTTAGCCACGTCGAACCAATGGACCAAGAGCCTGTGGGATTCAACGTTGCCGGTTTCCTTATTTGAATGCGCTTATAAGGTAAATTGCGCCCGCAATCAGGCCGCCCAGGAGAATCAGGGCATATACAATGTGCCGAATTCTCTCCGCCGGATTGCCAGTCCAAAATGATGATAAAAGTCCGGAAGCGTGGCGTTTGACTCCGACGCGGTTTTGACAGGCTGGACAAACATAGCCTTGCCCGACATGTCGTAGCTGAGTCACGGGCATAACGGCTCCGCAATTCATGCAAACGCCATCTTCGATTCCCTGGGCGGCTGCTCCAGCCTGTGCCTCAGTTGATTGAGCCTGCGCCTGTGCGGGGTGTGCGGGCTGCGTTATCTTAATTCGCAGTCCGCCGGAATGTGCCTTTGTTTCAGCGGGCGCAGGTGCCTGTTGTGTGGAGGTTTCGGCTTTGGCGGCTTCTTTAAGCGCTGTGTAAGGCATCCAGTCGGACATCCCTTCCTTGAAAACAAAAGTTTCGGGAGCCAATGTGCCTGCCGCGACCATGGCGTCCAATTCCGACTGGTCAACCGGGCCGCAGGTTTGGTTATTTAGAAGGTAAAAGAAACCGTTTTTGATGTCGCTTGGGACTTCGACGTTGTTCGCATCCGCAGCCTGGATGTCAGCCGGTGCGGCAGCAGTGCCCTGAGATTGGGTGGCATTGGCGTCATTGGGAGCAGGTGACGGCCCGGCTTGTGGCATTTCATGCACCTCGCGGTAGTGCTTCCATTCAGGCATTCCTTTTTGCCAGATATATGTTTCCGGATTGATCTCGCCGTTTTGGACAAGGGCGTCGAGGTCTGCTTTGCTGAATGGCCCATGGGTCTGTTTCTGTTTTCTGTAATACCAACTCATAAAATAACCGGCAGCATCGTGAATGGTGTGGGTTTATTGTGCGAGAACAAAAACAGATTATTCCGGAGTTGTTTTTTTCGGGTTTACTTCCCATTGAGCCGCACGGACTCCGGCAACAGCCTGAATGCCACCCAGAATATGTTTTAAGAATTCTGGTTCGGAAAAACTTTCCTCGGTATGTCCCAGGGCAGTGTACCACATAAAGCCGCGGTCAACTTTTTTGCACCAAGTCATGGGATGATCGTCTCCGAGGGTGCCGCCTTTGAAAGTTTTCTCGTCAATTGTGAGCAGTACACGCGCCTTGCCCCTGGGACTGATGTTAAAATTGTACCATTCATCTGTGCGAATCCACTTTTCGGGCAGGTGAGCGGTGGAAGGGTGGTTGCGGTCTTCAACCATTAGTGTTGCTTTGGAAATTCCGGGAGGATGATTGCGAAAATCCGCGCAAAGCAGCTCGCCATACCACGGCCAATTGCCTTCGGTGGCAATTTTGCCTGCGATGGCGGCATGAATGCCGACAAATCCGCCCCCATTGCGCAACCATGCCTCGAATGCAGCCTGTTGGGTATCATCAAGGATGTCACCAATTGTGCTGAGGAAAACAACGACTTTGAACCGGCTGAGGTTGCCGGGTGTGAATGCCGATGAATCCTCGGTGGCTTCCACGGCGAATTGGTTTTCCTCACCAAGTTTTTTGATGGCTGCAATGCCATTGGTTATGGAAGCGTGGCGGTAGCCTTTGGTTTTGGAAAACACAAGAACACGAAATTGAGGTTCAGCGGCTGGCAAAGGCCACAACAACCAGGATGACAACAGGCCGGCAATCAGAGCGAGCATTAGCTTTTTCATGCCGCGAATCTAACTTGACTGCCGGTGGAAAATCAATTGTTGTTTGGACATGATTACATCGCGCCAGAGAGTAATGTCCGCCTTGAATCATCGCGAACCCGACCGGATTCCGATTGACATTAGCGGGCATCGTTCATCTGGGATTGCAGCCATCGCATACGCTCGCCTGCGAGATTATCTGGGACTGCCAAAACGGCCAATACGGGTTTATGATCCTGTGCAACAACTGGCAATCATTGATGAAGATGTCCTGGATCGCTTTGGGGTGGATACAATTGAACTTGGCCGTGCTTTCGCATTGGAAGACCGGCACTGGCAGGAATGGCGTCTGCCTGATGGCACGCCATGCTTGATGCCGGCATGGGTACGGCTGGAGCGGCGTGAGGGAGAATGGGTTGTAAAATCCGAGCGCGGCCGGGATATAGCACGAATGCCCGATGGCTGCCTGTATTTCGAGCAATGCCATTGGCCGTTTTTGGAGGAAGATGATTTGGAGCATCTGCCGGAGGCATTCGCCGAAAGCATGTGGACGGCCATTCATTCACCGCCCGGACCTCTGGCAGCCGGTCCCGATGGCGTGCGAGTCCTAACTGAAGGCGCCAAGCGGCTGCGCCAGCAGACACAGCGTGCAATAATCGGACTTTTTGGAGGGAATCTGCTGGAGTGCGGGCAGTTTTTATATCGCAACGATAACTTTTTCATTTTGCTGGCAGGCAATCCAAAACGGGCGCACGAATTCCTTGACCGCCTTGTGGAAATGCACCTTGCGGCATTGGAGAGATTTTTAGGCGCAGTTGGCGCATACATTGACATTATTTTGTTTGGTGATGATTTGGGAATGCAGAGAGGTCCGCAGATTTCTCCTGCGATGTACCGGGAGTTTTTCCAGCCACGGGAGAAATTGATGTGGAAGCGGGTCAAGGAACTGGCTGATGTGAAAATAATGCTGCATTGTTGCGGTGGCGTGCGTGAATTGCTGCCCGGATTAATTGAAGCAGGTCTGGATGCAATCAATCCGGTTCAGATAACATGCAAGGGCATGGACCCTGCGGAACTGAAAAGAGAGTTTGGGGATCGGTTGACTTTCTGGGGCGGCGGTTGCAACACGCAGGTTGTACTGGCAAATGGAACACCGAATGAGGTTCGCGAGCATGTGCGCCGGTTGATGGATATATGGCGTCCCGGAGGTGGCTATGTCTTTCAACAGGTGCATAACATAATGGCAAATGTTCCTCCGGAAAACATTGTGGCGATGCTGGATGCAGTGAACTCACCATGAAAAAGTTGTTATCATGTTTGGTAAGCGTAGGGCTGGTGTATTTAGTGGGGGAACGGGTGTATGCCGGCGAGTCGGTGGTGGCGCTTATGAACCATTTCGAGAAAGTTGTTCAAAGTGACGGATTGCCAGCCGGCTGGCGCACTGCTGCTCCGCGGCCAGAGGCTGCGCCGGTGTTTTCGGTTGATGCAAAATCCGGCAGAGAAGGCGGCGCTGCCCTGCGAATCGAGACTCGGAGCAATCCGTCGGCTTTTGGATATTGGCAAACCAAGATTACGAATGTGGTTGGGGGACGGATTTATCGGTTTAGCGCCTGGTATCGGGCTGTTGGAGTGCCTTTTGAGCGTCGGTGTGTGTCGGCAAGACTCGAATGGCTGGATGCCGACGGCAAAGGAGTGCGTCCCCCTGATTATCCGCTGGACAACTTGCAACAGGGGCGATGGACCCGGGTTGAATATGTGACAACTGTGCCGGAAGCGGCCCGGCAACTGGATTTACGGCTTGGATTTGGGTTTGTCCCACGCGCCAAAGTATGGTGGGACGAGATCAAACTTTTGGAAGAGCCAGGCGCACCCCGGAGGCTGGTTAGAGCTGCCACGATATTTTACAAACCATCAGGCTCGAAATCAGCCGCTGAAAATGTGGAAAAATTTTGTGCTGTTGTTGAGCAGGCCGCCGTGCATAAGCCGGACATAATCTGCCTGCCTGAGGGAATAACAGTGGTGGGGACCGGCAAAAAGCACCATGAAGTCAGCGAATCGGTTCCGGGGCCGACCTGTGAGCGCTTGGGTGCGCTGGCGCGGAAACTTAATGCGTATATTGTTGCCGGTATTTATGAGCGGGAGAAGGATGTTGTTTACAATACCGCCGTGCTGATCGGTCGGCGCGGAGAATTGGTGGGGAAATACCGTAAAACCCATCTTCCACGCGAAGAGTGGGAGGCCGGGCTTATGTATGGTGATGAATATCCGGTGTTTACAACGGATTTTGGCAAGGTGGGTATCATGATTTGTTGGGACTTGCAATTTCCAGAAGCTGCGCGGGCGTTGGCGGCGCAAGGCGCTGAAATTATTCTTTTGCCCATCTGGGGCGGGAACGAAACTTTGTGGCGTGCGCGCGCCATCGAAAATTGCGTGTACGTGGTGAGTTCAAGTTATGACATGAAAAGCGGAGTTGTTGATCCGGTTGGTCAGGTTTTAGCCGAAGCAACCGCACAACAGCCGGTTGTGTGTGTCGAGTTGGATTTGGAGAAACAATATCACCAACGTTGGCTGGGCGACATGAAGACTCGCACATGGCGGGAGTGGAGACCGGAATTGTTTAAGCCGGGGATGTGGCACAATAGAAGTGTGAAGTAAGCGTGGACGGAGCGCCCCGAAATAATCAGTAATCGAGTTTTTCTTTTTACTGTCCCTGGTTGTTAGTGGGGGCGTTTGACGGCGTGGCTGACTGGCTTATGGCGTACAAGTAGCGCATTGTTGCCACGTAGAGGACGCCATTTGCGGCCACTGGTGATGGATGAATCGGGCTGTCCATTTCCACAGTGGCGAGAACTTTCTTTTCGCGCCCTGCCGCCAAAATGATTAGTTCTCCGCGGCGTGTTCCAATATAAACTTTGCCATCGGCAACCAGAGGCGATGCCCAGATGTCGCCCTGCGCTTCGTGCACCCATACCGCATTGCCGGTTTGGGCGTCCACGCAGTGGATTTTACGCCCGCAATCAGCGACATACACAAGGCCATCGTGAACGGCAGGGGTGGACATGGCATGGCGTTCCAATGGGTATGACCAGAGTATGGCCGTGTCGGTTATATTGCCTGAGCCGGCGACTTTGAAACACTTCAGCCATGCCTCATTTTTACCCCACCAGACGTCGCCGCCACCGGTGACATATACACGGCCCTGGTGGAAGACAGGCATGCTTTTTATGTTTGATGGGCTGATTTTGCGGTTGCTGTTGTACTGATGAACATTTTCCTTGGGCGCGTCCGGATCAAAGTCGAACCACCAAAGTTTTTTCAATTTCAAAACAGTTCCTTGTGGTGGCAGTTCTGAAACCGGCTCGAAGCCGTAAATTATTCCATCGCCACCTGCAAAAATGATTACCGGGCGACCGTTCATATCGCCGAGTGCGGGGGAGGACCATGTGCTGTGAAATATCCGCGGCCCAATGCGCTCGGCATCCTGGGCTACCAATCGCCCAGTTTCCTTGTCCAGAACGATAAGGCTTGGGGCATCGGGCGCCATGATTTTCCGGTGAGAATCGTCCACGCCGTTGGATGTGTTGACATAGAGAAAACGCCCATGGACAAGCGGTGAAGCATGGGCTTGATCATGCTGCCGGACGCCACATTCCTTGATGTAATCAAATAGCCACAGAATATCGGCATCATGCGTGCCAGCGGGAATTGGGGGTGAGCCGGCTGGGACGGAGTGGCTGTCCTCGTCCTTGAAAGGACCGTCGTTGCCGTTGGCCATGCCGTCGAGGTCAAGACACATCACCTCGCCGCGATTGCCAACCAAATACACACGGCGGCCCTCGATGGTTGCGGTCGAGCACATGCCGGCGTTCGGCCAGTCCCAGTAAATGCTGTTGGTCAGCTTGGGACAAACCAGTTGCCATAAAAAGCTGCCGTCGCTTTCGTTGAAACATGCAAATATGCTGCGGTCGCCGCTGTGGCGTGCATCGCGGGGCTGCCGGTTGTTGGTGCCGATTATTACGCGTCCACCGCCTATTACTGGTGTGGAGTAAGTCTCACTGCCAAGGCGCGCCTTCCATTTGATGTTAATCCCGGCAACCGGATCAAAGTTGGCGGGCAGATTGCGTTCCCCGGAAAACATGTTGCGGGTGTAACGCTGGCCCCATTGTGGTTGGTCTTCAGGCGTGGCGGGACATGCGGTAATAAGTAAAATCCCGACCAACCAACTGCAACCAACGAGGCATCTGCCCATGGGAAAGTAGTGTGATGAAGCAATTGAGTTTGGCAAGCGCACAAGACGGTTGTTTATTTTGTGGAACGTTCTAGAAGGCCAAGCCCGCGCATCCATTGTTCAGCAAGGCCGGGCCATGTTGTAACTGCATGTGATGATGGGCGCAGGCCGTAGCCATGGCCGCCAGTTGGAAAGACGTGCAATTCCGCGCGCACGTTGGCCTGTTTCAGCGCCAAATAATAAAACAAACTGTTTTCGACGCGAATTTTGTCGTCCTGAGTTTGCACGATAAAAGTAGGCGGAACATTCGATGAAATTGTCAGTTCGGGGGCGATTTTGTCATTTTCCTTTTGCACCGTCAGATAAGCCGGGTAGATGAGCATGACGAAATCCGGGCGGCAATCTGTTTGGTCGGCGGCATCAACAGGCGTATAGGTTCGCCGGTCAAACCGGCAGCTTGCAACGGCGGAGAGATGCGCTCCTGCCGAAAAACCCATGATGCCGATGCGTTTTGGATCAATGCCCCATTCGGCTGCCCGGTGGCGCATCAAGCTGAGTGCTCTTTGGGCGTCCTCGAGCGGGGCCTCGTATCGCTCACGGTCTTTGCGCGCAGGCACGCGGTATTTAAGAAGTCCGGCGGTCACTCCGATGGAGTTCAACCATTCTGCTACTTCCGTGCCTTCCAAATCCATCGCCAAAATATGATAGCCGCCGCCGGGACAAATAAGAACTGCGGCCCCTGTAGCCTTGGACGGCGGAGCTGGATAAATTGTCAGTGTGGGCTGTGATACGTTGCCGAGCCGGATGACGCGCTTGCCAGCCACGATTCCGTCAGTCGGCTTGGTCATGTCACGTTCTTCTCCAATGTCTCCTTTTTCCCCCGGGGGTGTTTGCGGCCAAAGTGAAATTGGCGCCAGAGGCGCCGCGTTTAACAACAAAGCGCTCATTGTGCTGAAGACGGCAACTGAGAAACAAATGTTCATGTGCCAATGCAACCAAAATCAGCGGCTTGATGCAAGACGCGGAACAAAAAGGCTGATTTGTCCAAAAGGATGGATATGCCCGCTCAGATCGGTTTGGCGCAACTTGGGGGCATGGGTGTAACGTGCCAAATATGTTCGCAGTACTCGCGGATGGCGCGATCCGATGAAAACCAGCCCATGCGGGCAACAGTTAAAATGGATGCGCGGGTCCACGAATCCGGCGAAAGCCACAGCCGGCTGACTTTTTCGTGCGCATCGGCATAGGCGGCGAAATCAGCCAGAACAAAAAACGGGTCATCATAAAGCAAGTTGTCCACTATTGGCCGGAACAGCTCCTTGTCCCCACCAGACAGCCCGCCGGCGGCGATGAAATCCAGCACTTCGCGCAGCAGCGGATTGTTTTCATAAATTGAACGGGGGCGGTAGCCCCTGCTTTGAAGCGTGGCGATTTCTTCGGCAGTAAGACCAAACAGGAAGAAATTTTCCTTTCCAACAGCTTCGCGGATTTCAATGTTTGCGCCGTCAAGGGTGCCGATTGTCAAGGCGCCGTTGAGGGCGAATTTCATGTTGCCGGTACCTGAGGCCTCCTTGCCGGCAGTCGAGATTTGTTCGGACAAATCAGCGGCAGGATAGATAAAGTGTGCATTTTTGACGTTGAAATCCGGGAAAAACACCACCTTAAGCCGTCCGTCAATGGCGGGATCGTTGTTAATCAGAGCAGCAGTGGCATTGATGAACTTGATTATGCGTTTGGCCATGAAATAGCCGGGAGCGGCTTTCCCGCCAAAAATGGAAGTGCGCGGAGGTATTGAAGCTTTGGGATCGTGACGCAAACGCCACCACAGGCTGATTAAATGAAGCACATTCAGGTGCTGGCGTTTGTACTCATGAATGCGTTTGACCTGGACATCAAACAGGGAAGCCGGATCAACAACCACGCCTGTTCGTTCGTGAATCAGCGCTGCAAGGCGCACTTTGTTGGCGCGCTTTACTTCCCGCCATTCCGCCTGGAACCTGGAATCATCAGCGTAAGCCTCCAGTTGGCGCAATTCATCGGCATCAGTAAGCCAGCGGCCACCGATGCGTTTGGTGAGTAGAGCGGTCAAACCCGGATTGCTGACGCCAACAAACCGGCGAAGGGTTACGCCGTTGGTTACATTTAGAAACTTTTGAGGCCACAGCTCTGCGAAGTCACGCATTACCTGGCTCTTGAGCAATTCAGAGTGAAGACGCGCCACGCCATTGATCGTGTGGCTGCCCACGGCGGCCAGATGCGCCATGCGCACGTAGCGCTCCCCGGTTTCGTCAATGAGCGACAGGCGGCGGACGCGGTCTTCATCCCCGGGATAAAGGCGGCGGACATCATCAAGGAACCGGCGATTGATTTCATAAATTATTTCGAGGTGGCGAGGCAACACGCTTGCAAACAGCGGGAGCGGCCATTTTTCGAGGGCTTCCGGCAACAAAGTATGGTTGGTGTAGCTGAATGTGTGCTGGGTTACATTCCAGGCGGTATCCCAGTCCACCAAATATTCATCCACCAAAATCCGCATCAATTCCGCCACTGCAATGGATGGATGAGTGTCATTGAGTTGGATTGCAAATTTTTCATGAAAAGTTTCCGGCGAACGCCTGAGCATTCGATGAACGCGGAACAAATCCTGAAGGGAGCAGGTGACGAAGAAGTATTGCTGCTCCAATCGAAGTCGCTTGCCTTGTTCCGGCTCATCGTTTGGGTAAAGTACCTTGCTGATGTTTTCGGAAACAACTTTGTCTTCAACAGCCCGGTAGTAGTCGCCATGATTGAATGCAGCAAAATCAAATGATTCTATCGCCTCTGCTTTCCAGAGTCGCAACCAGTCACAATGACCGGCTTGGTAACCCAAAATCGGTGTGTCATAAGCAACGCCCTTGACGACTCGGGCCGGCACCCAATTGACACGATAGCGGCCCTCCGAATCTGTCCATGCCTGGGTGTGCCCGCCCAATTTAACCTCAAAAGCGAGTTCCGGGCGCGCAATCTCCCAGGGATTTCCAAAGCGCAGCCATTTATCTGTGACCTCAACTTGACAGCCACCCTTGATTTCCTGGTCGAAAATGCCGAATTCGTAACGTATTCCGTAGCCCATTGCCGGAATGTGAAGGGTGGCAAGCGAATCCATGAAACAAGCGGCCAACCGGCCGAGGCCGCCATTACCCAGCCCGGGCTCCTCTTCACGTGCGATAAGTTCATCCAAATTTATGTCCAGCTCCGCGAGGGCTTGTTGGACTTGCTGGCGGATTCCAAGGTTCAGCAGGTTGTTGTCCAGGTGAGGGCCGGGTAGGTATTCTGCGGAAAAGTAACAGACACTGCGGGCACCGGTGTGCAGGTATGCGTCGGCAGTGGCAACTCCTTGACGAAGCACTCGATCGCGTACGGTCAGGGCAAGCGCCATGTACAAATCGTTTGGAGTCGCGGCCATTGGATGGCGTCCCAAGGCGTTGAAAAGATTGTCCAAAAATGCCTGTTTGATGGCAGCGACTGTCTGGCCGCTGCGAATGTCGGTGGCAGCCGGCCGTGGTTCCCGCAAGGCGGCGTCAAGTTTCTTTCCAGTTGCCATAAGTCTATGGTTACGATGTCCGCTGCATGATGCAAGGACGCGGTGTGGCGGTTCGATGTGACTGTAAATCAGCGGCTCTTAAATGCAACAATTCAAACCGGCGGTAGAATGTAATACTTTCGCACATTATTGCATTGGGGCTGATTCAGCCATCGTTTTTTTCCTAAACTGTGTTATTCGATGGAAGGTCATGTAATTGGCGTCATGGAAATTGTGCGCGCCGCCTGAATCATCATCGAATGCAGTGCGACAGGCGGCAATGATGTCATCCCCATCGAAATGCCAGTCCACATACTGAAACCCATGTTTTGCGGAGTCAGGGTGGTGCAAAAGCACGCATCGGACATCCCATTGGATTAAGTCTGGTGAACATGCAAGCGCCAGTGTGTTGCGCATGCTTGCGGGTTTTGCCGAGCTTTGTTTGCGTTGTGGCACCCAGTTGACCAGCGACCAGTACAAATTGCTTGCCTTGTCGAAACGTATTGTAAATTTTTTTGAGCCGCCCGGGAAATTTACAAAACCGGTTTCCGTGTCAAATGAAAGGGTGCGGCCATCAGGGTGGACGCCAACAAGTGCCGCCTTTTCCGGATAGCCCCTGGTATCAACGCGAAGTATGTCTAAAAGCCGCCCATCGCGGGTCACAACGGCATTGCCTTCCAGCCAGCCTCCAAAACTGCCATTGAGCCATTGGGCGTTGCCGGGCAAAAAAGTGCTGACAGTCCAGCTTTTTGCATCGAGTAAATCGGCATCAACTGGCGCCGACAAAATTCCGGCGCAATAAGTAATGCCCCAGCCAACAGGCGGGTCGCGCCGTTCCATGCCGCGCCAAAGCCGCCCTGCGTGTTCAATTACAGGTACGGGTGCGCAATGGTATTGGCCATTATCCTTCAGCAGTCCGCATGAGGCATCTTTTGGCGTTGTCCAGGTGACTCCGCCATCATTGGAGCGGCGGATTACAATGTTTCCATGATGTTTGTCGGTGCCCAACAGGTAAAGCGCGCCGCGATGGACAAAGATGGTTGACCAAAACTGGCCTTCGACCTTTGCGATTTTGCGCCAGCTCTGGCCACGGTCGTTTGACTCAAAAACAACGGTGGTGGTGCTGTTGTGCTCGGCGCTTTTTGGTCCGAAAAAGTCGTGGGATGCTACGTACCTTCCATCCGGCAATACGGCTATGCTTGGTGAGCCGATATAGAGGCCGGAGCTTGCCGGACTGTAATCAACCACAACCCCCGGAACATTGGCGCCTGCGGCTGCAGCATCTGTAATGTAGAGCAGGCAAACAACAGTCGCAGAGCCAAGGATGGCTTTTCCATGGTTGAAAAGAAACTGGGTTATGGCAGGAGCGAGTTTGGTTTTCATCGTAGGCAGGTGGCGACTTCTTACCACCATAATTGAACGTGGGTTACCGGTGATGGATTCTGGTCGTAACGAACTTGAAGCCGCCGGAATTGGGTGTCAATTTTTCCAGCGCGTGTCTGGATGTCTTCCCAGCGTTTGGCAAATTCCTTTCGTTTGGCTTCCAACTGCTGGCGGCGTTTTTGAATATCTTCTGCGGCCTCCAAAGCTGGGTTTTGCGCCAGCATAATGTTGAACTTTTCCACTTCCGTTTTGAAGGCGGCAAAATCGGACTCCCATTTTCTACGTTCCATTTCGATCATGGCCTCCTGGCGGGCCGTGTTTTCCCAGAGGGACATTACGTAGAGGTAACGCTCGTACCGGTTGGGATCGAATGCGCCGATTTCAAGAGGCAGCCTTCCGTAGCGCTGGCCGACTTTTATGTAGGCAATTGTGTCAAAAAGATTCCGGTTCGGCACGGGCCGCATTCCGCCAGTGCAATCCACATAAACCAGGCCTTTGTCCGTGGTTTGGAAAGCATTTAGACTGTGTCCGATGCCTTTTTGAAAGTCCATGCCAACCAGTGCGCAGCGAATGCCTGCACGCTCGGCGGCGTCGTGAAGCGCAACGGCAAACTCCACGCAGGTAAACTCGCCGGGAACGTAAGGCAGATCATTTATCGTATTTGTGCGAATGAATTCCACAACCCTGCTTAAAGGCCGGTTTGTTGCGGACGGGTTGTTTTTGAGCACTACAGGCAAATTTTTTGAATCCACCAAAATTTTGCCATCCCAGGTGTGAAGCAGTTTGTCGGGGTCATACTGGCGGAGCAGGGAAGGTGAAATCCAAGGGTTGCGCTTTTGATTTAGATTGCTGCTGAGTGATTGTGGTTGAGAGTAACTTGGGGTTGGACGCGGCGGTTGTGCGGCAATGCCGTTGAAGCTGACACAGGCCAGCGCCATAAACGGCATGATTTTGAACCGCCAACTTTTCACCGCGGAAAACATAGCTGCAATTTCCGGTTGAATCAACTTAATGATTGGCAGGCGCGTATAATTGCCAGAAACTTCCCAGTAAACATGTTGTGGGGAAAAAGCGAATGTTGGCGCAGTGCGGTGCGTCATAACTTTGTCATGGGACGCATATTCATTCAATTGCTGCTGAGCGCCTTGTTTTTGGGGGCGTCGTTTCATGTTTCTGTTGCAGAAAGCGCTGCCGGAATAGTTGAAGAATGGCCCAACATGATGTTAGAGGCCAGAAGGCAGTGGAAATCAGCGTCCAAGGATAAAAAGCGGGAGACAATAGAACGGCTGCGCGGCCAGTTTCCCTGGGCATGGGATTGGATGATGCAGGATTTCAAAGGCGGGCCTTTGCGATGGTTTGAAGGGGCTGATTCCGTTGACCTGGAGAAGAGTGCAATAGGCCGGGTGTTGGAAGAATTGGGGGCTGCTGGGGCGGAGTTTCGCGTGAAATATGAACAGCTTGCATCCAATGGCGTTCCGAATAATGATGCAGCATGGCTGACGCTGTACGCTGAGGCAGCCCAGGAGCGGCGGCGACACCGGCTGGCAACGGTTTTATCTCGTGCGCCACGCATCGTTTTTGCTAAGTACCGCACAATAAGGCCGTCTTTTTTTGCCTACACAGAGGGCCAGTCTGATGCGCAACACGAGCGCCATTTTCTGCCCGGAAGCGTCTTGTGTTTGCTTGAAATGGACGGAATTTATGGAAAGACACGCATCCTGCTTGAAGACCGGACAGGTGCAATCCGCGATCCGGCGGTATCGTATGACGCGCGAACTCTGCTTTTTGCACGGAAAAAGGCACTCAACGAGGATGATTACCACATTTACGCAATGGAAATGGAGACGGGTAAAATCCGGCAGATTACCTCTGGCCTTGGTGTGGCTGATTACGAGCCGGCATGGCTGCCCAACGGGGATATAGTTTTTGCATCAACGCGTTGTGTACAGACAGTGGATTGTTGGTGGACGGAGGTCAGCAACATTTACACATGTGATTCCGAGGGGAGATTTCTGAGAAGGCTTGGCGTGGATCAAGTCCACGCGATTTATCCGACTGTGTTGGATGATGGGCGCATTCTTTACACGCGATGGGATTACAATGACCGCGGCCAGATTTTCCCCCAGGCGTTGTTTCAAATGAACATGGATGGGACAGGGCAGACTGAGTTTTACGGGAATAATTCATGGTTTCCTACAACACTGGCGCATGCGCGAGGCATACCCGGCTCGCATAAAGTGGTTTGCATTTTTACCGGTCATCATGCAACGCAGGCAGGCAAACTTGGCCTGATTGACCCTGCCTTGGGCCGGCAGGAAAACCAGGGGGCACAATTGATTGCTCCCATCCGTGAAACACCGGCTGAGCGCATTGATGCCTACGGACAGCGCGGCGAATTATTCCAGTACCCGTATCCGCTTAATGAAAGGGAATTTTTGGTTGCTTACGCTCCCGAAGGCTGGGAGGAGGGGCGGCGTGGCGATGCGCGTTTTGGCATCTACTATGTGGACTTGGATGGCAGGCGGGAATTATTGGTTGAGGATGAAAAACTGCCATGCCATCAACCTGTGCCTGTTGCGCCACGTCCACTACCACCAGTACGCCCCGGCACCGTGGATTACCGGCAAAAGACCGGCGTGTTTTATTTGCAGGATGTCTATGCCGGGCCGGGGCTTGCCGGGGTGCCGCGTGGAGTTATCAAGAAAATCCGTGTGATTGGTTTGGAATTTAGGGCGGCTGGGATTGGAAACAATCATAGCAGAGGCCCTGGCGGCGGTGCGCTAATCAGCACGCCAATTGCCATTGGAAACGGAAGTTGGGATGTGAAAGTACTGCTTGGCGATGCCACGGTTTATGATGATGGCTCGGCTAGTTTTGTCGTGCCGGCCCGCACGCCGTTGTATTTCCAGGCTTTGGATGAAAAAGGCAGGGCCGTGCAGACCATGCGGAGCTGGAGCACTTTGCAACCTGGAGAGATAGCCTCTTGCGTGGGCTGTCATGAGCATAAAAACACTGCGCCGCCGGCTTTGCCAACCATCGCCCAAAGGAGAGGGCCGCAGGAATTGGCGCCTTTTTACGGTCCGGCGCGCGGGTTTAGTTTCCAACGTGAAATACAGCCGATTTTGGATGCCAGGTGTGTGAATTGTCATCAGGATCGGGACGAAGCGCGCAAATTGATGCAGAGCAAGTATAACAGCAAACCGTCTGGGACTCCAAATGCGCAGAGGGCATTCAGTTTGAGCGGAGCCGGGAATCCGGACCGCATGGCGCGGCGGCAGTGGAGCGACGCCTACTTGATGCTGACAGCAAGCGTACCAGACGCACAGGGGGCATACATTGGCAACGTAAATGGGCAATGGGTTCGCTGGATCGGTTCGCAATCAGTGCCTGGCATGCTGCCGCCATATTATTCCGGTTCAACAAAAAGTCCGCTTATGGATATTTTGGAGAAAGGTCATTACGGCGTGGTTTTGGTCCGCGAAGAGCTGGAGAAAATAGCTTGCTGGATAGATTTATTTGTTCCGTTTTGCGGCGATTACGAGGAAGCAAATCTGTGGAGTCAGGACGAGGCCAAAAAATACCGTCATTACTTGGAAAAACGCCGGCGACTGGAGGCGGAGGAAGCAAAAAACATTGAGGCCCTGATTCGTGCATTGGCCGCGGGTGAACGCGAGCGCGTTAATGGCGGATATTAGCGTTTTTTTGCGGTGCCAGGAGCAAGTCCGCCTCTTGTTACTGCTCGGCTACCACCTTTACGTCAATCAAGAATGAATCACTGTCAGGTTTGGAATTGTGGCCTTCTATGCAGATGACATTGCGCCCGTTTTGCAGGTACTTCTGCCAGTCCTTGAAAGCTACCCATTCGTACTGGCCGTAGGCGCGGTGTTCTTTGATTGTGAGAGCGTAGCGACCGCGACCGCGATCAATGTTGCGGCGCGCCACTTCGCGGCCGTTCAAGTACGCAATAAAACCGTCATCATAATCAATGACAAGACCGAAGTTGTTCATTCTGTCAACGTCCTCGACAACAAATTCTTTGCGCAGGTAAACCACCGTGCTCTTGTTGAACATGGAATCGAGTTTTGTGCGAACCTTGTCATAGTTGAAACCGAAAGGCGCCGGGCCGCTCTTCCACCGGCTGGCATCATAGTTTGGCCATGTCCAATCGCGGCCCTTGATGTCCTGCGCGGTGTAATATTGCCATGTGGCATCGTCCGGCACGATGAGTTTGTGCGCGACTGGCGGCAGCACATCCCATTCCTCGTCTGTATTCCAATTCAGACCTTTCCAATCCGGCAGCAGCCACGGATGCGAAAGTTTGTTGGTGATGACCTCGCCGCGTTTTACAATTTGAAACTGATCGCGCAGATCGCCAAATTTATTGATCATGGTTCCGGTCAGTGTGTCGCCCTGAATATCCACAAGCAGCGAGCCAAATTCGACGTAAGTGACGGCCATGACTGGCATTAGAGCACGGCGGGTGAGTCGTGCACCGGCATTCCCAGCAACTACATAAACGGTGCCCTGGCGAGGGTTTATGCCGGCGCTTTTGCGGTAAGGGCCGTCTCCATTTGGGTTTCCATCTCCATCGTCCAGTATGAAATTGTCAGCCACGGTATTATTGGTGCCGTAGTTGCCGTCCATGAGCATTGAGCGTTCGTAGATGTGTGAATGCCCATTCAAAACCAGGTCCACTCCGCCAGCTTCGAGAATTGGGATGTAATGTTTCCGCATGTCAACCAAATCGCCCTCCTTGTCGCTGTCATGGCTGCCTTTGGTGTATGGCGGCTGATGGAAAAACGCGATTAGCCAGTCTGTCTGGCCGCGTTTCTTGGCCAGTTCAAGGTCGGCCTTGAGCCAGTCGCTCATCTGCCTGCGGAGCTTGTGCCGAAGTTCATGTGAATCGAGACAAATAAAATGGGCGCGCCCGCAATCGAAAGAGTAATAGCCTTCGCGGTGTGATGGAATTCCGCCGGCCTCGCCATGCGTTGGCATGATGAATGCATCAAAATAAGGCCCTATTCCTTCCAGGGCACGTGAAGTGTGCGCTTCGTGGTTGGCAAAAGTTGGCCAAACGACCATATTTCGGAGCAGTTCTTCATACGGTTTGAAATAACGCACGGTAAATTCTAGATCGCGCCCGTCATAATATGCAAAGTCGCCCAGATGCAGCACAAAATCTAAAGGCCGCCCATCGCGGTGCACGCGGTTCATGATGGCCTCGTACACCATGTATTGTGATTTCCGATTTGAACCGGAATCGCCAAATGCCCAGAAGCGGATTGGCGTTGCGGTTCCTGACAATGGCATGGTGATGAAATGATAGCTTTCGCTTTGTGGGGTCAAACGTTTCTCGCCATCAAAAACCGCGTAGTAATAGCGCGTGGCCGGTTCCAGACCGCTGACAAGCGCTTCGTATTGAAAAGTGCCTGGCGGGGCGCTGTGCAGTTTGGGCAAGCCCAGGTTGGCCCGTGTGCGCAGTGGAATGAGGCGTTCCAAGTTGGAATTCTTGTTGGTTTGGAGGGAGGCTTTGATGACGACATCTTTCCCCGTGACGATGCGGTCCAGTGTGGTTGGAGTCTTGCCGAACCGGATAACTGGCGTGATTCGTTCCCATTCGGTCCGCCATACAATGTGAATTGAATACGGAGTTGCGCATTGCAAATATGGGCCGCGGCAAATTGGTGGCAACGGGCCATCGGAGGCATATCCGGATGCAATTCCCAGTAACAAAATGCTGGACTGGACAAGGCTCCTGCATATAAGTTTGGCGCTATCAACCATAAACTGCCCAAGGATTGCTCATGGCTTGCGATTAGTCAATAAACACAGGCGGAGGTTGCTAAAATTGTGTGTGAGACTCAAAATTGCAGGAGAATCTATCAGGATTAAATTCCAAAATTTGGATGGCCATCATTCTTGACTTGAGGGAACGAACCGGCTACGGTGCGGTTCATGAAAGGTTGGACGAGACGCGCATTGCTATTGGCAGCGCTTGGCATGTTGTGGCCACTTACTGCACCGGCGCCTCTGATATACAGAGCCGGCGAAGGCTGGTATTATGAGCCTGTTGGCGCGAAAGGCGATTGGATTAAGGCGCGCGCCAAAGATCAGTTGGAGGTCGCCAAACAGGCGTTTGAAAAGAAGGATTACTCTCTTGCAATGCGCGCAGCCCGCCGGACGGTGTCGCAGTGGCCGTTGTCAGATTATGCGCCTGAAGCCCAGTACCTTTTGGGGCGGTGTTACGAAGCCAAGGGCAATGGGGAAAAGGCGTTTAAGGAGTATCAAAAACTGCTGGAGAAGTACCCGAAAATTCAAAACTACGAGGAAATCGTCAAGCGGCAGTACGAGATAGCCAATTCCTATCTTGGCGGCAAATGGTTCCGGTTGTTTGGCCTGGTGCCATTATACCCTTCGATGGAGAAAACGGCGGATATGTATGAGAAAATCCTCAAGAACGCCCCTTATGCGGATTTTGCGCCCGAGGCACAGATGAAAATAGGCGTGGCACAGGAGAAGAAAAAGGACCTGTTCATAAAGAATCCGGACTATGAGGCTGCGGTAAAGGCTTATGAGAAGGCAGCCGACCGTTATCATGACCGCCCGAAGGCTGCTGCTGATGCGTTGTTTAACGCCGGCCTGGCGTATTACAAGCAGGCACGGGCGGCGGAGTATGATCAAAACATATCAGCGAAGGCGATCGCCACTTTTTCAGACTTCATTGACCTTTATCCTACTGACAGCAGGGTGCCGGAAGCGGTCAAGATGAGGGCGGCAATGCAAACGGAGCGGGCGCGTGGTTACTTTGAAATTGCGCGTTACTATGAGCGCCGCAAGTTTTACACCGCGGCGGAGATTTATTACAACGAGACGGTAAACGCCGCCTCCACTTCACCTTACGCTCTTGAGGCATTGAAAAGGATTGATTATCTGAAAAAGTCAGGCAAGACGCGCCCTGTTGCGTCAAAGCCTGCCGCTGCACCAGAGGGTGACAAGGCTGGAAAACCGGGCGCGGAATCCGGCGCCAAACCGGCCGATAAACCGGCTGATAAACCTGCAGGCACGGCAAACAATTAGCCTGCCTGCAAATTCAAAGTTTTACCAAAGAACATGCGTTGGTGGGCAAAAATCAGTCTATTGACACTGTCGCCGGCATTAGCTCTGTTCGCTGTATTGGGAGCCGGCTGTGCAGGTTACAAGCTCGGTCCCACCAATGGCTTGCGGGCGCAGGCTCGCAGCGTCCAGGTAAATCAATTTATCAATCAAACAATGGAACTCCGGCTTGGCGAACCGGTGACACAGGCGGTTAGAAAGGCATTGCAGCAGGATGGAACTTACCGGCTGGCGACAGGTGGCGATGGCGACGTAATCGTAAGCGGCACAATCACCGAATTCAACCGTTCGGTGCTGAGTTTGCAGCCAAACGATTTGATATCAGTGCGGGACTATACCCTGAGCTTGTCGGTTCATGTAAAGGCAATTGAGCGTGGCACCGGCAGGGTGCTGCTGGATAAACAACTTAGCGGGCGCACCACAGTGGCTGTCGGCGCTGATCTGCCCAGCGCCGAAAGACAGGCATTGCCGTTGTTGGCTGACGATTTGGCGCGGAAAATAAAATCGAGCCTTGTTGATGGCGAGTGGTGACGCTCTGCTGCGCAAACCAAGTAAATTTATGCTTGTTGTTTTGGTCAATGTTCATGTCAAGCCGGAGTTTGTAGAGGCATTCAAGGCCGCCTCTGTTGCCAATGCGCAGGAGAGCGTCAAGGAGCCTGGGATTGCCCGTTTTGACGTTATCCAGCAGCAGGATGACCCGACACGGTTTGTATTGGTTGAGGTTTACCGGAATAGCGGAGCGCCTGCGGCTCACAAGGAAACTGCCCATTACCAGTCGTGGCGTGATGCTGTGGCGCCAATGATGGCATCGCCGAGAACAAGCGTTAAGTACATCAACACTTTTCCCGAAGATGACGGCTGGTAAAGTGTCAAGGCGTCGCTTGATATGGAGGTTAGTCCACTGATTCATCCACGCTATGGATTCGGTGTGGAAAAGTTGAAGCATCTATTCACTCGCATGTGAGATTTGAATTCGCAACAGCAGGGCGCATATTGTTCGGCAGGGGTGTTCTTAAGGAATCCGGCCAACTGGCGCGGAGCATGGGAAGAGTGGCGCTGCTGGTCACAGGTGCGAATGTTCAGCGCTCAGAACCGCTGCAGAAGTTTTTGAATGAGAGTGGCGTCGCATTTGAGTTGTTTTCAGTGACAGGTGAGCCACGGTTGTCTGATGTGACAAATGGCGTCCGGCTTGGGAGGGAGCATGGATGCGAGCTTGTGATGGCTATAGGCGGCGGCAGTGTATTGGACGCAAGCAAGGCCATTGCTGCATTGATTACAAATGACGGCGAGCTGTCAGACTATTTGGAAGTAATTGGTTCAGGCAAACCGCTGACAAAGGCGCCGCTGCCTTTCATTGCCATACCAACCACTGCTGGGACAGGCACGGAGGCAACACGCAATGCAGTGCTGGCATCGCCCCAGCATCGGGTGAAAGTCAGCCTGCGAAGCCCGCTGATGCTGCCTAAAGTTGCGTTGATTGACCCGGACTTGACTGCAGAACTGCCGCAACACCTTACTGCTTCAACGGGCATGGATGCGCTTACGCAGCTCATAGAGCCTTACACGTGCAATCGGAGCAACCCCATGACTGATGCCTTGTGTGTTGATGGCATGCGGCTGGTAGCGCGCTCGTTGCAAAGGGCGTTTGATAATGGAAATGACATGGAGGCGCGCCAGGATATGTCGCTGGCTGCTTTGTACAGCGGGATTGCGCTGGCAAATGCCGGATTGGGGGCGGTGCATGGTTTTGCCGCGCCGATTGGCGGCATGTTCCCGGCGCCGCATGGCAGCGTATGCGCCGCATTGTTGCCAAATGTCATGAAGATGAACATACACGCTTTGCGGTTGCGCGCACCAAACAGCCCGATTCTTGGTCGCTACGATGAAATTGCGCGCATTCTAACAGGCCGGCAGCAGGCTGATGCCGATGCAGGAGCGGACTGGGTGCAGGGGCTGGCCCGGCAGCTTGGCATACCACCGTTGCGAATATATGGGGTGACACCGGAAGACTTCCCGGCATTGATTGAAAAAGCAGCGCGCGCAAGCAGCATGAAGGCCAACCCGATTGAACTGAAGGCCGATGAATTGATGCAAATTTTGCAGGCGAGCTGGTGAAGCCGGTGGAGCAGACGCGAATTTGATTAAGTTTTGCGCACAGCCAGCTTGCTCAAACTTTCCCGCAGACTTTCAGGATCGTAAACCGGAGGGAGGCATCTTTGGCCCGAACAGAGAAGAACCATTGGTTGTGATTTATCCGGTAAAGGTGGATGGACTTGCCCGGCCAGCGAATCTTCAGTTCCTGAAATTATTTTATTGGGCAGATACACCGAGTGCAAAATTCCCAGGAAGTCGCGAACTATCTCTGAGTTTGGATTCCCGGATACAACTGCGCGCAGCGGAGGCTCAATTGAAAAGTCAAGGGCCGCAAGCAGCCCCGTCAGAGCCTGCGGTAAATTTTTCATTCGAGATGCAAAAAGCGCGAGCGTCTTGTCCGCGGCTACCTTGAAGTGTGCCCGGCCGGTTATGGCTGCCAATTTTAACAAACCCAAAACAGCCATGGAATTTCCGGAAGGCTCGGCTCCATCGTAATCTTCCTTGATTTGGAAAAGCAGGTCGGAAGCAGCAGCGCTTTGCCAGAAGCCGCCCGCTGTTGGATCATAAAACCGCTGAAGCATGGATTCGGCCAGTGCTACTGCAAACTCCAAGCAAGCCGGGCACAGCGTCGCTTCGTAAAGTGAGACGTGCCCCAAAATCTGGGAGGTGTATGCTGATAGCAACTGCACCCGGTCATGCTCCCCATCCCGCCAGCGGTGATATAGAGTTTTCTTTTTTTCGTCCCAGAGGTGAGAGCGTATGAAAGAGGAGTTTTTTTCTGCAGCTTGGAGCCACGATTCTTCACCCAATATGATGGCTGCGCGTGCCAATGAAGCCAGCATCAAGCCGTTCCAGGAGGCAAGCACCTTGTCATCCAAATGAGGCCGGATTCGCTTATTGCGCGCTGCAAACATTTTTTGCCGCGCAGCATTCAGACAACGCCGTTCCCCTTCAGTCAAAACCGGATTTGCGATGTGCAGAATGTTTTGGCCGGGCAAAGGATCAGGGCGGCTGTGGTCAACAAAATTGCCTGTTTCCGTTATGCCGAAGTACTTGCAGACAACATTCAATTCGTCTGGTGAAAGCAGACGCGCGAGTTCATCATGGCTCCAGCAATAGAACTTCCCTTCGTAACCTTCGCTGTCGGCATCTTCCGCGGTATAAAAACCGCCCAGTGGATGTGTCATGTCACGCAATACATAAGTGGCAATGCCACGGGCAACCTCGGCATAACGTTGTTCTCCCGTGATCAAAAAAGTGTCCAGGTAAACATCAAGCAGTTGGGCATTGTCATAAAGCATCTTTTCAAAATGCGGCACAAGCCATCGCTCATCCACGGAGTACCTGCAGAAACCGCCGCCGAGCTGGTCATGTATGCCGCCGGCGGCCATGCAATCGCAAGTATGGCAAACCATGCGGAGGGCTTCGGAATCTCCAAATCTGGCGGCACAGCGCAAAAACAACGCCAGTAGAGCAGGCTGTGGAAATTTGGGAGCGTTGCCAAACCCGCCGTTGACTGAATCGAAGCCTGTCTTTAGCAGTGCCACGGCATGTTTGAGCGTGGAAACGTCGAGGTTGGCGTCTTTCGAGATGGATTGTTGGGAAAATGCTTCGAGCTGCCGGGTGATGTTTTCGGCTGAATTAACGATGTCGTCACAACGTTCTGACCAGATTTTGTGGATTTGTTGGAGCAGGCGTAAAAACCCAGGCTTGCCATAGCGGTCCTCAGGCGGGAAATACGTGCCGCCATAGAAAGGCTGCTTGTCCGGTGTGAGAAAGACTGACAATGGCCATCCGCCTTGTCCGGTCATGGCCTGCACCGCGGTCATATAGAGGCGGTCAATGTCAGGCCGCTCTTCCCTGTCAACCTTTATGCTTATGAAGTGCCTGTTGAGGAAGCTCGCAATCTCTTCGTTTTCAAAAGATTCCCTTTCCATGACGTGACACCAGTGGCAGGTGGAGTAGCCAATGCTTAAAAAGATGGGCTTGTTCTCCTGTCGGGCTTTTGAAAAGGCTTCCTCACACCAAGGATACCAGTCCACGGGATTGAACCGATGTTGCAGCAGGTAGGGTGATTTTTCATCGGCAAGGCGGTTTGCCGACCGGCGGTTTCCAAGAGTTGCGTTTTCCTGTTCCATAAAATTATTGCCTTGTGTCGTGCCCCCATGCGTTTGGCGAAATGTCATCGGAGCCTTGCCAGGCATACAGCACCCAAACTCATTGTAAGTTAGGCTGAAAAATACGAATTGCAAAATTAAGGGTGTTTTTTCGGCGCTAATGTTGGAATTTGAGTTTGAAAATTTGTCCAACAATGTCCAACATACAGGTGTCGTCTGGCGCATTTTAGTGCAAAAGATACCGGCTTTGGAGATTTATGGTGAAATTTAGAAATTAGAACCCATGAGAACAATTTCAACCGTCTTGTTGTTATGTGGCCTTGGCATATTTTTGGCTGGCGCTGAAACAGAACCGTCATGGGACACATTGGAGCGTCAATTCAGGCAATTACCGCCTGAGGCACGCCGGCTCCTGGGCCCGCTATTTTGGCTTCATGGGGATGAATCGCCGGAACGGCTCCAGATGTATGTTGAAAAAGTGGCCGAAGGCGGCAACGGCTGTTTCACGACAGAATCGCGTCCGCACAAGGACTGGCTTGGCGAGGGCTGGTACCATGATTTGGGAATCTGCCTTGCAGCAGCCAAAAAGAATGGTCTCAAGATGTGGATATTTGACGAGAAATGGTGGCCGAGCGGCGAGGTGGCCGGCAAGGTGCCGCAGCAGTATGGCAGCAAGCGGCTGCTTGCCACGGCAACTAATATCACGGGTCCGGCCCGATTTTCGGCTGCAAATTTTGAAGGAACGAATTTCATAGCTGTGGTATCAGGGCGTGAGACCGCTGATGGAATTGACGGAGCCAGCCTTGTGGATTTGACGAAAGATATCCGTAACGGCTCGCTTGAATGGAATGTGCCTGATGGCAATTGGAAGATTATCAAGTTTACCTACACCGTCCAGAAGGCAGGCTCCCGCTATCTTGTGGATGGCGCGAGCGCAGATGCTGTGGATTGGTATTTACGCACTGTTTATCAGCCGCACTATGACCGGTTCAAGGATGAGTTTGGTAAAACGATAGTGGGTTTCTTTTATGATGAACCGGAAACACACGGCGACTGGGGCACGGAGGTGATGAAAGTGCTGCAAGAGCGCGGCGTGGACTGGAAGCGGGCGCTGGTGGCGTGGAAATTCAAGCTGGCCGGTGAAGAACATGTTGCGGCGCGATATCAGTATCAGGACGCCTTTGCAGAAGCATGGGGACGAACTCTTTTTGGAGGCGTTTCACGTTGGTGCAAGGCGCATCAGGTTGTCTCAATCGGGCATTTTCTTGAACACGCCAACGAGTACCTGCATCCGAATCTTTGCGCCGGAAACATGTTTCAACTTCAAAAATACAGCGACATGGGTGGCATAGATGCCGTATTTGACCAATTCGTATGGGGCAAGCGAGTTGCGCGTGATGCGCCATGCTGGCAGACGCCCAAGCTTGGAAGTTCGATAACACATGCCTACGGCAAGGCGGAAGACATTGCCATGGTTGAAATTTTCGGGGCGCGCGGCCAGGACATTACCTATCCTGAAATGAAATGGTGGACGGACCACATGCAGGTATCAGGAGTGAATTTTCTCATTCCACATTCGTTCAACCCACGAGCGCCGTTTGACACTGATTGCCCGCCATATTTTTACAATGGGGGCTTTGAACCGCGCTGGCCTCTCTACCGTGTGTATGCGGATTACACCTGCCGCCTGAGTCTGATGCTAACCGGCGGAAGACATGTTTGTCCGGTTGCGCTGCTGTTTTTGGGTGGAAGCGCGCATGTCGGCAAGAGGGTGCTTCCTGACCAAATCAGCGAGTCGCTGCAGGATGCGCTCTATGATAGCGATTGGATTCCCTATGATGTTTTTGAAAATGACATGCAGATAGCCGGCAGGGAATTACGGCTGCGTTCCGAAATTTATCGCGTTTTAATCGTGCCCGCAGCCGAGGTAATCCCGTATCCAACAATGGCCAAGATCAAGGCGTTTTATGACGCCGGCGGTGTCGTTGTCGGATATGGAATTTTGCCGGACAAATCCGCCACATTGGGGAAGACGTCTTCGGATATTTCCGCATTGAGAGAGGCTATATGGGGAACGCCACTGCCCGGAATGAATGTATGCAAAGTTAACGCAGCAGGGGGGCGTTCCTACTTTTTACCAGAGAAACCGACGCCGGAGCAACTTTGGCGCGTGTTGGCGGAAGATGCCGGGGTGCGTCCAACATTGGAAGTTATCGAAGGAAAAACTGACAATTGGTTGCATGTTTTGCACAGGGTCAAGGCAGGCCGGGATGTGTTTTTCATTGCCAACCAAAATTTGTCAGGCGGGCCGCGGAAATTTCAATTCCGCATTAGAGCCGCAGGCGAGCCTGAATGTTGGGACCCAATGCGCAATGAAATTACAGCCGTGCCGAACAAGCGGAAAGGCGAAACAACGGAGCTGGAACTTGCTCTCCATCCCAACGAGAGCGTTTTGTTGGTTTTTCAGCCAGTCCGCCGTCAGTTGCCCCTGCGCGGTGATGGCGCCGCTGCAAAACAGACAATAAGCCTTACACGGGTTGCTTTGCCGGAACAACCCGATTTGACTCCAGTAACCGGGCCTTTGAAAGGCAGGGCATTTGAAGGCGGTTCCTGGATTTGGTATCCGGAAGGGAACCCGGCGCAAGGCGTTCCGCCCGGCAGACGTTATTTCCGAAAACAAATCACAATACCCGCGGAACGAAAGCTTGCAAAAGCAGTTTTCACCGGAACTGCAGACAATGGCCTCGTTCTATTCATAAATGGCAGTGAAGCGGCCAGGAGCGATGAAAGCGGTGAAGGCTGGCGCAATCCAATAGAGGCCGATGTTACAAAATGGCTCCGGCCGGGACTTAATCAACTGGCCATGGAGGCATTCAACGGCGACGACAAACCGAACCCTGCGGCGGTAATAGGAAGATTGACGCTGACTTTTGGCGAAGGCGAGCCAATGGTGGTTTGGCTGGATGGAACATGGAAAGCTGCCAGGGAAAAAGCTGCCGGCTGGCTGGAGGCCGGGTTTGATGACTCAAAATGGTTGGCTGCAAAAATCGTAGCTCCTTACGGCCGTGGACCGTGGGGGAGGCTGGATGGCCGGCGATTAACACTCAGTCCGGTCAGCAAAGCCACCCCATACCTGGGTTTCTGTGAAATCCCCGCGAATCTTTTGTCTGGAAATTCGGTGATTTTCCTTGAGATGGAAGGGATGGCTCCTGAAGCGGCGGCGCGAGTTACAATTAACGGCCGGTATGCGGGCGGCGTGATTGGGTTGCCGTTGCGCCTGCCGATAACCACATTCCTGACCCCGGGTCGCAACGAAATCCGCATAGAACCATTCGCGCCAACATCCGCGCAACTGGTGGTGCAATAGTAAATGGCGATGCTTTTGGGGTTGGCAAAAGGCGGGTTGGGGGATATGGTAACGCAACCGTCTGCCTGACAGGGGACAGGCGTGTTTAGATGGCCGATTACAAAGTCAAATTCGAGGTGTTTGAGGGTCCGCTGGACCTCCTGCTTTATTTGATAAAGAAGGAGGAGGTGGACATCTATCAGGTCAATCTGACGAAACTGGCCACGCAATTCATTGAATATGTGGAGATGATGCGGCAGCTAGATTTGGAAGTTGCCGGCGAGTTTTTGGTGATGGCCTCCACGTTGATGTACATCAAAAGCAGGGAACTTTTGCCAAAGGACCAGCAGGCAACGCCGGATGGTGAAGAGGATGAAGAGGACCCGCGATGGGAATTAATCCGGCAGCTTGTGGAATATAAGAAGTTCAAGGATGCTGCGGCGCAATTGCAGTGGATGGAGGCGCAGCAGGAAGGGGTGTATCCGCGGGTGCCGCCAAAACCTGACATTGAGGGGACGGCGCAGCCGCCCAAGGCGGTGGCCTCCGTGTTTGACTTGCTTAATGCAGTTAATGTTGTGCTCAAACGCTTTTCCGAGCGGCAGGAAACCCGCGAACTTCTGGATGATAAGTGGACGGTTAGCGAGAAGATCGAGTATTTGCGGCAGAGAATTTTGGAAAAACCGGTTCTGAAGTTTTCAGAGTTGTTTGCAGATGTGACAAGTCGGATGGAGGTTGTAGTGACGTTTTTGGCACTGCTGGAATTAATCCGGTTGCGTGTCTTGATTGCATGTCAGGCTGAGGAATTTGGCGAGATAGAGATAATGCGCGCGCAGGAACAGCCGGCGACTGCGGCGCCGTCGGCTGGATCGCAGGAAGCGCCACTGTCACCATTACCGCGACCCACCGCGACTGTTACTGACGCGCCGCCGTCTGCGGCGCCGGCGGTTGTTATTGATGTGCAGCCGCCTGCAGTTACACAGACGCCGCCTCCGTCCGAGCCACCAACGGTTCACCTGAACTGAGCCATGGAACTTAAAGCAATTTTGGAAGCCATTTTGTTCAACTCCCAGCGTCCTTTGACCCCGCAGGAGTTGAGGGAGATATTAATCAAGACAGCGGAGGAATCAGAGGAATCCGAAGCTCGCCAGTTCAAGAAGACGCCGTTGTCGAACATAGTTGCGGCGTTGGAACAATTGCAGCGGGAATGGGATGAAGCCAGGCGTAGCTTCCGGCTGGCGTGCGTGGCCGATGCGTGGCAGTTTGTGAGTTGCCCGGAATTTGCGCCCTGGATGAAGACGCTGGTTGGGCAGAAAAACCGTCCGCCACGCCTGACTCAGGCAGCCCTGGAAACATTGGCTGTTGTGGCATACCGGCAGCCAGTGACAAGGGCGGAGATTGAACAGGTGCGCGGCGTGGCTGTGGACGGGGTGATGCAGACTCTTTTGGAGCGCGGTCTTGTTGCACAGGTCGGCAAGGCGGAGGTTCCCGGACGCCCGGCTTTATATGGTACCACACCGCAGTTTCTTGAGTATTTCGGACTGAGGTCATTGGAAGATTTGCCGGCTGCGGAGGAGCTGCGTCGGATTCCAGTGCAGAAACCTGAGGGCGTGCCGACTGCGGACCCCGGTCTTGCAACAGTGCCCCCGGAACAACTGACGTTGGAACAGGTCGAAGCCGGGCAGGCGCCGTCACCAGCCACGGAAGGCGTCGCGCCGGAGGGTGGCAAAAATCCGGAGCCTTCGTCTGCCGGTGAGAAAACTGAAAAAGCCGTCAATGAGGGAGAGAGCACACCTGATGCCAAAGCTGCAAATGATCAGGTGTAACTTGAGGGTTTGACCTAATGACACCAATGAGCATTCCAGAACATCGAAAAGCAATAGACAAGCTGGATGAGCAGATAGTCAAGTTGCTCAATGAGCGTACACGGCACGTGCTGGCCATTGGCCAGCTCAAACGCAAGTCCGGCGAGGATATCTACGCTCCGCACCGGGAGCTGACGATTTTGCAGCGGTTGATGAAGTTGAACGAGGGGCCATTGAGCAACGAGTCACTGCAAGCGATATACAGGGAAGTGATGTCCAGCGCGCTGGCACTGCAAAAAAGGATGGTGATAGCCTACCTTGGGCCTGAGGCCACCTTTACACATCAGGCGGCGATTCAGCGTTTTGGCTCCAGCCTGAAGTATGAGCCGCACAAGACAATCGCCGATGTGTTTAACGAAGTAAGCAAGGGCAGGGCGGATTATGGCGTGGTGCCGGTCGAAAATTCGACTGAGGGGGTGGTAACGCACACATTGGACATGTTCGTGGAAAGCGATTTGAAAATCGTTGCCCAGATCGTTCTGCCGGTCCGGCAATGTTTGATGGGAAATGTGGAACGCTCACAGATAGAAAAGTTGTATGTCCACCCACAGTCTCTTGCCCAGTGCCGCATCTGGATACAGAAAAACCTGCCGGGGGTTGAAATAATCGAGACTTCATCAAATGCTCGCTCTGCGGAGCTGGCATCACGCCACAAAGGCGCCGCCGCAATAGGCGGCACGCTGGCAGCGGAGCGCTACAAACTGCGGATACTGGAATATGATGTTCAGGATAACGCGGTCAACGTAACGCGATTTCTCGTCCTGGGGCGGCGTTGCGGCCCGCCAACAGGTCATGATCGGACAAGCATCATGTTCAGTGTCCGGGACGAAGTTGGCGCGCTGCACAAGGCGCTGACGCCGTTCAGGCAGAATCGAATTAATATGACCAACATCGAATCCCGCCCCAGCAAACGCAAGGCGTGGGAGTATTTCTTTTTCGTGGATTGTGACGGGCATATCAGCGACAGGAAAGTGGCCCGCGCCATGGAGCAGTTGGAACTGCATTGTTCATTTGTCAAAGTGCTGGGATCGTATCCCAATGTGGAGTGAATCATGCCGCATTTAGCCCGGGCACGCGAAGTTTTTGCCATAGAGATTGCCGCCTTGAAATCAGTTCAAGGGCAGTTGGATGCGCGGTTTGAGCAGGCGGTTGAGATATTGGCGGAGGCTCTGAAGCGCCATGGCAAAATTGTAGTGGCAGGAATTGGAAAGTCTGGGATTGTAGGGCGGAAAATTGCCGCCACGTTTACCAGCACCGGCGCGCCCAGCGTGGTGCTCGACACAGTGGATGCGTTGCACGGTGATTTGGGCATTGTGTCGGATGGTGATGTGGTGCTGGCGTTGAGTTATTCCGGTGAGTCCGAGGAACTGTTAAATTTGCTGCCGGCGCTGAGGCAGTTTTCGGTGACCATAATTGCAATTACAGGCGCTCCGCATTCATCCCTTGCGCGACATAGTGATTTGGTTTTGAGCGTGCGCGTGCCAAAGGAGGCGTGCCCGTTCAATCTTGCCCCAACTGCGAGCACCACGGCAACTTTGGTAATGGGCGATGCCCTGGCGATGGCATTGCTGCAGGCGCGCGGCTTCAAGCCAAAAGACTTTGCCAAATATCATCCGGCTGGCGCCATCGGCAGGGCGTTGTTGTTGAAAGTGCGCGACATTATGCGGACGGGCGAGCGTCTTGCAGTTGCGCCTGAGAGCATGCCGGTTCGCGAGGCGCTGTTGGTTATGACTCGCGCCAAGTCCGGCTGTCTCAGCGTTGTGGACAAGAAAGGCCGGCTTGCAGGTGTCTTTACTGACGGCGATTTTCGGAGGCATAGTGCTTCAGATGGCGATTTATTAAGCAAACCGGTGGGTGCTGTAATGACGAGGCAGCCGGTTTGCATACGCCAGGAAGCGCTTGCGGTGGAAGCCCTGCGAATTTTCAAGGAGCGAAAGATAGACGATTTGGTTGTGGTTGACGCCGGGGGCAAACCGGTGGGACTTGTTGATTCGCAGGATTTGCCAGGGTTGAAGTTGCTGTAGATAGAAACCATGCTATTGAAGATTTTTTATGAGCCCACCAAAAACACATCCCAAATCAAAAAGAAGTTCCCTGCTGCGCAGCCAATGGTTTTTATGCGGGCTTGTGGCAATGGGGATTGGTTTTCCCATGAAAAAAGCAAACGCACAAATTGGCGGACAAACCGCACAGACATTTGAACAGACAGTTACCAAAACGGTGCGCCTGAAATACCTTCTGTACTTGCCGCAGGGTTACGAGGAAGGTGGGCGGAAAAAATGGCCGTTGCTGCTCTTTTTGCATGGAGCAGGTGAGCGTGGAACGAACCTGTCGCTTGTGGCGGTGCATGGCCCGCCGAAACTGATAAAACAGGGGACTAATTTTCCGTTTATTGTGGTGTCCCCACAATGTCCGGCAAACGATCGTTGGCATGCCGATGAGTTAATTGCAATGCTCGATGAGATATGTGCCCGGCATGCTGTGGATACAAACCGGATTTACCTCACAGGACTCAGCATGGGCGGCTACGGTTCATGGGCGCTGGCGGCACAACATCCGGAACGCTTTGCAGCAGTGGCTCCAATATGTGGCGGCGGCGAAATAATTGACGTGTTGCTGGCAAGCCGCAGCAAGGCAGCAGCAATAAAGAAACTGGGCATCTGGGCTTTTCACGGCGGCAAAGATCCGGTGGTGCCGTTGAGTGAATCGGAAAGAATGGTCGCCGCTTTCAAAAGGGCTGGTTGCACGGACATTGAATTAACGGTTTACCCGGAGGCAGGCCATGATTCATGGACACAAGCGTACAATAATCCCAAACTCTACGAGTGGTTTTTGAAGCACGCGCGGGAGTGAAAATTACTACGGTAGCAGGTCAACCCAATGCCTGGCGCAACATATCCAGAGCCTGCTGGGAGGTAACGGACTTGAATGTTTCGCGATCAAACGGGTTGAGAAATCGTTTCACATCAACCCCCTTTGGCGATGCCAGCCCGATGAACACCGTCCCGACAGGTTTTGTTGGGGTGCCGCCCGACGGGCCTGCGATGCCGGTCACTGCAAGTGCATAATCTGCGCCGCTAATCAAGCGGGCGCCTTCACACATGGCTTTTGCAACAGGCTCACTTACCGCTCCATGCGCGGCCAGAATTGGTTCCGGGACTTTAAGCAACTTAATTTTTGCCTGATTGTCATAGGTTAAAAAACCGCCCCAGAAAACAGCCGATGCGCCGGGTACATTGGTAATCCGGTTGGCCAGCCAGCCGCCGGTGCAAGATTCTGCAACCGCTAATTTCAGTCCAAGGGCGGTCATGCGCTTTACAATAACGGCTTCCAGTTCATCCTCGCCCTCTCCATAAATGTGCTTTTCGAATAAAGAACGCGCGATTTCTGCTGCCTTGTTTACCAACAATACGGATTGGCTGCCGCGTGCGATAAACCGCAAATCAACTTCTCCCGGGCGTGAACAGTAGCCAAGTTCAAGACCATTTTTCACCAATTGGGTTAGGTGCGGCGCAAGCAATTCTTCGAGTTTGGATTCGCCGACTCCCGTCAAACGCAAAATGCGGCATGCAAAATCCTCAGGAGGCGGTAAAACACGGCGAAGCAAAGGCAAAACGTGATTCAGAAACATTGGGCGCAGTTCGCGGGGCGGTCCTGGGAGCATGACGAGCCATGAGCGGGTTGTTAAATTCATGTTGCTGCTGTTTACGGCACAGGCGTCTTCTGGGGCGCGCAAATTCGATGGGATGTCGATGGATATTTTATCCTGAATTTTCTTTTTTTGTTCAGGAGAGACTTCCAATGCGAGACCTGGGGCGGTTCCAAAGTCATTTTGCAGGACAATCGCGCCTTCGGGCACGAAAGCCTGCACGTCGGTTGAGGGCGGCTGTGGCCGGTTGCGGGCTGCGAAGTAGGCAGCAATTCGCCCGGCTATGGATTCGTCATGATGTAATTTCAATCCCAACAGTGATGCGATGCGGTCGCGGGTCAAATCATCAGAAGTCGGCCCCAGGCCGCCGGTGACGAGCACAAGTTCAGCCCGCAATAAAGATTCAGCAACGGCTTGCTCAATTGCAGTTGCTGTGTCGGGGACCGCAACTTGCCGGTCAACTGACCACCCCATGTCGGAAAGCTGCCGGCACAGCCATTGTTGATGCGTATTCAGGACACGCCCGAGTAACAATTCACTGCCAGTGTTGATTATTTCGATTCGCACAACTTGATGATAAGCACAAGAGCCGTGGAATAAAAGAAATCAACGGTGTCAAACAGCGGTTGATCCCCCGGGCGTCAACTCAAAGCTTGTTTGCCGGTGGCACAATGGATACAAAAAGCCCATGTTTTCTCAATCCACAGCAAACATGGGAAATGATGTTCGAGCCGGCGGGGGGAATCCGGCTTATGTGGCGCTTATTTGTTTGGTGGCTGCCATGGGTGGACTGTTGTTTGGGTATGACTGGGTTGTCATTGGCGGCGCTGCGCCGTTTTATGAGGCGTATTTTGAATTGGACGATCCTGTAAAAATTGGCTGGGCGATGAGCGCCGCATTGCTGGGGTGTCTTGCCGGTTCCGTTCTTTCGGGCGGGCTGGCAGATCGTTTTGGACGGAAACGGTTGCTTTTGCTGACAGCGGTGCTTTTTGCAGTTTCGTCCATATTCACCGGCCTGGCGGAGAATTTTTCAATGTTTGTTTTGTGGCGGCTGGCCGGAGGAGTGGCCATCGGTATGGCATCGAATTTATCGCCCATGTATATCGCTGAAGTTTCGCCGGCTGTCTGGCGTGGGCGGTTGGTGGCATTGAATCAGTTGACAATTGTCATGGGAATTTTGCTGGCGCAGGGTGTCAACTGGCTCATCGCATTGCCTGTAAGTCCGCAATTGGAAAAACAGGCACAGGAGGAGGTTGCCCGTAAAAACGATTATGAAATTGCGATGCTGATGGTTGGGCGTTACAAAGCGCAGAAGCTTGGCAATGAGCTTCAAAAAACAACCAACACGGTTGAACGTGTTGAGTTGGCAAAAAAAATCCTGGCCGAGCCTGGAGTTGTTACAGTTGGCGACAAAGTTTTCACGAATCAGTATTGGGTGATGGATGAGCGGGGCGGGGCCATTGCGGTGGAGCCAGTTCCCGAACTTTCTGGCGAAGGGTTGGGTAGGAAAATTAATGGCGGTCAAACGCTGGCCGGCTGTCTTGTCGCCGCAGCCACCAATGGCGGGGTGGTTTGCTTGAGCATCGCACCGAAAAAAAACGGTGTGGGCCATCCGCAATTACGCCAGGCGACAGCCGTCCCAATTCCAAATGCCGAAGGCTATTATCTTGGAATCAGCCAGCCACAAGATTCGGAACAGGTCAAAAAAGAGAGGAGAAATTTGCTGCGTCAGACCGAAAATGGACAGCGCCGCTGGCGGTGGATGTTCATGGCGGTGGCAATACCATCACTGCTGTTTTTCATAAGCGGGTTTTTCGTGCCGGAAAGCCCGCGCTGGCTTGTTCGGAGCGGGATGGCGGAACGTGCGCGGCTGATTTTGGCGAAAATTGGGGGAGAATCGCATGCGCAGGAGGAGTTGGCGGCGATTCAGGAAACGCTCGCCGCACAGGCCGGGCAGGGCGTGCGCATGGCCGATTTGTTTGCGCCGCGGATGTTGAAAATATTGATAATTGGTTGCGTGCTGGCCGTGCTCCAACAATGGTCAGGCATCAATGTGCTGTTCAACTACGCCGCCGAGATATTCCAGCAGGCCGGATACGGTGTCAGCGATAGTCTGTTGTTCATTGTGATCACCGGTGCGGTAAACCTTGTTTTCACATTGGTTGCCATGGGGCTGGTTGACCGTTTCGGCAGGCGCAAGTTGATGCTGCTTGGATGCGCCGGCATCTGCCTGTCGCATGTTTTAATGGGGGCGGCTTACAGTTTTCCGTCACAGGGCCTGTTGGTTCTGATTTTTGCGCTGCTTGCAATCGGGTGTTATGCAATGACGCTTGCGCCTGTGACATGGGTGTTGATTTCGGAGATTTTCCCAAACCGGCTGCGTGGCACGGCGATTTCAGTTGCAGTTTCTTCACTGTGGATAGCGTGCTTTATCCTGACATTTACCTTCCCCATGCTCAGCCGCAGTCTGGGCGCAGCGAAAACATTCTGGGTTTACGCCGCGATTTGCGCCGCCGGTTTTGTGTTTGTCTTGCAGAAGGTGCCTGAAACCAAAGGCAAGAGCCTCGAACAAATTGAAAAAGAGCTTGTCGGATGATTGGGGTGGAATTTGAGATTGTTTTCAAGGTGAAAATGTGCCATTCATGGAGAAACAAATGAGCGTGGATGATAAGAGCAAGTTTGAGCAGGCCGGAGAGGAAAAGGAACTGAGTCTGGCGGCTGAGTTTTTTCTCATGCTTCGCGAAAACAAAAAGTACTGGATGATTCCCCTGGTGGCCATTTTGCTGCTGTTCGGCTTGCTCCTGATTTTGGGGGGCACTGGCGCCGCCCCATTTATTTACACTTTGTTTTGATTTTTCTCCATGGCCGCGGAGCGCATTTGTGTGATATTCAACCCGGCGGCCAAAGGGCATAAGGCACGGCGCTTTCTGGATTCGTTAAAGAAAATCGCATCCGAGGCCGAACTTCGTCCAACTTCAAAGCCTGGCGATGGCCGCCCGTTGGCAGCGGCTGCAGTGAGGGATGGGTTTGAAACAATTGTGGCGGCCGGCGGAGACGGGACGCTTAACGAAGTAATCAATGGGATTGGCGACGAACCTGCGGGATTCGAGCAAACGCGCCTGGGAGTTGTCCCGTTGGGAACAGTCAATGTTTTCGCAAGAGAACTGAAAATCCCTTTTCAACCGAACGAGGCTTGGGAGCTGATTCGCAATGGCCGTGAACAGCGTATTGATTTGCCAAAGGCAATCTTTCAAGCCGGCGGCACTCAAAGGCAACAATACTTTGCGCAATTGGCCGGAGCAGGTCTGGATTCGCGAGCCATTGCACGGCTTGACTTGCAGTTGAAAAACAGGATTGGCAAGTTTGCGTATATTTGGGCCGGGGTGCGGGCGCTTTCAGAAGATCAGACGCGCATAACGGTGCGGAGCAGGCCGTTTTCCGGTGAGGCGGAGCTGGTGCTTGTCGGAAATGGAAGATACTATGGCGGCAATTTCGTTCTTTTCCCGAAAGCGGTTTTGCAGGATGGTTTGTTGGATGTAACGGTTTTTCCACGGGTCAATTGGACTGCTGCTGCTGGCTTTTTTCTTGGTTGGGCAACGGGCCGTCCGGATCGCGCCGGTGGGAGCATTCAATTCCAAACAGATTCCCTTTCGATAACATGTGACCAACGACTTCCAATCGAATTGGAGGGCGATAATGTAGGTGATTTGCCTGCGGAGATTACCATTTGCCCGGGCAGGCTACGCGTGATATGCCGTTGAGGTAACTCGTGGTTGGTGTTTGTAATCGGTTGGTAATTAACAGATTACGATTATGCAGGACAACTTGCCAAAAAATGATTGAGGTTTGTCAAAAAAATGCCAATTGGCAGTTGTGTTGGGAGTGGATTTGAATTAAATTGCGCTCATGCAAACAACTTTTGCGAAGCCTGAAGGCAACGCAAAACCGGATGATGAAAATCCGAAATCCAGCCGTGTCTTCAAGAAACAGAAACGTACGGGGGCAAAGGGGCAGAAAAGTTCAAATATGAAAAAGCGCGTTGATTCCCTGAAAGGGGAACCGTTTCCTGGGAAGGCTGGTGATGATCATGCGCTGGTGGAGCTGTTGACACAGTCGGACATTTACCGGGACTATGAACGGGCTTTTACGGAGGCGACGGGGCTGCCGGTAACATTGAGGCCGGTTGACTCATGGCAACTGCCGCATCATGAGCGCACGAATGAAAATCCGTTGTGCGCGTTGATAGCAGAAAAAAGTCGTTCTTGCGCTGTTTGTCTGCAAATTCAGCAAAAGCTGGCTGAAAATGCAGTGAATGAACCTAAATCGCTAACGTGCGCGATCGGGCTGACTGACACTGCGGTACCCGTAAAATTGGGAGAGCGTTTGATAGGCTTTTTGCAGACTGGTCAGGTATTCCGAAAAGCGCCCACCGAAGCGCAGTTCGATAAAACTGCGCGGCTTATTGCGGAGTGGGGTTTGCATGTTGACAACGACGAATTGCGCAAGATGTACTTTGGGACGAAACTGATTTCACCGAAGCACTATGAGGCGATAGTGAAACTGCTTACTATTTTCGCGCAACACCTTTCAATCGTCAGCAATCAAATCTTGGTAAAGGTACGCAATGATGAACCGCCGCTTGTCTCAAAGGCGAAGGAATACATACTGGAGCATCAAGCCGAGGATTTGTCGCTGAAAATTGTCGCCAAGGTGGTAAATACGTCGAGCTTCTACTTCTGCAAGATGTTCAAAAAGGTTACCGGGATCAATTTCACTGAATATGTTTCAAGGGTTCGCATTGAAAAGGCCAAGAATCTTTTGCTTAATCCGAATTTGCGCATCAGTGAAATAGCGTTCGAGGTCGGCTTTCAGTCGCTGACCCATTTCAACCGGGTATTCAAGCGGATAACGGGCAGTTCACCATCCGAGTACCGTGCAATGCTGCCTTCATCAGGGCAATCCAGATGACAGCGCCGCTGGCTGCCAATCATGCAGCTTTGTTGTCTGAAATGGTGGTCAAGATTGCGTAACGGCTTTTGCCTTTTCGGAGGAGAATAAATTTACCGAACAAAAGGTCCGCGGCCTTCAAGCGGCGCTGAGAGTCGGGTTCGCGGACATTATTGATGTAAATGCCGCCGCCCTGGACATCGCGTCTGGCCTCGCCTTTGGAGGAGCAAAGACCGGCGGCAACCAGCGCCTCCAGCAGAGGGAAACCGGCATCATCAAATTTTTGCTGTGGAACAAAAGCAGTCGGCACCTCGCCTGTTATGTCCTTGAAGGTCGCCTCCGAGATGCCTTCCAATCCACCGCCAAAAAGCACTTCGCTTGCTTTTACGGCCTCGGCCGTGGCATTTGCTCCATGAATGAGTTCGGTCACAGCGCGCGCGAGCGCCTTATGTGCAACTCGTGCTGCCGCATTTTCCTGATGGGCTTTTTCCAACTGTTCGATTTCATCGCGACCAAGGAAAGTGAAATACTTCAGGTAGCGCACTACATCCCTGTCATCGGTCCGAATCCAAAATTGATAGAAGCGGTACACGCTGGTTTTCTGGGAATCGAGCCAGACGGCGCCGGCTGCGGTTTTGCCGAATTTTGAACCGTCAGCATTGGTAATCAAGGGCAGGGTAAGCCCGAAAGCAGTTGCGCCGAGCTTTTTCCGGCAGAGGTCAATTCCGGCGGTGATATTGCCCCACTGATCGCTGCCGCCAATTTGGAGTTCGCAGTTGAACTCTTTGCGCAGGTGATAAAAATCGTATGCTTGAAGCAGCATGTAGCTGAACTCGGTGTAACTGATGCCGCTTTCGCGGTCTTCCATGCGTGCGCGCACACTTTCCTTGGCCACCATCATGTTTACCGAGAAGTGCTTGCCAACTTCCCGGAGAAAATCCAGCAAACTAAAACTTCCCAGCCATGTGGCGTTGTCCACAAGGCGGGCGGGGTTTTTAGCAGTATCAAAATCAAGCCACCGTCGAAGCTGTGCTTTAATCTTGGAAATGTTATGGGCAAGGATTTCTGAGGTTAGCAATTGCCGCTCTTGTGTCTTGCCGCTTGGGTCTCCAATCGCGCCGGTTGCGCCTCCGGCAACTACAATTGGACAGTGCCCCGCCAGTTGGAAGCGGCGCAATGCCAGCAACGGCACCAGGTTTCCCACATGCAGGCTGTCGGCGGTTGGGTCAAATCCACAATAGAGTGTTATTGGCCCCGAAGCCAACCGCTCCGATAGAGCCGGCATGTCGGTGCAATCAGCAATCAGTCCGCGCCATTGCAAATCTTCAAGAATGTTCATCGCTGCCACCAAGTTTGAAATAAAAAATGCCCGCGACTCAAGGAAAACAAAGCCATGCGCAAGAATTGAACCGCAGCTTTATTGAGGGCGTTTATTGTTTTGACCCGTATCGTTGACTCCAGGGACAACGAGCGGGAAAATCGGATTCGGGGCCATTTCGCGTTTCAGGATTTGAATGGCTTTGTCAATCCACGCCGGCTGCTGTTGCGCCAGGTCGTTAGTTTCGGACGGGTCATTTGCCACATCATAGACTTCCCATGGCCCTGGATTTCTACGGGAAAGATTTTGGCGGACAACCTTGAATTGCTCAAATCGCACAGCCACCTGTCCGCCATACTCCGGGAACACCCAGACCATTGGCGGACGTTGGAGTTGGGCTGTTTGCTCTGTGAGCAAAGGCAGGAGACTGATTCCGTCCAATTTGCGAGGCGTTTCGAGTCGGAGCACGTCTGCAACAGTTGCAAAGATGTCCGGAAAATAGGCTGGGAAATCGGAGGTTTTGCCTGCCGGCACATTTCCAGGCCATTGGACAATCAGGGGCACGCGGATGCCGCCTTCGTAAACGCTGCCTTTGAAACCGCGCAAGCCACGGGTGCTGTTAAAGAAATTGGCATCAACACCGCCAACACCGAAAACTGTGTCTTGCGGCGAGCGGTGTGTGGTTCCGTTGTCGCTGGTGAAAAGCACTAATGTTTTATCTTCAACCCCAGCCTTTTTCAGGGCTTGGAGTATTTTGCCGACCTGCTCATCCAGATGTGTAATCATGGCTGCGTAAGCAGCGCGTGGTCGTGGATGAGGCAGATAACCACACTGGCCACGGTATGGAATGGGGTCCCATGATTCAGGGTAGGATTCCACCAACCTTTTTGGCGGCTGCAGCGCGACATGCGGTTCGATTGGAGCATAATAAAGGAAAAACGGCTCCTTAGAGTGTTTCTCGATGAAATCCACGGCCTCGGATATGAGCAAGTCAGGCGCAAATTTATCAGATTGATAATCCTCAAGTCTTACCGGGCCGTCCGGTTGTTTTTTATGGCCGGGGATGGGGTTTGTGTTGATGATGATTTTTTCCTGATTACGCCAGAGATACGGCGGATAGTAGGAATGGGCCACACGCTGGCAATTGTAGCCAAAAAACAGGTCGAAGCCATGCATGTTTGGGTCTCCGGAGCTGCCCGGAGGGCCAAGCCCCCATTTGCCAATTGCAGCAGTGGCGTAGCCGGCCTGCTTTAGAGCTTTGGCAATTGTGAAAGACTCGGCAGGCATCGGTTGCTGGCCCTCAACGGGGCGGCCTTGCTCGTCCTTAAGTTCGCGGTTTCCACGAATTGACGCATGACCTAAATGAAGCCCTGTTAAAAGGACGTTTCGGGCCGGCGCGCACACTGGCGCTCCAGAGTAAAACTGGGTGAAGCGCATGCCGGCGGCAGCCATCCGGTCAAGGTTGGGCGTTCGGATTTTTTCCTGTCCATGGCAGCCAAGTTCGCCCCATCCTAAATCGTCAGCCAGAATTATAACGATATTCGGTTTTTGAGCGGGGGCGGGCTTTGATTCCGAAGAATAAATCTGGACGGCGAATACGGCCATGAGCATGGAAATTACGAGCGAAGAGGCATGTAGTTGGACTTTTGGAAAAGCGGTTTTCCAAGGGAATGGGGCCGTTTTATGGGCGTTCATATTTTTGACAACAAATCTGGAAAAAATTAAACCACTTGACCTTTTAGTTGTCAAACGGCTTAATGGGGTCTTGAGTGTTGCAGGGAACTGCTCATGTTCGCGCAAATAAAGAGCCTATTTACCAATGATATAGGCATAGACCTGGGGACAGCCAACTCGTTGGTGTACGTCCGGGACCGTGGCATTGTGTTGCGCGAGCCTTCAGTGGTGGCCATTGAGGCTGGAACGACCAATGTTCTGGCAGTGGGTGAGGAGGCCAAGCGGATGCTGGGCCGGACACCAGGAAACATAGTGGCCATACGCCCGATGAAGGACGGTGTGATCGCGGATTTCGAGATCACTGAGGCGATGTTGCGCCACTTCATCCAGAAGGTTCACTATCGCAAACTGATAGCGCCGCGTGTGGTTGTGGCGGTGCCTTCCGGGATTACCGAGGTGGAAAGACGGGCTGTAAAAGATTCGGCAACTCATGCCGGGGCGCGAGAAGTCTTCCTGATTGAACAACCCATGGCGTCGGCCATTGGGGTGGGATTGCCGGTTGATGAACCGACAGGAAACATGATCATAGACATAGGCGGGGGGACGTGCGAAATCGCGATTATCTCCCTTGCCGGGATCGTCTTCAGCAAGAGCCTGCGGGTGGGCGGAGACGAGTTTGACGACACGATCATTGCGCACATGAAGCGGGCCTACAACCTCATGATTGGCGAACGCACAGCGGAAGAGATTAAGATTCGCATCGGTTCGGCTTTTCCGCTGGAAAAGGAATTAACCATGGAAGTGAAGGGCCGCGATCTCAGCGCCGGTTTGCCCAAGACGATAACTGTCCGGAGCGAAGAGATTCGCGAATGTTTGCAAGAGCCTCTTTCAAGCATTCTGGAAGCCATCCGCCTGACTTTGGAACGATGCCCCCCTGAGTTGTCCGCTGACTTGGTGGACAGGGGGATGGTGGTGGCTGGCGGCGGCGCATTGTTGCGCGGCATAGACCGGCTTATTGCCGAAGAGACGGGCCTGCCGGTGCACATTGCCGACAGCCCATTGACGGCGGTGGCCGAGGGAACCGGCCGTGTACTGCAGCAGATTCAATTCCTGCGGCGGGTTACCTCACAGGCCAAAGGTTAACCGGATTTGGCGTTCGCCCCACGCCTGGACGTGGGAGCGAAATGGAACGCAAGAAACATTTTTGGATTTTTGGCACGGTGGTGCTGTTGGCGGCGGTGGGATTTGCCCTGCCGGAAAGGGTGTCGTTTCGTCTAAAGGCGGCACTAAGTTCTATTTTTCTGCCTCTCTTCGGTCTTACACAATCCTCGGAGCGGCTGCTTGAAAAGGCCGGTGACCGCGTCGTGTCACGCGCCGTTCTAATCCAGGAAAATGACCAGTTGCGCAAACAACTGGAGCAGCTTCGCATACAATTATTGGAGGCTCAGGAAATACGCCGCGAAAATGAATCGCTGCGTCAAATGCTCAAATGGCAGCAGCAGGTCCCCTGGAAATTAAGGGCGGCGCGTGTCATCGGGCGTGATCCTTCAAATTGGTGGCAGGCGATTCATATCAACTTGGGAACGCGCGACGGCATTAGACCCAATTTGCCAGTCCTTACCGCAGAGGGACTTGTGGGAAGGGTGTTTGAAGCCGCAGGTGACTGGAGTCTGGTGGTCTTGTTAAATGACACAAGGTGCCGCGTATCAGCCCTTGTTCCGGAGGCGCGTGACAGCGGGATTATCATGGCAGGCGGCAGCAGCCCGTGGGGCGGCACATTTGTGGATTTGGGGTTTTTGACCAGAAACGCGGATTTGCGTCCTGGCCAACTAGTCATCACCAGCGGCCTGGGAGGGGTGTTTCCGAAAGGAATACCAATTGGGCAGATTGTAGATGTCCGGAGAGTGCAAGGCATGTATTTGGAGGCGCGAGTTAAACTGGCAGTGAACATGAGCGCGCTGGAGGAGGTATGGGTTCTGATGCCATGAGTGGAAAACAGTAGCATGAACAATTCAAAGCCATGGATTGTGTTGCTGGCCGCGTATTTGGCGGTTTATGTGGAGGCATGGTTTGATCTGCCCAGGAAAGTGCTGGGCGCTCAAGTTGATTTGCTGACGCCGTTGATGGTGTACGCGGCTCTGCGCAACGGCCCCGGAACGATTGCTTTGCTCGCATTATTCGGCGGGTGGGCCTTTGACTCGTTGTCACTGAACCCCGCCGGGGCAAGCGTTGCACCATTACTGGCAATAGGATGGTTAATCAACCGGCAAAAGTACCTGATACTTGCAGACCAGTGGGAAGCGCAGTTTGCGCTGGGGCTTGCAGCGTCCGCTGCCATGCCAGCGCTTGTTTTGATGGTTTTGGCGACAATAGGTGAAAGCCCGCTGTTGGGCTGGTACTCGCTCTGGCAGTGGCTGGTAGTTTCAATTTGCGGCGGGGTGGTGACGCCGGTTTTGTTCCGTCTTCTGGACCGTCTAAACCGTGCTTTGAGTTACCCTGTGAACCGGCCGCTGACATTCAGACCGGACCGGGAGATTGACCGCGGGAAGTATTGAGGTTTGAGGAATGTTGGTATTGGAACCATTGCACAAAGGCGACCGTCAGTTGCATATACTGACGGTGACGGTGTTTTGTGGCTTGGGGATATTGCTCGCCGGTTTGTGGTATGTGCAGGTTTTGTCGCGGAAACGTTTTCAAGAGGAGCAGGTGGCGCAATCTTTAAGAACAGTGCGGCTGCCGGCGGTGCGTGGACGGATATTGGACCGCAGCGGCGAGGCGCTTGCGGAAAACCGGCCAAGTTACAATGTCAGTTTGTATGTCGAGGAGTTAAGCAAACAGTTCAAGGCTGCATACCAGGGATTGTTGTCCGCGGAAACAAATCGTGTTTGGCAAACTTTCAGGCGCAAGTTGACGAGGGAAGAACGCGCGCAAGTTGGCCGGTGGGCGCGATATTATGTGGTAAGCAATATCGTGTATCGCTTGGGACTCCTTTTGGAGCACCCGGTTCAACTAGAGCCGGCTGAATTCCACAGGCACTATGAAGAAAGGCTGGCGCTGCCTTTGCCGGTGCTTCAAAACCTTAACTCAAATCAAGTGGCACGTTTGCAAGAGCTTACCGGAATGCCGCCCGGCCTGGATTTGGACATCCAACCGATGCGAGTTTATCAATTTGGAGCCACGGCAGCCCATGTTTTGGGTTATTTGCGCAAGGATGAAACTTCGAGGGAGGGCGAGGAAGCGTTTTACAATTACCGGCTGCCTGACTATGAGGGGGTTATCGGAGTCGAAGGCTATTTTGATGCTCAATTGCGAGGCCGGGCTGGAGCGAAATCAGTGTTGGTCAACAGCCTTGGTTACCGGCAATCGGAGAGCATTTGGGCGCCACCGGAGGCCGGCCGCTGTGTTGTGTTGACGATTGATGTCCATCTGCAGCAGGCGGTTGAAAAAGCTCTTGCGGGTGTGGAGAACCAAACCGGCCTTCCGGCCCGCGGCGCCGCAGTTGTGCTCGATGCGTCAAATGGCGACATTTTGGCTCTGGCATCAATACCGGCGTATAATCCAGGTGACTTCATCCCCTCGATTTCACGCAGTCAGATGGCACAGCTTAATGATGAGTATATGAGGCCGCTGATAAACCGCGCAACACAGGAGCGTTACCCGCCTGGCTCGATTTTCAAGATTGTAACCGCGTTGGCTGCTCTTGAGGCTGGGATTTTGAATCCTGAAGAATTGCTGCCGAATCCCGGCCATATTCAAGTTGGCAACCGGACAATTAAAGATACCGCCCCGCCTGGTGATTATGATTTCAAGAGGGCTTTGAAATTGTCGAGCAATACCTATTTCATCCATTACGGATTGAAGGCGGGTTTGTCGCGAATACTTCAAATGGGCAGGAAATTCCACCTGGGCGAGCCGTGGCAACTGCCAACATTTCAAAACGATGGCGGCATCTTTCCGACAACGGAATCCATACGGCGACAGGCCTCGCGCGGCGACCTGTGGACGGATGGCGACACGGCCAATTTGTGCATAGGACAAGGCGCGATAGCAGTCAATCCATTGCAAATGGCCGTTATGACTGCAGCGGTGGCCAATGGCGGCCGGGTATATTGGCCGCGTCTGGTGCAGAGGATTGAGCCAATGGAGCCTGACAGCAACGAACAGATTACCCATTTTCCTCACCGGCTGTATGACGAACTCGGTGTGGCCGAACATCATTTGCGGCTATTGAGGGATGCAATGCTGGCGGATGTAGAAGACAGCGATGGCACGGGAAGACGTGCCGCAGTGCCCGGATTGCGAATTTGTGGAAAGACCGGCACCGCGGAGATCAAAAAAGGCCAGCAAGTTGTGGACAAGGTGACGTGGTTTGTCTCGTTTGCTCCTTATGAACAGCCGCGATACGTTGTGGTGGTCATGGTCGAAAGCGGCGTATCCGGCGGGCACACCTGCGCACCCGTGGCAGGTCAGATTTACAGGGCTTTGCTGAGCCGATTGTACTTAAAGACATGACGCGGCAAGTAAATAAAACAAGTTTGTTGAGCAACCTGCCGATTCACTGGCCGCTTGCACTGGCCGTGCTTGCCCTGATGTTTGTCGGAGTAGCGTTCATTTACAGCGCAACCTCCGCTGATGAATTATTGCGAAGTCAGCCATGGCACCAGCAGCGCCATATTATGCAGGCGATTTGGTATGTGATTGGTTGTGTGTTGGCTGTGGCTCTCTGTATAAGGGATTATCGATGGTTGTGCAAATGGACCGTTTTGGTGTATGGCGGTACAATTCTCGCGCTGATTTTGGTTTTAATCCCTGGCATTGGCGTAATGCGCTTCGGGGCACGGCGCTGGTTTGATTTGGGCATTTTCCTGGTTCAGCCTTCTGAGTTTGCAAAGATAGGGTTTATCATGGCGTTGGCGCATTATTTGAGCCGCCCGCCTGAAGAACTTAGACGATTAGCGGTTTTCTTTAAATCGCTTGCGATGATGGCATTGCCTTTTCTGCTTATACTAAAGGAACCGGATTTGGGGTCGGCTTTGATACTGTTGCCAGTGGGTGCGGTCATGATGCTGGTTGCCGGCATGCCGAAGGCAAGGTTGGTAAAACTTGGGTTGGCAGCAGGGCTGCTTGTGACGTTGATTTTGGTTGATGTGCTTTTTGCGCCGCCTAACTGGCGAATTAAACTGGAAGACTACCAGCGGCGCAGATTGATGGTATTTTTTGGGTTGGACTATGTGAAATTTGCTCCGCCGAATGCCACTGCGGCGGAGCGTCAGCGACTGCGCGCGCAGCAACAAAACGACGCCTACAGTTCGCGGCAGGCGCTGATTTCAGTAGGCTCTGGCGGCCTGACAGGAAAAGGATGGCGCCAGGGCTCGCAAATAGCCCTGGGCTACCTGCCCAAGGCGGTGGCCCACAACGATTTTATATTCTCTGTGATAGCCGAGGAAAGCGGCTTCATAGGGAGCGTTGTGGTGGTGGCCTTGTACGGGGTGATATTGGTCACCGGAATATGGATAGCATCACAGGCACGCGATCGCCTGAGCAAACTGCTGGCTGTAGGGGCTGTAACCCTGATTTTCAGCCATGTGTTCATCAACATCGGCATGAACATTCGCATCATGCCGGTGACGGGGGTGCCACTGCCGCTGCTGAGTTACGGCGGGTCTTCAGTGCTGACATCCATGATCGCAATCGGACTGTTGCAAAACGTGTATCTATATCGAAGGGAATAAGACTATGAGTGAAACTGGACGCACATTCGGCCGCCGCCGCGGCGGCCTCAGATTCCGCCCTACTGGCGGGCTTAAACCACATCCTGATAAATCAGGAATGGAGGCTCGGGCTGAAGCACTGGGTGATAAAGCTGAAATCGAATCCATTTTCGACCGAAGCCGCCATGAACAGGAAATTCGGCGCGCTGAAAATATTGCCGCCGGCTTGCCACCGGATGCAGTAGTTGCGCCGGCTTCTGATGGGAAAACTCCACAGGAGCCCAGCCGTTCACAGAATTACAGGGCGCCGCAACCTGAAAGCGCCGAGGCAGAAAAAGAGGAGAAGGAATATGTTCCGGTTGAAATTGAGGAAAAACCCAAAGGATTGGTTGAAACCATTCGTCAAGGCGTTTCCTCGGTAATTCGAAAGGTAAAGCGCCTTATTCGCCCTACCAAGAAGGTGCATAAAGAAGTGATCGTGAATGTCGAGGCGCTGGAAACCAGGGTCGCAGTGCTGGAAGATGGACACCTTGAGGAGTTTAGCATAGAGCGCTCAACAGATGAGCGGCTGGCTGGGAGTGTCTTCAAGGGCCGTGTTCGCAATCTTGAAGACGGGCTGAAGGCGGCGTTTGTGGACATAGGCTTCGAAAAGAACGCATTTCTGCACTATTGGGATATTGTGCCAACAAACTTCGACAGCAGCGTTGAGATCGTCGAAAGGGAGGGGAAAAAGCGTGAGCGTGAAAAACCAAAGATTACGCAGCGCGACATACCGCGGTTGTATCCCCCGGGAAGCGAAATCATTGTGCAGGTTACAAAGGGGCCGATTGGCACAAAAGGACCGCGTGTAACCACGAATCTGGTTATTCCCGGAAGATATTTGGTATTGCTGCCCAACTCGGACCAGAGCGGCATTTCCCGGAAGATAGAGAGCGCCGAGGAACGACAACGTCTCAAGAAAATCCTGCGGAAATTGACCATACCGGATGGCATGGGGGTAATCATTCGCACCGCTGGCGAAGGTCAGCAACTCCGTTACTTTGTACGGGATTTGGCGCTGTTGTTGGAAGAATGGGAGCGGGTGCAGAAAAACATAAAGGAAATGCCTGCGCCGGCGCGCGTATTTGAGGAACCGGATATCATTGAAAGAACCGTCCGTGATTTTTTGACGGAGGATGTCGAACGCATTGTGGTTGACAACCAACAGGCGTATGAGCGGATGCGCGAGATGATTGGCAAAATTTCAAAGCGCTCCGCCAGCAAGGTCAAACTCTACAATGAACCCGTGCCGGTTTTTGACAAATTCGGCATAACCAAGCAGTTGGAAACAACCTTTTCGAGACAGGTGCCGCTCAAAAGCGGCGGGTATATTGTCATTGATGAAACCGAGGCGTTGGTCGCCATTGATGTCAACACCGGCCGCCACAAGGGAACAAAGGACCAGGAGTCAACCATCCTGAAAGTCAACCAGGAGGCTGCCGATGAAATCTGCCGCCAGTTGCGTCTGCGCAACATAGGCGGGCTGATTGTGCTGGACTTTATTGACATGAAAAATGCGCGCGACAGGCAGGCCATCTACAACCGGATGCGGGAAAACCTCAAACGCGATCGTGCCAAGACGCACATTCTTCCCATCTCGCAGCTTGGCCTGATGGAAATGACGCGTCAGCGGCACAGTGAGAGCGTCCGTGAAGCCACTTATGATGACTGCCTGTACTGCAAGGGCCGCGGCAAAATCAAAAGCCCAATTACAATGAGCGTGGAAATTCAGCGGAAATTAATTGAGATACTGAAAAAGCGCCCTCGCGATGAATCGGACTTCCAGTTGCGGATTGTTGTTCATCCAACGGTGCTTGAACGGCTGCGCAAGGAGGATGAAAAACACCTGATCGAAATCGAGAAAAAGTATTTCGGGCGGCTGTCTTTCAGGGCCGATCCAAACATGCACGCTGAACACTTTGAAATTTATGATGCCCTGAACAACCAATTGCTGGCGTCAAATTAGGCCATTATTCAGGGGCCAAACCATTGGAGGAGAGCTGGCGATTTTACCGCTGTTTCAGGGCGTGTTCGAGGGCTTCCTTGACCGCCTCAACGCGCGGCGGCAGGAGCACCGGGCTGTTTGCGTGCTGGCATGGAAATTCAAGGGTTCTTTCATGGTAGCGCACCTTGAATTCTGTGAACTTCAAGCCATGAGCAGTTGAAATCACGACCACACGCTCTGCTGGGTCAATTTTGCCGGACTTCAGGAGTTTGATCAGCACCGCCAGCGCGACGCCGGTGTGAGGACAATTGAACATGCCGGTGCGATCGCCCATGGCGGCGGCATCGGCCAGCTCCCGTTCGGACGCCTGCTCAACGATGCCATTGAACTGGCGGAGTATGTTGATGGCCTTTTGAACGCTGACCGGGTTTCCGATTTGAATGGCGCTTGCAAGAGTTTTTTGGGCCTGGATTGGCTCGAATGTCTCAAAGCCGCGCAAATAGGCCAGATAAAGTGGATTCGCATTTTGTGCCTGTGCGACAACAATCCTGGGCCGTTTGTTAATCAGTCCCAATTGTTCCATCAACAGGAACCCGTTGCCCAGGGCGGACACATTGCCAAGGTTGCCGCCCGGTATGATGATTACGTCAGGCACTTCCCAATCGAATTGCTGGACAATCTCGATGCCGACTGTTTTTTGTCCCTCGATTCGGAGTGAATTCATCGAGTTTGCCAGATAGATGGTTGGGTCGCGAGTGATTTCCTGCACCACGCGCATGCAACCATCGAAGTCAGTGTCCAATGAAAGCACCAATGCGCCATTCGCGATGGGCTGGATGAGTTGTGCAGTTGAAATTTTGCCTTTCGGTAGCAAAACAACCGACTGGATGCCAGCAGCGGCACAGTAAACCGCCAGCGCAGCCGAGGTGTCTCCGGTTGAGGCGCATGCGACGGCTTTGATCGGAGCTCCTTCCTTGATCATTTGGTTGACTTGTGAGACCAGCACGGTCATGCCCAAATCCTTGAAGGAGCCGCTGTGAGTATTTCCGCACAATTTAACCCACAAATCGGGCAACCCCAACTGCTTGCCAAAGCGTTCAGCCCAAAACAAATTGGTGTTGCCCTCAAACAGGGAAATGATGTTGTCAGGATGGATTTGAGGCAGAACCCATTCTTTTTTACTCCAAACACCGGAGCCGTAAGGCCATTCGGTTGTTCCGAGGCGGTCATCGAACAACTTCATCCACGCCTTGCCGCTGCGGTGTTTCAGCGCTTCGATGTCATGTCGCACTTCCAGCAATGACTGGCAGGTTTCGCAGCGGTAAATTATTTGATTCAACGGGTAAGTAGCACCGCATTGCGGATTGATGCATTGGAACCATGCGCGTTGATTCATATCATTTCAAAATTTGAAAGTCCGGTTACTTGGGACACAAACTCACTCCGGATGTTTGTAGCTTTTTCATGGCCGGATTCAAGTCCGGATTGGTTATTTTTGTTTTGGGTTTGCAACCGGCATGGGTATGCATTAAAAGCGGGCGAAAGAAATTATGAAGAACCGATGGCAGGAAAACCTTCATGGTATTTGTTCAAATGACGGGCATTCGCGACGCACATTCATCAAGTATGCAGGCGTCGGCACCGCATTATCACTGGTTGCGCCGTGGAAAGCAATTGCCGGGCCTTTTACCCGGGCGGATTTCGAGTCATTGGTGCCTGCGGACAAGAAGCTGAGCCAGGAATGGATCAAGTCACTGTTTGAGAAGGGGCAGCGGGAGGTCTATGGCAAAGCGGAGCTGGAAAAAATTGGAATGCCGATCGGCGGGTTGTGCACCGGCCAGCTCTACTTGGGCGGTGACGGAAAGTTGTGGCATTGGGATATTTTCAACCGGCACATCGGGACTGGCGCCGAACATTATGCACGGCCGCTCAAACCATCGTCACCGTTGGATCAGGGCTTCGCGATTTGGATTTCGACAGCTCGCGGCGCAGAGGTGCGCCGTCTGGATAACACCGGCTGGAAGGAGATTACTTTTATCGGCGAGTATCCGATAGGTTACGTCGAGTACAAGGATCCGGAGACTCCGGTGATGGTACGGCTGGAGGCGTTTTCACCATTCATCCCTTTGAACCCGGAGGATTCTTCGATTCCTGCAACGTTGATGCAGTACACAATAAAAAATGGCGGTCAGGAAAAGGTTGAAGTTGAGATGGCCGGCTGGCTGCAGAACGCGGTATGCCTTTACAGCGGCAAGGAGCGTGACGGTAGCAGGAGAAACCGGATTGTCAGGCGTCGCGGACTGTTGTTTTTGGAGTGCAGCGCAGAACCGCCGCCGCCTGGTTCTGTTTCAGCCACGCGCCCGGACATTGTCTTTGAAGACTTTGAAAAGGAGGATTATTCAGGCTGGACGGTTGAGGGGACGGCATTTGGAAAAGGTCCTGTTTCCAAGGCGCAGGTGCCTGAATATCAGGGAGAACTTGGCATGCAAGGCAATCGTGCTGTCAACTCTCACGCATCGGCGCCGGGACAGGACGTGAGCGCCCGGGACAATGCTGTCGGCACACTTACAAGCAAGCAGTTTGTAATACAGCGACATTACATTACCTTTTTAATTGGCGGTGGAGCGCACAAGGGCAAGACCTGCATCAATTTGTTGGTTAACGACAAAGTTGTGCTGTCTGCCACAGGCGCAAACGACAACCGCATGAAACCGCAAACATGGGATGTGCGGCAATGGGAAGGCCAGACTGCAAAGCTTCAAATCGTGGATGCGCAGGCGGGCACCTGGGGGAATATCGGAGTGGACGACATTGTGTTCAGCGACCGTCCGCGCAAGCCGGCAACTGCCCTGGAACGGGAAACGGATTTTGGAACCATGGGGCTGGCGTTGTTGGAGCCGCTTGATGGCGACGAGGGAATTGCCGCCCTTTTGGAGGAGGGCGTCCCATCGGGGCTGTTTTCAAAACCGGCGGGGACGGTGAATTTACCAGCCACAAAACCATTCGATCAAAAATTGATCGGCGGGTTGCGGCGCAAGCTCTCATTGGGACCGGGCGAATCTGCTGTTGTGCGATTTGCAGTTGTCTGGCATTTCCCGAATTTGAAAATAGATGAGCGTTTTAAACTGGTTGGCCGAAATTATGCAACCCGGTTTGCCAGCGCCCTTGCAGTGGCGGAGTATCTGGCTGGCCAGCTTGAGCGGCTGTGCGCACAGACCAGGCTCTGGCATGACACATGGTATGACTCAACGCTGCCATGGTGGTTTCTCAACCGTACTTTTCTGAACACTTCCACCCTGGCAACATCCACATGTTACTTGATGGCGGACGGACGTTTTTATGCATGGGAAGGGGTTGGATGCTGTGCGGGGACATGCGGGCACGTTTGGCAGTACGCACACGCCATGGCGAGGTTGTTTCCACAATGGGAAAGAGTGGTGCGGGAACGAGTTGACTTCGGCCTGGCACAGCGTGCCGACGGGGCAATACATTTTCGAGGTGAGTTTAACAATTTCCCGGCAGTGGACGGTCAGGCGGGAACGATTCTGCGAGCCTTGCGGGAGCATCAACATTCACCAGACAGCGCGTTTTTGAAGCGTGTGTGGCCTGGTGTCAAAAAAGCCATCGAGTATTTAATTCGGCAGGATGGAGACGGCGATGGTTTGATAACAAGCGGACAGCATAACACTCTGGACACCGATTGGTACGGGCCGGTTGCATGGCTAAGTGGGTTATATGTGGCGGCGTTGCGCGCCGGCGAGGTCATGGCGCAGGAAATGGGCGATGAATCCTTTGCAAAACAATGCCGGGAAATATGGATGCGCGGCCAAAAGAATTTGGTGGAACAATTGTTTGACCAGGAATATTTCATCAACAAGCCTGACCCGAAACACCTGGACGCAATCAACTCGGGCACCGGATGCCACATTGATCAGGTAATGGGTCAGAGCTGGGCATTTCAGATCGGGCTGGGGCGGGTTTTGCCGGAGAAGGAGACACGCTCGGCCCTTAAATCACTGTGGCGCTACAACTTCACGCCTGATGTCGGGCCTTATCGGGAGCGTTATAAACCCGGCCGTTGGTATGCAATGCCGGGAGAGGGCGGGCTGCTTATGTGTACTTTTCCACGTACGGATTGGGACTATGATAAGGCAAGAGGGAAGGGGGCAGACTGGGCAGCCGGTTATTTCAACGAGTGCATGAATGGTTTTGAGTATCAAGTTGCCAGTCACATGATTTGGGAAGGGATGTTGATGGAAGGTCTTGCCATCACCAGGATGATACATGACAGGTATCATCCCTTGCGCCGTAATCCGTATAATGAAGTTGAATGCGGCGATCATTACGCCCGTTCAATGGCCAGTTACGGTGTTTTTTTGGCCGCATGCGGATATCATTATCATGGGCCATCTGGGAAACTGGGGTTTGCGCCGCGGTTGCAACCGGAGAATTTCCGTGCTGCTTTCACAACTGCTGAAGGATGGGGCACTTATAGCCAGAAAATTGAAAATGGCCGGTTGGCAGCCAGTCTGGAATTGAAATGGGGCCGCTTACGGCTCACGAGTCTTGGATTGGAATTTAAGGAAAATCAAATGCCGTCTGCACAATGTGAATTGGATGGCAAGGCAATCCCAGTGCGATTGGTCCGTCAGGAACAGGGCGGGATACTGCTAATGTTTCGGGATGCGCTGGGGCTGCAGGCTGGCTCGCGGTTGGTTGTTAAAATAGGATAAGAGCGATTCTGCAGGTTGTCTCCAGACAAAAGCGGCGCAACAGGCTCAGGTTTTTGGAGGCCACGGGCGATTGACTCCATAGGCCTGGCGTTGAGACGCATCTGCCAACAATGGAAGCGCTGTAACGGTCATTTCATAAAGGCCGGATTGCAAATTGACGCAGACTTGCCATTCAACCACGCCCCATTCGTAAAAGAGAATTATTTCGTCCTTATCCTTGCTTTCCCAAAACGGTTCACCCAGCAGAGAGTTGACTTTGGCTTCATCAAGGCCAGCCTTTATGTCCAATTTCCTGCCATGAAAAATAAAGGAGCCGGGAAAAGGCCGAAATTGGCAGTTTATGAGGTCATTCCAGAAAATAACAAATTCAATTACGCGGTTGTCAGCAATACCGGCTTGGAAACCCAGTGAAAAAAAGCTGTGAATCCCATTTGATTCATCCACGGAGCCGGGCCTCCCAAATTTCAAAAGCATGGCAGCCGGGTCTCTGAGTTTAACTCCGGAGATGGCATGATTATCCCCATCGAATTCAAGGTTAATTCCATCGCCGGCCTTCCATAACCCCAGCGGATTGGCCTTATGACGATTGAAAAAAGCCATGTTTTATTTTGCGCAGGTGTTGCAACTTAACAAAGGCGATGCCGACCGTTGCCAGCTATTTTTCCGGATCGCGCCATTTGCCGTGTTCTTTTATCAAATCAACTAGACAATCAACAGCCTCGGCTTCCGGGATGTTGAATCGCACTGGTTTTTTACCAACGTACAGGTTGACTTTTCCTGGTGCGCCTCCAACGTAGCCGAAATCGGCGTCGGCCATCTCGCCCGGGCCGTTCACAATGCAGCCCATCACCGCGATTTTTACTCCCTTCAAGTGTTCGGTACGCGCCTTTATTTTTGCCGTGACTGTTTGGAGATTGAAAAGCGTGCGCCCACAGGATGGACAGGCAACATAATCGGTTTTGAATGAGCGGCAGCCTGCTGCCTGCAGGATGTTGTACGCAAGTCGAAGGGATGAAATTGGGTCTTGCTCCAGACGGATAAGAATTGCATCACCAATACCATCGGCCAGAAGCGAGCCGATTACTGTCGCGGATTGCAGCAGTGCCGTTTCAGATTTGATTGGTTTTGCTGGCGGCTCAAGACAGTCCTTGAGCAAAATTGGATTGGATTTGCCTTTGACTGTCAGCCTTGCTGCAAGAAGACGAAAGGCGGCTATGGTGGGCAGATTGGTGCCATCTTTAACGGTTACAAACGTCTTGTCGTCAGGCACGGAAAACTTTTCGCGCGGGTCAACGGCAATTAGTGGAAGCTCTTCATAGATTGCTTCGGGCCGCACATCATCATTCGGCCGTATGCGCGGGGCAGTTGCATCATATACACTGCGTGTGACAACAACGCGGATGGTTTGCTCGCCGCCGCACAGCACGGGAATTCCGCCTGTGCCTATGGCTATCTCGGTGGTTTTGCGGCGTTGAAAGGCAAACGGATCAAATGAAGGCGGCAATTCATTCCATTCCGGCAATGGATGAGGTGCAGGTTGTGTCAGGCTTGGAATTGAAGCAAGCAGTTCCCGGCAGACAGGTATCTCATGCGGTGAGTCCTCGGTGAGCGAAACGCGAATGGTGTCGCCAATCCCATCGCAAAGCAATGAGCCGATGCCAATTGCGCTTTTTATCCGGCCATCCTCACCCTCGCCAGCCTCGGTGACTCCAAGATGCACCGGATAATTCCAATCCGGCCCAAGCTGCTCCAGCTTATGCACAAGGAGGCGGTAACATTCTATCATGATCTTGGGATTGGATGCCTTCATGGAAAAACAGAAATTATGGAAGCCATGGTTGCGCGCAATTCGCGCAAATTCCAATGCGCTTTCGACCATGCCCACAGGGGTGTCGCCATAGCGATTAAGTATGCGGTCGCTGAGCGAGCCGTGGTTTGTTCCAATCCGCATTGCGCGGCCAAGCTCCTTGCAGAGTTTCACCAGCGGCGCAAATTGTTGCTCGATCCGCTCAAGCTCCGCAAAATACTCGGCATCGGTGTATTCGCGTGTTGCAAACTTTTTCTTGTCTGCAAAATTTCCAGGATTGATGCGGATTTTTTCGACCCATTTGGCGGCCTCCAGGGCGGCTTCGGGTTTGAAATGGATGTCAGCCACCAATGGGACAAGGATGCCGCGCTTGCGCAATTCGGCGGCGATATTCTTAAGATTTGCGGCGTCGTTGACGGTTGGGGCGGTGATGCGCACCATCTGACAACCGGCGTTGACCAAATCAATGGTTTGTTGGACGCAGGCGGCGGTGTCCATGGTGTCGCAGGTAATCATGGATTGAACCACAACCGGGTGGTGTCCGCCGATTATGACTCCGCCGCAGGCGGGGTCTCCGACCACAACTTCACGTGTCAGCCTGCGCGAGTAGAAGTAAGTTGAAGCGCAATAAGCCATAAATCAATTTAGGACAATCCATAGCGCATGCCAGCCAAACGGCAAGTGCCTGAGTTCATAATTGTTTGGGTGGCGGCTTTGGCGCAAAAGTGATTTTTTGTGGCGGCGCTTCGCGATGGCGCCTGCCTGCAAACAAATCCTGAACATCAAAAAAGGTCACAAACAGCAGAAAGCCTATTATCAAGGCAGCAAAGCCGTTTTGTATGATGTAAAGGACTTTTGGATTGAAGGCCCGGCGACGGACGCCTTCGATGAGCGCCAATAGTATGTGTCCGCCATCGAGCACAGGCACCGGCAGCATGTTTAACACCGCGAGGTTAACGCTGAATATGACGCTGAACCATATTGCCATGCGCCAGCCGTGCTCACTTTGAAACAACAGGTAATAGATGCGCATTATGCCGACAGGACCCGAAAGGTGATGGGCTTTGACATCCGATTTTGGGGAGATGAGCGCCTCCAATGTCGAGAGCATCATGTTTAGGCTTGAACGCACTTGTTCCCATGGCCTGGGATGGTCAATGCTTATCGCGTCGGAGAAATCCCATTCTATGCCGGAGCAGTAATTGGTGATTTCCCTGGGAGCAATTGGAATCTCCGGCACGAGGGTGAGTTGCAGTTTTTGCGTGCCGCGTTTAACTGTCAAAACAACCGGGGTTGGCCCCGCTTTTTGAATCATGTCTTCGACGCCGAGGGGACTGAAAACCGTCTTGCCATTGACAGCCACCACCACATCATTCGATTGCAGTCCGGCTCGCAGCCCTGGACCGTGCGGAATCAGTTCCCCAACCACGGCCCGTTGGGCGGGGTAAATCATGATTTTCCGCATGCTTTGCCGCTCCCAGAATGCCGTTTTATCTTTAATTGGGGTTACTTGCAGATTGGTACGGATGGTTTGCCCGTCTTGTTGCCGTTCAACCAAGATATCAATGCTTTTGCCCTGGCTGCTTACGATGCGCCATTTTATGCTGTCTCCGATGCCGGAGTAGCGGTTGACGGGATGGCCGTCAATGGCAATAATTTTATCCCCAGCCAGAAGGCCGCCCTTTTCGGCGGGTGAATTTTTTTCGACGTAACCTATTTGTGTGGTTGTATCGGTTTCACCCACTGGACGCCCGATAACATAGACAATTACGGCAAAAACCAGGGCCAGCAGAAAGCTGAACAACGGCCCGGCGAAGGCCACAATAATGCGATCTAGTGGAGCTGCTTGAGGGAGTTGATCCTTGGGCGTGGAGGATTTGCCCTCGATAACTTCCATCGGGGCCATTTGCGGCAGGGCAACAAAACCGCCAGCCGGGATGCAGCCAAGGGAATATTTGACACCGTTTATCTCCTTTTCCCACAGCGGTTTGCCAAACCAGATTCCGAAACGCTCGACTACAAGACCGCGCCACCGCGCTGCTAAAAAGTGTCCCAGTTCGTGCACGATAATCAACAGATTAAAGAGCACGAGCACCTCCAAAACAATCAAGAGCGTCTTTAGTATCTCCATTCTATATCCTCGTTTTGAACTGCCGGTGCAGTTGCAGCCGCCAAATATACAGCAAACGGCTCGGCTGGCAATTGGAGAGTGTTATTGGTATCTCCGCAAGGCAGGCTTGTCACCGAATGGTTCGACTTATGTTTTTGCATCAGTGCAGGATGTGGCGTGCCCAGGCATCGGCAGATAAAATTTGTTCCAAAGTTGGGTTTTCAATCACTTGATGGGCGCGCATGGCGCGGGCCACTGTTTCGGTAATGTCAGGGAATGATATTTTTCCACGGCAAAATGCCTCGACAGCAACTTCATTTGCGGCGTTCAAGACAGCCGGCATTGTGCCGCCGGCCTGCGCCGCCCACCGGGCGAGACGAAGCGCCGGGAATCGTTCTTCATCAGGTTCCTCGAATGTCAGAGTTCCAATACTGGCAAAATTTGTTTGGACACGCCCGCTTTTGACACGTTCGGGGTATGTAAGCGCGTATTGGATTGGCAGGCACATGTCAGGCGTGGAGAGTTGGGCGAGAATTGAGCCATCCACAAATTCAACCATGGAATGGACGATGCTTTGGGGATGAACAAGCACGCCAATTCGTTCTATGCCGATGTCAAAAAGCCATCGAGCTTCAATCATTTCCAGCCCTTTGTTGAAAAGTGTGGCTGAATCAATGGTTATTTTGCGTCCCATCACCCAAGATGGATGTTTAAGAGCCTGTTCGACGGTAATGGATTGAAACTTTTCCCTGGGCGTTTTGCGGAATGGGCCGCCGGATGCAGTCAGCCAAAGGCGCCTGACAGATTCCTGGGGCTTGCCATCCAGACATTGGAATATGGCCGAATGCTCGCTATCCACGGCCAGGATTTTGACGCCATGCCTGCGGGCTTCGCGCATGACTGTTTCCCCAGCCATCACCAAAATTTCCTTCGATGCAATAGCAAGGTCTTTGCCCGCCCGAATTGCAGCCAGAGCAGGCATGAGGCCGGCTGTGCCGACTATTGCGATCAGGACAATGTCCGCTTCAGGCAACGTGGCCAATTTGACAAGCCCTTCCTGGCCGGAAAAGACCTGGACTTGGTTGCCGAGGGCCTGCTTTAGGGCGACGGCTTGCTGGGGGCTGTTGATTGAAACAGCCACGGGCTTGTGCCTGAGGGACTGTTGCATCAGAAGCTCCGCATTGTTGCCGGCAGCAAGACCCACCAGCCGAATCCTGTCAGGAAGGTCTTCGGCCACTTTCAGCGTGCTGGTTCCAATGGAACCAGTGCTGCCCAATAAAACCACGTTTTTCACGACCTTTGGCATTTTTTCAAAGGTTCATCACGTAGCGCATATACACGTACATCAAGGGCGCATTAAACAACAGGCTGTCCAGCAAGTCCAGAATTCCGCCAATCCCCGGAAACAGCCGCCCCGAATCCTTCACGCCAGCCTCGCGTTTGAACCTGGATTCTATCAAATCACCTATTACCGCAGCACCGCCCAATAATGCCCCCAGTGCGATGGCATGGCGCATTGTCATGCCGGCCAGATTATTTCCAGCAATGGCTGCGAAGCCGATGCTGCCTGCAATCGAAAAAGCGATGGCGCCTGCCAGTCCTTCCCAAGTTTTGCCGGGACTGATGCTCGGCGCCATTTTATGGCGGCCGATCAAGGAGCCGACGCAATACGCGCCTATGTCGCTGAACTTTGTGGCAACCACGAAATACACCACGTAGTAACGCCCGTCCACGTCCGGATAAAATTTAAGCTTTTGGATGAAATTAAGGAGCCATGGCACGTACATCAACCCGAACAAAGTGATGGCAACGGCAGAGATGCCGCGACCATTTCTGGAAAGAAATTGCCGGAGACACAACCCCAGAACAAACAAGATCAGAAATGCAGTTTCAAAATCGTTGACATCTCCATGCGCCATTCGCCCGGGCATGAGCTTTTGAAACTGGAAAAAGGCAAATGTGCCCCCCATGAGCAACAGCCCTCCAAACAGCCCCCAGCCGCGGAAGCATGGTAAATCCTGCTTGGCGACAAGATTAAAAAATTCCATCAGTCCGAACAAAGCCAGGAGCATCATGCAGGCAAGGAATACGTAATCAGAAACCCATTCGACATTGCAAAACATCCCGGCAAGCACCAAAGACCACAGCACAACAGAGCTTAGCAGGCGGCGGATGAAAACGGCGCCTTTTGACAATGCCTGAGGTTGATTCACAGTATCTGGCACGGACTGATAATAAATGGATTGGAAACGCGGGTCGAGAATTTTGGTTTTCTGAAATCAAAGTGAAGGGAAGAGCGAATAGACACAGGCTGAGTTGCGTCAAACAAACAATGAAAACGACCCTGTACACATTCGGATTGATGCTGGCGGTTTTGCCGCTGGCCGGAAATGCCGGCGAGATTGTTGCCGCCGGCGCGCAATTGGAAAAACTCGCCGATGGGTTTGGATTTACGGAAGGCCCGGCGGCGGATGCCGCTGGCAATGTCTATTTTACCGACCAGCCCAACGACCGGATTATGATTTGGAACGTGGACGGCAAACTTTCCACGTTCATGCAACCGTGCGGAAGGGCAAACGGGTTGTATTTTGACACGAAGGGAAATCTTTTGGCATGCGCTGATGAGAAAAATGAGCTGTGGCTTATTGAGCCGGCGAGCAAAAAGGTTACGGTGTTGGTGAAGGATTTTCAAGGGAAATTACTCAATGGCCCGAATGATTTGTGGGTGCATCCAAAGGGAGGCATCTACTTTACTGATCCATATTACAAACGCGCCTATTGGAAACGCGGCCCCAAGGAACAGGATGGAGAACATGTTTATTTTCTGAGCGCAGATCACCAAAAACTGATGCGAGTTGCCTCAGATTTGCAGCAGCCGAATGGCATAATCGGCACGCCCGATGGCAGAACCATTTATGTGGCTGATATCCGCGCCCGCAAAACCTATGCTTACCGCATACAGGATGACGGAAAGCTGGCTGACAAACGGCTGTTTTGCGAGATGGGATCGGATGGGATGACCCTGGACGAGCAGGGCAACGTTTATCTGACAGGCCGCGGGGTAACGGTCTTTAATTCAAACGGCCAGCAGATCGAGCAAATCCGCGTGCCGGAAAACTGGACGGCGAATGTAACCTTCGGCGGGCGCGACCGCAAAACATTGTTCATAACGGCCAGCAAAGCCGTTTATGGGCTTAAGATGAATGTGAAAGGCGCGTTTTGATTCCCATTTCCTCGGAAAGGCGCGTTATTTAACCGGCAGTTCGGGCTGGGATTGATCCTGTTCATCGTGTTCCTCGGTGATAACCGGTGCGATGGCGGAGAGACGGTCGCCTTCTTCGAGGGCAATTAGTTTAACCCCCTGTGTGTTGCGTCCAGATTGACGGATACCTCTTACGAATGTGCGAACCATCTGGCCGCCGGCGGTGATAAGCATTATCTGCTCATTTTCGCGGACAGTCAGCGCGCCCGCCACGCCTCCAGTGCGTTCCGTCGTTTTCATCGTAATCAATCCCTTGCCGCCGCGGGATTGCAATCTGTACTCATCAAACGGGGTGCGTTTGCCGATTCCATTTTCGCCCGCAACTAGCAAGGTGGCATCCGGCACAACGATGGCGGCTGCCACAACATGGTCGTTTTCCTCCAACTCGATCCCCTTGACACCTGCCGCCGGCCTGCCCATGGGGCGGACGTCTTCCTCAGAGAATCGAATGCTCATTCCCCCGTGGGTGATTAGCACCACCTCGTCATGGCCACTGGTTAGTTTTACATCAATCAAGGTGTCTCCCTCCTCGATATTGATTGCAATGATGCCGCCTTTGCGGACGTTTGCGAATTCTTCAAGGGGCGTTTTCTTGACCGTTCCGTTGCGCGTTGCAAAAAAGAGGAATCCGGGCTGTTGCCATGTCTGGTCTTCCTTGTTGGCCCCGGTTTTGGAAACGATTGGAATAAGGGCTGCGATTTTTTCTTCGGGTTTAAGTTCGAGGAGGTTTGCAATGCTGCGGCCTTTTGAGGCGCGGCCCATGTCCGGCACTTCCAGCACGCGCTCTACATACACCCTGCCGGTGTTTGTGAAAAACATGAGGTAGTCATGTGTGCTGGCGGTGAAGAGGTGCTCAATGAAGTCTTTTTCCTCGCCGTCAACAACCGGTGTTTCACGCGTTGCCATCCCGATCACGCCTTTGCCGCCGCGTCTCTGTGCGCGGTAGCTGGAGATGTTGGTGCGTTTGATCAGATTGTTGTGTGTGATGGTTATAATAACGGGTTCATTGGCAACAAGGTCTTCTATGGAAATTTCGCCCTCTTCAGGCACAATTTCAGTCAGGCGCGGTGTGGCATACTTTTCCTTGATGGCCTGCAACTCGGCCTTGATTATGCCCATGACCCGTTCCTCGCGCGCGAGTATGTCGAGCAAATCGCGAATAACTTCGAGCAGTTTTTTGTACTCGGCTTCAACCTTGTCTATTTCCAACCCGGTCAGTTGGTATAGGCGCAAATCCAGGATTTGATTGACCTGTGCCTCGCTGAGCGCATAGCGGCCGTTGACCAAGCGGGCTTCATTACGGATTAGCACCCCGAAGCTTTCCACTTGTGCGCGGCTCCATTCGAAGGCAAGGAGTCGGATTTTTGCCTCGTCGCGGGTTCGGGAACTGCGGATGATGCGAATGAATTCGTCCAGATTCGCAAGGGCGACGAGATAACCTTCGAGCGTTTCGGCGCGTTCCTCGGCCTTTTTAAGCTCGAATTTGGTGCGCCGAATCACTACTTCACGCCGGTGCTCAATGTAGCATTGGATTAGTTCCTTCAGATTAAGCGTTTTGGGACGGCCACGATCAATTGCCAGCATGTTGACCGCAAAGGAGGTCTCAAGCTGTGTCAATTGATAAAGATTGTTGATGACGATTTTGGGGATGCTGTCCCTTTTTAGCTCAATTACAACCCGCGTGTTTTCATCGGACTCGTCACGAATCCCCGTTATGTCAGTGAAGCCCGGCGTTTTTTCATTGACCAATTCGGCAATCCGTTCAACGAGCTGGGCACGGTTGACATTGAATGGGATTTCGGTAATTACGAGCTGCTCGCGCCCGCCTTTTAACTCTTCGATGCCTACGCGGCCCCTTACTTTGAAACTCCCGCGGCCAGTCTGGAAATATTCCTGTATGCCCGCGGTGCCGCAAATCATGCAACCGGTTGGGAAGTCGGGGCCTTTGATGTGCTTCATCAAACCGGCAATGGTAATGTCCGGGTTGTCAATTTGCGCGCAAATGCCATCTATGACTTCACCGAGATTGTGCGGCGGTACGTTGGTTGCCATGCCGACGGCTATGCCGGTGCCGCCATTGACAAGCAGATTTGGAAAAGCGGCAGGCAGAACGGTTGGCTCAAGGCGTGTCTCGTCGTAGTTTGGAACAAAATCAACCGTGTCTTTGTCCAAATCCTCCATGAGGACGGCACCCAGTGGAGCAAGGCGGGCTTCCGTGTATCGCATGGAAGCGGGCGGGTCGCCTTCAACGGAGCCGAAGTTGCCCTGGCCATCAACAAGGCGTTCGCGCATTGACCATGGCTGCGCCATGTGGACGAGAGTCGGGTAAATCGCCTGGTCGCCATGTGGATGGTAATTACCCATTGTTTCGCCGACGATTTTTGCGCACTTGATGTGTTTGCGGTTGGGCAGCACGCCCAAATCGTTCATGGCGAATAGAATTCGACGTTGGCTTGGTTTCAAGCCATCCCGCGCATCAGGCAACGCACGAGAGATAATCACCGACATCGAATAATCCAGAAACGAGTTCTTGATTTCGTCGGCAACGTTTATCTTTGTGATTTTTTCCTGGCTTGCAAATAGTGAGGACGGCGGCGATTGTTGGCCGCCTTCTGGATTGGTGTTTTCCGGTTGATCAGGCATGTGTTAAATGTCCAGATTGCGCACGTTCAGCGCGTTGTCTTCAATAAACTGTCGGCGCGGTTCCACTTCTTCGCCCATCAATTTGGTGAACATTTCCTCGGCTTCGATGGCATCGGACAATTCGATGCGCAACAGCTTGCGGCGCGCCGGGTTCATGGTGGTTTCAAACAATTCCTTCGGATTCATTTCGCCAAGGCCTTTGAAGCGTTTGATTTGAAGGCCGCGGCGGCCAACCTCTTTGACTGCGGTTAGAATTTCGGCGATGGAGAAAAGCGGCTTGATTGTCTCGCGATCGCCCTCGCCTTCAACCAACTCATACAGTGGTTTGTCCTGGGTTGAGTAGTGGTCAACTTTAAGCCCTTTGCGAGCCAGTTTTCCGAGCAGTTCCTGCACGGATTTGCTTTCGTGCAGTTCGACGTAAGTGGCGCGCCTTGTGGTATGTCCGTTGGTCTTGGGTTTGTCAGAGCCATTTGTTTTTTCGCCACCGTTGCCCTCCGCCTCTTCATCGCCGAAGAGCTTCAAGTCGGGATTTGCATCTGCGAAGGCGGCCAATTCGCTTTCAGTGATGAAATAATGGACGGTCTCATTGTTGCCCTCGCGAACTTTAACAAGGTGATTGGGCAGTTCACCGGTGCTCGGGTCCCTGTGTTCAAGGTACTCGGTAAAGTCACCGCCATGGCGACGGATTGCCCTGGCGTATTTGTCCAGGGTTTCCAAAAGTTCGAGTATTTCAGAGAGTTGTTTCTGACTGAACTCCTTTTGGTCGGCAACGCTTCTGAGGCGGACTTCCTCGGTTCCAAGTTGAATCAAGATTTTGTTTAGCTGTGCGTCATCATCCACGTATTCGATGCGCTTTTTCCGCGATATTTGGTAAAGCGGCGGCTGTGCAATGTAAATGTAACCGCGTTTGATCAGCTCCGGCATTTGGCGGTAGAAAAACGTGAGCAACAAGGTGCGGATGTGGGCGCCGTCCACGTCGGCGTCAGTCATGATAATGACTTTGTGATAGCGAAGTTTTTCCAAAGAAAATGCGCCTTCGCCTTCGCCGTCACCGATGCCCGTGCCAATTGCGGTAATCATGGTTCGGATTTCGGCGTTTTGCAGCACCTTGTCCAGACGGGCCTTTTCGACGTTTATGAGTTTGCCGCGTATCGGCAATATGGCCTGAAACTTGCGATCCCGGCCTTGTTTGGCCGAACCGCCTGCCGAGTCGCCCTCGACGATGTAGAGTTCCGTGTTGGCCGGGTCGCGGTCAGTGCAGTCGGCAAGTTTGCCTGGCAACCCGCCGCCGGCCATGGCGCTTTTTCGGACGGTTTCGCGTGCTTTGCGCGCTGCTTCACGGGCGCGTGCTGCCAGAAGGGCCTTTTCGACGACTTTTTTGGCAACGGATGGATTGGCGTCGAAGTAACTCATCAGCCCCTCGTAAACAATCGAGGAAACAATGCCGTCAATTTCGGTGTTTACCAATTTGACCTTGGTCTGTGATTCAAAGCGTGGATTCGGCAGCTTGACGCTCAGCACGCAGATCAAGCCCTCGCGCACATCGTCACCTGAAATGGCCGGGTCTTTTTCCTTCAGCAAATTATTCTGCTTTGCGTACTGATTTATGGCGCGGGTGAGCGCCGAGCGGAAACCGGTCAGATGAGTGCCACCATCAGGGTTTGGAATGGAGTTGGCGAAGCAGAGGATTTGGTCGGTGTAACTGTCTGTGTACTGAATGACGCAATCCACAAACACCTCATCATCGTTGTTTTCAACCTTGATGGTTCGGCTGCCTGATAATGATATGGGTTTTGGATGAAGCGGCTGTTTGTTGCGCGAAAGTTGCCGCACAAACTCCTCGATGCCATTCTTGAAGATGAACGTCTCCTTTTTATTTTCTTCACGCTCATCCTTCAGGGTGATTTCTATGCCCGGATTCAGGAACGCCAGCTCGCGCAAGCGGTTTGCAAGCCGCTCAAACTTGAACTCGGTTGTAATGGTGAAAATTTCGGGGTCAGGTTTGAATGTTATCAGGGTGCCGGTGTGTTTTGACTTGCCGATGACTTCAAGTTTACGGACGGTTTTGCCGCGCTCAAAGGCCATGTGGTACACCTTGCCGTCGCGTGATACTTCGACTTTGAACCATTCCGACAGTGCGTTTACACACTTGGCGCCGACGCCATGCAAGCCGCCGGAGTATTTGTATGCGCCCTGGCCGAACTTCCCGCCGGCATGAAGATTTGTGAGCACAAGTTCCACGGCGGGCATCTTGAATTTGGGATGCTCATCCACTGGTATGCCGCGTCCGTCGTCTCGAATCGAAACCGAGCCATCCACATGGATTGTTACTTCGATGTGTTTGCAATACCCCGCAAGATGCTCGTCAATCGAGTTGTCGAGCACCTCATAGACGCAGTGGTGCAACCCATTTTCGTCGGGGTCGCCAATATACATCCCCGGGCGTTTGCGCACCGCTTCCAAGCCTTCAAGCTTGTCAATTTTTGAGGCGTCGTATTTTTCGATTTTTTCCGGCACCGTCGTTTCCATAAAAGTACTTTAGGCCACGGGCATGTGGGAGAAATTTACATGCAAAAACCACCTTGCCCATGACGTCTTCTACACCCTCAAAAAATTACCAAAAAACGCTCAAAAGCACAACCTCAAAATTGGAATAATTTTAAATCGCAAAGCTCAATATATTGTGGTTGAAATCTTTGAAAAGCCCAAGATACTGTGCTTGTCCTTTTATCAAAGGCTTGGTTGACAGAGGGGTTGTTTTGGGACTGTTAAAACCGACTTTTTCCAGATAAATTTTCGGTGTCGGCAAAATGGATTTGGTGTAATCGTTGTAACTTTTTCAACCTGTATGGGGTCACTGTTGTTGATGAGCATGCGACGGCCAGAATATGGATGACGATGGATTTGAACTGGCGGCATGCCTGGAAGGCGTCAAACGTCGGGATGAGCAGGCGGCGCGGCAACTGGTGGAGCGGCTGTATCCACTGGTGATAAAAATTGTCCGGGCGCATGGCTCCTCCCGGCTGGCTGAGGAAGATTTGGCCCAGGAGATTTTTCTAAAGGTGTTCAGCCGGTTGGAACAATATCGGGGCGAAGGCGCGTTTGAGCATTGGGTTGCGCGCGTGGCAGTCGGGACGTGCTTGAATGCGCTGCGCTGGCAGAAAGCAAGGCCGGAATTGCGCTGGGCCGATTTGACGGATGATGAGGCGCAGGCGTTGACGGCAGGGTTGGAGGGTGATGAGATACCGGCAGACCGCGCTGTGGCAGCACGGGATTTGGTTGAAAAGTTGCTGGAATGTCTAAGCCCGCCCGACAGAATGATTATCCGTCTTTTGGATTTGGAGGAGCGAAGCGTTGAGGAGGTGAGCCGGCTGACGGGTTGGGGAAAATCGCGAATAAAAGTGCGCGCTTTTCGCGCAAGGCTGAAGTTGAAACAGCAACTGAGAAAATTGCAAAAAAACGGGATGCCATGAACAGAAGCGAAGAAGTTTGGTTAAGGTTGGCGAAAGCCGCCCGGAAGGCGCCTGCCAGCGGGGCGGTGGAGGCGCCATTTGGTTTTGCGCAACGGGTGGCTGCAAGGTGGAAAGTGGAGTCTGTCGAGCCTGCGATTGCCGTCTGGACGTGGTTGGGGCGTCAGACGATCATGAGCGCCGCGGTGGTTTTGGCAATCATGGCGGCGTTGAACTATTGGTTGATTGCGGGTGCGTGGTCGGCACTTTCGGAGGCAACACCATTGGTTGAGTTGATTCCCATATTATGAACGACACACCACAGGCCAATCAGGGATCGGTCCCTGTCGAAGGCATGCAGACGGCCGGAACGCCCGCGCCAAAGCGCAATTTTTGGCGGTACTTGAAGATTATTTTGTTGCTTATAGGGATGTTTTTGCTGGGACTGATAAGCGGCGCAGCGCTGGGGGTTGGTTATTCGATGAAAATGGCCGTCCGGCTGTTGAGCATGGAGAATTGGGCGCAGCGCACCATCAAGGATTACCGGGTGCAATTGAAGCTTGATGATGTGCAGTTGAAGACTGTAAAGGAAATCGTCAGCAAGTATCAGCCCGAAATCATGGAGACGCGCAACAAGACGTTCAGAGACTTTGGCTCGGTGCTGGCGCGCATGGATGCTGAAATCAAACCGGTACTAACCTCCGAACAACAGGCCAGATGGGAGGCCATCAAAAAGAAGCGGATGGAAGAGTTCCACAGGATTTTCAAACTGGGTCCGTCAAAGACGGAGACAAATAAGGCGCAAACCAGCCAGCCAAAGTAAACAAAAGCAAAAAAAATCGTCATTTTTTGCTGGCGTTCCAAGGGCGCGCCATGTAAGATTTGCTTGCAGAAAAAGGAGGCTTTTAGCCGGATTGGCAGGTGTTATGGCTGGAACCAACGGTAACGGCGACAAACATACTTACGACGAGAGCAAAATCAAAACGTTGTCCTCGCTTGAGCACATCCGTTTGCGCACAGGCATGTACATCGGGCGGATAGGCAACGGCAGCCACTACGATGACGGATGCTACATTCTCCTGAAGGAGATAGTGGATAATGCCATTGATGAGTACATAATGGGGTATGGCAAAGAAATCCACATTTCCATCAAGGACAAAAGCGTGACTGTGCGGGATTTCGGGCGTGGCATTCCACTGGGCAAGGTTGTGGATTGTGTTTCCACAATCAACACCGGTGCCAAATACAACGACGATGTCTTTCAATTCAGCGTCGGTCTGAATGGGGTGGGCACCAAGGCGGTTAACGCGTTGTCACGGCATTTTGTAGTTCGCAGCTATCGCGGCGGCGAATTTGTCGAAGCCGTATTCAAACAGGGCAAGCTAAAGGCTCAAAAATCAGGAAAGTGCCCGCAGGAACCGGATGGCACGTTTATAAGTTTTGAGCCTGATCCGGAGGTTTTCAAGGACTTCCAGTTCCGGGAAGAACACGTTGAGCACAGGCTGAGACATTACAGCTATCTGAATCCCGGACTGCGGCTGATCTACAACGGCAAACTGTTCGTATCGAGGCATGGCCTGCTGGATTTGGTGATGGAAAACCTTCGTGCTGATAACAGTGAGCCGATCTACCCGCCGCTTCATTACACTAGCAAGACGCTCGAGTTTTGTTTCACACATGCAAACAGCCGGTATGGGGAGAATTTCTTTTCCTATGTGAACGGGACTTACACCGCTGATGGCGGGACGCATCTCAGCGCGTTTCGCGAGGGGCTGCTCAAGGCGGTCAATGAATTTTCAAACGGGAAGTTCGAGGGCGACGATGTTCGCGAGGGGATGGTGGGCGCCATCGCAATACGCCTGAAAGACCCTGTATTTGAGTCACAGACAAAAAACAAGCTGGGCAACACGGAAATCCGCTCCGAGTTGGTCAACAAAGTGCGCGAGGAGCTGCTTCACTTTTTCAACAGGAACAAAACCATTGCAGAACAGATAATCGCAAAGGCGAAGGATACGCAGGAGTTGCGCAAGGAGCTTCAGGAGGTAAAAAAACTGGCTCGCGAGCGTGCCAAGGCCGTCTCCCTGCGGATTCCGCAATTGAAGGATTGCCGCATACATTTGGACAAAAAGCGCGGCAGAGGCGAGGAGTCCATGCTCTTCGTGGTTGAGGGACAGTCTGCGGCAGGCTCGATTGTCAGTTGCCGGGATGTTGAAACGCAGGCGATATTCACGCTAAAAGGCAAGCCTCTCAATGTTTGGGAGCTGCACCGGGACGCAATTTACAAGAATGATGAGATGTACAATTTGATGCGCACACTCGACATCGAGGATACGATTGAAAATTTGCGTTACGGGAAGGTGATTTTGGCGACGGACGCCGATGTTGACGGGCTGCACATCCGCAATCTGATGATAACATTCTTTTTCAAGTTCTTTGATGCCTTGATTCAGGAAGGCCGGCTTTTTGTATTGGAGACGCCATTGTTCAGGGTGCGCAACAAGAGCCGCACGATTTATTGTTATACCGATGAGGAACGGCAAAATGCGCTGCATGAGCTGGGCCAGAATGCCGAAATCACCCGTTTCAAGGGCTTGGGCGAAATAAATCCGGCTGAATTCAAGCAGTTCATCGGAGAAAACATGCGGCTCAGCCAGGTTGAGTTTGCGCCGCGGCCAGAGGCCGGGAGCATCCTCGCCTTCTACATGGGACGAAACACCCCGGAGCGAAAAGATTACATCATGGAGAACTTGGTGGTGCCTGCAACCGATTAGGGCAGGCCGGTATGTGAGCATAAAAGGATTTTTGGACTGGCTGTCATGAGCGGAAACAAAGAAGAGAATAACGAACGTGGCAAATCGCGAAAGCCCGGCGACATGGGTGGCAAACCTGGAGCCGATGCCACAGGCGGGGAATCTGGGAAGGCGGCGGACAAGGCCGTAAATTCCGACGGCAACGGAAACGGCAACGGCGGGCATATCAAGGCCGATGAAATTGAAGGGATGGACTCACGCCGGTTTATCGGGCCGCCGCACAAACCGGTTACGCCTTTGCATGCAAGGATGGATTTTTCATTCCTTCAGTACGCATCGTATGTCATCCGTGACCGGGCAATACCGCATTTGAGCGATGGATTGAAGCCGGTGCAGCGCCGGATTCTGTGGGCGTTGCACACAATGGATGATGGACGGTTTATAAAAGTGGCAAACGTGGCGGGCGAAACCATGAAGTATCACCCGCACGGCGATGCCGCAATAGGTGATGCGCTCGTGGTGCTGGCCAACAAGCGCTATCTCATCGAAGGGCAGGGGAACTTTGGGAATTTGTTCACTGGCGATCCGGCGGCTGCGCCGCGTTATATCGAGTGCCGGCTGACTGATCTGGCGCGTGAAGAATTGTTCAACGACGATATAACCGAGTTCGTTCCGAGCTATGACGGGCGCGGAAAAGAGCCGGTGACGTTGCCGAGCAAATTGCCGCTGCTTTTGATGCTTGGAACCGAGGGCATAGCGGTGGGGCTTTCGGCGCGCATTCTGCCCCATAATTTTATCGAACTGCTTGAGGCACAAATTGCGATTCTCAAAAAGCAACCGTTCAAGGTGCTGCCGGATTTTCCAACCGGCGGTTTGATGGATGCGCGGGATTACAGGGACGGCACCGGCTCGGTAAAGGTCCGCGCGAAGATAAAAGTCAGGGACGAAGATACGGTGGTTATAACCGAAATACCGCCGACGACAACCACCGAGGGTCTCATAGCGTCCATAGAAGATGCAACGCGCAAGGGCAAGTTGAAGGTGCGCAGCATCCACGATTACACATCCGACAAGGTCGAGATAGAAATCAAGGTTCCTAGAGATGTTGATCCCAATCAGCTAGTGGATGCTCTTTACGCTTTCACGGAATGCGAGGTGACTATTTCAAGCCGGATTGTGGTGATCAATGATAATAGGCCGGTGGAGATGACGGTTTCGGAAGTGCTGGAGGCCAACACGCGCCAACTTGTGGCCATCTTAAAGCGCGAGCTTGAGTTGCGTGCAAGCCGGTTGCAGGAGGAGCTGCATTTCAGAACCCTTGAGCGGATTTTTATTGAGGAGCGCATCTATAAGAAAATCGAGCAATGCAAGACAGCGGAGGCTGTGCAGGCCGCAGTGCGTGACGGGTTTGCGCCATTCCGCAAGCAACTTACGCGGGACATATCCGAATCGGACATTGAGCGGTTGCTGGCCTTGCGCATCAGACGGATTTCGCTTTTTGACATCAACCAGCACAGGCAGGAGACGGAGAAGGTAAAGGCGGATTTGGCTGAAACGCAACACAACTTGAAGCACCTGACGCGATATGTGATAGCGCATTTGGAGGCGCTGATAGCGCGTTACGGCGCGCAATTTCCGCGTCGCACACGCAGTTGCCGTTATGACGAAGTCGAAGCCAGGGAGGTGGCATTCAAGGCGTTCAAGGTCGCTTATGACCGCGAGTCGGGTTACATCGGGCACAAGGTATCCGGCGACGAATTCAAGACGGAATGCACCAAGTTCGATAAAATCCTGCTTGTATTTCGAGATGGCCACTACAAGGTGGTTGAACTGCCGGAAAAATTGTTTGTCGGGCCGGAACTGGTTTACTGCGGAGTGCCAAACCGCGAGCAGGTCTTCACCATGGCGTACGCGACGCGCGAAGCCGCCTATTTGAAACGCTTTACATTCGGCGGTTTTATCCTCGACAAAGATTATCGCTGCACGCCTGAAAAGGCCAGAATCCTGTTTTTTGAGCCGGGCACTCCGGAACAACTATACATCCGCTACAAACCGGCACCTTATCAGAAAATCAACCAACAAACATGCGACCCGTCCGAACTGGAGGTCAAGGGGCCGCGGCAACTTGGGCGCCAGATTTCAATCAAGGAGGTTTCCTCGATTAGCAGCAAGCCGACTCGCGGTTGGGACCCGGAGGCGCCCACCACAAAAGTGGTTTTTGCATAAGGCTGACTCGCTTGCGACTGTTTATTGCCTGCCGGCTTCGTTTTGGTAGAATCCCGGACATGTTTTCAGCGAGATCGCTTGTTGTTTTCGGTTGTTTATCAGCTTTGGCGTTGATGCCCGTTTTTTCGGCGGAGCCGATGTGGAACATGGCGCTGTTGAGCAATTCGCCGGCCATTTACCCGTCTGATTTGCCTGCGGCTGATGGTGTGCGGCCTGTGTTTTTTGAGGGATTAAAATACAAGGGCAGGGCAACGCGGGTGTTTGCGTGGATAGGTTTGCCGAAAGTTGGCGTTGGCCAAAAAGTACCGGGGATTGTTCTGGTTCATGGTGGTGGCGGAACCGCCTTTGCCGAATGGGTAAAGCTGTGGACAAGCCGCGGCTATGCAGCAATAGCGATGGACACATGCGGTTGCGTGCCGGTCGGTTCTTATGGGAAATGGCAACGCCACGAATGGGGCGGGCCACCGGGCTGGGGTGGTTGGGACCAGATAGATTGGCCGCGCGAAGACCAGTGGGCGTATCACGCCGTTGCGGATGTCATCCTGGCTAATTCCTTGCTAAGGTCGCTTCCAGAAGTTGACCCGGAACGGATTGGCGTAACTGGCATATCATGGGGTGGCTACCTTGTGTGCATTGTGGCCGGCGTTGACTCGAGATTTAAGTTTGCAGTGCCAGTTTATGGATGTGGGTTTACTGATGAACACGGCTTTGCCGGCAGTGTTAAAAATCTTGGAGCCGAGCGTGGGGCACGCTGGATGCGATGGTGGGACCCGTCCGTTTATTTGCCGGACGCGGCCATGCCGATGCTCTGGGTTACTGGCAGCAATGATTTTGCATACACTCTGAATGCCTTGCAGAAATCTTATCGTTTGCCCAAAGGCCGGCGCACATTGTGCATCAGGTTGCGAATGCCGCATGGGCACAACGGGCCTGGAGAAAAGCCAAAGGAAATTCACGTATTTGCAGACAGCGTGGTACGGGGTGGAACGCCTTTGCCAAAAATAACTGGGCAAGGTTGTGCCGATAATTCGGCGTGGGCTAATTATGAGAGCACCGCAGGCATTGTGCGTGCCGAATTAAACTTCACCCGGGATACAGGGCGGTGGCAGGACCGCAAGTGGGAGTCAATTCCTGCAAAACTGGAAAAAGGCCGTGTTACTGCGACACTTCCGGCTGGGGCGCGATTTTACTATTTTAATTTGTTTGATGATCGCGACTGTGTTGTAAGCTCGGAGCACGCCGAGTGGACGGAGGAGTGAGTTCGTCCGGCTAGGCCGCCCTGGCCAGCTCCCGCAATTTGGCATCTGCCGCGCCGTCATCTATTATTCGTGCCGCCATATTCCAACCATCGGTTATGCTGGATGCTTTGCCTGCAATCCAGAGCGCCGCGCCTGCGTTGAGCAGCAAGGCGTCGCGTTTCGGCCCCCGGTCTTCTCCGCGAAACAGACGTCGAATGATATCGGCGTTTACATGTTTGTCGCCACCCACCAGGTCCTCAGGCTTAACTGGTTGAATCGGGAAACCGGATGGCATCCACCGGTTTATTGAGAGCGCCTGTGATTGGTAAAATTCCGCCACTACATTTTCACCAAGTGTGGATAATTCATCCATGCATACTGTCAGTGTAGTGCTCCCTTCGGGCGGAGATAATTGCGGGACTTCTCCGCAGACCACCATGGCACGTCGCAAACCGAGGTTTTGCAGCACACGCGCCAGCGGAGCGCAGAGGCCGGGGCGCGATACGCCCAGCAACTGGACAGAGACATTCGCCGGATTCAACAATGGGCCGAGGAAATTGAACACAGTGCGCTGGCCGCGATCGGCGCACAACTTGCGGGCCGGAGCAATGCTTTTGAAAGCAGGATGATAGAGCGGAGCGAAAAAAAATGCAAAATTGTGGCGGCGCAGTGATTCGACAGCCTCGGCTGGCGGCAGTTCTGTTGGAATGCCTAGTGCTTCAAGAACGTCGGCGCTGCCGGCTAGTGAAGTGACGGCGCGGTTTCCGTGCTTTGCAACCTTGACGCCGGCTGCAGCCGCAATGAGAGCGGCTGCGGTGGAAATGTTAAATGTTCCAAGGCGGTCGCCGCCGGTGCCGACGACATCCAAGATATCCTGTGCGCGCAGTTCAGCGTCAATGGGCGGTTGTATGGCCAGTTTGCGCAACTCGGCTGCAAACGCGGCGATTTCATCGGGCGTTTCCCCCTTTTGTGCCAACGCTGACAGGAAAGCTGCCTTTGTTTGTGGCGGCACGGTGTCGGAGGTCAGCTCGATTATGGCGCTGCTTATTTCCTCGCCTGACAAATTTTTTCTGGCCGAAAGCCGGGTGATTAATTTGCTCAGCACGCGATAAATTTAATTGCAAATCGGCAGGCAATCAAATCCTAAAGCAAATCAACCTCATCGAGGCTGGATGATCAGCCGGCCATTTCGCAATGTGCCCACGGCCAGTGGAATTTGCTGGTTCCCATACTCATCAAATCGCATCAAACCAGTTGCGCCTTCAACAGGCGGTAGTTCGGAGAAAAGCAGGCGCTTATGCGTTTGTTGTTCGACTTCCAAAAGCCGCGCCAGCAGGGTTGCGGCGTCGTAAGCCATGGCGGCCATGATGTCGGGCTTTTTTGCAAAGCGTTTTTGGTATTCCACGGCAAAGTTTTCCCAGACGGCTGCCCCGTCCTTTGAGCGCGGAATTGTTATGATGAAGAAATCATTCGCTGCTTCGCCGGCGTGATCTTGGAAAACAGACGGGAACAGACGGGAATGGCCTGCCAGAAGGCCGTGATAGCCTTTTGAACGCAATGCAATCGCCATTTGCGCCGCCGGGATGGGTTCCAACCAGAGGCAAATCAGGTTGGCGCGGTTTATCGGGAATCCTTTTGGAAGGGTCCACTGGTTGGAGGATGTTTTTTCCACTTGCACAATCCTCATCCATTTCAAATTCAGGCTTTTGGCGGCTGTCTGAAGGTCATCGGCCACTTTATTGCCAGCCCTGCCTTCCGGAACAATGGCTGCGAATCCATCAATTGGTATTGCTGGATTACTTTTTGCCCAGTTGAGCATGGTTTTTGCCTCCTCAACGGTTGAAGGTCCAACGCGTGCGGCCTTACGAATGCCGGTTTGAGTTACTGAGGCATCAGGACATAGCGTTACCACAGGGACACCGGTGCGTCCGGCAACCTGTAGCAAAAGATGTGTTGCGGCGCCATCGGGCGGCGCTATCAGGCCGTGGACGCCGCCTTCCATGATAAGGCGCACCGCTTCGTTGCCGTCGGTTCCCCATTGTCCCGGACTTCCGCCCAAAACCAGACGGTTTTTTCCTCCGGCGCGTTCCAATCCCAGTTGAGTCCCGTTGCGAATACTGGCGGCAAGGCTTTCTTGAGCAGGCAAAATGAGGCCAATGGCACTACTGTCGTCTGCATCGTTGCTGGTTTTGGAGTCTGTCCCAATTGCTGGATGCAAAATGGCACAAAAGGTGGCCAACGTAACGGGCAAAACAATTGGATTCAAAGGTTTCAAAGTTCAAAGCTTTTGCAAAACAGGCCATGCCCATTGGTAAACAACGTGGATTTGACTTTCAGTATGATTAACGGGCAGTAATGGATTGGAATTTCCATGAGTCAGGCGGGATTATTTCTGGCTGATTTTAACCGGCGTGGTCGCAGTTGGCTCAAAATGCCAGCGCCCGTTGCGGAAAGTAGCAGTGGTCATTGGAGAAATGTTGTCCCAGCGGCCGTCGAAGCGGATGTGTCCGGTGACGCCATTGAATTCATCCAAGTTGGCCAAAACGTCGCGGATGCGGAAGCGGTTTGGTCCGGCTTTGCGTATTGCGTCGATCAAGATGCGCGCGCCATCATAACCGTAGGCTGCAAAGATGTCTGGCCTCATTTGAAAACGCTTTTCAAATCGTTTTACAAAATCCGTCCAGGCCGAGTCGGTTTTGTTTGTATCAAAGAAATATGCAACGGTTATGCCCTCGGCGGCGTGGCCGGCTGCTTTTGTAAAGACTTCATCCAGCAAGCGGTCATTGCCAAAGAAGTGAGCCTTGACTCCGGCAGCACGAATTTGAGCGGCCGCTGGTCCTATTTCATCCGGATTACCCCAGAAAACAACTGCGTCGGGGTCGGCTTGCTTAATCACAGCAACTTGTTTGTCGAACTGGCGATCGCCCTCCTTGTAGCGCAACTCCTGCAAAACCGGACAGCCAAGCCTGCGGACAGCATCCATGAATGGTTTGATACCAACACGACCAGGACGGTTGTTGACACGCAGGACAACAATTCGTTTGCAGCCGCGCTCATGAACTACCAGCGGCGCAAGCTTGTACGCCTGCTGGCGGTCGTCCGGAAAAACGCGGATAAGCCATGGAATCTGGGTTTCAGTCAGGCTTGGGTCCGGGTCGGAAACGTTTACGATGAAAATTTCCAATTTAAGCGCGGCGCGGAGGGCCACGTGAGTGGCGTCCCCGTCAATGGTACCCATTATGGCCAGCGCGCCTTCATCGTACAGCTCCACGGTTATATTTGCCGCGCTGCCCCATTGTGGAGAATCATACTTTTCAATAAGTTCAAATGGCAGCTCGCCCTGCTGTCGCCGGGCGTTGGCCTCTTCAAATGCCAGCAAAATGCCGCGCCGGTTCATCTCGCCCCGCCGGCTTTCCGGGCTTTGTGGAGCCGGGTTTAGAAGGCCGACTTTGAGTGATTTCAGGTCAGGCGGGTCGGGAAAATCACGTCCGGGACCACGAAACGGCAGGCGTGTAGTCCAGTATTTGAATTGAGGCTCCTTGACATTGCGAAAAGGCAGCAATTCAACGGGAGCATTTCCATAATATGGATAAAAGCCAGGCTGAGGAGTCGGTTGTGGCGTGAACATTCTGGCTGTGGAAAAGGGCGGCAAAACCGGCTCAACAGTCCGGTTGGTGAATTGCTCTTCCTTGTCCAAGTAAGCCGCTTGTGCGGTTAGAGAGGCTAGAACTGCAAGCAGAATTAAACGTGAAGTTTTCATAATCAGAAATTGCCTGCTGGATGAGCGTTGTTGACAGCGGCGTGGTTCGGCGGTGTTGGCTTCTTTTGTTTTACGCCGTCGCTTTTTACGTGGTTTTGGGTGTCATGCGCGCTGGATTTGTGTGAGCCGGTTTCAGCTTGACGCTTTGTTTGAGCATGAGATGTGGCTGCAAAAATGCCGTGTCCCAAACCGTCAGAGGTTGCAAACCACGCTTCACGGTCATCAGCCCAGATACCCAAAACGAAATTATTTGGAAGGGCGGTTGGCATTTTGATTTTCTCCACTGTTTTGTCGGGATACGTTATTTCGAGGTTGCCATCGCCACTTTCGCTGCGCGCATAGACGGCCCAACTGTCGCCGTCAGTGACTGCAAGGCCGTTGTCGGTTCCCACCCATGCAACACGACCGCGTGCATGGATGAATTGGACGAAATTGGATGGGAGCGGTGATTTTTTTCCTGCCATGTGCGCCAACGCAAACCGTCATAACGTGACATCCCGAAATATGTGGCCTGCTACAACAGACCGTCGCTCCATGAAAGCCATGCGGTAATGTCGTTTACCGGCCCATCATCGGGAACAAGATCAAAATGAAAGTCACCATCCGGATCGCGGTATTCTTTGAAAACTCCGCGCAAGGGCTCGTATTCGAGTATGCCGCTGCCCCAGACGCCAACAAATATCCGATCGTTGGCCGCAGCCACAGAATATACCCAAGGTTCATGCATCTGTGAATTGGTGTGATCATAAATTTTCCAACTGCCGGTTTTGAGGTCCAAAACCCCGCATCCGGCTGCGGTTGCAACCCACAAGGTGTCACCGAACAGAGCGACCCCATAAATGATATTGTTTGGGAGGCCGGAAGTGGTTTGAAAATAGGAATTGATTCGACCTGCGCTGTAGCGGTTGAGGCCGCGCATAGTTCCTATCCAAATATCGCCGTTGCGCTGATCTTCAGCGAGGCAAAGGACGATTTGGTGACTTAGGCCGTGTTCTGTTCCCAATTTTCTGAACTTGCCGTTTTCACGAATCAGCAATCCTTTTGCAGTTCCGACCAGCAGCGTGCCGTCATGGGTGACAAGCACACAGTGTATTTTGTGGGATGGCATGCCATCGGCAATGCCGAAATTTTCAAATCGTTCAATGATAGGAAACGGCAGCTTCGGCCTTGATGGATTGTGCGGCGATGGAGCTGGGGCGGTCGCAGCCGTGGCTTTCGGCGAAAGCCATGGTATGCAACATGCAATCAAGGCAACGAATAGCTTTGTTTTCATAGGCTTACTGATATAATTAACTACAACGTCTTGAGAAATTCAATCAAGTCGTTTAATTGGATTTTGTTCATGTAACTGCTCACGCCGTGAACATCATTGGTATTGTAAACGGTCCAAAGCTCTTCGAGTGTTGCAGCGCGTCCATCGTGGAGGTAGGGAGCCGATGCCCCTATGCCAAGCAGGTGCGGTGTGTCAAAATAATCAGTGGAATCGCGCGGGCCCCGTGATCCGACGTTTGCCATCAAGCGGTTGGAGTACAATGGCGGGCGATGACAAGTGGAACATCGGTTGTAAAGCGGGATGGGTGTGCCATCGGGCGTATGAGTGGCAAAAAATATCTGGCGTCCGCGTTCCTGGGCGGGTGTTAGCGGGCCTTTTTGGGCCACAACCCTGGCTGGGGAAAGCGATTTCAAGTAAGAGGTCAAATCCTTCAACTGCGACGGCGGAATTGGGTCAGTGCGCATCAGCACCTTTGCAAATCGCGGGCCGCACTGGACTTCGAGCGAAGGATTTTTGCCGGTCCATTTGAATGGACCTGAAAAAGCAACGCCAAGCAGGCTTCTATTGTCCACCAAATTGTCCCCGATGCCATCACTGTCGAAATCATAGCTAAGCCCGTCAACATGACCATCGGGATGGCAGGAGCGGCACGAGAACTGGTTTTGAAATGTGTAGCGGGCATCTGTAAAAACGCGTTCGCCCCGGCGAATGGGGTCTTTGAGGCCGCCGTCACCCAGCACAATGCGACCGAGTGGCTGGCAGGAGCGGGTATCAATTATCAAGATTGTGTCATTCAGGCGTTCGGCAACAAGCAAAAGTGAATTGTCCGGCGTAAGGGCCAGTCGTTTTGGATTGCGAGCAGTGGGGATTCTGCAGGTGACATACTCGCCGGACAAAGAGAGGTCTTCTATTGCTTGCTCGCGCTGTTGTTCACCGGCCTGTTCGAGCCATTTGGATAATTTATCCAGGTCAACAACGGTAATTGCATCACTGCCGCCCGATACAATAAAAGCGCGGTGATTAACAGCATCCACAGCTATTCCAGATGGGTCAGCATAATAGTTGTTTGCTTCATCCAATGGGATTTGAATCACAGAGCCGGCGGCAGTTTCAACTGCCAGACCGCTGGACATGACCCAGCCTTGGGCCACCTGAGTTATTGGAACAAGATTTTGAACTTTTACAAATGGCACCAAAGCCCATTGGTTTTCCGGGTAATATGCCGCTCCCTCGGAAAGGTGGGCTGATTGCAACTGTGTTCGGCGCAAGATGCGTCCTTGAGCCGGCTCAAGGACGGTGATTTCGCATGAATGCACTTGCATCATGCGATCGTATCCGATTGGCTTTGTTGGTATGGCGAGCCGGTTTGCAATCCATGCCTGGCTGCCATCTGGAGCACACACGACGGCGCTTGGTTGTCTGCCGGCAATGGGGCGGCAGATTTCACGCAACGGATTTAGTGATAAAACTGATATGTCATCTGAACCTTGATTGGCAACGATCAAGCGTGGCCCCGATGGCGTCTGACATGCCGCCAACGCGACAGGTTCAACACCCACTTCTGCCCATTCTCCAGGTTTGAAAGTATCCAGGGAAATGGCTGTCACCCGATCGGTGCCTCGGCAGGCGACATATAAGAAACGATTGGCTGAATCGAGTGCAAGAGCTGTCGGGCGTCCAGGGACGCTCGTTTTTCTTTTGACCTGTCGGGAGCTTAAATCAATTTCCCAAACTTCGTCCATTTCATGCATGGCAACGTAAATGTGGCGGCTATCCAGGCTTGCAACAATATCAGCAGGCGAAGCGTGTGGGGGTTTCTTTCGAGTCCAGGGCAACCACTCTTTACGGACAAGATGGCAGTGGTGGCAGGATACAAATTGAAGATCATTTCTGCCGGTCTGATGGTTTACATGCCACACTGCCAGACGGCGTCCTGCCTCTGCGAGCAACACGCCTGAGAGTAAAATCGAAATGATTGAGATTAAGCGTTTTGGAAATTTCAGCCTCATCTTTCATCCATGGCCAATGGTTTCGGCGGCGTTGTTGCATCCGGTATTTCGACAGGCGGATTCTCCAAAGCAAGTGCTCGATGGTTTCGTGGTATTCGATTATGCGGTTCATGACAGCCGATGCACCCCCGATTTTCTCCGGGTCGCACCCAGGTGATGGACGGGCATCTTCTCAGAACCTGTCCATTTTCATCCAAAGCTTCGAAATTTAGCGGCTGATTGGCAGGAACCTTTATGAAGAACGAACCATCTTCCTCCAGTCGGATTTCGACAGGTTTGCCATTCTTGCCGGGCACAGGAGTGGTCTGAATGCGGATGCTGCGAGCCGGTGTGCTTTGTTGTGTGTCGTCTGTACGATTGGCATCCAAACAGAGAATTAGGCCGCTGTTTTTTTCCGGAGTAACCGTGGACATGTGGCCTTTTGGAGTTGGGCGGGATGCAAGCTGGACTGCCTCAACATCGTGCCAGAGCGGGTCGTCGAAAAATAGATAACGTGGCAATGATGCAGTCTGGCTGTCGAGATGGTAAATAGCGTAAGTTTTGAGGTCGGAGGCCGGGTTGGATGTTTTCATTGTAATGCTCGCCAAAATGCCACCTCCCGTATCAGGTTCGACTGAGCGACAACGAATGTTAATCAGTTCCGGCCAGAGTTTGGCGCGGGAGAGGAACGGGCGGCTCATAAGGACACGCTCCGGCTGTCCGGCTACTGTTGCAGAGATGAATCCGACCTGGCGCGCATCCAGACACCTTGGGCGCGAGAGACGCTGCGGCTGATCGTGTAAACATGCAAAGGCGGTTATTTCAGTGCCGTCGTTATTTACTGTGTATAATCCAACACCCTCTCCAGATGCGCGCAAACCAACAAACAGGATTCGTCCATCAGGCAACACAGTTGGATCGGTGGCTCCCATTGAACCAAAGGTTATTTGTTGGGGCTTTTTGCCAGGGGTTTGTACGAATAATTGTGGGACTTTGGACTGGAAGTTGGTTTTTGTGGAAGGCACCGGCGAAGAAAAAATCAGGCGACCATCCCCCAATATCGCCGGCTGCATTGCGCCACCGGGCATGGAGGTTACCGGGCGGGGGCGTCCTCCTTTGAGGTTTGCTTCATATATTTGCCATTCTTTTGCATTGAGGGTTTTGCCAGTGAAATACACTTTGCGTCCATCCCATGAAACCACGGGCGCGCCAGCAGCCTGCAGGCCGTCTGAAAGCACAATGGCTTCGTCTGCGCTATATGGAGGAGCGATAAGAATAATCCTGCTGCCCTGGGGGTAAAGTTTGTCCAATTCATCGGGCGTGCCTTTGGTGCGACTCTGGAAAACCGGAGTTTGAGTCACCACTAATGCTCCTTCAGGCGGAGGCGGCTGGCGACAACTTGTAATCCCAAGCATGGCGGCGAGGCAGACGAAGGCAAAAACGTAGGATTTCAGCCGTTTTGGCCAACAACCACAATGTATTTGCAAAGTTCTGGAGAGACTCATAAACGGGTTGCTGGCTCTATTATTTTCAGAATCTGATCAGCCTTGACGTTGGTAAGTCGTTGATGCTGTCCGCTCGGCCAGCGGATTTCGATGGCATCAACCATCGTAACATTGCCCAGCCCGAAATGTAGGCGCCGGTCGCTCATCATCAGGAAGCCGAATTCGCATCTGGCTGTGGCACAGAAAGTCTTGCCGCCAGCGTAAACCTTGACCAACGCGCCAAAGCCATCCCGATTGCTTTTGGTGCCTTGCAAGTCAAGCTTCAGCCAGTGATTACTGAAGGAGCCGCGGTTGTGCAGCAGAATGGGCCTGTCTCCAATAGTGGTGATTATAATGTCCAGTCGTCCGTCGTTGTCATAATCAGCCACGGCGGAGCCGCGCCCGCGGATTTTGGTTTTGAAAAAAGCGCCGCCCTTTTCGGCGGCGTCAGAGAATACGCCATCGCCGCGATTTTCCAGCAGCAGGCTCGGCCAGCCCACGAGATAATGTGCGTCACCATTTGCAATGATGATGTCCAAGTCGCCATCATTGTCGAAGTCAACGAAATTGCCGCCCCAACCGACATATTGTGCGGTGAGCGCGCCAAGACCGGAGGCCATCATGCGGTCTTCAAAAACGCCTTTGGGGCCGCCCATGTAGAGCGAGCCGTAACCGAGGCGGGTAATTAGCATGTCATCATACCCATCCATGTTACAATCGCCGACTGTGGCGGCCATGGAACCGGCGGCTTCGCCCATCGCATTAAATGCGACTCCCGCGGACATGGCTACGTCCTTGAAATGGCCTTTCCCATCGTTGACTAGCAGGAGATTGGGCGTGCCGTCATTTGATAGATAGAGGTCCGGTGCGCCGTCTTGATTGTAATCGAGGACAGCCACTGACATCGCCCGATGCCCAGGAATTCGTATCCCAGCGGTTTCGCTGATGTCTTTGAACACCCCGTTGCCCATGTTCCGGTACAGCACGTTGAACTCAGGCTTGTAAGACAACGGTCCGGGATATGCATCCGGGTTGAAGTAGAGTTTGTAGTTCGGATCGAATGTAAGGTAATTGGCCACGAACAAATCGAGCAAACCATCATTGTCCACATCAAGAAATACCGCTCCGATGCCAGTGCCCTTGAGGTTGGCAACACCGGCCTTGTCAGTGACATCTTCAAAAGTGCCGTTGCCGCGATTATGATAAAGGATGCTGCGCCCAACGCAAACTACGTACAGGTCAGTGTGTCCGTCGTTGTCGTAGTCCGCTGCCACTGCCGCGGTACCGTATCCGTAACCAGCCACACCGGCTTTTTGGGTGACATCTTCAAATGTGCCGTCCCCGCGATTTCTGTAAAGACGGTTGGGCCACCGCGACGTGCCGGGTTCTTCATGCGTGACTCCTGGAAGCGGGCCTGAATTGACCAGAAAAAGGTCCATCAAGCCATCGCCGTCATAATCGAGCCATGCACCGCCGGCGCCGTTGGACTCGATTATGTTGGCTATTTTTACATCGCAGAATTGATGAACAAAATTGATCTTTGCCTTTGCTGTGACATCCTCGAAAACGTCCGCCGGGCCGGCTTCTACAGTGGGAAGTAGTGCGCCGACGGCAGGCCTGTCTTGGGATTGTTCAGGACGGGCGTTTCCGAAATCTCGCTTGTACGCCCAGATGACCGCCCCCAACACAGAGAGCAGCACGCCGACGACGACGGCCCGCATCCACAAACTTCCATGCATCGCTTTGGGTAGTTTATTCATCACTGTTTAGCGGGGCATGCGTTAACAGCGCCTGAGCCTCTTAACACCCCGTCCAAATTGTGATTGCGAGGCAACTAATATGGAAACCGAAGGTGAAAGGCAAGCTTTTTTAAATCCAGCGTCTGCGACAAGTAAAGCCGATGTTGATTTAAATCAAGGCCGCGCTTGCAAATTGGGCTAAATTGACCGCTGTATGAGTCAAACGACGACAGAAACGGTTGTTGATGTGCGCCCGCTGGCGCCACGCGAAAAGCATCCGACAATATTTGGAGTTTGGAATCAATTGCCAGAGGGCGGAGCCATGATTTTGATAAACGATCATGACCCGGTTCCGCTCTATTATCAATTTGCCTGCGAGCATTCCGGTGCTTTCAAATGGGAATACCTTGAGAGCGGGTCTGAAGTTTGGCGTGTGCGGATAAGCAAGGGGCAGTTTTCGGACCCTGGTTTCGTTCCGTCATCTTCTCATGGTCGCGGTTGCAGCCACACGGCTCCGGTGACATTCGCTGAACCAATTATTGTTGACACCCGCCCCATATTTGCAAAAGGCGAAACCCCATGTCAGGTGATTGACGAAGCCGTTGAGAAAACCATTCCTGGCCAGTCGTTTATTTTGCTTGTGCCGTTTGAACCGGCGCCACTTTACGCCAAACTGTCAAAACAAGGATTCAGCCACACTACCACGCGCCTTGAAGACGGCACATTCAAGGTCGAATTCAAGCGCAATTCCTGAGTTGGCGATGTTAAACTGCAACAGCGCCAGGCGGTCTGTTTGATTTTGCACGCCGCCCCAAGTTCCATTAAAATTTGGGGCGCATGGCGTTTTCGTTTATCTTTTTGGGCACCGGAACATCAGTGGGCGTGCCGGTAATTGGCCATAAATACAGTGATGAATTTTTGGCCAATCCAAAAAACCACCGGTTACGCTCTTCAATTTATGTTGAAACCGGCGCAGTAAAGCTTGTGGTGGATACCACGCCGGAATTCCGCCTGCAAATGCTGCGAAACGGGCTTGGATATCTGGACGCTATTCTGTTTACGCATTCGCATACTGACCACATCATGGGACTGGACGACTGCCGGCGTGTTTGTGAGTTGCGCGGCGGAAAGCCGCTCCCAATTTATGCCAACCGCAAGACCATGGACGATTTGATGCGTGTATTTAACTTTGCCTTTCGTCCCGGGCCGCATCCCAAAGGCTATTTTATACCTGAGCCGCACGTTTTCGACGGGCCATTTGTACTGGGAGACCTGGAGATCATTCCTTTTGAACTGCCGCATGGACATACTGATACGAATGGATTTTTGTTTCTGCAAAATGGCAGGAAGCGGCTGGCATATCTAAGCGATTGCAAGGCTGTTCCAAAACCGGTGGTAAAGCTGATTCAAGGGGTTGATGTTGCAGTGCTTGATGCCCTGAGGCAACGACCGCATTGGACCCACATGTGCCTCGACCAGGCCATTCGGGCTGCACAGCGTATAATGGCAGGCAAAACCTACCTGATACATTTGAACCATGATTACGACCATGATTGCGCCCAGGCCGAACTGCCACGGGACATTTTGCTTGCCTATGACGGATTGCGGGTAGAGTTGCCGTGATTAATGGTTGGTTTGGGTGGCTTAATTGGTTAAGCTTGCCTGACGATGATTCGACGGCTCATAGCAGCGGTGTCAGTGATGGCGGCGTTTGGTTTGTCTGCAGCCACAGTCGGCGAGACAGTAGTGGTGGTTTATAACCTTTCGTTGCCCGAGTCCAGGGCTGTGGCTGAGCATTATGTTAAGGCACGTCAAATACCGGCCTCATCCCTGCTTGGATTGGAACTTCCAAAAGATGAGATTATCAGCCGCGCCGAATATCGTGAGCGCCTGGAAAAGCCGTTGCTTAATTGGATGATGGCAAACGGCGGGTGGGAATATCCGGCTGAAACAGGCCAGGGAAAACTTCCCAAAAAGGCGCGCATACGTTACGCAGTGCTTTGCTATGGGGTGCCGTTGAAGATCGCCGCTGACCCGTCGCTGAAGGAAGAGGAAGCTTCAAAACAGGTGCAGCCGGAACTCAGACGCAATGAAGCGGCAGTGGATTCCGAGCTGGCGTGTTTGCCGCTGGCATGGGCTGGTTATCCCGCTGTTGGCGTCATAACGAATCATCTGTATGGGAACACCAATCAACTTTCATTCAGCCCAACGAATGGCTTGCTTCTTGTCGGGCGATTGGACGGGCCTTCACCCGAGATTGCCAAAGGACTGGTGGACAGGGCGCTTGAGGCTGAAGCCAACGGCCTTTGGGGACGCGCCTATTTTGACATGCGCGGGACGACCAATCGCGGTTATATCCTGGGAGATATTTGGATTGGAGGCGCTGCTTTTATATGCGGTCAATTGGGTTTCGAGACAACGACGGACACTAATGAGGCTACCTTCCCAATTTCATTTCCCATGAGCGATATTGCGGTTTATGCCGGATGGTATTCTGAAAATGTATGCGGGCCATTTGCGCGAAGCCCGGTTGATTTCCGGCCAGGGGCCATTGCGTATCATCTGCATTCTTTCAGCGCGGCCACATTGCGTAGCACCAACAGGCATTGGGCGGGGCCGTTACTGGCGGCAGGCGTAACGGCAACACTGGGCTGCGTAAATGAACCGTATTTGGAGGGCACGCCTGACGTGGCAAGATTTATCGGATTGTTGCTGGACCGCGGATTTACCTTTGGGGAGGCGGCATGGGCTGCTCAGAAGGGGCTTTCGTGGCAGACAACTGTTATAGGCGACCCTCTTTACAGACCGGCTGCAATGCCTCCGGAACAGCGGCATCGTGACTTGGAGCTAAAACAAAACCGGCTCATTGAGTGGTCGCACTTGAAGCTGGTCAACATCAATCTCGCGCGCGGACGGCCGGCAGCCGAATGGATTTCCTATTTGGAAGGACTCCCTGAAACGAGGCGCAGCGCTGTTCTTACAGAGAAGCTTGCCGACTTGTACTGGGCAGCCAAAAAGTATTCTGATGCGCTTTATACGACCGAGGAAGCCTTGAAACGCGGATGCACGCCCAGACAGCGTGAGCGGCTGATGCTTATATGGGATGAGAGGCTGGAAGCACTGGGACGTGATCAAAAGCGTTTTGATTTGCTTGAAAGGTTTGTCACTGAGTGCCCTGCATATCCGGCGATGCAAAATATCTACCGGCGCCTGGCTGATGTTGCAACGCGATTGGGCCGGCAGGATGCCGTGGAAAAATACACTTCGCTGGCAGAAGGCAAAAATCCGGCAAAACCGTGATTATTTACTGGCGGGCTGTAATTTTTTCTGGCAAATTGGCGCAAGGCTTGAACAAGCCTTTGAAACTGGAACGTGTAAGACGCAAAAGTTATGGCGCCGGACCGAATGCAGGCTCAGCGGTTTGAGCTGAAGTACATTATTCATAATGATACTGCTTTGCGCATACGTGATTTTGTGCATGGATATCTTGATTTGGACGAATACAGCGCCGGCCAGCCAAATTTGTCTTATGCAGTTCACAGCCTTTACCTTGATTCAGATGATTTACGGCTGTACTGGGATGTAATCAACGGCAATCGGAACCGTTTCAAACTGAGGCTGCGTTATTACAGCACTGATCCTTCATCGCCTGTTTTTTTCGAAATCAAACGCAGGTATGACAATTGCATAGCCAAACAACGCGGCGCGGTGCGTCAGGATGCGGTTGAAGACTTGTTGCGCGGCTATCTGCCCGGGCCGGAGCACCTCGTGTCATACAACCCGAAAAATCCAAAGGGTCTGATTGCTCTTCAGCGTTTTTGTCATTTGATGAGTGAAATACGGGCGACTCCCAAGGTGCATATTGCCTATTACCGGGAGGCATACGCCAACAATGAGGGGACGGTGCGGCTGACCCTTGATCGCGAAGTGCGGGCAGAGCCTAATTTCCATTTCGCCATCAAAACGGAAATGGAAAATCCCAAGTACAGCTTCATACCTTACGTAATTCTGGAGTTGAAATTCACGGACCGTTTTCCTGAGTGGTTCCGCACGCTGGTTGAAACCTTTGGCGTGATGCAACGCGGCGCCGCCAAGTACTGCGCCTCTGTTCAGGCAGTTGGTGATCGCGCGTTGCGCTCGGTTTACCCGATTGTCAAGGAAGAGGAGGTCAACGCTTTCGATTAATGAAACCGTGGGGCGGGCGCATTTTTACTTTTCGCTGGTTGACTCCACCGGCCAAATGCTTATCAATGACGGCGAAGAAGTATGCGACCCGAACAATGGCATTTATTCAAGCGCGCTGCCAAGCGGCAGGGACACAATGGAGAAATTCCGCTTGCCTTGATAGTGGATTGCCCATGGATACCGGGCTACTACGGGGCCGGATTTTGGGATTACTTTTTCGATGTCGAGACATGGTTTCAGGCAAACCTGAAGGTTATACGCGATTTTCCTGATGTGATTTGGTTCCCATCGTGGTGGTCAGAAGCCGGAATGGGCGCGGAACCTTCCGCATTGGGTTCCAGACTGCGATTTTACAAAAACCGCGTGCCGGATGTTGAGCCGCTGCCTTTTCCAATGGATGAGCTGGAAAAATTGACGCCGCCGAATCCGCAACTGGATGGTTTCATGGCATTGTGCCTCTACCGGTATCAAAAACTTATTCCACGAATACGCGCAGAGGGTCTGACGGTGCCGGTGGTTGCCGCGCGCGGTCCGCTGACCATTGCCTCATTCTTTCGCGGGGTTACTGAGCTGATGCTCGATGTGGCGGATGAGCCTGAGCGGACACACAGGCTGTTGGACTTGACCACGCGCCTTGCGATTGGCTGGCTGCAGGCGCAGATCGAGGTGGTAGGCGATTCAGTGGAGGGAATTTTAATCTTGGACGATTTGGCGGGGTTTTTGGGGCGCAGACATTATCTTGAATTTGCTCATCCCTATTTGAAAAGGATTTGTGACGCTTTTCCCAAGGAATGGGTGAAGGTATTGCACAATGATGCAAGTGTGGCAGCCTGCCTGGAACTGCTGCCGGAGACTGGATTTGACGTTTTGAACTGGGGCGTTCAGCCGTACATGGGTGAGGCCTGCCAAAAGCTGCAAGGCCGGATGACTTTGATGGGTAATGTGCCGCCGCTGGATTTGGGTGTAAGAGGGACACCCGAAAAAGTATATGCGGCAGCAATTGAAGTTTTGAAATCTGCAGAAGGTTTCCCGGTTATTTTGTCATTCGGCGGTGCAACAACCACCGGGACACCACCTGAAAACATCCGTGCCATGGCTGAGGCCGTCAAAGATTTTAACCGTCAGGCAGCCGCAAAAAATTCCCGTGCTTGACAGATGGCGGGTGGAGAGGCAAAAAACTGGCAAATGAAAACCATATTTTGGCGGATGGCAGGGTACGTTTTTGCGACAGCAGCGGGTCTGTTTGCCTTTGGATTGTTTGCGGCACCCACCGAGGAGAAGTGGGTTTCGCTTTTTAATGGGAAGGACCTTTCGGGCTGGGTTGCGGTTCATGATGTGACATTTGAAGTTGTGGATGGCAACCTGCGGTTGGTTAAAGGCATGGGCTGGTTGCGAACTGAGAAGGAATACAAAGATTTTATTCTGGAGCTTGAATTTCGGCCATTGGATGAACGATATGACAGCGGCATCTTCATCCGGTGCCCGTTGGAAGGAAAGCCCTGGCCAAAAGATGGATGGCAGGTCAACTTGAAGGATGTTGCTTTGGGCGCGCTTGTGCGGGGATATTCCACCAAGGTGCCGTCTGAATCCCCGCGTGTGCCATTAAATAAGTGGGTTAAAATGCGGCTGGAAGTGCGCGGCAAGACCGCCAAACTGTTCATGAATGGCGAAGCGGCATGGGAAACCGATATTTTGGACAGGGACAAGGGTTATATCGGCATCCAAGCCGAGGACCGGCGCTTTGATTTCCGCAATATCCGAATACAGGAGCTTTAATCAGGGAAACAGGCAGCAACTCGATGCAGGGTAATCCGGCAAGGCATCAACGAATTGGTGGGCCGGGTTCATAAATTGTTTCCACATTTATTTGTTTTAAGTCACTCACGCCCAGTTCAAGCTCGGTGGCGTTGGCGCAAATTTTCGGAGTAAATTTCAATGGCGGGTAACCACGGGCGGCACGGCGTCGCAACAGTTCATCAAATGACAGAGTGTCCAGCGCAACCGGGTCTCGACTGAAACGCAGTTCATTCAAAATGTCGGAGTACTGCAGCAGCAGCCTGCCCTGGCCTTCGTATTGGCAGATGAGGGCATCGGTGATGTTCAGTACAACATGGTCGGCAAGCTCCCGCTGGTTGTAGATTTCGGCAACAGCCTCCCATAAAAGCTGGCGTTCTTTCGAAAAACGCATGGTGTTGTCCACGCTGCCCATTGCCAGACTGTAAAGGAGACCCGAAACACCCGCGTCATTATGATTTAGCAAGGGGGCGATGTTGATGATTTTGGTCAGCTCTCGTGTTACCAATTTTGAGTAGTATGAACGGCGGCCGATGTCAGGACCGCTTCTGCCGAATTCCAAATCGCCATACAGCGGCGTTCCGATGAGATTTTTTTCATAAAAGACATTTTCATCGTAGCCGGCTTCCTGGGCTGAAATAAGGCGAATTCCAAGTTCGGCAGCCAGGACGTCGTAGCCAGCCGCCTTCAAATCTGACATTTTTTTGTCCCATAATACGATTTGGCGAGGCGGGATTCCCGCGTTCAAAAGACATCGGGCAACGGCTGCTGCGACGGCGGGGCGCGTGCCTCCATGCGAGCCGGGCGCACTGTAAACTTTTATGCCAATCACATCCTGGGTGCCAACCAAGCTCAGCCATGCCGCAGCATTTGTTTTGCCGGTGAGGGCGGCAACGCCGCGTTGTACCATGGCCTCCAAAACAGGCGCCTGAGGCTGAAAAAATATCATGGCCCTTGAACTTTGCACGATAATGACCCTTGCAGCGGCCTTGGGCGTCTGGGTGATCGAAGGCGGGGATTGCGGCGGTGCTGGCTGCCCGGCCTTCAACGCCCATGCAACCAGGAAAAGTTGCAAAAAACGCCAGGTCGAAAAACCAGTCCCAAACTGGGATGATTTTTGTTTCTGTACTCTATCTGCCATTCTTGTCATTCCCGAAATGTCCCAATAAACGGCCTCGTTCCTTGTTGTATCCAAGGCTTTTCAAGCCTTCAGGCGCGGCAGCGCATTTTGAACCGCATTAAACCGGCGCCTTTCGGCATTCCTTGACACCGTCGCGAGCGAATGCTACCACGGGTCTTGATGCTGGCCACCAAAAAACCGGGTGGGAAGAGGGACTTTCTCCTGCTGTGTATTGGAAGCGTGCTGCTTTTGAATGGATGCACGCCGCCGGGGCCTCGCGCCTTGTTGGACGGAGAGAAGCTGTCGCGGGCCGGACGGTATGGCGAGGCGATTGAAAAATTGGAACGCGCCACGGCCTTGCTTCCCAAAAACGCGCTGGCATGGAATCACCTCGGAGTTGCATATCATAAAGCCGGTTTGCCAGATCGCGCGTTTGAGGCTTACAAGCGTGCCATCGAATTGGACCGAAACCTTGCATCGGCGAGATTTAACGTGGGCTGTCTGTATTTGGAAAAGGGCAGGCCCGTGGAAGCGGCTGACCAATTTGTCAGCATGTTGATGTTGCAGCCGAAATCTGTCGAAGGGCATTTGATGCTTGGCGTGGCTCAATTAAAGGCGCGGCGGCTGGATTTGGCTGAGGCAGCATTCAGAGGAGCGCTTGCTTTGGAGCCGCGCTCTCCGGCTGCAATGAACGGTTTGGGGGTTGTGCTGTGTCAGCGCCGGAATTTAAGGGATGGAAGCGCCACGCTTTATGCGGCGGTGCAACTGGAGCCGCGTTATGGACCGGCGCTTTTGAATCTGGCCATTTTGAATCATTATTATTTGAATGACCGAGTTCATGCGCTGCAATACTACCGAAGCTATTTGGCCATTCAGCCGAGGCCGGCCAATTATGAGGCTGTGGACACTGTCGTGCGGCAGTTGGAGCGTGAACTTACCATGCCCAAGCCGTCTCCCGGTATGACGAATGTGCCTGTTTCAACTGCAACCAACAAGCCGGTTGCGGCTGTGGAACAACCTGTTCAGCAACCGGCAAGGACAGGGGAAGTTGTAATGGCAAAGCCTCCCCAGCCAATGAGCGCGACGCCAACCAACAGGGTTGTTGAGCCGCCAAAAAACATGGTTCAGAGCCCAACCCAAGCGACGGCAGCCCAGCCGGTTGTTGTGACTTCCGCGCCAGTCGCCTCAGTGGAACATTCAGAGTTCAAACGCTATGCCTATCTTAAGCCTGCAAAGCCCGTGGCAGGGGACCGGGCAAAGGCACAACCTTTTTTCGATAAGGCTTTTAAATCGTACCAAGATAATCGGCTTGCGGAGGCACTATCTGACTATGAGGCCGCCGTCCGTTTAGACCCGGCCTTTTACGAAGCTTGGTATAACCTTGGCTTGGCTGCCTTCTCATTCGGCGATTTGCCACGCGCGCTGGAAGCTTACGAGAAGGCGCTTGCAATAAAGCCGGATTCGACAAATGCAATTTATAACTTTGCCGTGGCACTGGTTCAAGCCGGTTATCCGGTGGACGCAGCAGAGCAGTTGGAGCGGGCTGTAGTTTTGCAGCCGCGGTCAGCTCAAGTCAGGTTTCTCCTAGCCAATTTGTATGGCCAACAACTTGGACGGCGCGAGCTTGCCAGGGAGCACTATCTAAAATTGCTGGAAATCGAGCCTCAGCATCCACAGGCGCAGGATATCCGTCGTTGGCTGATGCAGAATCGTTGAAATTGGAATTGCGCAAATAATGCAGGCAAGGCAGGATTGCATGCAAACTTGTGATGGGTCCGGTTGATTTAAATTTCCAGGCGATACTAGGGAACTGGTTTGACCTGGTGCTTCTGGCATGGCTGGTATTCGGCGCGGTGCGTGGCTTGATGCGCGGCATGTCGCTCGAGTTATTGGGGCTGCTGGAAGCACTGGCCGCCGTTGCCATCTGCGGCTATCTTCACAAGCCGCTGGGGTTGTGGTTTACTGATTTTGCGGGTGTTACCAGGGAATTTGCGTATGTATTTGTTTACCTATGTTTGCTGGCATTGATTGTATCCGGATTTGGCTGGGTTAAAAACAGCACGGGCGGAAAAATAGTAAGCAGCGATTTGTTTGGAAGGGCCGAAAGGTTGTTGGGAATGTTTGCCGGCATGTTGCGTTACGCCGCAGTTGCTTTAATCTTTTTGGCTGTGATGAATGTTCAGAGCTATACAAAAGCGGATGTGGATGCAGCAGAATCAGGAAAACCACCAGGCAAGTTGCCATCACTTGTTAAATTGCATTTTCAGATTACCCGTGAGTCTTACCTTGCAGATGCAGCGCGGAAACATCTGGGCATTATTTTGATTGAGCCTCAAACCCCACCTCCCAAAACTGTCATTAAAGTTAGATTGCCCAATTTTTTGCATGGTAACAGCCGGACAAACGCCGTTCCGTCAAAAAACAAATGATTGATTTATGAGCGATAAAATTCCAGTCAATTGGTTTGATTTTGTGGTGTTTATTGTGCTGGCAATTGGTTTCACTGCTGGCAGGAAACGTGGCATGTCCCAAATATGGCTGGACATGTTCAAGTGGCTCGCCATGGCATTCGGCGCTGCTTTCGCTTATCCACATATAACGGGATACCTTACCCAATATTTGCAGTTGGGACTGGGCGGAAGCCGGATTCTGGCTTATCTTATTATCGCCCTGGCGGTATTTGTTGTGTTTGGTCTTTTGAAGGACGCATTGCGCGACAAGCTTGCCGGGAGCGATTTTTTCGGGCGGCTTGAATATCCACTTGGCATTCTTGCGGGAATGGTGCAGGCCGCATGTGTTTTGGTGATGATTCTCGCGTTGCTCCACAGCCATCAAGTTACCAATGCAGACCGTGAAGCCGCCGCCAAGGCCAAAAAGGAAGGCGATGCCAGTGGATTTTTCCCAGCCTTTTGTGAAATTCATGACGGGATTTTCCTGGAATCCATGTCCGGCCGGTTCGTAAAGGATAATTTGAACATGTTGTTGCTGCCGGTTACCCCTGCAGGCGCAGGTTCTGCAGAAAAATCCGAGAAACTGAAGGACAGGAAACAACGGGTGCTTGATGAGCTTATGAATGGCCGTTAGAAACCCAGGTTTTGTCGGTTGGAAGTTTTGTGGGTTTAATTTCACCAGAAACAATTGAGCGGATTCGAACTGCAAGTGATATTGTGGAGGTCGTCGGCGGCTATATCCCGCTGAAACGGGCCGGCGCAAATTTCGTTGCCCTCTGTCCTTTTCACAAAGAAAAAACCCCAAGCTTTCACGTCAATCCGAGCCGCCAAATATTCCACTGCTTTGGATGCCACAAAGGTGGGGACGTTTTCAGATTTGTTCAGGAATACGAAGGGCTTGACTTCATTGAGGCGGTAAAACGGCTTGCTGAACGAGCCAGAATCCCAATCGAATTCGATCAGCAGCCCGGGTATCGTGAAAGCCGCCAAACAAAGGAGACGCTTTTCAAAATTCATGAGCAAATAGCCCAGCGTTGGCATCATGCATTGATAAATGAAGCTGCGGGCCAACCGGCCCGTGAATATCTCGCAAAGCGTCAGGTGCCCGCGGAAGCGGTCGAGTTATTTCGTCTGGGCTACGCCCCGGACCTTTGGGATGACACTGTCAACTGGGCAAAAAGCAAGGGCTTTGATCTGGCCCTTATGGAACAGGCAGGGTTGGTAATTCGCAAAGAGCAAAGCGATCATTACTATGACCGTTTTCGCGGGCGATTGATGTTCCCGATATGTGATGAGCAGGGCAGGGTCATCGCTTTCAGCGGCAGGGTTATTTCACCCGATGCACAGGGAGGCAAGTACGTCAACTCGCCTGAAACACCGATCTTCACAAAAGGAAAGGTTTTCTACGGTTTGGACAAGTCCAAAAGGGCGATTTTGGATTCCAAATGCGCTGTCATTTGTGAGGGGCAGTTGGATTTGATCGCATGTTACATGGCTGGCGTCAAAAATGTGGTTGCGCCCCAGGGTACCGCTTTTACCAGTGAACACGCGCGTATTTTAAGCCGTTATGCTGACGAGGTAATCCTTTGCTTTGACTCGGACAAAGCTGGACAAGATGCAACAACGCGAGTTTTGGATAATCTTCTTGATGCAGGTCTGGCAATTCGCGTGGCTGTCATTCCGCCGCCGCATGACCCGGATAGTTTTATCAAGGAAGCCGGCGCTCCTGCGTTTCAGAAGCTTGTCACCGAAGCCGCCGGTTTTTTCGACTACTACTTGGAACGGCTGTGCAATGAAAACGATTTGAAAACCGACCGTGGCCGCGTGGCAGTCCTCCAGCAAATGGCGGTGGCTGTCAAAAAAACAGAGAATCAAGTCCTTTTGGATACCTATGCGCAAAAAACCGCCATGCGGCTTTGCGTTGACTCCAATGCTGTTCGGAAGGAATTTCAAAAGATTTTTGCCGGAAAATCATCCACCAACATAGCTGAAAGCAGCTCCGAGCTGCAGCCGGTGGACAAGGATTTGCCACACCTGGAATCGTGGTTGCTGAAGCTTTTGTTTTTACCTGATCTACAGGAAGAAAGCATCGAATGGGTGGTAAGTAAACTTCAGCCTGAATGGCTTCAGAGCGAAAAAGTTCGGCGGATTTTTCTATTGCGCGCGGCAGCACACCGTGAGGAAAGGTGGACTGGGTTGTCTCAGTTCGTCTCCGAAATAGAAGAGGATGAACTCCGAAGCTTGGTCACTGGCCTGGCTGCCGATGATAGACCGATTCCTGAACCAAAACAGCAATTGTGCGATTTAGTCAACAGGCTTCGACAACAGCACATTGACCGCCAATTAGCTGCACTAACCATACAATTGCAAAATCCGGCGCTGCCGGAAGATCAAAAAACTGAGGTGCTTCGCCAGTTGGTACAACTTCGCTTGATGCGCAATGTCCAGGTATGACTTTACAACATGTTGATAACCAATGAGAAATGCGATTGATGGCACGGCTTTGAGCCGGCATGGTTTTATAAATCTAATTGTCGGCATAAGTCAGACAAATACTTTTAAAAAAATTCAAAATCTGATTTGACAAGCGGGCGTTCCCGTGGTTAATTGCTACCGGAATTTGCCGAAGTTAGGACAATATTGGGCTAAGGATTTCGGGCGGATAAAGTTGGTTCTTTGATATGCCCAAAAAGATTTCCAGGGCTGGTCCAATACAGCCGGCGCTGGAGTTTACTCCTAGTCCTACTTGTATTATCGAAATTCCCCGAGCCGCTACGGCCACCCCCTGGCTGGGCGGCTCGGTTTTTTTTACCCCTTAACTTTTTTCCCAATAGCCTCCGGACGAAGGAGTTCCCATGCGCGTGTGAAGTGCTCCGGGGGGAATCCCATGGCAAGTTTTATCTGATAATCTTTTTCCAGCGGATTTTCAATTTGGCGGCATCTTCTGTACATTCGCCAGCGGAGATTTCCGCCAAGCCACGCCCAGAATGGAGTGATTGGAACCGGATAGTCACTGCCATGGACGAGGCACGAAGCGAGTGGCTCGCTTAGGCAGTGGCGAATTCGCCGGCCCCGAACAGGCATGTTTAAGGCGCTTGTATCCCCGTAAAAACCGGGAAAATCTTCAGTCATTGCAGCGAAGCGTTTGAAATAATCGGGATCGAAAATGCCGCTTTTTGTGGCGCAATGAGCGGCGATGACGGTGACCCCGCATTCCAACGGTCTTTCGAGATAAACCGGATTGGAGTATGATTTGTTGACAACGGGCAGGGTATGTTCGCCGCCAGTGTGCGCCAGTAGTGGAAGACCAGCCTCGGCCATTCTCTCCCAAAATCGTGTGTATCGAGGATCGCGGCAATTGATGTTTTGGCAGTTGGGCAGGCATTTCATAAGCACGGCGCCACCGGCGAGGCACCGTTCAAGCTCATCCATGGCATCTGGACGGCCTGGATGTATGGAAACTCCCGGTAAAAATCCCGGGTATTTTCGTGCCAAATCCAACACATACTGGTTTGGAACGTAAAAACCGCCTATTCCTTCCATGATACGGCCATGATCATCGTAAGCATTGTCGTGGGCGAGGATTACAACAGCGCCAAGGGATGACTTCTCAAGCCAGCCGGCTAGTTGTTCCACATAAGCCTCGTCAAAATCAGGGTGCTCGATTGGCAGGTTCAGTTTTATGTTCTTAAGCATTAACCGTGCCATGATTTTGCGGGCGGCGCCAAGGCGCAGCCAGCAGCCAGAACCTGACTTGCCGTTGCCTGCGATATGAACGTGGATGTCCAGTGGGCGGGTGCGTTTGTATATGTTCGCTGGCTCCTGTTGCACGCAACCCATGATAAAATGAAGACCGGCGATAGTAAAGCAGGCAACAGGGTCTTCTGGCTGGAATAAGGACAGGGTGGCGTGGCCGATGGGTTTTTGGAAAAAGTTGCGATTTTCGCTGGCCAAATTGTTTTCGAGGTCTTATTATGTATTTGGCTTGGATAAATGAAAACCTGACGAGTGTTTATGGACATCACATTTAAATGCCCCGCTTGTGAACAGGAACTGGAGGCCGACAGCTCATTGTCCGGCACGCAAATTGAGTGCCCGTCATGCGGCGAGTCGATTGTCATTCCAGAGCCAACACCGGAACAAAAAGCTGAGGCGCTGAATCCGATCGCGACAAGCGCCGCCGCCAAGGAGGAGAAGCATTTCAGTGTGCCAACCCGTTCCGGCCCCGCCGAGGCGCTCATCAAAAAAGCCAATAAACCACTTGAGGTCGCCGCCAAAGAGACTGACCGGCGGATGCGAATTAAAACGATCCGGCATTGCGATTGCATTGAGCTTGGGAAAGACCATTTCGATGAGACGGTCAGCGAAACGATTCAGAAAATCGGTGAAAAGTATGTGATGGCAATTCATCCGATTAGTTACACTCATCTTGACCCCGTCACTCAAAAATTAATGGATGATTACGGGGTAATCATTGTGTTCCAAGGCTGACTTGCGTGGTTGGCAAAGGCTATCGCTTGTAACGTACCCGGATGCGTTGCGCATTTGGTTGAATGAAAATTCTTGTCACAGCCGGACCCGCCTATGAGCCGTTGGACGCAGTGCGCAGGCTTGCAAATTTTTCCACCGGCCGGCTTGGAAGCGAACTGGCCAATCATCTGTCGGCCATTGGGCATGAAGTAACCCTTTTGCTGGGGCAGATGTCAACCTGGCATGGCAGGCCGCAAGTTTCCCGGCTGTTGCAATTCGACACCGGCGCAAATCTCGGAGAGCATTTCCGCAGACTAAGCGCTGAGCCGGTTGATGCAATTTTTCATGCTGCCGCAGTCAGTGACTTTGGATTTGGGCGGATTTACCGCCGGGAGGCGGATGGCAGCCTCGTTGAAGTGGTGGCGGGCAAGGTGCCAACCAACCTGTCCGGTTTGATGGTTGAACTGCGAGCCACCCCGAAGTTGATTGTCGGGCTTCGAGATTTGTACCCGGCAGCACGGATTGCGGGCTGGAAATACGCGGTGGACGGAGGCAGGAGTGAAGTCGTGGCGAGTGCGCTGGAGCAAATTCGAGGATGCCGGACTGACCTGTGCGTGGCCAACGGCCCTGCTTATGGTGATGGGTTCGGGATTGTGTTTCGCAACGGCGATGTCCGCCATTGTCCAGACCGTACAGCCTTGTTTCACGCCCTTTCGGACTGGTTGAACACATAACATTGGCATGTACACTGTGAACATGGCTGCAAGCAATTGCTGCGGATGAGGTATGCGAAAGTTTGCCGGCATCAAGTTTGTGTCAGGCGGCCAGACTGGCGCAGACCGTGCGGCGCTGGATTTCGCAATTGCCAATGGATGGCCTCACGGGGGCTGGTGTCCGGCAGGCAGGCTGGCTGAGGATGGAGTTATTGACTGGCATTACCAATTAAAGGAAACCAAGACGGCAAAATATGAAGAACGCACGGAATTAAACGTGCGCGATTCAGATGCAACAGTAATATTTTCCGTTGATTCACGATTGTATGGCGGCTCACTGCTGACTTTGGAAATGGCAAAGCGCCATGGAAAACCGTATCTGCATTTGCAAATGCGCGGCGGCCCAAAAGACCCGGCAGGAGCATTGAAGGAATTTGTGCGGGCCAATAATGTGCGTGTTTTGAATGTGGCCGGGCCGCGCGCCTCACAGGCGCCTGGAATAGGGAAGTTTGTGTATGACGTGCTGCTCGGCGCTTTCGGCAGCAACAAGATTAAAAAAACAGGCCGATGACAATTCGCGGACTTCGCCTCGTTAAGGCGGAAAAAGCGGGCAGAAGTTTACTTTGATAGTTCAGCAATGGCCCATTGTGCATGTTCAGCCACAATTGGGTCCGGGTTGTCAGCCGCCTGCTGGAGGATGGGAAGGCAGGAAGAATCGCCAGTGTTACCGATGGCAACGCAGATATTCCGTAGCAGCCGCAGCCAACCCAACCGTTTCACTGGTGTTCCAGCGAATTTTTGTTGAAAGCCGGCTTCGCCAAGAGCAATCAACTCCAACAGGTCAGGCGCGGCCAAATCAGGCCGCGCGTATTGTTCCATGAGCTTGCCGGCAACAGCAAAACGATTCCATGGACAAGCCGCGAGACAATCGTCACAACCAAAAATTTTATTGCCAATGAGCGGTCGAAATTCCACGGGTATTGGCCCTTTAAGCTCAATTGTGAGGTAGGAAATACATCGCCGCGCATCGAGGAGGAATGGAGCGACAATTGCTTTTGTCGGGCAGGCATCCAGGCATCGTTGGCAGGAGCCGCAGCGATTTTTCTCCGGTGTATCCGGAGGCAGGCGGATTGTGCTTAAAATTTCACCCAGGAAAAACCAATTGCCCAATTTCCGGCTTATCGAATTGCAATGTTTGCCGATGAATCCTGCGCCTGCGCGCTGGGCCAAATCCCGTTCCAATAGCGGCCCTGTATCAACATACCAGATGGCTTGTGTGCCGGGGCCGCCCAGTTGAACAACATGCCTGCTTAGTTCTTTGAGTTTCTCGCCCATGACCTTATGATAATCTTTGTAGCGGGCATATCGGGCTATTTCCGCTGGGAATCGAGCTTGTCGAACAGGATGGCTGCCGAATTCTCCGGAATATGCAGCAGCCACGACAATGATAGTGGCTGCATTATTCAGCACTTTTTGAGGGTCACACCGGCGTTCCAGGCCCCGTTGAAGCCATTCCATTTGGCCGTGATATCCTGCCTCAACCCACTTATGAAAGTAAGCCGCTGTCTGCGGCGGAGCCGCCGTGGTAAATCCGCAGGCATCAAAGCCAAGTTCAACGGCTCGTTTTACAATGGCTGCTTTCACCCAGACGGTAATTTCTTCATGTTGAGCAGATTGAACTCGTGCAGAATAATCTGAACAATTTCACGTGTCGTTCGAGTTTCAACATTCACCAGCAAATCCGCCTGCCTGTAATAAGGTTCGCGGTCGGATAATAGCCTGCGGATTGTTCCGAGCGGGTCCGGGTCATTCAAAAGCGGCCTGTGACTCTGATGTTTGACTCGCTCGTAAAGCTTTTCCGGCGATGCCCACAGACATACAACAAATGCTTTTTCCTTGAGCCTTTCAAGATTGTCAAAGTGACAGGGCAACCCGCCGCCCGTTGCAATGACGGTTCCTGATGATTCCACAAGCTCCCGCACAATTTGCCTTTCCAAATCCCGGAAATGTGCCTCCCCATGGGTTTTAAAAATCTCCGTAACAGTCTTGCCAGTTCGTCTTTCGATAAGTTGGTCAGTATCAACGAATTGGAAACGCAATGCAAAAGCCAAATGCTGGCCGACGGTGGTCTTTCCAGACCCCATAAACCCAATCAATGCGAGGTTTTTAATCTGCCGTTCGCTAGACATTGGAAACAGTTTAGGCTCTTTTGATGTAAATTGCAGCCCGAAAATGTTCCAGTTATCATTTTGAGATTCAAAGACAGAGAAAATCGCGGTAAAAATGAACTGGGCGAAAATCATGAGTAAGATGATTGACATAATCATGATAATGGCTAACCTTTGCGCCTGTGTGTGTTGATTAACACTGAAATTGTTAAAAATGGCAAAAAAGGTTCGCCTTGTGGATGGCACCTGCTAAAAAATAAGAAATGCCCGGTAGATGGAAATTTTTGTGGCCGATAGTTGGTTAATAAAAAAGTTGGCGACAGCATTGGCGGTTGGGGCGTGCGTTTTAACCGCCAACTGCGGAGAGAAAAGGGTGATTTTAAATGCCTCTTATGACCCTACACGTGAGCTTTACCAAGAATACAATAAGGTCTTTGTCCAGTACTGGAGGGAAAAGACAGGTGAAGAATTAACGGTTTTGCAGTCGCATGGTGGTTCTGGCAAGCAGGCAAGGGCGGTCATAGACGGATTGGATGCGGATGTTGTGACCCTGGCATTGGCTTACGATATAGACGCGATTGCAGAGCACGGAAGGTTGCTTCCAATGGATTGGCAGAAACGGTTGCCACATAACAGTTCGCCCTACACTTCTACGATAGTGTTTTTGGTGCGCAAAGGGAACCCAAAAGGGATCAAGGATTGGGACGATCTGGCCAAGCCGGGGATAAAAGTGATCACACCAAATCCAAAATCGTCAGGCGGCGCGCGTTGGAGTTACCTTGCAGCCTGGGGGTATGCGCTGCGCAAGTTTGAGAACAGCGATTTCAAGGCCAGGGAATTTGTGGCATCCATTTATCGCAATGTCCCAATACTGGATTCCGGAGCGCGAAGCGCGGCCACCACGTTCATGCAACGGGGCATTGGGGATGTGCTGATAACGTGGGAGAACGAAGCATTCCTTGCGATTAGAGAAAACAAGAGTGCGGCCGTCGAGTTGGTGGCGCCGTCATTGAGCATTGTGGCAGAGCCGCCGGTGGCAGTTGTGGAGTGGGTGGCCAGAAAAAAAGGAAATCTTGCGGTGGCACGCGCATATCTGGAGCATTTGTACTCTGAGGCCGGTCAGGAGATTGCAGCGCGGAATTATTACAGGCCGCGGCTTGAGTCTGTGGGGCGGAAGTATGCGGCGCAATTTCCAACTGTGAATCTATTCACATTGGAAGAAGTTTTTGGAAGCTGGGCGGCGGCGCAGAAAAAGCACTTTGCGGAAGGAGGAGTATTTGATGAAATGCTGCGGCACTAGAACCGGCATGATTGCAGAGTATTCCCGGTTTGCTGAAAGATGGCGGGTTTTTGGGCAACATGTTTTCAAGACGTAAAAATGTATTGCCAGGATTCGGCCTCACGATGGGGCTGACGTTGTTTTACCTGAGCGCCGTCGTGCTTATACCAATATGCGCGTTGGTTTTGCGTGTGTGCGACATGACGTGGGCCGAATTCTGGCATCAGGTGACAACAGACAGGGCCTTGGCGGCGTACAAATTGACATTTGGCGCCTCGTTTTGCGCCGCGCTGGCCAATGCTGTTTTTGGCAGCGTGCTGGCGTGGGTGTTGGTGCGCTACGATTTTCGCGGACGCAGCCTGATAGACGCGCTGGTGGATTTTCCGTTTGCGTTGCCAACAGCGGTTGCCGGATTGACCCTTGCGAGCCTGTTTTCGGAGACAGGATGGCTGGGCCGTTTTATTGTTCCTGCCGGCATCAGAGGCGCGTTCACACCGCTGGGTGTGGTCATAGCCCTTACCTTTGTTGGACTTCCGTTTGTTGTGCGCACACTTCAGCCGGTCATAGAATCATTGGAACGGGAAGTTGAAGAGGCTGCGGCCACGATGGGCGCAGGGCGTCTTAGAACACTGGCCACGGTGATTGCCCCATCCCTGCTGCCCTCGATTTTCACCGGCTTTGCGCTGGCATTCGCGAGGGCACTTGGTGAATATGGCTCGATAGTGTTCATTTCCGGCAACATGCCTTTTAAGACCGAAATTGCGCCTTATCTCATCGTGATGCGGCTTGAAGAGTACAATTATCTAGGGGCGATGGCTCTGGCAGTGGTTCTGCTGATAATTTCCTTTGTCATGCTTGCAGTAATAAATGTCCTGGAACAGTGGGCAAACCGGTTTCAGACTTGATTTGAACGATGGCTGGAGTGGTTAAAAGGCGATGGTCTGCCGCGGAACGTTCATCGGATCGCGGCTCGGCGGAGCCTCGATGGATGCGCAGGCTTTTGATTGCAATAGCGCTGGCTTTCTCAGCGGTTTTTCTACTTTTGCCTTTGGTTAATGTATTCGCCCAGGCTCTGTCCAGAGGGTGGGCTTATTATGTTGATTCACTGGCTCACCCTGATTCACTTGCCGCCATACGGCTGACGTTGCTGACGTCGCTGATTTGTGTTCCGCTGAATGTGCTGTTTGGCATTGCGGCCGCGTGGGCCATTGCCAAGTTTGATTTTTCGGGCAAGTCGCTGTTGATTACTTTGATTGATTTGCCGTTTTCAGTATCCCCGGTGGTGGCCGGATTGATGTTGGTGGTTTTATTCGGCGCACAGGGATTTTTGGGTGCGTGGTTGCGGGAGCATGATATTAAGGTGATTTTTGCCGTGCCGGGGATTGTAATCGCAACGTTGTTTGTCACCTTTCCATTTGTGGCGCGAGAATTGATTCCGTTGATGCAGGCAATTGGCTCGGAGCAGGAACAGGCCGCCTTGACGCTTGGGGCAAGCGGATGGCAGACGTTCTGGCATGTGACATTGCCAAGCGTCAAGTGGGGGCTGCTCTATGGCGTGATATTATGCAATGCCCGTGCGATGGGCGAATTTGGCGCAGTATCGGTGGTTTCAGGACATATAACCGGCCTTACCGACACCATGCCGCTGCGGGTTGAAAAACTCTACAACGAATACAACGCTGCTGCGGCATTTGCCGTGGCAAGCCTGCTGGCGCTCCTTGCACTGGTTACGCTGGCGATTAAAACCATGTTGGAATGGAAAACACGCAGGGAACTTGCCCTTGCGCAAACAATTGGTTCGGTCGCGCCTGTTGAACAGCCGGAAAAGTTTGATTCAAACGCATCAAATACACCGTGAGCATAGAGTTGAAAAAAGTTACCAAGAAGTTTGGCGACATCGAGGCCGTCAAGGATGTTTCTTTTTCAGTCGAGGATGGCGAGCTGATGGCCTTGCTGGGGCCGAGCGGTGGCGGGAAAACGACGGTTCTACGGATGATTGCGGGTTTGGAGACGCCCACAAAGGGAGATATTTTCATCGGCGGCAGGCGGGTTAACGACGTGCCTGTGCAACAACGAAACATCGGGTTTGTTTTCCAGAATTATGCGTTGTTCAAAACCATGAGTGTTTTTGACAACGTTGCATTCGGCTTGAAAATCAAGGGATGGAGCCGCGCTGAACGCAGGAAACGGGTGGAAGAATTGCTTGAACTGTTTGATCTAACCGGATTGGAGTCGCGCTACCCGCATCAGCTCTCAGGCGGCCAGCGTCAGCGCGTGGCAATTGCGCGCGCACTTGCGCCGAAACCGAGGGTTTTGCTTCTCGATGAGCCGTTCGGGGCTGTGGACGCCAAAATCCGACAGGATTTGCGCGAGTGGCTTGTGAGGCTGCACAGCGAATTGAACGTGACAACCATCTTTGTAACCCATGACCAGGAAGAGGCAATGGAAGTCTCCAGGCGCATCGCCATCTTTTCGAGAGGGATTCTGGAACAGGTGGGCACGCCGCGTGATGTTTACGAACAGCCGTGCAATGAATTTGTGGCACGGTTTGTCGGGGTGTTGAACGTGCTTGAAACCGAGGTGCGTGGCGGCGTGGCAAGGGCCGGGGAGTTGGAATTCCCGGCGCATGGCTTGTCTGAAGGGCAGCGGATGAGGATCGGTTTCCGCCCGTACGCGGTACAGGTATCCAGTGATCCAACCCAGTACCGCTACAATGCCGTGTTGCGACACACGTTTTTTTTGGGTGTCATGTTGCGGCTGGAGCTGGAACTGCCTTCTGGATTGACAGTGCGCGCACGCATCAGCAAGGAGGAATATCAAATGCTGGGTTTGCAGGATGGTCAGCTTGTTTCATTTCAAATAAAGCAGTATCGCGTGCTTGCACAAGAAGGCGCCGCATTGCAGCCCGAGGTGGCTCTGACTTACGAACCACCACCAAATTACGGGGCGGACATCTAAAATTTTTCAGCGCCTGTCTTCAGGACTTGATTTTTTTTGCAATTAAACCTTTGCAAAGATTTGCAATCGGGCGTAGGTTGCGTCTGTATTTGGTTAGGTTGAGATGAATGTTTTACTTATTTCCCCGCCGACACCTGAGACCTTCTGGAGTTTCAAGCATGTGTTGCGGCTGGTATCAAAGAGGGCGGCATTTCCGCCGTTGGGATTGTTGACTGTTGCGGCGATGCTGCCACGGGAATGGAATTTGCGACTGGTGGACATGAATGTCCACCGATTGACAGACGCCGATTTGCGTTGGAGTGATTATGTGCTTTTAAGCGCCATGATTGTCCATCGCGAGGCGGTGCATACAATCGCTGCCCGCTGCGCCACGATGGGCAAGCCGGTAATCGCGGGCGGACCGTTGTTCACAACCGGGCATTCCGAATTTCCGGAAATCCCGCATTTTGTCCTTGGCGAGGCGGAGGAAGTGATGCCCCAGGTAGTTGCAGACATGGAGCGTGGTTCGGTGGCGCATTGTTATCAAGCGTCCGGATGGCCGGAGTTAAGCCGCACGCCCATCCCACGTTGGGACCTAATCGAGTTCAAGCATTACGCAACCATGTCAGTTCAGTTTTCACGAGGTTGCCCGTTTGATTGCGAATTTTGCGACATCATCGTCATGAATGGCCGCCGCCCGCGTACCAAAAGCCCTGAACAGTTGATTGCGGAACTTGAGGGGCTTCGAGAACGTGGCTGGAAGGACATGGTGTTTGTTGTGGATGATAATTTCATCGGCAACCGTGTGCAGACCCGCCGCCTTCTTGAAGAGATGATTGAATGGCGCAGGCGAACCCAAACCAAGATGGGTTTTTTAACTGAGGCATCGGTGAATCTGTCCGAGGACGCAAATTTGTGTGATCTGATGGTCAGGGCCGGCTTCAAAAAGGTGTTTATTGGGATTGAAACGCCATCTGCGGAGGCATTGCAGGAATGTAGAAAATTTCAGAATCAGAAACGTGACCTGGTGGCTGCGGTCAAGACTCTGCAGGCTGCCGGATTCGAGGTTATGGGCGGGTTCATTGTTGGCTTTGACAGCGACCAGGAGGACATATTCAAGCGGCAACTGGAATTCATTCAGAAATCGGGTGTTGCCACAGCGATGGTTGGGCTGTTGACCGCCCTGCCGAAAACCCGGCTTTACCAACGTTTGAAAAAAGAGGGCCGGCTTCTGGTAGAGAGCACTGGAAACAACACCGAAGCGGTGTTGAATTTTGTGCCGCGTTTGGATCGGGAATTCCTGCAAAACGGATATCGCGCACTAATGAAAAAGCTTTATGAACCGCGGACTTATTATCAGCGGATTTTGACTTTTTTGGAGACCTACCGTCCAAATGGCCCCAAATTGCGATTGAACCGCGCGGATTTGGGAGCCTTTCTGCGCTCTTTCTGGCTTTTGGGAGTATGGCATCGCGGGCGCAGGGCATTTTGGGCGTTTGTAATTTCCGCTCTTCTGCATCACCCGCGCAAGTTTCAAAAAGCGATGGAACTTGCAATCATGGGATATCATTTCCGGCGGGTGGCATGCACGCTGTAAACCGGACTGGCAGGCACGTTATCCGAATTACCGGAGCGCCTCAATGGCTCGAGCGAGCTGCTCCTTTATTTCAAGTACAGCGTCGGGTCTCGGAAGCAGGCGCGTTGATTTAAGCCCGCCGGCATTTGGAATTACAACCAATTCCGAAGCCCTGGCCAGGGTTGCTTCGGCAGCGGTGGTGTTGCGTCCGGCTATTTTTGCGGCGTTGATCCGTTCCCGCAGTAAATAAAGATACTCATAATCTTCGCAGCCTTCCCGTGCCTGTTCCATGCGCACAGAACTGACAGGGCCGCGATGACCGACAGGCCCGCCCGGGTACGCCAGAAAACCATCCCCGTTTGGATAGCGGACATAGTATGACCTGCCGGGCTGGTCGCTTTGGTGGATGAAACTGTGCCATCCAAATTCATAGGGGTTGTATGTCAGCCAGTCAGCCCCCCAGAATTCATAAGCCTCGGCGCCATATTTGAAACAAAAGTGCGGCAGCAACCTTTCAACGGCGCAGTATGGCGTGTCGGTACACATCTGGCCGTCAGTTGTCCACCAGATACGCGCCCCGGTTTTACGGATGTGCTCGATTTTATCAACAGGCACAATGCCATAATGTCCAATGCCCCATACGTTCAAGTAACCGTCCCATTCGGGTTGGTGGTGCCATGTGCTGCTGTAGATTGGTATTGACGGGTCCACTTCGTGAATCATGTTACACAAAGCCTTCATTTGGTCACGGATGATTTTCTGGGAGTCAAATGGTTCATCGGAAATATAAAGCACGCAGCGTTTGTCCCAACCCTTGGCCTTGAGATGGCCCCAGAAAACTTTCAGGCATTCCTGATAAGCTTTTTTGAACTCCGGCCGCAATTTAGTTCGGTCAACTCCATCATAAGGAGATTTGCCCTCGTAAGGAGCCTCGTTGAATTTCACACCCGGTGGGTGTCCCCAGCCGAAACAATAAAACATCCAGGGCGTGTACATGTGCGGCAACTTTAGTTCGTTGAAGTAAAACTCGGCTGCTTTGTCAAATTCGGCGAAGTCCGCAGTTACTTGCCCATCCTTGTAGCTGATCTTGGGAGCGGGATGAACCGTGTCAGGACAAAGGCGGCGCTCCGCCATGAAACGCCAAAACTCGCGTCTGGACTGCTCCGGTGTTTGACCTGGAATAGTCCACCAACTTCCGCTCTGGCGAACATCGTAGATGGCTTTGACGTGCCGTTCATCAGGCAGCGCAAAGTCCCAGACATGGATAATAAAAGGCAGCTCTGCGATTGTTCGCCCGTGAGCAGTGAATCGGACTTTGCCATTGTAATCGCCTGCAGGCGCGTGGTGTGGCACTGCGATTGTAACCCAAACAGGCTGGGTTTTATGTGCATCCAGACGAAAAGCGTTGGTTGGAAGAAGAGGGTCCGGCCACCAACCAGGCCAGCCATCTGAACTGCCAGGATGGTTTGGGAGTTTGCGCAACCATGGGGCATTGGTTGTTTGGTAGTAACTAGTCGGATGGTCAATCGGCACATATCCAACAACATTTACTGTGTAATTTGTCAGCCGGACTCCTGTGGAGTTTGCGGGCACATCCACGGTTACACGCACTTCCGGGAATGCTCGCGGGCTGCGCAATGCCACCTGGAGCGGTTCGTAGTCGTTGCGGGCGGCGGTTATGCGCGCTTGAGGAATTGTTTTAGGCGGCAAGTCATCTTGAAAAACTTTAACTATTGCGTTGACAGGCCATGTTGCCGGGCCTGTTGCGGTATCTGAAATGCGCGGTTCCAACTTTCCAAGCCGTCCGGCGTTGATTTCCATGAGAAGCACGCCATCGTGCCAGACAACACCGCGCGCCTGCATGGTCAGATGCAGTTGGAAAGTGGCGGCGTCTTCCGGCATGGTAAACAGCCCTTGCAAAATGGTCCAACCCATGTTACCGCGCAGTGCAGGCCCAGCGCCTGTCATTGATAGTCCACGACACAGACTACCTTTGGCGTTGAGACAATGGGCATGGAGTTGAACACCGCCTTCCAGATTTTGGCATCGCAGCCACGCAGCGTACAAATAGGTTTTCCCGGGTTCCACCAGTACATTTTGCCTCCAGCCCGCCCATTGTGGCGTGACATCGGCAGGCCATTCCAGCCGTGCACAGCGCGCACCGAACAAGCCAGGGGTATCGACACCCATTTTAGCCGGGCCTGGGAGTTCACCACCTGACCACGAATCCGGCAGTTTATCTCCGGATTCGAAACTTGGGTTTTTTAGAAGGTTTGCGGGGCTTTCGAGCAATTTTTGAAAAT